>Ga0187864_10004105_pt1 | contig 11565 bp, 14 predicted proteins | sample June2016WEW_11_4_FD_132985 | JGI IMG/M metagenome (GOLD analysis project Ga0187864, IMG submission 132985) | Peatland microbial communities from SPRUCE experiment site at the Marcell Experimental Forest, Minnesota, USA - June2016WEW_11_40 | ecosystem: Environmental > Terrestrial > Soil >... | reverse complement strand
TCCCGGTCGCCGGCGGCCTCGGCGGCCCTATTCATGCGCGCCTGGTTGATGATGGTGTCGATGCAGATCGCGGTCTTGCCAGTCGAACGGTCGCCGATGATCAGTTCGCGCTGGCCACGGCCAATCGGGATCATCGCATCGACGGCCATGATGCCGGTCTGCACGGGCTGGCTGACCGATTTGCGGCGGATGATGCCGGGGGCGATTTTCTCGACTGGATAGGCGGTGTCGCTGGTGACGGGGCCTTTGCCATCGACGGGCAGGCCCAGCGAGTTGACGACGCGGCCCAGCAGGCCCTTGCCGACCGGCACTTGGAGCAACTTGCCGGTGGTGCGCACTTCGTCGCCCTCTTTAATCCTGGTGTAATCACCCAGGATGATGGCGCCGACCTCAGTTTCCTCGAGGTTCAGCGCCAAGCCCACCACGCCGTTGCCGAAGTCCAACATCTCGTTGAGCATGGCATCGGTCAGCCCCTCGATGCGGGCGACGCCGTCGCCGATCTCGCGCACCGTGCCCACGTTTTGTTTGTTCGTGGCGGTTTCGACGCCGGCGATCTGGGCCTCGATTTCCTGTAGTAGGTTGCTCATATCGTAAAAATGCTTGCTGAGTTAGAATTTCTCCTGCAAGGCGGCCAGACGGGCCTGGATGCTGCCGTCATAGACGTCGCTGCCGACCTTGATTCGCAGGCCGCCAATGAAGGCGGAATTTTGCGAAAAGGCAATGTTCAGCCCGGCGCCGTGGAGCCGGGTGAGATTTGCCTGAACGGCAGCCTGGAAATCGGCTGCCAGGGGAATGGCGCTCTCGATTTTGGCGGTGCGCCGCTGCACCTCCAGCTTCACCAGCCGCTGAAAATGCGAGAGGATGCTCTGAAAGCCGCGAGGCTTGAGCTCGATGACCTTCGAGACAGCGGTTCGAACCCGGCTCTCGCCGAGCCGGCCATTGGCGATGCAACTGCGGAACAGTTCCTTGGCGTCGCGGCGGGCTTGTTTGGAAGTTTTCATTCAGGCGTCCAGCGGGAGGTTTAGGCCGAGACTTGGTTCGCGGTTTCGTCGGCCAGGCGGCGGTGGTCCTCGGCAGTAAGAATCTTGCCGGTAACCATCGCCGTGGTTTGGACAACCAGCCGTCCGACCTCGCGCTTGAGTTCGTTCAACATGCGGGCGTGGTCGGCGGCGGCGGCTTCGCGGGCCTTGGCAATTATCTGCTCGGCGGCGGCAATGGCCTTTTGGGTTTCCTGTTCCTGGACGCGGGCGGCAGCGGCGCGGGCTTCCTCGATGAGTTGGGTTGCCTGGCCGTTGGCCTGGACGAGCACTTCCTGGCGCTGGGCTTCGGTCCGGACCAGCTCCTGCTTGATTTTTTCGGCATTGGCAAGGCCCTCGGCGATGCGCCGGCGGCGTTCTTCGAGCATGGCCAGCACGCGCTTATAGGCGAAGAAATAGAGGAAGACGCAAACGATGATGAAGCTGATCGTATTGGCGGCGAGCAAGGACCAGTTGACGCCGAAGGTCCGGGCGATTTCGGCGACGGGGTTGCCGGCGCCGGTTCCGGCTGCTGCAAACAAGACAAACGGATTCATAGCCAGAATGTTCATGTTATTCTTTCGTGACGCCTTAATGGCGGGCGCAGGGCCGCTCGGGTCCTGCGCCCGCTTCTCATCCTCTAGCGAACGAGGAACAGAGCATAGAACACGATGGCTTCGGCGAAGGCGATGGCCAGGATGGACTGGACCAGGACCTTCGTCGCGGCGCCGGGATTACGGCCGACCGCTTCCGAGGCTTTCATGCCGACGAACCCGACGCCGAGGGCCGCGCCGAGCGCCGCCAGACCGACGTGCAGGTTTCCGCTGAGTTCCGCCAACATGGGCATTAACGACATATATGGTTACCTTTCTTTGCTTTCCCGGCGGCTCCCGCGATTGAACACGGTCAAGCCGCCGAAATCTTGAGTTCTTAATGCGGTGCTGCTTCGTGACCCTCCTCGTGCTGGCAAATCAGCATCGTAAACACTGCGGTCAACAGCATGAAGACAAGGGCCTGGACAAAACCGACGAGCAACTCCATGAAATAAAACGGGATCGGCAAGAGCCAGCCCAAGCGCGGCGCCAGCGTCGCCATGGCTTCGAGCATGTTTTCGCCGGCAAAGATGTTGCCGTAGAGACGGAAGCTGAGGGAGACGGGGCGGAAGAGGATCGAAATGATTTCCAAACAACCGACGGCAAAGAAGACGACGACCATCAACACCTTGAGCAAGCCGGTAGTTTCGCCTTTGGGCGCGAACAACTCACGGAGGAAGCCGAGGGGGCCGAGTCCTGAACAGCCCAGATGAGCCAGCAGGCAAAAAAGGTGAGTGCCATTGCCAGCGTCATGTTGAGGTCGGCGTTGGCGCTGCGCAACCAAGGCTGGTCGAGCACGAAACCTTGAGGCGTGTGGTGTCCCCATCCGATGGAACCGAAGCCGGGGATGAGCCCGACCCAGTTGGTGAAGAGGATGAAGATGAAGAGGGTCGCGAAGAACCAGAACGTCTTGTTCACGAGATGATGGCCGATGATTCCCTCGAGGAAGTCGTGCAGGCTCTCGACCATCCATTCCCAGAAATTCTGCGCCCCCTCGGGGACTTCCTTCATGGTCCGCGTGGCGGCCTGCGCAAACACAATCAAGCCCAAGGCTGCCACCCAGGTAACGACCATGGAGTTGGTGACCGGCAAGCCCAAAACGTGGCCGACCACATCGGCGGCTTGAGGAACCCCATGTGCTTCGTGTCCACCGGCCAGCTTCGCAGCCTGGCCGGCAGCGGGTTCGGCGCCAAAGATGGACGCGGGGACAACCACTAGCGCCATCGCTAACAGAATGACTCTAGGTGTTCGCATCGTCCGCGTTCTTGTTCTTGAACGATTCACAAGTTCCATCAGCCCCTAAACATAAAGTGTGCCAACCTGATTGATTATTCCGAACACATTGAAGGACAATACATTGCGAGGATACCCACACCAGTTCTTGACGGTTCTAAACATTGAACATCCGATTTATCGTGAGTGAAGAAACGTGAAAAACACCTTGCGAGAACGGCCACCACGACATAACCTCGTGACGTGACCGAGATCAACTAGGCGTGTGGATATGGGCGAACTTACCATCCCCTATCCGGCCGGTTTGGAGGAAGGCGTCCAGACGACCCCGGGCGAAATCCAGCAACAAATCCGCTTGATGGCAGCCCTGAAGATGTTCGAGTTGGGCAAGCTCTCCTCTGGCCGAGCCGCGGAACTGGCTGGCCTGTCGCGGACGGACTTCTTTGATGCCTGCGCCCGCTATAAAGTCAGTGTGTTCAATTACCCTGCCGACGAACTTGAGGCCCAAATCCGCCAGGACCTCGAAACGGCGGCCCGCCTCGGCGCCCAGTGATCATCGTCTCGAACACCGGTCCCCTGTTGAGATCGATTCGAACTCTTAGGTTGCCGGCTTTAACCGTGTGGATTCCGCGGAGGATCTCTTTGGGCAGGTCGGCGAATAACTCCAAGTATTGTGTGAGAACTTTAAGCCCGCGTCTCGCTAAGGCTTTCGGAGAGAAATGCTTAATGAGCGCCTCATGAAGCGTGGGTCGTATGGCAACCATCATGTCAAATGCCGGGTCAAGTTTCTTAAATGCCCCCTCCAGGGACACAAACACTTTGAGCAGCATGGCCTGATCCGGGGGCATAGACAGATGGTTGTTTCGGCCCAACGCTAACAAGTCTCCGACCATGGCCGACAGATCCGTACGTTCCATGGATCTCCCGGAATACTGGCTCAGGAATTCGTCAACGGCTTCCAACAGACCGCCCGGGTCTTCCCCTGCCCTGTCGGACCATTGTAGAAGGATCGTGCAGAGGCCCTCGGCATCATGTTGCGCCAAGGCCAGCAGCAGTTTCATAATCTGTTGACGCCTGACCTCAGATACGCGTCCAACCATGCCAAAGTCGACGAAGGCAATGTGTTCCCCCGGCAAAATGAAGAAATTTCCGGGGTGTGGATCCGCATGGAACACCCCATCCACCATGATCATCTTGAGCACCGCATTGGCCCCTGTTTGGGCAAGCCGTTTGCGGTCCATACCTGCTTCGTCGATGGCTTGAATATTCACCCCCGGGATCCCGTCCACGTATTCCTGAACAAGGATGCGTTCTTTTGTCCATTCCCAATAGACTTTGGGAATCACGATGCGATCATTATCTTCGAAGTTGGCCGCCACTTGTTCGGCATTTTGCCCTTCCGTCATGAAGTTGAGTTCATTCTGTAATGACTTCGCAAATTGCTGGACGACTTTTTGGGGATGATAGGCGGCCAGTTCCGGAACTTTCTTTTCAGCTAACGACGCCAAATAAGTTAACAGGTGCATATCGGATTCAATGCTTGCCCGGATCCCTGGGCGTTGAATCTTGAGCGTTACTTGGGTCCCGTTTTTCAAGGTGGCCCGGTGAACCTGGGCCAACGAAGCGGCAGCCAGTGGTTTGGTATCGACCTCTTGGAAGATTTCTTCAAGCGGGGCTCCCAAATCTTCTTCGATCTGAGGACGAAGCTCTTTGAAGTCCAGGTGAGGCGCCTGTGATTGCAGCTTTTCGAATTCACTGATCCACTCCGGTCCGAACAAGTCCGGGCGGGTGGCAAGAATTTGGCCGAGCTTGACAAAGGTCGGCCCGAGAACTTCAAAGAGCCGGCGTAAACGCTGCGGGCGGTCAAGGTGGGCGACCTCCTCCGCGTACTTCCACCCTAGAATCTTGCCGGTGCGTTCAGCCGCGGCCTCAAGACCCATGAGCTTGAAGAGATCGCCGAAGCCGGCGATACTGAATGCTCGGATGATTTCGCGCAGCCGATCAAGATCCGCAATTTTGGATCGGAGTCCCATCGTCTAGCCCTCCTGTGATGTTTGTTTCAACGGCGCACAACCTTCGCCCCGATCTTGAGCGTAATTCCCGCAAGCAGGCCCACGGCCAACACGCCGAGCGCCAACAGAATGGCGCGCAGGAGGCGCTCGCGCTCCCCCTGCGCTTCCACCATCAACAATTCGAGGCGGTTTTCACCGATGGTCAATAACCGTCGTGCGAAAACGCCTCGACGTCTTGACGAGGCGCCCGGCATGGGTAAGGGCGTTTCCATGTCGTGGTCAGTCGCCGTTGCGGGAGCGCCGGAGCGAGACCAGATAGCCGAGGAGCGCCCCCACGCCGAGGGCGAGGCCGATGGCCTGATACGGATGCTCGCGCACCGCCGTGTCCGCGGCTTTGGCGCCCTCGACGGCCTTCTCCCGAACGCGGCCACAGATTTCCTTGCCGCGTTCCAGAGCCGCGGCGAGGCGCTTGCGGGCGTCGCTGACTTTCTCTCCGTCCACGTCGGCGGTGGCGTCCATCAAGGCGCGCGCGTCTTCGGCGAGCGTGCCCATGTCATTGCTGGCTGTGCATGTGTTCTTGTCCATAGTTTTGTGCTGTTTCTATTTCGTTTTGGCGTTTGGAGGATTCTAACTGAGAGCGATGAGGGAGACGGGTTCCTGAATGATCGTCTCGCCTTCAACAGATCCTGGCTGACGTTCGTGCCGACCTGGCAACTGCGACCGATATTGGGTGGGCGACTGGCCGAGCTTGTTCCTAAAGACCCGGCTGAAGTGTGTGAGCGACTGGAACCCGACGTTATAGGCGATTTCGCTCGCGCGCAAATGGGGGTTCAGCAGAAGGTGTTTGGAGTGCTCCACACGTATCAGGGAGACGTAATCAGTGAAGTTCAGGCCGGTGCCCTTTTTGAACATCTTGCAGAAATAAAACGGGCTGGTGTTCACGAATTGGGCGACCTGCCCCAGGCGGAGGTCCTCGGTGTAGTGCTCCTCAATAAAGGTTCTGGCCTTGGCGATAGCCGGCGATTCGGCGTTGTCGCGCTGGAGAAGGATCTGGTTGCACAGGATTGAAAGGTGTTGGGCGAAGATGCTCAGCAGCTTGATCACCGAAGCATGCTGCCGGCCTGGCACGACCCGCGTCCCGAAGAACGCTTTCCGCAACTTGTCACCATTCACGTCCACTCCCCATCCGGCCAGCAATTTGACGCTTTCTTGAAACTGGCGTTCGGTCGGCTTTTCCCGAAAGACCTGGCCGGTCTGCAAGAAGCCAATCAACCGGTCCCCCAGGCGCACCGGCACTGCGGTCTCGGTCAAACCGGCCCAGCAAACGACCGTATGCGGTTCTTGCCTCGCTGCCTGCGAGAGCTTCTCCTGGACGCGCAGACAGGCGCCGCAGCTCCAGCCCTTTTCCGCCATCAAAGCGCAAAACGGACTCTCGTTTCGCTTCCCGTGATGGGAAAGCCGCCAGGATTCTGTCGCGCGCAGGGCGATGGGCAGGCCCGTCGCCTCCGTGAACGCGTGTTCGTAGTCTGCGAAAAGCCTTGAACTGGCGAACGCCTTGAGCAACTCCCGATCGCCCTCCGCCGCTGGCTCGGGAGAGGAATGCTCCGTGGATGATGTGCGCGCCTCGACGCTCCGGGGAAGTTCGGGTGCGGGCGCGATCTGGCCGCCATTTCGCCGGGCTATTTGGCTTCCCTTGGCCCAAGCGGGATCACCCGTGGTTGGGTTCCGGAAACGGATCCGTGACGAGGTGAACCTTGGTTTCGGATTTAAGCCCTGTTTGAGGCCGGCCGCTGATTCCTGTGGCAAGCCGTCCGGAAGAGCACCGGCCACATGCCCGACCCGCGAAAATAGCCCGGGCGGCTGCCGGGTTTGCGCCATTGGGCGGTGATTGACCATACAATCGGACGTGTTTCCGGCCAAGGAGCGTTCGTCCTTGGAACGTATTTCCAGGGGCAGGTCAACTGGGGGCGTAGTCATGGCGCAACCTCCTCAGGTTCGCGGGCGACTGCCTGGGCTTGACCCGACTCACGGTCGTGGCGGACCCTGGGCACGTGTAGCGTCAAAACTCCATCGCTGAAGGTGGCGTGGACCTCACCGTATGCATCCGGTGGCAATGGCAGCCGGCGAATGAACGCTCCTGAGGGACGCTCAAGCCGCAGGCATTTCCCGCCCTGGTGCCTGGGGAGCCGTTGCCCGGTGATGGAAAGCCCACCGCTATTCACCCGCAACTGTATCTCCTCAGGCTTGAGGCCCGGCAGGTCCACTTCAAAAACATACTCCTGGCCAGTCTCAATCAGGTCCACCGCTGGGAACCAGTCAGTGTCCCCCTCCTGCTTTTGGCACGCGGGCACGGCCATCAGGGAGGTCATGAGGAGAGTGCTTTTATCGCTGACATTTTTGGTCTTCATTTTCCAGTCTTCGCTTGAGTTCCAGCTCCAGATCACGCCAATCGTTTAACTTCATGTGTTCAGCGCCTCCATGTGCGGCATACGCGGCGTTCACCAATCCGCGGAGTCTCTCCGGGAGCTGTGGCGACACGGGAGCATGCAGAGTGAGAGCGTTTGTTGGCTGTGGATGGACTCTGGGAGTTTTCAATCTTTCGGTGGTCTGGCGGGTTGGTTGTGCCAAAAGGTGCCATAGGTCAGGATCAGGACCACGGTTCCGATGATGAGAGTAAGCATAAGCGAAGGCGGTGCTCGGGACTATAGGTGCCAGGGTCTGGAGCCGATAGCCGGGTACCCGGTATTTATTGAGTTGTATCAAGGTTGGCTCCGGCGCGTTCCTGTTTGAGCTCCTGCTCCGCGCGCAGCCAGTCGTCCAATTCCTTTCCAGGCGTCCCGCCCCGCGCCAGAAAGATTTCTTGAGCGCGTTGCCGAATTTGCTCGACCATTGGGGGAACGGCGCGAGCCGTTGTTGCTTTTTCTTTTGCTGAATTGACCTGTCGTATTCGTCTTTTCATAATGCTGTATGTTTCAGAGTCCGCTTTTCTGGCGGGCTGATTCGGTGGGGAAGCGCACCGTTAGGCGACCGGTTCGAGCGGTGGATCAACCAACCGGCGCCGGGGGCAGCCGCCGGGGTGCCCGATCGGAGGCGAGCACTGCGGATGGCGGCGCTGTCCGCTTCCCGAAAATGATGTTCCGCCTGACGCGGTGGGCTTACCAGGATGGGTTGGCTGAATCGCACGCAAAGCCAGGGCCAAATTGGAAGGCTCATCTGTGACGTGTTTCGCGCGGGCTGTTTCATGTGCCGTGATCTTCGTTTGGCTGTCCCGCAGGCGGACTTTGAAAATGAATCCCGCTGGCCGCCGCGCGCCTCGCGCAACCTGGCCCGAAGAGGTCCTGAAGGGCGCCAATCAACCGATGCCGCAGGTTCCCTTGTTTGCTGACGAATGCATCGGCCCTTGCCTCTTCAGCCAATGACCTCGTCACTGAGCTGTCATCGGAGCTGATGAGGATGACGACAGGCGGGTGCTCACCCTGCTTTATGTATCGTGTAGCTTGTATGCCGTTGAGACGCGGCATGTGCATATCCATCAGGACCAACTCTGGGGACAACATTGACACGTAGCGAAGCGCCTGACCTCCATTCGTTGCGGTGCCAACCAGATCAAACTTGCCGGCTCGTTCCAGGATCTGAGACAGGGTTTTCAACATGAACGGAGAATCATCCGCCACCAGGGTTGCGACTCTAGTCTGAGATATGGCCTTTGCCCTATTGCGTGGGTGGGTATTCATGAAATCAGGAGTGGATGCATGGGGCTTACTGGGAAAAAGGTTTGAGTTTGGCCAGAATGGCCTCCTTGGTCGCGGTGCCAACGATGCGCAGGCACGGATTTCCCCCGACAAAATAGAGCAGGGTTGGAACCGACTGAATCTCGTACCAAAGACTCAGGTCGAGACTATCATCTGCGTTGACCTTGACCACCTTGACCTTCCCCGCGCAGGCGCCGGCGAGTTCGTGAAGCACCGAATCCAAGACCTGGCACGCCCTGCTCCAGGGAGCCCAGAACTCCACAAGGACCGGCTGCTTCGCGTTCAGCACTGCCGCGCTGAAATCCACGGCTGAAATTACGGGCAGTGCGCCGTTTTGGGTGTTCATGTTTTCGGTCATGTTTTCGGATTTGTTCAACATGACTGAGCTTTATGCACAGCCCGTGCCAGGGGGCGGGTAAAGGCGTAAGCCGCTCAGCGACAGCGTGTGGCGGGCCGACTGGCCAGTTTCCACCGGGGTCAGGAAATTGAAGGACCCGAAAAATCGTGTGGCGTTCGCGGGCGGTTTCATGGCTCTAAATCCTCTATGAGGACGAAATGACTGCCGCTGTTGCTCCAGACCCGCAACAGCGTGCGCTTGTCCTTGGCATTCTGGGTCAATTGCGACGCGTCCCCGGCGTTCCTGACTTCCTTGCGATTGATGGATAGAATAACATCTCCCGGCTTGAGACCTGCTTCCGCGGCCACTGAAAACGGGTTGACCCCAAGCACCACCGCACCCTGCACAGCACGGGGGATTCCGAGCTCCTGCCTGAGTTCGCTGTTGAGTTCACCTATAATCACGCCCTGCAGCGCGCCGGGATCCTGTTCATAGACATTTCGGGCCACCTTGGCGAGGAGGTCGTCATTGGATGCCTGGCCGATAGCGACCCGGAGCGGCCTGGCCGAACCGTCGCGCAGAACCTCAAACTGGACAGTCTGGCCAGGTTTGGCCTCTGCCACCGAGAGTTTCAACTGACGAGCGCCTCGTACTTCCTTGCCGTCGAACCGCGTAATGACATCTCCGACTTCGAGCCCGGCTCTCTGCGCGGGTCCGAAGGGCACCACGCCGCCCACCAGCGCACCGGTGGCGGCGTGCAGTTTGAACTCTTTGGCCAGTTCTGGCGTCAGATCCTGAGTCTCGACTCCGAGATAGCCGCGGACCACATACCCATGTTTAACCAGGTCGGTCATCACTCTGCGTGCAAGCTCCGAAGGAACGGCAAAGCCGATGCCCAGGTTTCCGCCAGAGCTGCTGAGGATGGCGGTGTTGATGCCGATGAGGTGCCCGGTGACATCCACCAGCGCCCCACCCGAGTTGCCCGGATTAATCGGGGCGTCGGTTTGGATAAAGCTTTCGTAATCCTCGATGCCCATGCCGCCACGGTCAATCGCGCTGACAATCCCGTGCGTCACGGTCTGGCCCACCCCAAAGGGATGGCCAATCGCCAGCACCAGATCGCCCACCTGCACGTTTCGGCTGTCAGCCAGCGGGACCGTCGGTAGGTGGTGGGCGTCGATCTTGACGACTGCAACGTCACTCTTGGCATCAAGTCCAATCACCTTGGCAATAAACTGGCGCCCGTCCTGCAGGGTCACCTCGACCTCTCTTGGTCCGTTTACCAGGTGGCTGTTGGTCAGGATATGGCCGTCCTCAGTAACAATCACGCCGGATCCAAGCCCGGACTCCAGCGGTCGGCGAGAACGTCCGCGGGCCACTCGTTCCAAGAGGTAACGCCCGAAAGGATCTTGTCCCCCGTTGGCCAGATCAGCAGGGCTGTCGAATTTCAGGGCCGTGACAATTCTCACCACGGCAGGTGAAACCTTTTTGACTGTCGGCGCGAAGCTTTCGAAACTCCTGTCGAAACGCTGCGCTGGAGCTTCATTAACCGGCTCGTTGAGCATCTTGCCCGACTGCCCGGACTGATTTGTGGGCTCCTGTTGGAAGCCGAGGACCAATCCCGTTATCAGGACGACGAGGCCTAATGTCAGCAGGGATTGCGGCCTGCGAATCTGCACTCTTATTTCTTTCATCGCGTCATTTCCTCATAGGAGCCAAATCGGCTTCGGCCCCGCTGGCACGATGAGCCGGAACGTCACGAACACTCTGGTGTCCATGGAGCATCACGCGAGAATCCTGCGCCCTTCATCCAGGAAAATGCCCTTAAAGTTCATCTCCAGTGCTTGCGGGTTGGTGGGTTTGCTCAAGGCTTCCTCCTTGCTCACCTGGCCCTGTTTCACCAGGTTGTAGAGCGCCTGGTTGAAGTTGATCATCCCATCCTCAGTCCCGGTCTCGATCGCCGCCGACAGCTTGTCCAACCGGTTCTCTTCGATGAGCTTCCTGACGGTCGCGGTGTTGATCAGGATTTCGAGCGCCGGGGTCATGCTGTCGCCGAGCGTCGTCACCATGCGTTGGCAGATGACGGCCTGCAACGTGTTCGCGAGCTGCCGCCGAATCTGCTCCCGTTCTTCGGCTTTGAAGAAATCGAGAATCCGGCTGACCGACTGGGAGGCGTTGGTCGTATGCACGGTCGAGAGCACGAGGTGCCCCGTATCCGCCGCGCTCATGGCCGCCGTGAAGCTGGTCGAGTCGCGCATTTCCCCGATCATGATGACATCCGGGTCCTGCCGCAGCACGTGCTTGAGCGCCTGCTCGAACGAGAGCGTATCCAACCCCACTTCCCGCTGCTCGATCACGCATTGATTGTCCTCGAACACGTATTCGATGGGGTCTTCCAGGGTAATGATGTGCTTTTTGAAGTTGGCGTTGATGTGCTCGATCATCGCGGCGAGCGTCGTGGATTTGCCGCACCCGGTGGTGCCGGCCAGCAGGACGATGCCGCGTGGCGACTCGGCAATGTGGCGAATCTGTTCCAGCAGCCCCAACTCCTCGAACTTCGGCACGATGGTCTTGACGTGGCGCATGGCCAGGCACCAATGGCCGCGCTGTTGAAAGAGGTTG
>Ga0187864_10004103_pt1 | contig 11572 bp, 10 predicted proteins | sample June2016WEW_11_4_FD_132985 | JGI IMG/M metagenome (GOLD analysis project Ga0187864, IMG submission 132985) | Peatland microbial communities from SPRUCE experiment site at the Marcell Experimental Forest, Minnesota, USA - June2016WEW_11_40 | ecosystem: Environmental > Terrestrial > Soil >... | reverse complement strand
GAAAATCATCGCCTCGAGATGGAAGAAGGGGTGAGCGCGGACGATCTCACCGGCTGGGTCCGGGAAGAGGCGCCCGACTTCGATTGGAAGCTCTACGGATTTCAGGAATTCAGCGAATTCCTGAACTACGCTCAGGACAAAACCGTCGTGCGGATCGAGCCCGATGAGGCGACCGAGAGCCTTCTCGTCTACCTGGGAGCGGAGTTCCACCCTCCAGCGGTTCCTGAGCCGGAACCGGTTCCGATTCCCGCGGAACTCGAAGAAGAGATTGAGGAGCCGCAACCCGTTGTCCCCGGTCAGCCGACCGCCGGTTCGCCACGGATCAAGAAGGGGACACGCAAAGCCGGGGCTGAGGTGGATGGGAACGTCGTCGCCCCGCCGAAGCGACCGCGTAAGGCGTCATCAGCTCCGCGTAAACGGCGGAGCCCGGCGCCAGGGGTGATGTAATCAACTTCAACCATGAAGGCCGGCCTGTGAGAAAGTGCAGCAGGTGAGGAAATCCTGGCCTTTGTGTTGCGTGGTAGCTTATGCGGCTTGTCTGATTCTGCTGCTGCCGCGGCTCCCTTTTAATCTCGACGAAATCCTCGATCTGATGGCGCTCCGCAGCCACGGCTCGAGTGAGCTGATGGTTAATATCGGCCGCAACGCCGGGGGTACGCCGTTGAGCTACCTGGTGCGCCTTCCCCTGGTACATTGGTTCGGCGAATCAAGGGCGGCGGCCCGGTTTCCTTCCGCCTTGTTCAGCGTGGCGGCCTGTTGCGGTGTTTTTCTCCTCGCCCGGCGGCTCGGGTTGCGCTGGCCCCTGCTTGCGGCGCTCGTTTTTGCTACGTTTCCCCTTCAATTCCGGTATGCGCTCGAAGCTCGCGCCTACTCGCAGGCTCTCTGCCTGAGTGTGTGGTCAACGATTCTGTTTCTTGCGTGGATGGAGCGGAAGAGATCCATTGGGCTCGCCTTGCTCTATGGACTGAGCATCGCCGCGGGCCTGTATACGCAACCCTACACTATATTCGTGCCGGCCGCCCATTTTGTCTGGCTCGGCTTTCGACGTGATTGGCGGATACTTCTCGCCACCGGCGCGGCGATCATCGTGGCGGGAGTAGCGTTTGTCCCGTGGTACAGATTCAGCGTTCCTCTCTGGAAAGAGGGAGTGATTGCTATGTACCCGCAATCCACCATTGGTCTGCGCGCCGTGGAGTTGATCGTTCGTGAGATCGCGGGCACCGGCTATTTCGGATCCGCGCTCCTGATATGCGCGCTTGTTATCGCGTTCCGCTTTGGCTTCCAGCACGGTAACGATACCCGCATCTTCTGGGCCTTATATCTCGCGATTCCTCTGATTGGAGTCGTTGCGGCGGACAGATTTTTCGTCTATTTCCTGGCAATCCGGCAGATGATTTTCATGCTCGCGCCGCTGGCCATTCTGTTTACCCTCGGGGTAGAAACGTCACTGGCCCGCGAATGGCGCATCGCCGGAACCCTGCTGACAGTCGCATTGCTCAGCGCCTCCACATACGAAGACGTTCATATGTTTTACCGGCCCCACGACGATTTTGACTCCGCGGCCAGGACACTGGCTGCGGATAATGACTGCGTCATTTATGTCCCCGATGACTCTCGCCCGTATTATTCGTTCTTCCGTCCCGAACTCGCTTCCCGCGACTGCGATCTCAAAACTGCGGGACGTGTCACTGTCGCGGTAAGCCCCTGGGGCCGCGACAAGTCCAATCCCGTGGATCGCACGTTGCGCGAGTCCGGCTTCGTCAAGCTGACTCAACAGGATTCGTCCGGCCCCATCATCGAACTCTACGGCCGTTAGCGTCGCCCTCCCCCACCGTGGAATCCGCCACCGAAACCACCCGCTCGCGGCGCCATAGCAACGCCCCGTCCCGCGAAGCCTCCTCGTGCCGGATAACCTCCGCGGCCAGCAATTTATCCTGTGGAATTTACGCGATGCATGTTAGGTTTAAGATCAGGTTTTTCAGATAGATGCATACCGGAACTGACATACGTATCGACAGGCGCGCCTTCCTGCTCGGGTGGCCCTTCTTCTTCCATCGGGATGAAATTGTACTATCGGGGGTTGGATTTCGTGTGCTCCGGCACGGGCACAGTTCCCGGCGCTATCTCGTGATTCACGGCGATGAAGATACAGCGCGAGACGTCCTGACGAAATACATGAGCGACCACGCCGGTATCGCTTACGTCGTCAAAGGCAAGGAACGAACCGTCGAAATACGCGGCGTGAAAGTCGACCCGAATCGTATGTTTTCACGCGTCGGAGCCGATTTCAGTATCCGCGGTCTGAATTCCGGGATTGATGTCGAGCGGCTGATCGAGGTGCTCGATTACCTCGATCGCGAGCGGGGAAAGCTCCTGCGGCATCTCATACCGCCCAGAGGCAGCCGGTTGTTCGCGATGCACAATAACCGCGATTACTCCGTGCAGGATGAATTGACGGCAAGCGATCAAACGTCCATCAAACAGCCCACGCAACCGCGCAATTTCTTTCTGTGTACCGATCCGAAAGATTATGAGATTCTGCGGCAATCGCCGTACAACGTCGTGCTGCAAAACAAACCCGATCCGGACGATGGATCGCTCTCGAGGCTAGCCGCGCGCCGGGGGTTCCGTTATATCAATCTGGAATGCGCGATCGGGGAATACGATGCACAGTTGGAGCGCGTCGGATGGCTGGACGAACATCTGCCTTGAGCGTCACTCATTGACCTCTCGGATCGGTATAGCTCGCTCGCGTGTGCACAATCAGGCGACCGTGATCCGGCGCGTTCGCAGTGACATGGATTTTGCGCAGGCCGATCTTCGTGTTTCCGCGATCCGGGACATAACCGATGGTGTAGCGATGCCGGATATCGACGGCGATTTTCTTGAGGGTCGGAACAATATCTTCATAGCGGTCGAGCTGAAAACTTTCGCCGCCGCTCACGCCGGCAATGCGCTGCAATACGCCCGGATTGCGGTCGGGGTCCCCGGATCGGCGATACCAACCGTGTAGATGGTGGCTTGCGAATCCTCAATCGCGCGCATTAACTGGGCGAGCGTGTGCCGGCTCGCGTTGTCGCCCCCATCGCTCACGACGACAAGCGTCCTCTTGTCTCGCTCCGCCATTGCCAGATGCTGCAGCCCCGCCTCGATCGCATCATAGAGGACCGTCTTTCCCTCAGGGCGATGCTTTGTCAGCGCCACGCGAAGCAAGTCGATGTTATCCGTAAAGGGAACATCGTCCGGAAGTCCCGGCAGCACCTTGTCGTTGAAGTCTATCAGGAAGATCTGATCTTTCGGATTGCTGGCATCGATGAACGTGAGTCCCGCGATATTCACATCGTCGCGCTTCGTTCGCATACTGCCGCTGGCATCGAGAATCAGACCCGCGGCAACCGGAGCGTCCATATTTACGAACGACGCGATCTTTTGCGGAATGCCGTTCTCCTCGATCTTGAAACGATCCCCGGTCAGATTCGAAACGTAACCGCCCCTGGCGTCTTTCACGCTGACGTCGAGGAGAACGAGATCGACGTTGGTGGAGATCTTGAAGTCGGTGCTTTGCAGGAAGGCCCAAAGGGGAACGAGCAGAAACAGCGGTAGTGCGAAGCGAACCGGCGTGCGAACGATCTTCATGCCAGTGACTTTCATCGACTGCCCTGTTTCAATTATCGCGCGAAAGCTATACCGCAGGCGAAAACGCCTACTCCACGTTGATACACAGCGTTGATACACCGCACTCACCAGACTTGTGGAGTAGGCCTTTGGCCTGCGCCTTAGTTTTTTCTCAGCGCGGAGCTGCATGCCGCCGAGCTACATAAAAAGATCTTTGACCTTGTCGAACAGGCCCTTCGCGTGCGGCTCGTTGTTCACCGGCAGGGTGTCCGATAACTGCTCGAACAGTTTTCGCTGTTCCCGCGTCAGCTTCGTCGGCACTCTCACATCGATGTGAACCACCAGATCGCCGCGCCCCCGCCCTTGCACTTCCGGCACGCCTTTGCCCTTCAGACGCAGTTCGGTGCCGGTCTGGGTGCCTTCGGGAATGGTCAGATCGTGTGGGCCTTCGAGCGTCGGCACGGTGATTTCGTCCCCCAGAACCGCCTGCGCCACGTTGATCGGAACGGTGCAGTGAAGATCGTTGTCGTGCCGTTCGAAGATCGCGTGCTCTTTGACCGTGAAGAAGATATAGAGGTCGCCGCTCGGGCCGCCATTGGCGCCGGGTTGCCCCTCCGCGGGAATCCGCAAACGGTTGCCATCGGCGATCCCCGCGGGCACCGTGACTCGCAGCCGTTTCTGGGCCTGCTTGTAACCCTCGCCCCGGCAATCGCGGCAAATCTGCTTTACGATCTGACCGGCGCCGCCGCAACTCGAACACGTGCGCCGCACCGAAAGAAATCCCTGCGAGTAAGTCTGCTCGCCGCGCCCGTTGCAGGCGGGGCAGGTGATACTCCCGCTACCCGGTTCCGCGCCCTTGCCCTGGCAGCGGGAGCACGCCTCAAGCTTCGGCACCTGAATCTCGACGACCTTGCCGAATGCCGCGTCTTCAAACGTCAGGCTCAGATCATAGCGAAGATCGTCCCCTTTGGCCGGCCGGGTACGACCGCCCCCGCGCTGTTGACCGAACACATCGCCGAACCCGAAGACCTGGCTCAGGATGTCTCCCAGATCCATGGAAGACGGATCGAAGCCGCCGCCACCCATGCCGGATAGCCCCTGGTGGCCGTACGCATCGTAGGCCGCGCGTTTCTGCGGATCCGAAAGGACGCTGTAAGCCTCCGCCGCTTCTTTGAACTTTTCTTCCGCCGTATGGTCGCCCGGGTTGCGGTCCGGATGGAATTGCAGCGCCAGTTTGCGGTATGCCGCTTTCAGTTCCGCCTCTCCCGCGCCGCGGTCGACGCCGAGCACTTCGTAATAATCTCGTTTTGTCACCGGCATGGGCTTGCGGGATTCAGGAACGCACCGCGACCTTCACCATGGAAGGCCGCAGCAATTTACCTTTGAAGTTATAACCGCGCTGAAATTCGCCGAGAATCGTGCCATCCGCGGCGTCCTTTGTTTCCACGCGCTCCACTGCCTGATGCAGATGGGGATCGAACATATGGCCGGCCGTTTCGATCGGCTCCAGCCCTACCTTCTTCAGCGCTTCGTACATCCGGTTATAAATCATTTCGATACCCTTCGAGTATTCCGCGTTGCCCGCTTCGACTTTCAGGGCGCGGTCGAAATCGTCGAGAATCGGCAGCATCCCGCGCACGAGGTCCATCCCCGCGTGCTGAAGGTAGTCGGAGCGCTCCTTTTCCGTGCGTTTGCGGAAATTGTCGAACTCAGCCTGACGGCGCTGAAGAAGTTCTTTCAACTCGTCACGTTCCACCCTGAGGCCATCGCGCTCGATGCGCAGATGGTCGATCTGATCCTCAACCGCTGTGCTTTCGGCCGGCGAACTGTTCATCTTTGCCTCGTCGTTTTCCGGATCCAAGCCGTTTCCTGAACTCACGCAATTTCAGATTAACATTGCCCGCGAATACGACCCCGGTCGTTTATGCCTGCAGGATCTCAAAGGTCCGGCCAATCTGCAGAACCGTGGAGATCACTTTGTCATATTGCATACGCATCGGCCCCAGCACCGCGACGCGAGTCCGCATCCCTGAAGGCAGAACGATCGTCAGGCCGATCAGCGTCAGATCGCTCATCGCGGGGTGGGCGTCTTCCAGCCCTACGTGAATCCCGATCTGGCCTTGCGAAGGTTCGAGGAACCGGTCGAGAAGGGCCACCACGTGTTTCTTCTCCTCGAGGGCGCGGAACAATTCCCGCATTCTTTCGCGCGTCAGGTGCAGATCGAGGCCAACCAGCCAGGACGCGCCATCCATGGCCACTTGCGGATCCTGATCCGCCAGCAATAATCCCTTCTGGCAGAGCAGCGTCAACTGCTGCAGCACCGCATCGTACATGGCCCGTTCTTCTTCGATCCGGCGCAGTAACTCAGCCCGCGCCTTTTCCAGCGTCCACCCGGCGAAGTTTGCGTTTACGTAATTCCGTAGCTGAATCAGATCTTCCCGGGTCATGGCCCGATCGAGGGTGACTACTCGATTCCGGATCATGCGATCGCGCGTCGCCACGATGATCAGGACGCGGCGGTCGGAAAGCGCGATCAGTTCCAGATGCTCCAGTTCCTGTGCGGAAGACGGCAGCGCAGCCGCAATCCCCACGTTCCGGGTGATCTCGGTCAGCACGCGCGACGCAATGGCGACCCGCTCTTCCAGGCTCTCGCCCGACTGCATCTGGTTGAAAATACGGTCCCGGTCGGTGGCCGGCAGAGGCCGAGGCGGCACCGTTCCCGCGAAATCGCGAAAGGCTTTGCCGGTCGGTATTCGTCCCGCGGAGGTGTGCGGCTGGGAAAGATAGCCGTCGTCGGTGAGGTCCGCCATCACGTTCCGGACGGTGGCGGGGCTGAGCGCCAGGCTGCGCGTGCGCGAGATCGTTCGCGAACCGACCGGCTCGCCCGTATCGATATACGCGCGCACGATCGAATGCAGAATCGTCTGTTCCCTCGGAGATAATTCTGTTCCGGACAACTATAAAGCCTCGTTTTAACTATACTGTTACGTACACATCTGCAGCAAGACGGCGATACAGTTCCAGTACCACGGGATCTACCAGGATTGCGCCGGGTGGTGCGAATTGAATACACTGTAACTTCGTTCAAATCGCGGGACCTGTGATGCATTTTCCATCGTCGCGGCCCAGTCGATAGCACCGTATAATCGTTCTCCGGAGAATCAATGGCCGAAATTCATAACCACAGGCACCTCTTTACGTCCGAATCCGTCACCGAGGGGCATCCCGACAAAGTTGCCGACCAGATTTCAGACGCCGTTCTGGACGCCGTGCTCGCGCAAGACCCGAAGGGGCGCGTAGCCTGCGAGGTGCTCGTGACCACGGGCATCTGCGTGGTAGCGGGCGAGATTACGACCACCGCGCATATCGACGTTCCCTCTATTGCGCGGAAAACCATTGCGGACATCGGTTACACCGACGCGGCATTTGGTTTCGATGCAAAGACATGCGGTGTCATTAACGTCGTGCAGACCCAGTCCCCCGACATTGCAATGGGTGTGGATACAGGCGGCGCGGGCGACCAGGGCCTGATGTTCGGTTACGCTTGCGACGAAACCCCGGAATTGATGCCGCTGCCGATCCAGCTGGCGCATCGGCTCGTCGAGAAGCTCTCCCAGGTGCGCAGGGCCGGGACTCTTAAATACCTCCGCCCCGATGGCAAGAGCCAGGTTTCCGTTGAGTATGTGAACGGCAAGCCGACCCGAGTCGACGCGGTGGTGATTTCAACTCAGCATGGCGACGATGTTTCGACCGAGCAGCTTCGCGCCGATGTTCGCAAGTACATCATCGACGCAGTAGTGCCGCAGCATCTGGTCGATGCGAATACGAAGTATCACATCAACCCGACCGGCCGTTTCGTGATCGGCGGACCCCATGGAGACACCGGCCTCACGGGCCGCAAAATCATCGTCGACAGCTATGGCGGCATGGGCCGTCACGGCGGCGGCGCGTTCTCGGGCAAAGATCCGACGAAGGTGGATCGGTCAGCCTGCTACATGGCCCGTTACATCGCGAAGAATCTGGTGGCTTCCGGACTGGCCTCGCGCGCCGAGGTGCAGTTGGCTTATGCGATCGGTGTCGCCGAGCCGGTATCGGTGATGGTGAACTCTTTCGGCACCGGCAAGATCCCGGAAGACGTCATGGAAGATCTCATCCGCGCGACTTTCCCGCTCACGCCAAAAGGCATCATCGATCATCTGAAGCTTCGCAATCCCATCTACCAGAAGACGGCGGCGTTCGGCCATTTCGGCCGTAACGAACCCACCTTCACCTGGGAGAAAACGGATAAGGCGGAAGCGTTGAATGACGCCGCCCTGAAATCCGCGGCCGTAGCCGGCTAGCGTCGGGAGAATCAAAATAGTTTGCCGGTGGCCTCGGATTGAGGTCCACCGGCTTTTTCATTTCTTCTTATGTGCGCTTGCGGATGTTTCGTCCTCGCCGCAGTCATCGCCGCGCTGGTTTACAGCGTGATGCACGGCCTCTGGTTACTGGCAGTTGCCGTTCTGCTCGTGACCGGCCTGCTCGGCTGGCTGGGACGAAAGATGGTCGTTTCGCAAAAACCCCGGAAATAACGCCGCCGTTACTTACAACCCGTTCGCGCACCGAAGAAGAAACATGGTCTGGACCGTGGCGTTGCGGGCACTGCACGCGTACGTCCGCGACCACGCGCCGCTGGCTGCCGGGCGGACGCCGCGGCGCCCGTTCCAACCGGAATCACCGCTTGCGAGTTGTAGGAGTCGGTTGCTCCGCTCGTTAACACGCCCGAGATATCCAGGTCATTATCCCCGGCGACCGCGTTAAACGGTACCGTAAAGTCGACCTGATACAAACCGGCCAATGTCGGCGCCAGACCGGCAAAAGTCACCGTGGCCTGGGTTCCGCCGACGTACATGGTGATTTGCTGGGGATATGTAGCGCTGCTTGCGGGGCCAGCTGAACCTTGTACAGCGAGGGGCGGATTCACGGTCCCCAGCCCCGAAGCGAAAACCTGAACTGTCTCGCCCGGCTGCGCCGGGCTCGTTTCCGTCACAAAAGATCCGTCGGCGTGCTCCACGGCTCCGACACCCAGCCCCGTAAAGTTATCGGCGAATATCCCCGGCGTGGTGGTGTAGATCGGCTCAGTTACGACGTTCGACTGGCCTGCATTGTTGATGACCTGGAATTGAGCGTAAGAGAACGGAAGACCAAAAAACGGCACAACGATATTCACCTGTCCGGGGGAAATGTCGTGAATAGGGGCTGCAACTCCGTTGACGAGAACCTGGACGCTGTCAAGGCTGGTGGGTAAAGGTAGGCTCTGAGCGCTGTCGGACTTTTGCGCGAGATTGATGCCAAACAACGACACAAATTCACCGTTGGAAACACCTGCCGTGAATGGAGCAAAACTGGCCGCATTCACAACCCCGGCGGGATAAATATAGACCGGGAGCCCGCTGGGCGGCGCCGCTGGTGGCGGCGGCTGTTGTATGCCGATATCGATCCCGATGTAAGGCCAGATGAACTGCCCGATACGGATCGCCCCTCCGGCTCCCACCGCATACTGTTCGGAGACGGCCGTGTCCGTATAAGTTGCAGATACGGGTGATGTGAAGCTATCCCCGAATGTATAGTTATATACGCCGTAAAAAAGCGAATCGAGACGCTGATGCGCGTAGATACCGCCTTGGCTCGTCGTGTTGAAAGATCCGTAGTATCCATCGAAATCCACGACAGCCTGGGCGCTCAGTTGCGAGGCATCCTGGTAGAGGCCCGCATTATAGTAGAGGCTCCCGGAAGTCGGAACACCAAAATTCTGCGTCCCCGAGTTCCGTACTCCCACGATCATGTCGAACCCGCCGGTTGGCGAACCGCCGAAAAAGAAGTTGCCATCGGGCGAGAAGTATAACCACTCGGGGTTTGCCGTGCCTCCGCATGAAGTCCCGCTGCCGCAGGGAAAAAAAGTCGCGCTCGGGGACGCGGAGGGAAATGTGACAACGGCCGCACCGTTGCTGAAGAAGTATTTCACGGGCGAGCTGGATTGCGAAATCGGGGTGGCGCCGCCGTTTGCAAAGTATCCCGTCGCGCTCACCGTTCCAAGGCCACCGCTACCGTCCGCATTCACCTGGAAGAATGCGTCTGTCGAATATAGAGCGCTGACAGTGCTGGGAAAGAAACCCGCGACCGAATACGAGCCCTGAAAAGACGCGTTTGTCGGCAGAGGCGAAGGAAGAAGAGCGGCGATGAAGAGGTCGTTGTACGTGCTGGCGGTTTCAGTGCTGCTGCCGGCAAAGACGCCGTTGCTCGAGAGCAGACCGTAAATCTGGTCACCCGAAATGGGATTCTCGATAAACCCGTAGCCGTTCGCGGACATCTTATATGTGCCGTTCACCGCGGAACCCGTAGTGCACAACGTTCCGGCGATGTAGCACGAGAGAGGGTCGGTTCCGCCTACGTACGAATCCGAAACCGTTCCACTGGGGATTGTATAGGTGCCGTCCCCATGGAAGGCGATCTGGCCATACACCGCAACGGCTTCCTCGACGTCTCCGTAAACCCCGCTGCTGTCGGCGCTGGTGTTAATGAGGTAAAGAACGTGGCGGAAATAATATGTCCCGTTGAGCATCCCGTTGCCGCTCGTATCAAAGACCGGCGCCTGCACCTGCCCAAAAAGCGGCCACGCCGCCATACAAAAGAACGCGCCGATTCGCGCCAGTTTTATCATCTGCCTTGAATTGTATATGCCGCCGCCCGGAAAAAAGTTCCTGTATTCAAAGCTTCGACCCGATCGCAAGAATTGTTTCAAAAGCCGGAGTCTGTTTCTGACGGTCCACGATCCAGCTCTCCACCTTCCTGAACCCAGCCTGCTCCAGAAAAGTTCTCAATTCGATTTCCGAAAAACCGAGCCACGTATCGGCATACATTTCCCGCGCCTGCTCGAAGCCGTGGCGCTTCAAATCGAGGATGACAATTCGGCCCTGCGGTTTCAAGAGCCGGTACGCGGCGCATACGGCCTGCTGCGGATGCAACGCGTGATGCAGGCTCTGGCTGAAGAACGCAAGGTCGAGAGTTCCCTCGTCAATAGGAGGAGATTCCAGATCGCCCAGCCTGTACTCCAGGTTCGTGAGGCCGTTTTCTTTTGCCAGCTTCGCGCCGAACTCAACCATCTTCGCGGAATTATCCACCGCGATCACGCGTTCGGCGCGTTGCGCGAGCAGTTGGGAAAATGTACCCTCGCCCGCGCCCAGGTCGCCGATCGTCATGGGAGGCATCAACTGCAGCAGGGTCTCCGCCAAACCCTTCCACGAGCGGCCTGGGACGTACTCCTTGCCGAATTTTCCCGCCAGTTCATCGAAGTAGCCACGCACCTTGTCGCGGCGTTTTTCGAGAACCAGTTGCAGCGCCTTCGTATCGCCGGCGGCTTCCGGGATTTCACTGCCCGCCGCATGGAGCAGATCCACCAGCTGGCGATCTTTCAGCCGGTACAAGCTGTTTTTTCCCTGCTTGCGGTCTTCCACCAAACCCGCTTGCTTCAGCTGTGCGAGGTGAGTCGAAATGCGGCTCTGCCCCGTGGACAGAATCTCCTGGAGTTCGGCCACCGAAAGTTCTTCCCGCTCGAGCAGCAGGAGGAGGCGCACCCGGTTGGTATCCGCCAGTACGCGCAGAGATTTTAGTATTGACGCCAATCCAGCCTCAAGTGATAATATATCAACATATCTGGATTTATTGATATCAGGAGATTCATGAGCATAGCCACTTTACCGACGATAGGGACCGACTTCAAAGTCGCCGACATGAAACTGGCCGATTGGGGCCGCAAAGAGATTATGGTCGCCGAGCAGGAAATGCCCGGCTTGATGTCGATCCGCCGCAAATACGCAAAGACGAAGCCATTGGCCGGCATTCGCATTACCGGTTCGCTTCACATGACGATTCAGACCGCGGTGCTCATCGAGACCCTGGTCGACCTCGGCGCCAGCGT
>Ga0187864_10004101_pt1 | contig 11576 bp, 8 predicted proteins | sample June2016WEW_11_4_FD_132985 | JGI IMG/M metagenome (GOLD analysis project Ga0187864, IMG submission 132985) | Peatland microbial communities from SPRUCE experiment site at the Marcell Experimental Forest, Minnesota, USA - June2016WEW_11_40 | ecosystem: Environmental > Terrestrial > Soil >... | reverse complement strand
TATCACGTCGACTGGCTGATGCGAGACCGCACCGAGCGTGTCTGCGCATCCAACTGGGACACCGACGCCGAACTGCAGTCGCGCGACCGCGACGTGACCCTCACCATGCCACCCAACGTGGTGGAACGAACCGAGGGCGAACAGTTTCACGAGGAACCGCCGGTGGAGCGCGCCCGCGACCGGGCGCCACTGAATATCAAGGTTCTGATCAACTTCGCGCCGGAGGACGCGCTCGCGCCCACGCTGCACGAGGTGGATACCAGCGCTTTGGTCTCCATCCTGCGCAGCATCTCCCGCGACCCGCATTTTGGCCGATTTTCACTGGTCGCCTTCAACATGCAGGAGCAGCGCGTGCTGTACCGGCAGCCCAACGGGGATAAGATCGACTTTCCGGCTCTCGGCGCGGCTATGACTGAACTGAAGCTCGGAACGGTCAATATCCGGCAGCTTGGCGACAAGCACGCCGATACTGGATTCCTGAGCCGGCTCATTAAAGAGGAAGTCGGCGATTCACGGGAACACCCCGATGCCATCGTATTCGCCGGGCCCAAAGTGATGCTCGACCAGAACGTGCCTGCCGAGACTCTTCGGGACATTGGAACCCTCGATTTCCCGATGTTCTACATGAATTACAACTCCAACCCTCAGCAAGTGCCCTGGAGGGATGCCATCGGGAGGGCGGTACGGTATTTCCACGGGATCGAGTACACCATCACACGCCCCCGCGATCTGTGGTACGCAGTCAACGAAATGTGTTCTCAGATTGTAAAATCAAGGAACGAAAAAGCGACCGCATCCATCTCTACTCGATAGAATGAGGGTCTTGCATAGTCTCGTCCTGGCCACAGTACTGCTCGGGGGGAGCGGTCTGGCTCTGGCCCAGTCGCCTTACACAAATTCGCTGGCGCCGTACATCCCCTCGCCGCAGATCGTCGTGGAACACATGCTGGAGCTTGCCAATGTGCAGCCCGGCGAGACCGTTTACGATCTCGGCAGTGGCGACGGCCGGGTTTTGATCACCGCCGCGCAACAGTTCCGGGCCCACGCCGTCGGTGTGGAGCTGGTGCCGGACATTGCGCGGAAGGCATCGGACCGGATCGCGCGGATGGGGCTGCAGAATCAGGCCCGCGTTATTCAGGCGGACATTCGCGACACCGACCTGAGCCCCGCCGACGTGGTGACCATGTACATGACCACGGAATGCAACAACCTTCTGCGTCCCCAATTGGAAAGATCCCTGAAGCCCGGCGCGCGCGTGGTTTCCTACAGCTTCAAAGTGCCCGGGTGGAAGTACAACCAGATCGAAGAAGACGACCCGTACGGCAACGGCCGCAAGCACGCCATCTATCTGTACGTGATGCCGGCGCGAAAACAGCGAAACTAGAAAAGCCCCTCGCAGCGCTATTGGGGCCCAGCTTTGCGTTCCTCATCCGCAAGCCGGTCGACAATCTGCCTCTCTTTTGTCCCGTCCTCGGTCCGATGTAAGCCAAAATACACTGCGGCGAGTTCGACGTGAGCCTGCATCCAGTCCGGCTTCGCCTTCACCACCGCTTCGAGATCGGTGGCCGCGCCAGCCAGATCGCCGTTGGCCCTTTTTACGAGGGCCATGGCATAGCGTGCTTTGAGCGATGTCGGATCCAGACGGAGCGCGTGTTCCAGCGAGGTTCTGGCTCCCGCGAGATCGCGTTCGAAGTAAAGCACGCGCCCGAGATTGGTGACAGCTTCCACGTCGGCCGGGTTTTGCTCCACGGCCTTGCGATTCGCTTCGGCGGCACCCTTGAAATCGGCGTTCCCTTCACGCGCGGCGCCCAATTGGGTGTACACGCCGGGGAGGTCCGGATTGAGTTGCACGGCTGCTTCGAGGTCGGCACGCGCGCGCTCTGCCAGTTGCAAAGTCAACAAAGTCCGCCCCGCCAGCAGAAGAGCATCCGCGGCATGGCCGTCTTTGCCCACCCGTTCCACCACGTCCGCGCCTTCGCGGAGCTTCCCGCTAGCGATTAGCGCCGAGCCATACACCCAGGCCAAATCCAGATTGTCCGGGGCTTTCGCGGCCAGCGGAGCCACTAATTCCAGGGCACGGCCGCTGTCTCCAAGACGGAGGTAACAGTCGCCCAGGAGAATTCCCACCCGAAGGTCGCTCGGATCCGTCTTCCAGAGGTCGTCCAGTTGTTTCACGGCGCTGGCCGAATCCCCCTTCTTGAAGTAAGCGAGGGCGATATAGAAGCGAACGTCCTTATTTGCCGGATCGAGCGCCAGTGCGGTTTGATAGGCGTCGATGGCCTCCTGGAACTGCTGCATCTGCACGAGAGCAATGCCCATATTGATCCAGGCGGGCAACGTGTCAGGGCTGAGCTTCACCAGACGGCGGTAGTCCTGGACCGCGGTGGCTGGATCCCCGCGCTGCTGCGCCGCCACCGCTTCGTCGAAGATTTGCCGGGTGTCGGGCGGTGACTGAGCGCTGACCGCCGCTACAAACAACGCCAGGCAGAAACTTGCCTTCGAAGATTGCATGTACAAACTATTGTCGCGCGGCGGGAGCGGAGGATGGACCCACCGAGATCCGTTCCTGGTAGGTTGCGATTCTCCGGTTCAATGTCTCGGCGAGTTTCTGGTCGCCGCCACGTTCCGCCAAATCCAGAGCCTTGCGGGCGGAAGCCACCGCGTCCGGGAAGCGCCCAACTTCGGCGTACATAGCAGCGAGCAGACTGAGCACCACAGGTTCCTGACCGCTGGAGAGGGCGACGGCGCGCTCCATGTGCGGAATCGCTTCGTCGAATCTTCCTCTCTGCGCCAGCACCCGGGCAAGATTGTTCTGGTATGGCAAGGATTCGGGGTTCGCGGTCACGGCTGTTTGAAAGTGCCCAATGGCTTCGTCCAGCCGGTCTTGTTTCCAAAGGGCGAGTCCGAGGGTATTGTGCGCGTCGGTGTTGGTTGGGTCCACCTCCAGAGCTTTACGGCCGTGCTCGATCGCCTCGTCGATTCGTCCCCTTTGATAGAGCGCCGTGGCGAGGTTGGTTTGTGCGAGCGCATTCCGCGATTGCAGTGCCAGATCCGCCGTGTACGCCTCGATCGCCTCATCCAGCCTGCCGCGTTGCAGGAGGTCGGCAGCCAGATTGTCGTACGCCGAAGCATGTTCAGGAGCGATCTCGATGGCCTTGCGGTATTGCTCGATGGCCTCGTCTGTGAGTCCCTCGCGATCAAGCGCGAAGCCAAGATTCACGCGCGCCTTTTCGTCGTCGGGATCCAGGTCCACGGCTTTACGCCACTCCGGCAGAGCCTCGGCCGTCTTGCCCTTCGCCAGCAACTCGCTGGCAACATCGAAGACCCGGTAGAATTCCGAGGCCGGAATCTCCAGCTTCGCGAAGTCATCGGGCGCGATGTTCACGAACTCCGGAATGTTCGCCGCCCGGTTCGCGGCGGTGGTGTCTTCAATCAGAATCGGCGGGCTGTCGTTGCCGTCGCGGTCAAGATGAGTCAGGTATAACTGCGTGTACGGCGACCGCGCCTTGGATGCGAACACCATCCACCGCCCGTTGGGTGAAAAGCTGTGCCATGAGTTCATGAGCGGCGTGTTGCATTTCATGAGCCGCGCTTCGCCGCCTTTGAACGGCACGATGTAAAGCCGGCTGTCGGGGCGCATCAACTGCCCGTTCCTGCATTGCACAAACACGATCCAGCGGCCGTCCGGCGTGATCTTCGGAAAGCTGTTGCTCATGCCGTTGAACGATGCGCCGGCAATCGGCTCCGGCGTACCGCCGCGGCCTTCATTGAAAGGCATCCGGTAAAGGTTGTACTGGATCTGAGTCTCTTTCGGATCGTTGGCGAACAGCGCCGCGGGCGCGCCGTGCGGGAAAGCGGTTTTGGCCTCGGCTTTGGCGAACACGATCCACTTTCCATCGCGCGACCACACGCCGTCGGTCTGGACATACCGTGGATCGTCGGCGCCGGGAAGGGGCTGAGTTCGGCCGGTGGCCACCTCGCGCCAGGCCAGCACGCCGCGGGTCGGGAAGAATACCTGGCCGAAACGATAGTCGCGATAAACCGCGAAATAATATTTTTCTTCCAGCCCGTAGGCGCGCGCGAGGTTCTGCGGATCGCGCTCATCGAGAGTTGTCAGGATGTACCGGCCGTCCGGCGATACCTGGGACATGAATCCGGCGCGCAGTTTTCTCCCACCCTGATCCTCGCGGCTGGTGTTCCATTTGAAGACATCGCGCGTGTCGATCACCGTCTCCTTCTTCAGGGGCACGGCGGCGTAGAGCGATTTGTCGTTCATGGGACCATCCACGTCGATGCCGATGGTCTTGCCATCCGCCGAGAAGGAATGGCAATTGGCGCACGTAGGGAGGTTCTCCATCTCGATCCGGCTGCGGGTCTCCGCGATGTCCCGCAAACGCCACTTGACATACTTCAGCGCGTCTTTCGGGAGAATTCCGAGTTGGCCGTTCGCCTGGCTGGGAATCAAAGGAACATCACGATAGAAGATGGGCGCGCCAACCGGGTCCGCGGAGGTTCGAAACAGCGACCGGCCCACGGAAACCGGCTGACCTTCGCGATCCTTGAAGCCGGTGATGGCGATGGCGGCGTCCTGTTCCCGGGAATGCTTCTTGATGGCTTCCCAGACCTCAGCATCCGGTCTCCAGATATAGCCGGCGCTTTCCTCCGGCGTGAGCACCGGCAATTCGTTCATCTCCGACACGCACATACGATCGATTTCGCCGACGCGCAACCGGTCGCCTTGCGTCGTCACTATGACCGGCGCGGAGCCATCCGCAAATTCGATCTCCACGCGCCACCATGCGGCCTCGCCGGTTTTGTCGCGCCAGCGGAAAGCGATGGGGGACAAGTCGGGCGGAATGACGGCCGCACGCGGAGGATAGTCAACGGTGATGGAATCGGGAACGCCTGCCTGGGCCGGATGCTGCGCCAGCAGACGTTCCACGACAGCCGCGGAGAACAACAGTACCGCTCCCGCGCAAACCGCGCGGACATAAGGACGTCTCACCAAAGGGATTGCCTGCTTCAATTATGACTCGTTCCCTGGCCGTGACGCGGCGGAACAAAGGCTCGCGGCGCGCAGGCGCGCTGTAGAATTGCAATTGCGAATGAATCGGCGAATCTTCTGTTGGATTGCGGGCCTTGTTGCCGGGTGCTTGCTGTTGATGGGAGCCCTGGCCGCTCAGGATGCCGGCGGCAATTTCGAGGAATTGTCCCGGCAAGCCGAGGCCCAACTCGATGCGCATCCCGCCGACGCAGCCGTCCTATACCGCAGAGCTCTCGCCCTCCGGGCCGATTGGGCTGAAGGCTGGCTGTACATGGGCGCGTGCCTGTTTCGAACGGGCCGCTACGCCGAGGCGCGCGATGCCTTTCGTAAGGGCGTACCTTTGCAACCCGGCAAAGGAACACCGCTGGCTTTCCTCGGCATGACGGAATACGAACTGGGCGACTATAAGGAGGCCATTGCAGATATCGTCAAAGGCGAGTCCCTTGGGCTGGTGGACAAGCCGGGTTTTGCGGCGGCCGTCCGCTATCGTGCCGCGCTCATCGGCCTCCGATTTTCCGATTTCGCGCTGGCTCTGGATCAGATCCGGCCGCTGGCGAAGGCTGGCGACAACTCGCCCGGCGTAATAGAAGTGCTCGGCCTGAGCGCGCTTTGCATGAGTGTCCTGCCTGCGAACATACCCGCTACAAAACGCCCTGAGGTGGAACTGGCCGGGCGCGCGGCGTGGGCTTTCGTGGCGGATCGCCCCGATGAGGCGGACCCTTTGTTCAAGGAACTCGAGGCTTCGTTCCCGAACGAGCGCGGCATCCACTATATGTGCGGCGTTTACCGGCTCAATAACGAGCCGGCCGCGGCCGAGGCGGAATTTCATCGGGAACTTCAGGTCGCCCCGGGAAACATACTGGCTCACGTGCAACTGGCTCTGCTGCTGATGAAACGCGGTGACGACGAAGGCGCCGTGAAAGAGGCCAGCGAGGCGGTGCGCCTTGGGCCTGCGGACGCGCTGTCTCAGGCGACGCTGGGAAGAGCGCTCATGGATGCGGGCCGAATGACCGAAGCGATCGCGGCACTCGAAACAGCGGAAAAGCTCGCTCCCCAGGCGCCGCGGACGCATTTCTATCTCGAGCAGGCTTATCGGCGGGCGGGGAAGGTCGCTGAGGCTCGCCGTGAAAAGGCCGAATGGGACCGATTGCACGCGTTGCAGGAACCTGCGGAAATCACTAAGCCCTGAACCATCCTAAACCCTGAACCGCGCGGACGGGCAGGCCTGCGCGCATTTCTCTTTATCTCTCTTTATCGAAAACGCGGGCCCGCCGGGCTTTGATAAACTGAAGGACCGGCGAAAGGTCCAGCGGAATTTGGCTCTCACCAGGTACGTCCTCTTTCTCTTTGCGACGTTCCCCGGCATTTATTATCTGCTCGCGCTGTACAGCTCGTGGCGATTTTTCCGCACGGCGAACAAGGAACGGCCGACCCCGGGCTTCACTCCGCCGGTGAGCAATCTCCAGCCGATTCGCGGTCTCGATCGCGAAGCTTACGAGAACTTCGCCAGCCTTTGCCGGCAGGATTACCCTGACTACGAATTGCTGTTCTGTGTCGGTTCCAGTGACGATCCGGTGGTCCCGGTGATCGAGAAACTCGCGCGCGATTTCCCCGAGCGCTCCATACGGCTGTTCTATGGTTCTGACCGCAGCGGCGTGAATGATAAAGTGGCCAAGCTGGCGCGTCTGGTGAGCGAAGCGCGAAATGAGGTTCTGGTCATTAACGACAGCGATGTTCGCGTGGACCCGAATTACCTCCGAACCGTCGTAGCGCCGCTGCACGATTCGCATGTCGGCGCGGTCACCTGCTTCTACGCATCGACGGAAGACCGGACCTTTGCGGAGAAACTGCAATCGGTCGGCATGATGTCGGATTTCTTCGCCGGCATCCTGGTCTCGCAGCAGTTGGAAGGTGTCCGATTCGCCTTGGGCACCACCATCGCCACCACGCGTACTCGATTGGCCGAGTTCGGCGGCTACGAGAGCCTTGTGAACCGGCCCGGCGACGATTTTCTGGTGGGAAACCTGATCGCCGAACACGGTCATGTCGTGAAATTGCTGCCGCACATCGTGCTCGCGGTTTCCGATTACGCGTCATTCGGCCAACTGATTCACAAACGGCTGCGCTGGATGGTGGTGATGCGTCACGTGCGGCCATGGGGACACGCGGGATTGGTTTTCACGCAGGGATTGCCGTGGTGCCTTTGCGCGATGGCGCTTCTTCCCTCGCCGCTCGCCACCTGCGCGTTGTTCGGCGGCTACCTCGCGTTACGCGGGGCCATGATATGGACTATAGGAATTCACGGCCTGCACCGGCGCGGTCTGTGGAAGAGGATCCCGCTGATTCCGCTATGGGACGCGTTTGCCTTTCTGATCTGGCTGGCGAGTTTCACGCGCCGCAGCCTGCGCTGGCGCGACAGCGACTACTACATCCGTGATGGTCAGCTCGTACCGGCGGTTTCCACTGCCGAGCCGCGTCAGTGATCGCGGAGCGGCGCCTTACGGCGTGGCGCTTATCGCCATCGCCGGCTGCTGTTGACGGCGGTTAGCGGCGAGCCGCCAGTCCACCTGCGGCAGGAATACTGAAGAATCGATCCGGTCGCGATACTTTACCGCGATGTTGATCAGCGAATCCACCAACGAATCCGACAGCAGGTGCGGCTTGAGGCCAAGGTCCACCAGCTTCGAGTGCTTCGCGTTGTAATAGTGCTCCTGCGATTCCACGCGGGGATTGGGCAGATGATCGATCTTCACTGAGAGCCCCAGCTTGCGGGCTTCGGCTTGCACCATGTTGGCGAGGTCCAGCACGGAGAACTGCTCGGTGAATTGATTGAACACGCGGCATTCGCCGGGCGCTGCCGGATACAAACAGGAAAGCTCAATGCATCGCACCGTATCGCGAATGTCGAGGAACCCACGCGTCTGCCCTCCGCAGCCGTAGACCGTGAGCGGATGACCCAGCGCCGCCTGCACACAGAACCGGTTGAGCACGGTTCCGAACACCTCGTCGTAATCGAAGCGATTGATCAACCCTTCATTGAGCTCCGTCTCGCCGGTGATGGTGCCGTACACCACGCCCTGATTCAGATCGGTGGCGCGCAGCCCCCAGATCCGGCAGGCGAACATGATGTTGTGGCTGTCGTGCACTTTCGAGAGATGGTAGAAAGAGCCGGGCTGCTTGGGGAACGGCAGCACGTCCTTCCGCCCGTTGTGCTCAATGGCGATGTAGCCTTCCTCGATATCGATATTGGGCGTGCCGTACTCGCCCATGGTCCCCAGTTTTACCAGGTGGCACTCGGGCCTGAATTCGCGCAGGGCGAACAGCAGATTGAGCGTGCCGGCGACATTGTTGACTTGCGTGAATACCGCGTGCTTGCGGTCAATCATCGAATACGGCGCGGATCGCTGTTCGGCAAAATGGACCACTGCGTCCGGCTCGAAATCGCGAATCACTGGCGCGAGAAAGTCGTAATCGTTCACGTCGCCGACGAACAGTTCAATTACATTGCCCGTCAGCCCCTGCCAGGTCCGAATCCGCTCCGCCAGAGGACGTATCGGCGTCAGCGTCTCAACGCCGAGTTCATGATCCCACTGGCGGCGGGAGAAGTTATCGATGATGGCGACCGCATGCCCACGCCTCGATAAATACAGCGCCGTCGCCCAACCGCAGTAGCCGTCTCCTCCAAGCACGGCGATCTTCATGGTGCCACTCCTCCTCGTCCGAATGCTCTCACGCCATCCCTACCACGGACGGCAGGCTGTGCCACTTCTGATTATCGAATACAGCAACCGGTCCCGCCCGGCTGTTGACACTTTCTTACGGTTGCACCAGGCCAGATCCTATCTGGCGACAAGTACAATGCCGCCACAAACAAGGATCGCCCCCGCTGTCCGCCTCGCCGCCAGGCGCTCGCCCAGGACGAACTTTGCCAGCACGGTCTCGAGCGCGAAACTGGCCGCCGACGCGGGCACGGCGAAACTCAGCGGCTCGGTGCGCACCAACGCCAGAAACGCGAAAAAGGAGACGGCCATGCAGAAAATAGACAACAGAAGCTTCCATCGCGTTACAACCAGCCTCAATACCCGTCCCAATCCCGGCGCGCCGGCATCACCCTCGGTTTTCATTTCGCGGCTTTGCAATAAGTCGCCCGCGACGGCGGAAACCACAACCGCACTCAGCCAGATCCATCTCATCGCCGGTCCTCAGGCGCCACGGTGATTCGCGGGCTGGATGCGACGAACACCGTGCCCAGCGTGATCATCGCCACGCCTAACCATCGCCACGGGCTCACTTGTTCGTGTAGGACAATCCTGCCCAGCAGCGCGGACAGAACGTAACCCGAAGCAGTTACCGGCAGCACATAGCTGAGGTCGGCGACGCTGAGCAGGGACATGCGCGTGAGCAGCCAGACGATCTGCATCGCGATTCCGATGGCCACCAGCGGGTCCACCATGGCACGCAGAAAAAGCAGGGGGTTTACAGCCAGGGTGGGCGGCAGCCCCTTCATGCCCCAGGCAAGAAACAAATTGCTGAGCGGCTTCAGCAGCGTCACCAACACGATCAGGCGCCACGCCACGGCTTGTCCACGGTCCTCCAGCGCCGTTCTATGCGTTGTGCCGATCGCAGACACCCATTCCAGCCCACCCCAGGATAACATCTCTCAACGAACATCCTTTAGCGCACTGCCCGGCAGCGGATGATTGGTGAGCAGCACCTTGCCGCCGCTCTCGGCCACTACCGTCAGCAATCCGCTTCCAACCAGTTCTTCCAGCCGCGCCCGTGCCGTATCCGAGGCGACGATGTACCATCGCCCGTTCTCGCGCCACAGGTCCGCGAAGCGTGCGTCATCGATGAAAACCGGCGGAGCGCCGGGCGCATACGATCCATAAATCAGATTATTGGTGCGGCCATTCAGCAGCAGAGCAGTGCGATCTGTGTAGAAGAATATCGACGAGAACGTGTAATAGTGATGATTCACGATCAGGTTCCCTTTGGGCGACCGCAACAGCGCTTCGGCGAGCGGCCGCGATGACAGGTAGGGATCGAACACCACCAGCGCCAGACGCGCCGCATGAAAGAACAGCACCATCATCAAAGCGATTGCCGCAATCGAACGGCGCGGCCAAAAAGTTCCCACCGCTCCAATGAGAAAGGCAAAACCCGCCACCAGGAGAGGCATACGTAGATACGCGAACGCCGGGAGCGTGAGGTCCCGGATGTGATCGAGCGACAGCGTGTAATTCCCGTGATGAGTGTTGAGGGCGGTGAAGATGTCACCCGGCGTTTGATAGTTCCACACAGCGATCGCCAGACCCACGCAAATAATCGCGCCAACTGCGGCTATCACGGACAGCGCACGCGTGCCCCAACGAATCCACTTGCCTCCCTCCGCAATCGCCGATCCGAGCAGCAGCGCCAGTGCCGGATAGCAGGGCATCGAATAGTATTCCTGGGTTGTCGAGAACGTGAAGAAGACGAGAATGAAACCAGTCCAGCAGAGGGCCAGCAGCCGGGTCTGACCAGCACGGTCAACGGGCCGATAAGACAACTTAACGGCCGCCGGGAAATACACGCTCCACGGAAATAGCCACAGCAGATGAAACAGCCAGAACCACACCCGCGGAACGGTGTTGTAGTCGCGGGGAAAGCGCAGGTTGAGGAATCGAAGGAGCTGCTCGTTGATGAAGAAGAACCACAGAAACCCGTGGTACTCGCCGAGCGCGCTGTGCATCGTGAAATCGAACAACGGTGGATTGCGAATCGCCGCCAGGACGTGCCACGGCGCGGCGACGGCCAGCACAATCGCGATCCCGCTGAACGGACGCAGCCTTCGCCACGTTCGCGCCAGCAGCAATTGGCGCGTGATGCCCAGATAAATCAAACCGGCGGCAATGGGAAAAACGGCGCCCACGAGGCTTTTCAAAAGCAGGCCTACACCCAGGCTCGCCGCCATGGCCGCAGCCCACAGGCGCGGGTGAGCTTCCGCTTCATCCAGGGCTCGCAGAAACGCCCACATCGCCAGCGCGGTAGCGGCCGTCAGCATTACGTCGGGAATCTGAATGCGGGTGAAGAGGAAGAGGCCGGCGCACGTTCCGATGCACAGGCCAGCGAGGATGCCCGCGCGCTTCCCAAAGGCCCACGCACCAAATGCCGCTGTGAGCAGGCTGAGCGCAATGGAGGAAAGCGCAACCGGCAGCCTTGCCACCTGGTCGCTTATGCCGAGAACGCGGTAACAGCCGGCGATGGCCCAGTAGATGAGCGGGGCTTTTTCCAGATAGGCGACGCCATCCAGGCGCGCGGTCACCCAGTCGCCGGACGCAAGCATGTTGCGGGCGATCTGCGCCTGTACGGCATCCACATCGTCCATCAACGATGGAGGCGAGATGAGGCAGCCCAGATAAATCGCGGCCGCCGAAAGCAGGACGGCTAAGTACCAGTAGCGAGAGGAACGCTGAGTTGAAGATCCATCACGGGCACCGCGTGCGTCTGTATTCTCCATTTCCTCATCCAAAGGAACAGGATCATCAACCCC
>Ga0187864_10004098_pt1 | contig 11581 bp, 9 predicted proteins | sample June2016WEW_11_4_FD_132985 | JGI IMG/M metagenome (GOLD analysis project Ga0187864, IMG submission 132985) | Peatland microbial communities from SPRUCE experiment site at the Marcell Experimental Forest, Minnesota, USA - June2016WEW_11_40 | ecosystem: Environmental > Terrestrial > Soil >... | reverse complement strand
TTCCTCCTTGCTGCACTCGAGGAACGGCTTTTGCGGTGCGTCAGCGCCGTAAGCGGCAAGCGCCAGGCCGACCATAAGCCAGCCGGCTATAGAAACAACGCGAAACATAGTTGATCCTACGTCGGAATATCGACTGCCTCACCGCCGTCATCAGGACTCGACGGCGATTTGCATGAAATCAGGCTAGCAAAAACGTAACGCGTGATAATGTCCTTCGTCATACCTTTCTTAAGATCAAGAGTCTGTGTAGCTCGCGCCTTGCGATGTTTCGTGTGCAACAGCGTACTCGGGTGCGAGTTGTTGCCTTGTGCCCGGTGGCTGAACACTTGACAAGGTCAGTGCACGATGCCGCATAGGTGCAATTGCACTCCTCTGAAGCATCAGGATCGTGCAACGCGCCTCCCGAACCAGTCGGCGGTAACGGCCGCCGGTCGACACCACACTCGCCACACGGGCAAATTACCTGTTGCTTTCCCAAAGGAAATATGGCATCCTTCCTGTTGGCAACCAAAATGGCGGCGCTATGAAACAGAAAACGGATGTAAGGCAGGGCACGCTGGCCCTGATGGTTCTCAGGACTCTCGACGTGCTGGGCCCGCTGCACGGCTATGGGATCGCCCGGCGCATCGAGCAGATCAGCGGAGATGTGCTGGCCGTAAACCAGGGCACCCTGTATCCCGTGCTGCTGAAGCTTGAGCAGGAAGGCGCCATTGCCTCCGAACGGGGGGCCTCCGAAAACAACCGTAAGGCGCGCTTTTACCGGCTGACCCGCGCCGGGCATAAGCTGTTGCAGGCTGAAACCCGGGACTGGGAGCAAACGGCGGCGATCATCGCGCGATTCTTCGACGCGAAAGTGGAGGATCTGTCATGAGACTCCTTAGACGGTTTCTGACGCGTCTCAGGAACTTCGCGGCCAACCGGGGAGTGGACCAGCGATTGCGCGAAGAGATGGAAGAGCATCTTGCCCTGCAAACGGCCGAGAATCTTCGCGCTGGCATGCCGCCCGCCGAGGCCCGCCGCCAGGCAGTGCTGAAGTTCGGCGCGGTGGAGGCGATCCGCGAAGACTGTCATGACGAGCAGGGACTGCCGTTCATCGAGAATCTACTGCACGATGTGCGCTATGCGCTGCGTCAATTGGCAAAATCACCGGGTTTCGCCGCCGTCGCTATCCTGACGATTGCCCTGGGCATCGGCGCGACCACGGCGATTTTCAGCCTCGTCGACGCAACGCTCATCCACCCGTTTTCCTACCCGCAGCCGGAGCAACTGGTGCGCGTTGAGGACGATCTTCCTGGCGCAGGCGCGCACGACGTGGGGATGTCCCAGCCCGAGTTGAAGGATCTTGAGCGTTCCGGCATCTTCCAATATGTTTCGCTGGTGGGCGGTGGGTCCGTAAACCTGACGGGATCGTCTCAGCCCGTGCGGATCCCCTTCCTGGCGGTCACGCCGAACTATCTTGCGCTGCTGGGAGTGAAGCCGGAACTGGGCCGCTGGTTCGATCCCGCGGATCAGACGCCCGGGTTCACGCTGGATGTTCTCCTCAGCGACGGGCTGTGGAAGCAGTCCTTCGGAGCCGACCCGCGGATTCTGGGCAGAAGTTTGCGGCTCGACAATGATTTGTACCGTGTCATAGGCGTGATGCCGCCCGGTTTCCATGATCCGGGGCGAACAACCGAGCAAAGAAATACGGCACTGTGGGCGGCGTCGGGGTTTGCCGCGGCGCCCGCGCCTCCGCCGGCACGCACCATGCGTCTTACGGAAGGCGTCGCGCGGCTGAAGCCGGGACTGACGCTTGCGGCGGCGCAAAGCCGGGTGGACGCGCTGGTGGCGGCTTTACAAAAACAATTCCCCAACGATTATCCGCTGCAAAGCGCATGGACGGTGCGATTGGTGCCTCTGAAGGAAAGTGTTGTCGGCAATGTCCGCCAGTCGCTGATGCTGCTGCTCGGCGCGGTTTGCCTGGTACTGCTGATCGGCTGCGTGAATGTGGCGAATCTGCTGCTCGCACGGGCCAGCGCCAGAGGGCGCGAGATGGCCGTTCGCCAGGCGCTTGGCGCGGCGCGGAAGCGGCTGGTTCGGCAGTTGTTGACCGAGAGCCTGGTCCTTTCCCTGCTTGGCGGGATGGCCGGCTTGGCGATTCTGCTCGGCGCGAAGGGATTCCTGCTCCAAATGGTGCCGGAGAGCATGCCGCGCCTCAACGACATATCGATTAGCTGGAGCGTGATGCTGTTCGCCCTCGCCGCTTCTGTTGTAGCCGGCACGATTTTCGGCCTGGCTCCGGCGTTGCAGGCAGGCCGGCAGGATTTGACACACATGCTCAAGCTGGAAGGGCGCGGTTCGAAAGGTTCCGCCGAACAAACGCAAACGCGCCGCGTGCTTGTTGTCACGGAGTTTGCGCTGTCTTTGGTGCTGATGATTGCCGCGGGCCTTCTGCTGCGCAGCTTCTGGGATTTGTACAACGTGCGGTTGGGATTCAATCCGCAGCGTGTGATGGCGGTGCGGACGTGGCTGCCGGTGCCAAACGATCCAAAGACCGATATCTATGGAAGCGCTGCACAGGAGGCGCCGTTTCTGCGCGAATTGCTTCGCCGCGGCAGGTCGCTGCCGGGAGTGGAAGAAGTTGCCCTTGGAAGCAACGCGTCCATTCCACTGGATCATATTCGAAACCTGTCGCCGTTGATCCTGGAAGGACGCGACATTCGCAGCAAGGACCCGCCTATGATAGAGCAGTCCGACGTTACGCCGGAATATTTTCATTTGCTCGAAATCCCGTTTGTGCGTGGCCGCGTGTTTAGTGTCATGGACGACGAAAAGGCCCCTCAGGTCGCGGTGATCAATGAGGCACTGGCCCGTACGTACTGGCCAAACGAAGATCCCATCGGCAAGCGCCTCAAGGTGGACCCTTCAAAGCCTGCCTGGATCACGGTGGTCGGCGTCGTGGCCGATGCTCGGACCGAATCGCTGGCGAAGGAGAGCGTTCCGCAAATCTATCTGAACGGGTATCAGACGACGCCTAAGGAGCTGGCCATCTTTCTTCGAGGACAACTGGATCTCGCTGCCATTCCGGCGGAGGTGCGTGCGCAGGTGCAGTCCGTGAACCCGGAACTCCCGGTTTTTGGAGCGAAGACGCTCGATGACGCGCTGTCTTCGTCGCTTTCTGAGAGGCGATTCTCGATGGAAATGGTTGCGCTGTTCGCAGTGACCGCGCTGCTGCTGGCGGGGCTGGGAATCTATGGAACCATTTCGTATGTGGTCAGCGAGCGCACGCGCGAGATTGGAGTCCGGCTCGCGCTGGGGGCGCAGAGGGGCGAGATCCTGGGGATGGTTCTGCGCCAGGGACTCGGCCTCGCGATTGGCGGCGCCGCAGTGGGATTGGTCGGCGCGCTGATCGTGTCGCGCCTCATCGCCGGGCTGCTTTACGGCGTCAGGCCCACCGACCCTCTCACGTTCGCGGGAGTCACCCTGCTGCTAACGATGGTGGCCCTGGCGGCCTGCTATATCCCGGCACGGCGAGCAATGCGGGTGGATCCCCTCGTCGCGCTGCGGTACGAATAGCCCAATCCAGTTATCGGCACCCTAATTGCGCTCGAAAAGCAGAGTGACCGGGCTACGTTCTGGTCTAACAACTTTGACCGTCATGGTACCGGCAATGCGGGATAGAACACTCAAACCGACGCAACATGTCGGCTGTCAAGCTTCGAATGGGAACCTGGAAGTAATTCGCTCAGCCATCAGTCGAACCGTGAGGAAGTCATAGTTGCGTCCGAGATCCCGGGATCTTCCGTGGGCGAACCAATGTCTGAACTTGAACGCACCGCGAAGCTCGCTGATCTCAGCGGGCGGAACGGCTCCGTGCGTTTTCCATCCTTCCAGAATATCCTCGTCCAAACGCACCCTCCTCCCGCGCTCCTGCACTTGGAAAAAATGCCTCGACAATACATCCTCCAATTTCTTCTCGCACCGGGCTTCGAAGTCTATTCGGAAGCTCGCCTCCAGGATGGTCAGAACCACAAAGCTCGACCTGCGGTCCGATTCCTCGAGGCGTGTCTCAAGTTCGCGTTTCACCTCATCCTGGGTCTTCCCTACGAACTGTTCTTCATATTTCGGGTTGAGCGGGCTGAAGTACAGGTGCAACGCCCGAAGAATGTCTTGATGATAGGCCGCGAGTTCGTCGATTGTGGGGGGAGGAAAGGACGCTCTAGGCATTCGAAATTTCAAGTACAAGCCGAAGGAAAGGCTCCTTATCCAGATCCACAAAGTCCGTTTGGACCGCGTTAGTAAAAATCTTCCAGGCCCATGCGATGGGCTCCTGTGCCGGACGCGGCAAGGCCGGAGCAGCCCCGGTGGTGCTCACGCTGACCGTGATACGCGCGAGATCCGCAGCTTTTCGCGCCTTTCTGTTTACGAGGAGCAGATGCCCAGTGCCGGCCGCGCCTTCGACATCCACCCGTCCCTTACACCCAACCAGCATGGTTCCCACTGGCACAAGGGAGACACGCTGCCTGCCGATGCTAATGTCCATTCGTTTAGCGGAGTACGTGCCAAGGGTCTGCTCCGTCAACTCGATGGTTGCGAAGGTATAAGTTATCGAATGGTTGGCAATGTACTCCTGCAGGAACTCGACGATCCTTTGATACAAAGCGTCAAGCTCTCTCAACCATTCATCACGCGTTGCTAACAACCAGTTGATATCCGTCTCACCGGCCGTTGGTTGCTGGCTCTCCACAAACCGGGCAAAATCCTCAGTTACCATAGCGTCCTCATTACCTCAATGATACAGGCGATTCGCATAGGACGAGTAGTGAATCGCCCTCCGTGCTAACCTCGCCCTATGAATCCCTACGCGAGCTTCCTCGGCGGCCGCAAACCAGTTGAAGTCATCACCGGCACAACCGACCGCCTGGCCGCGATCGCCGCCGCCCTGGGTCGGGAAGGCGTTGAGCGGAATCCCGCCCCGAAGAAGTGGAGCGCTCGCGAAATCATCTGCCACCTGGCCGACACCGAGGTCGTCTTCGCCTTCCGCCTGCGCCAGGCAATCGCCGAACACAACCACGTCATTCAGCCCTTCGACCAGGACAACTGGGCCGCTAACTACTCGGCATATGACATCCAGTCCGCGCTCGCGACTTTCGCCATGGTGCGCGCCTGGAACCTCACCTTCATCCGATCGCTTCCTCCCGATGCGTTTTCGAGAACGCTCACCCATCCTGAACGAGGAAGCATGAGCTTTCAGGTGCTGGTGGAAACCATCGCCGGGCACGACCTTAACCACCTCCGCCAGCTCGATGCGATTGTCTCAGCCGGTGCCTCCGCAAGCGCCCCTACCAACGCGTCCGCAACCGCGTAATTTTTTGGTTGCCTCCCCGCACAACCGTGCGTCATCATGGTTTTGCCGGGCCGCTTTGCGCGCCCCCGATATGGGACCGGAAGATACTCGATGCTGGACTTTCTGTACCTCACCGAACTGTTCGGCCTTACCGTCTACGACCTTAAAGGCCGCAGGCTCGGTGTCGTCCGCGATGCGGCCATCGTGCCGCTGGTGGACCCGGTTCGTGTCGACCGCTTCCTTGTCGGAGGCGGCTGGTCCTGGCTGACCGTCCGGCACGATCAGGTCAGCCGGCTCGATCTGACCGGCATCTGGCTTAAAGACGAGCAGCTCACTCCCTACCATTCCGACGAGTACATGCTGCGCCTCATGCGCGACCTGCTGGACCAGCAGATCATCGATTCGCACGGCCGCAAAGTGGTGCGGGTGACCGACGTGACCTTTGAGATCCTCCACCAGACGGACGGCGATGTCCTGCAGGTGCTCGATATCGATGTCGGCATGCGCAGCATCCTGCGGCGTCTGGCGCAGGGAGTGCTGCCGCGGCCGTGGATTCGCCGGTTGCAGACGCGCATCCCGCACAACTCCATTCGCTGGGAGTTCGTGAACATTCTCGAACCCGATCCGCAGCGGCGCCTGCGCCTGAACATCAGCACCCGGCGGCTGGAGAACATGCACCCGGCGGATCTGGCCGACCTTGTCGAAGAACTCAGCCCTGAGGATCGCGGGGCCATTTTCGCGTCGATGGACAGTGAGGCCGCGGCCGAGACGCTGACTGAGGTGGATCCCGATATCCAGAGCAGCATTCTCGAATCGCTGGATACGGAAAAGGCCGCCGACATCGTTGAAGAGATGGAACCGCATGAGGCCGCCGACGTTCTCAGCGAGCTTGAGGCGGAAACGTCCGAAGAGATCCTCGAAGAGATGGAGCCGGAACCGAAAACCGAAGTGGAAGAGCTGCTGGAGTTCGAAGAGGACGAGGCCGGCGGCATGATGAACACGCATTACGTGGCGCTGCCGGAAACGGCCACTGTAACCGACGCGATGACGGCGGTCGCAGGCGAGGAAGAGTTGCTCGAAACCCTGAACACGATCTTTCTTGTGGACAGCGAGGAGCGCCTGAGTGCCACCGTGCCGCTCGCCCGTTTGTTCCGCGCCTCAGGAATCACGCCGTTGAAGGATCTCGCGGCCGACACGCTGATCAAGGTCCACGACGGCGAGGATGAGGACCGCATTACGGAACTGTTCGACAAGTACAATCTGCTGGCGTTGCCGGTGGTGGATGAAGATGGAAAGCTTTCCGGCGTAATCACCGCCGACGAGATCATTTCCGTCTTGAGGCAGAAGTGAGGACAACCATGAGAGACCCGGAGGGTGATGAAGAAGTTCCGAAATCAGTTCCTGATCTTTCTCGCCGTCCTCGGTCCGGGCCTCATCACCGCGAACGTCGATAACGACGCGGGTGGCATCCTCACCTATTCGCAGGCTGGCGCGAGGTGGGGCTACCTTCCACTGTGGACGCTGATCCCCATCACCGTCCTGCTCATCGTCACCCAGGAAATGTGCTCGCGCATGGGCGCGGTCACCGGCAAGGGCCTCTCCGATCTTATCCGCGAAGAGTTCGGCCTGCGCACCACGTTTTTCATGATGGCGGCGCTGGTGATCGCCAACTTCACCAACATCATCGCCGAATTCTCCGGCATCGCCATTTCGCTCGAGCTGTTCGGCATCTCGCGTTACGTGTCGGTGCCCATCTGCGCGGTCGCGGTGTGGTGGCTGGTGGTGAAGGGTAACTATCGGAGCGTGGAGAAAGTGTTCCTGCTGGCCTGCACGCTTTACGTCACCTATATCATTTCCGGCGTGCTGGTGCGCCCGGACTGGAAGCAAGCGCTCATCTACAGCGTGAAGCCGAGTTTGGCTTTCGACACCCCCTACCTGTACATGCTGATCGGGATGGTGGGCACCTCCATCGCCCCGTGGATGCAGTTCTATTTGCAATCGGCGGTAGTGGAAAAAGGAATCACCGCGAAAGAATACGTCCAGTCGCGGCTGGAAGTGATCATCGGCTGCATCATGACCGACGTGGTGGCGTTCTTCATCATCGTGGCCTGCGCGGGCACCATCTGGAAGTTCAAGCCGCGCGACATCGAAACGGCAGCCGACGCCGCTCTCGCGCTCAAGCCATTCGGCCAGTGGGCATGGTTCCTGTTTAGTGCGGGCCTGTTCAATGCTTCGTTCTTCGCCGCGTGCATCCTGCCACTCTCCACGGTGTACACGGTTTGCGAAGGCATGGGTTTCGAATCCGGCATCAACCGCCGCTTCAATGAGGCGAAGGTCTTCTATTGGCTCTACACGGTCCTGCTGGTAACCGGCGCCGCGGTCATCCTGACGCCGGGCTTCTCGCTGATCTGGATGACCCTGTTTTCGCAGGCCATCAACGGCGTTCTGTTGCCCTTCGTGCTGATTTACATGATGAGACTGGTGAACAACAAGCGTCTGATGAAGGAATGGACGAATTCGACCTTGTACAATGCCATCACGTGGCTTTCGGTGATTCTCATGATCGGCCTCACCGTGGCGCTGATCGCGATTTCATTCAAGGATCTGTGGAGCTGACATGTCTGTCTGGCAGGTGATTGTGCTTTCCATTGTGCAGGGTTTCGCCGAGCTGCTGCCGGTCTCCAGTTCCGCGCACGTCGTGGTGGCGGAAAAGCTGATGGGCCTCGATCCAACCTCCCCGCAGATGACCCTGCTGCTGGTCATGCTGCACACCGGCACGATGATCGCGGTCATCGCCTACTTCTGGCGGCGCTGGCGCGACGCGTATTTCCTCGGCTCGTGGCTGCTCATCATTCTTGCCTCTGCTATCACCGGCGTCATCGGTGAGGTTCTGATCAAGGTTCTGGAGAAGTCGACTCACGCCGAAGCCGAGCAGTTGTTCGGGCGTCTCGATCTGATCGCCCCGGCGCTGGCCGCGGTCGGACTGCTGATTCTGGCCGCCGGCGTTTTCGACCGCCGCTCGTATGGCGACGTGGGCTGGAAACAGGCTTCGCTTATCGGCGCGGTGCAGGCCCTGTGTCTGCCCTTTCGCGGCTTCTCCCGCTCAGGCGCGACCATATCCACCGGGATGCTCGCAGGCGTTTCGCGTGAGCGCGCGGAGTACTTCAGCTTTGCCTTGGCGGTGATCCTGACCCCGCCCGCCATCGCCCGCGAAGCGCTCCGACTGGCAAAATCTCCTCACGGTGGACTCGCGGCGGCGGCACTCCCTTGTCTTCTGGGCGCGTGTTTCGCTTTCCTCGCCGGACTGCTCGCCCTGAAATGGCTCAGCCGCTGGCTGGAGGTTGGCCGCTGGTACCTGTTCGGGATCTACTGTCTGTTTGCCGCAGCCGCAGTCGCGATGCTTCATCACTTCGGGTATTAAGCAGTTTTTCGATCAGCGGATGAACGGGACATAGGCGCTCACGCGCGACCGGTACTCGATAAACGATTTCTGGAAACGCTCGGCCAGCAGGCGATCTTCGGCGCGTACCCGAATTTCGGTACCCACAATGAAGGCGATCAATCCCGCGAATGCCAGCGGCCACCACGTCCACGCCAGTGCCGTACTTAGGTACATGCCCAGCATCGACGCGTAAATCGGATGCCGCACCAGACGGTATGGGCCAGTCCGGACCAATTCGTGGTCCTCACTCAGTGCCGCTTGATAGCGCCAGTGCCTGCCGAGCTGGTGAGCGGCGGCCCAGCCCAGAGCGACTGAAGGCGGTGCAAGAATCATGGAGGCGATCAGCGAAGCCTGCGATTTTTCAAAACCCTGCGGCCGGACATACATCCAAACCAGCGCAAAACTGAGCATCACCAGACCGATGCCCCACCTGGACACGGGCGCCCGCATAACCTCTTTCTGTTCCGCGGCCTCCTTCCGCGGTTTCATGAACGCAAGCGACCACACAGCCCAGCAGAGGATAACTTCGGCCAGAGCTACGATCTGGAGCATGCGTCGATTATAGCGGCCCGGACTTCGCTCGATTCCTGCGATTCTGGGTCCGCTCGGGCCACTACCTCATGAATGAAAGATCCCCTGGTGGTCCCGCTGACCGCCGTGGCTCTGGGCATCGGCCTGTCGCACTTGATATGGTTCGATCTGCGCCAGACACTGCTCGCCGGTGCGATGTTGGCCCTCCTGGCCGCGGTCGCGGTTCGACACTCACGCCGCATCGCGATCGCCGCCGTTCTGATTGCACTCGTCTTTACTGGGATCGCCACTGATGTCTGGCATCGCCCCGGTCCGGCACCGGTGATCGACGCTTCCGCGGATGAGACCGTGGTCCTGACCGGATGCGTGGTGGAACCGACGGTCTTCTACGAAGACCGCGACCAATTCACCATGGAAGTGGCTCCGCACTCCGATGCCCGCGTGAGCCTCGCGCTCCGCGATGGTGAAACTCCGCCCGAGTTAAGTTACGGCCAGCGAGTGGAGATCGAGGCACGAGTACACAAGATCCGCGGGTATCACAATCCCGGATCGTTCGATTTCGCGATCTGGGCCGCGCGCAGAAACCTCTACTGGAACGCGATCATGCACGCGGGCGAGCGACCGCGGATACTTCCCGGCTCCTGCGGGTCGCGCTTCTATGCGGCGATTTACCGGCTGCGCTCCGCTGCTCTCCGGCGCATCGAACGGCTCTACCCAAAAGACGAGAAATCGCGGGGCCTGATGCAGGGAGTCCTGATCGGCGACAACACGAAGATCGAGAAAATGTGGACCGACGATTTCCGCCGCACCGGCACATACCACACCCTGGTGATTTCCGGACTGCACGTTACCGTACTCGCGGCGGTGTTTCTGTTCCTGTTGCGAATTTGCTTCCTGCCGGAGCTGCCAGCGCTGGCGATCACCTGCACCGTTACGTGGCTCTATGTGTTTGTTTCAGGATTCGGCGCACCGGCGGTGCGCGCCGCGAGCGGTCTGACTCTGTTTCTCATCGCGCGCTATTTTCAACGGCGCGGGCGCGTGCTGAATCTGCTGGCGGCAATCGCGCTCGTGTTTCTGCTGACCGATCCAGGCGAAATGTTCGAGGCCAGTTTCGAACTGACCTTCCTGGCCGTGGCCGCGATCGCGATTCTGGCCACACCATTGCGGGATCGCACATCGACACCATACGTACGCGCGATTCAAGACATCAACGACTCCAGCCGCGATCTTCATCTTGCCCCCCGCGTTGCGCAGTTCCACGTGGAACTCCGGTTGCTTGCAGAAACTCTGTCTTTCTACACGCGCGCCTCACAACGATATCTGCAAGCCGCGATGGCGTTATTTCTACGCATCATTTATTTCGCGTGGGAAATGGCGGTGATTTCCACCGTGGTCCAGATCGGCGTGGCTCTGCCGATGGCCATCTGCTTCCACCGCATCTCGTTTTCGGGGTTTTCGGCAAACATTATCGTGGTTCCGCTGCTCGCCGCGGTTGTGCCCATCGGCTTCCTGGCAGTGTTCACGGGATGGAGCGTCCCGGCAGCGATTGCGGCATGGTTGTTGACAGTCTCCCGGGCCGTCGCCGCATGGCACGCACAAATCGAACCCAATTGGCGCGTGCCTGACCCGCCGCTCTGGCTCGACATCGCCTTCGTGTCCGCTCTGCTGGCGTTCTCCTGGGCCATTCGCCGTGGGCGGTTCTGGCGCTGGCCTGCCACGGCCGCCGTGGCGGTGCTCTTCGCCCTGATCGTTGTCCATCCGTTTCCGCCGCAGGTGGTTCCCGGCGTGCTGGAACTGACAGCTATCGATGTTGGCCAGGGCGACAGCCTGTTCGTCGCTTTTCCCGATGGCCATCTGATGCTCGTGGACGGAGGCGGCCTGGCGGCGATGGGCCACAAGCACGAACCTAAGCTCGACGTCGGCGAAGACGTGGTTTCGCCCTGGCTGTGGAGCCGATCCATTCGCCATCTGGACGTGATTGTCGCCACGCACGCCCACGAGGATCACGTATTGGGATTGCACGCGGTAATCGACAATTTCCACCCTCGAGAGTTATGGACCGGGGCAAGCCCATCCTCACCGGTGCAGGATGCGCTGCTCGCGCACGCGCGCCGTGCCGGCATGCTGATCCGGCCGATGCACGCTGGTGAAACCTTCCGTTTCGGCGAAACGCGAGGGCTGGCATTGGCGCCCGTGGCCGATTACATTCCCGCGGAGACGCCCGGCAATAACGATTCACTGGTCCTGCGCCTCGACTATCGACACAGATCTTTCCTACTGGC
>Ga0187864_10004096_pt1 | contig 11587 bp, 13 predicted proteins | sample June2016WEW_11_4_FD_132985 | JGI IMG/M metagenome (GOLD analysis project Ga0187864, IMG submission 132985) | Peatland microbial communities from SPRUCE experiment site at the Marcell Experimental Forest, Minnesota, USA - June2016WEW_11_40 | ecosystem: Environmental > Terrestrial > Soil >... | reverse complement strand
CTCGGCACGGCGCCGGAAGAAGCGGCCAAGAAGTTTGCGACCGCCGCCGTTGTGGCGCTGGCCGTGGTCACCGATAGCTCCGGCTCCCAAGCCATCGAGGTTCGCCAGGACAAGGACAACAATTACTATGCCCGGAGCTCCGCGGTGTCCGGCGTGTACAAGGTCGCATCCGACACCGGCGAGGGGCTGAACAAGGGCCTGGACGATTTCCGCAACAAGAAGCTGTTCGATTTCGGCTTCGCCAATCCCCGTATGCTGGAGATCAAGAACGGCGCCGCCGCCGCCGTGACTTACACCAACACCGGCGACAAGTGGACCGCGGGCCCAAAAAACATAGATAACTCGAGCGTACAGAACCTGATCGACAAGCTGCGCGATTTGACGGCCTCCAAGTTTGTGGAGCAGGGCGGCGGCCAGCCGGTGTTCGAAGCGAGCGTGGAGTCGAAAGGCAGCGCCAAGATCGAACATGTGATTGTGAGCAAGCAGGGCGACAAATATTCCGCGCAACGCGAAGGCGAGCCGAGCATCTATGAATTGGATGCCAGATCCGTGGAGGATCTCGAAAAAGCCGCCACCGATGTGAAGGAAGCCGCGCCGGAGCCGAAGAAGAAGAAATAAGAGCCACGAATGAACACGAATCAACACGAATAAGAAAGCCGGGAAGCCGGAAGACCGGTAGGCCACAAGGCCGGACTCCCGCTTGTTGTTAGTTTTTCTTATCCGTGTTCATTCGTGTTCATTCGTGGCCCTCACCGTCCATTCGTGGCCACGATTTTCATGAACGGTCTGCTCACCGATCTTTACGAACTCACCATGGCGGCCGGATATTTCCAGGCCGGCAAGGCGGCGGAACTCGCCACCTTCGAGTTCGCCATCCGCCGGCTGCCGCCCAATCGGAATTATGTTCTCGCCGCCGGATTGCCGGAGGCGGTGGATTACCTGCTGAATCTCAGCTTCACCGCCGAAGAGATCGACTACCTGCGCGGCCTCGCGCAGTTCTCCCGCGCGCCGCGCGAGTTCTTCGATTACCTCCGCGATTTTCGATTTACGGGCGACCTCTTCGCCGTGCCGGAAGGTACGCCGCTGTTTGCCGGTGAGCCTCTGCTGACCATCCGTGCGCCGATCATCGAAGCTCAATTGCCGGAGACGTACCTGCTTTCTGCGGTAAGTTTCCAGACGTTGGTCGCCAGCAAGGCTGCACGCGTGGTAGCTGCGGCGGAGGGGAGACCGGTCATCGAATTCGGCACGCGGCGCGCGCATACCCCCGAGGCGGGCGTGCTCGGCGCGCGGGCGGCGTACCTGGGCGGCTGCGCGGCCACCAGCAACACGCTCGCCGGCTTCCGCTATTCGATCCCAGTCGCCGGCACCGCCGGGCACTCCTGGGTGATGTCGTTCGCTTGCGAAGACGGGGCATTCCGCAAGCTGCAAAGCGCGATGGGTGAGAACGCGGTGCAATTGCTGGATACTTACGACGTGGCACAGGCCGCGCGGCGTGTGGCGGCGCTAGGGCGTCCGCTGTGGGGCGTGCGCATCGATAGCGGCGATTTTCTCGAGGGCGCGCGGCAGGTGCGCGCCATCCTGGACGAGGCGGGCTTGCAAGAGGCGCGGATCATGGTAAGCGGCGATCTGGACGAATATCGCATCCGCGAGCTGCTCGCCGCCGGCGCGCCCATCGATGTCTTCGGGGTGGGCACGCAGATTTCCGTTTCCGCCGATGCGCCCTCGCTCAGCGGCGTTTACAAAATGGTGGAGATGGAAATCGGCGGCATCAAGCGCTACACGGCCAAGTACAGCGACGATAAGGGCACCATTCCGGGCGCCAAGCAGATTTTCCGCGACATGGCGCGCGACGTGGTGGCACGCTCCGGAGAGTGCGGGCGTGGCGAGGCGCTGCTGCGGCCGGTGATCCTCGGCGGCCGTTTGGTGGAACCCCTGCCCGCGCTCGATCAGGCTCGGCAGCGCGCCCGCGAATCGGTGGCGGGGCTTTCACCAGCGCTGCGCCAACTGGAAACCACGGAACCGTGGCCGGTGATTTACAGCCGCGAGTTGCGCGCGCTGATGGAGCAGACGCGCGCCAACCTGATCGGCACGCCAGTCCCATGAAAACCGTCTTTTTCGATATCGATACCCAACTGGATTTCGTCACTCCCGCGGGCGCCCTCTACGCGCCCGGCGCGGAGCGGGTAATCGCGGCAGTGGCGCGGCTCAACCGGCACGCGGCGTCGAGTGGGATCGTTCTGGTCTCCACCACCGACGCCCACGCGGAGAATGATGCCGAATTCTCCCAATGGCCGCCGCATTGTGTTTCCGGCACGCTGGGCCAACGCAAGGCGCAAGCTACGCTGCTAGAGAACTCAGTCGTGGTGCCCAACCGCGACGGCTTGCCGGAGACCGCGGGGGCGGCGCAGATCATTGTCGAAAAGCGGACGGTCGACGTGTTCGAGACCCGTACAATCGCGCCGCTGCTCGAGCGGCTCGCCGCAGACCGCTTTGTGGTCTATGGCGTAGTGACGGAAGTCTGTGTCTGGCACGCCGCGCGCGGCCTGCTGCGCTTGGGAAAGCCGGTGACGATCGTGACCGACGCCGTCGAGGCGCTGCGCCCGGACGCGGGAGAACGCGCTTTGGCAGAGTTGCACAAAGCCGGCGCGGCGCTGGCGACCGTCGGACAGGAGACAGGAGTCAGAAGTCAGAATAGCCGGAGAAGGACTTCTGACTTCTGACTCCTTACTCCTGACTCCTTGACTCCCGCCGCTGCAGAATGCTGAGAACTACCAGCGCCAGGGCGGCGGCCAGCAGCGAACCATCGCGCAGCAGCGTCTTCCAGGAAATGATGTCGTTCGCTCCGAAGCAGCCGCACGGGATCTCCAGTCCCCTGGCGTACGCCCGCACCATGAGTGTGAAGAAGCCCGCCAACAACAGCGCCGTTGCCGCGGCTGCGCTGCGCAGCCAGTAGCCGGCGATCAGCAGCAGTCCCAGCAACAATTCGAACCAGGGCAGCGTCCGCGCTACCAGTTCCACCGCTTTGAGCGGCAGCAACTGGTAGCCATTGACCTCCATTGCGAACAACTGCCAAGGCGCGAGCTCTATGAAAAAAGGCCTCAGTTGTACGTGAACCAGCTTGGTCCAGGCGGCATAGACAAAAATGGCCCCCAGGGCGATGCGCAGCACCAGCATGACCGCGTGCAGAGTCTTACTTGAGGAGGTCATCGATCAAGCTTTTCAGAATCGCGTAATTCAGCGTGCCCGAAACCGGATAGGTCTTACTGCCGCGCGACACCACCAGCGTGGGAGTCCCCGTCACGGGTACGGCGTGGCCGGCGTTGACGTCGCGCAGGATTTCGCCCAACACCGAAGCGCCATCCGCCGCGGCCTTCACCTTGTTCTGCTGCGAGAGAGTCAGCACGCTGGCCACTGTCTCCCAGACTTTGCCGTTCGCCGACCAGGCGGTCTGGTCGCGGAACAGAGCGTCGGCCACGGGCTGATACAAGCTGAGATGCGCCGCGGCAACGGCGTAATTGGCGGCCTCGCGCGAGTGCGCGTGGATGGGCAGAGGGAACTCACGATACACCAGGAAGACCTTGCCGGTAGCCACGAAGTCCCGCTGCAACTGCGGCAGGCTGTTGTCGTGAAACGCCTTGCAACCGGGGCATTCGAAATCGCTGAAGATCTGGACGGTCACCGGCGCCGACGGGTTGCCCGCCGTCTTGTTCGGGTCGATATCGTTCACCGCGGCCATCGCGGGCCAAAGCAAAAGTAGCGCCACAGCGCCAAGTCTCATACTCATATATTAACCACGATTGGTCTGAAGTCCGAATTAACCGAGTTTGACTATTCTAGACGCATTAATCGGAATACGGCTGCGTACGCGGCTCAAACGGCGCGCGAGGCTGTGCTGAGCCAGGAGTAGCTGCCGCAGCAAGGCTGCACTTCGCTCAGTTCGCTGAAGGCCGCTCCACGTGGTCAACGACAATCACGTCCAAAGGAGCCGTGCCCGGAGTAAGCTCCAGGCCGAGTTGCTTCCGGAGGGCGGTGAAGATTGTGATGCCGAAGGATCCGGTCGAGTCGTCCGACAAAGTTGCGACCTCCTCACCGTTGAGAAGTACCGTCTTTTGTTCTCTTGGTCGCGGGTCGAACTCCAAATGCATATCGAACCGGCCTTTCAGCCCGGTATTATCAATCACCGGGCGGCCAGCATAATTGGGAAGTAGCAGACCCGCGAATTCGGACATGGTCCAAGCAGACAGATCCAGAGCCGTGCCGTTCGGGACCGGGCCGCCGTAGTGAAATCCCTCGCATGGTTTCGGCGCGGAGCGCAGCGCCTCCGGATCGGTCCGCAGCAACCAGGCATATGAGTCGTGAGACAAATCACGAGGAACACAATCGACATCTTTTGCGGGCCGTAGTTTTAGATTTGGCTCCGCAACCGTGAGGAAGTAGACGGGCGTATCGCGGGGCTCAGTATGAACTCTGAGTTGAAACCTGTCCTCCAACAGCGCCTGCATCATTGGCCCCATCATCACGGCAGTGGTGGATTTGGTTTCCGGTTTTGCGTCAACAGAATAGATATCCGAGTCGATCCAAGCCGGTCCACCCACTACCCGTGGGGCGCTGTCGTGGAGTTCCGCCCCTGAATAGACGCCGTATGCGAACCGGATCAGCAGCCGCACCGTAACGCAGGACAAACGGACAGTAACGGGGTCCACCGTGGGAAGGCGGCTCATGGGCCTCTCGCAGGTCTTGTCCAGCTTGACTGACGCCACCGCAAACGTTGGACGCTTCGCGGCCGCCTGCTGACATCGCAGGGCGCCGGCAAAACCAAACGCCAGCCCAGCGATCACCATGATTGGCGGCACGGGCCGAAACATCGAAAGAGACATTATGATTAAGCGGGCATCGCGGCGAATGCCGGCCTATTGGCCGAGGTAATGATTCAGCACGCTCGACAGCAATTCGTAGTTGGGCACCCCGCCCGGCAGCATGAAGCGCCTGCCGTTGGCGGTAACAAATATAGACGGCGTGCGGTCGACCCTGTCCCGCGTGGCCTCGTCGATATCGTGGCGCACCTCGGCCTCGACGCCCGGGTCTTTGGCGAGCGCCTGCACTTTTTTCTGTTCGGCCGCCGTCAGCACAGTGGCCACGGTCTCCCAAACCTGGCCGTTGACAGCCCAGACACCCTGGTTCTTCCACAACGCATCGGCCACCGCCGCGTACTTGCCTATGCGGGCCGCCGCGGTGGCGTAAAGCGCGGCCGCGCGTGAGTAAGGATGGTTCGGGCCGGCCAGCGGAAACTCCCGGTTCACCAGGCACACCCGGCCGCTCATCACGTAGTCGCGCACCAACAGTGGGACGAGATCGTCATGCATCTCCTTGCAGTGCGGGCAGTCGAAGCTGCTGAATACTTCGAGCGTGATCGGCGAATTCGTCACGCCCAGGGTCTTGCCCGAGTCGAAGGAGGCGGCCAACGCCAGGCAGGGAAGCAAAGCGGCAGCCAAGGCAGTGCGTTTCATGTATATCTCAATTGTACGCGACGCGGCCGGTGGTGGGGCTTCCGGCGCCGCTTGAAACGTGATTTAATCGGTTCATCCGGACCGTGCGGTTCGGAGAGGAGATCCCATGTTGTCGAAAATCCTCATAGTCGGATCGTTGGCCGCCGCGATGGCTTTTGCGCAAGGCGGGTGGGGAAAACGGAACGAAGACCCGAGCGGCGGCATGATGGCGCAGCGCCAGAGCCAGCTCGATCAGTTCGCGGACAAGCTGAAGCTCAACAAGGAGCAGCGGGCCCAGGCCGAGACCATTATGGATGCCGCGCGCGAAGCCATGGGGCCGGCCCAGCAGAAATTGATCGAGGCGCGCAAGAATCTGGCCGCGGCTCTGATCGGCGGCCAAAGCGGCGATGCCATCGACAAACTGACGAAAACCTACGCTTCGTTGTGTGCCGAGACCAAAGCGGTGGAAGCCAATGCGTTCGGCAAGATCTGCGCCCTACTCAAGCCCAATCAGCAATCCAAAGCCGTGCAGAATTTCGCGTTGATGGCGCAGTTGGTGGAATCGGGCCAGATGGGCGGCCCATCGGGCGGGGCCCAGTCCGGCCAGTGGAGTGGCGGCCGTGGCGGCGGCCGGAGATAAACGGGGTGGGGCATGGCCAGTTCAGGTGCTGGGACCGCTCTCTCACGGTCGCGGCTCTGGACGAGCATCGGAGCCGCGACCGTCAGGGAGCGGTTGGTTGGCACAGTTGATATTTAGGGAGTCCTCAGCGGAGCGTGCATATGTTCTTCAGACTTTTATCGGCGGGAATTCTGGTTGCGTCGTTGGCTTCGGCGCAGTCGGGCGGCGGCGGTCTCGGCCATGGCGGCAGCGACGATATGAGCCCGCGCCGCGAGGGCCCAACCCAGACGCGGATGGACCGGATCACCGCCATGCTGACACTGGACCCCGAGCAGCGGAAGCAGGTGAAAGACATTCTCGATTACGGCCAGAAGGCGGCCGCTCCCGTTCGCGACCAGTTGGCGACCGCGCAGTTGGGAATCGCCGAAGCCGTGCAAGCGGGCAAGAACCAGGACGAAATCGGCAAGACGATTGACGCCTACGCCGCTCTCGACACGCAGATGACCGGCATCGAACTGCGGTCGCTCACCCAAATCAGCCAGGCTCTGCGTCAGGAACAGCAAGCCAGGCTGGGCGGCCTGTTCTGGATGATGCGCGGAATCTTCAAGAACAAGAACTGGAATGACGCCGGTGGCTGGTGAGGGCGTCGCCCTATGAGCTGCCGATGAGGATGCCCGTCGCGAAAACCAGCGCGCCGCCGAGGCCCACCTGCAGCGCCGCGGAAAGCGGCGGGGTTTCCATGTAACGGTTGCGGATCCAGGTGATGACACCCAGTTCGACGACCACCACCGCAATGGCGGCGGTGAGCGCGGCGCGGAAGCTGGGGATCATAAACGGCAGGGTGTGGCCGATCCCGCCCAGCGCCGTCATCAGGCCGCAGACCAGGCCGCGCATCCAGGGGTGGCCGCGGCCGGTGAGGCTGCCATCGTCGGAGAGGGCTTCGGCGAATCCCATGCTGATGCCGGCGCCGATCGACGCCGCCAGGCCCACCAGAAACGCGTCCCACGGCCGGTGTGTGGCGAAAGCGGCGGCGAACACCGGGGCCAGCGTGGAAACCGATCCATCCATCAAGCCGGCCAAGCCCGGCTGCACGATCTGGAGCACGAACAGCCGGCGGTTGGCGGCGTCTTCCTGCTCCTTGGCGGAGGGTTGCAGCTTGTCTTCGGTGAGTTGCTCGGCGCGGTGCTCGTGTCCGCGCTCCTCCTGGGCCAGGTCGTCCAGAAGCTGGCGAATGCTGGCATCCTGGCTGCGGGCGGAGGCGCGTTCGTAAAAACGGCGGGTTTCGACTTCCATCGATTCGGCCATGCCGCGTACCGCCTCCAGACGCAGCGGGCGGAACAGCCAGACCGGCTTGCGATCGACAAAGCCCCGCACGTCCTGGCGTCGGATCAGCGGAATATGCTCGCCGAACTTGGATTGCGTCAGTTCAATCAGGCGGCGGCGATGGCCGGATTCCTCCTCGCGCATGCCGCTGAAGATGGCCGCCGTCGCCGGGAAGTCCTCCCGCAGGCCGTCGGCGAAGTCCGCGTAGATGCGCTCATCCTCTTCTTCGAGCGAGATGGCCAGGGCCAGCACCTCGCGTTGCGACAGGCTGTCAAAACTTCTCATTCCATCCACTCTAAATCAAACGCGGACGTGTTAGCATCGGGCTGGAATGGCTTTCGCGGATCTCACTAAGCAACTGGCGCAACAGGCGATCCTGTCGGCCGCCAAGGACCCGCCCCCGCCCATACCCGCTCCTGGAGAGCCCGCCGCCGGCCCGGTGATCCTGGCGCAGATCGGCCTCATGCAGCGGGCGCTTAAGGAAGACGAGGAGCTGATCGTCCTCTATCACGCGGCGGGCGAAAGAATCCGCGTGCTCGAGATCTTTCTGCCATCGCCCGAGGTCGCCGTGCTCAGCGGCACCGATGCGAACCGCGCGCCCGTGCGCGCGATTGCGCCGGCCGCCTCGCTCGCGCTGCTCTGCAAAACCGTGAAGGTCCCACCCCCAGCCAAGCCCGCGCGCGTGTCCCTAGTCGTGCCGAAGCCCAAGTGACGGACGGGTGCCAGCCCGGGGGCGAATTCACTCCAGCCAAGGATAAACACAGATGCCCACAGATCAAAGAACAACAATCCTGCGTTCTTGGGTTTCTTATCCGTGTTGATTCGTGTTCATTCGTGGCCCATCTTCATTGACGGCTCAAATCGAAAAATCCTCGCCGTGCCAGATTCCTTCCGCGTCCGGGGCCGGCGTGTGCGGCGGCGGCGATTCGGCCACCGTGGGCTTCTCCAGCCGGTCTACGCGCGCTATCAGCGTGATCAGCATCTCGCCAATCGCGTCCGGGAGAATGGTGTGCTGCAGGTCGGGATCGTCCTGGGGAGAATGCGCCCTGGAGCGGATCACCGGCCGGCCCGGAACGCCGACCACCACCGAGTTCGCCGGCACCGATTTCACCAGCACCGAATTGGCGCCGATGCGGCAATCGTCGCCGACTTCGATGGCACCCAGCAGCTTGGCGCCGGCACCCACCACCACCCGGTCGCCCAGTGTCGGGTGCCGCTTGCCATGGCTGAGGCTGGTGCCGCCCAAAGTGACGCCGTGATAAATGGTGACGTCCGCGCCCACCTCCGCCGTCTCGCCGATCACCACCCCCATGCCATGGTCGATGAAGAAACCGGGGCCGATCTTCGCGCCCGGGTGAATCTCAATGCCGGTGAGGTTCCGTGCCAATTGCGATAGCAGACGCGCCATCAGGCGAAACCCGTGCCGCCACAGCCAGTGCGTGAAGCGGTACATCCAGATGGCGTGCAGCCCGGAATAGCACAGCAGGACCTCCAGCGCGTTCCGCGCCGCGGGGTCCCGGCGCAGCACCGACTGGATGTCCCGGTGCATGGTGAGCAGCGGATGCAGGTGTTCGCGGGTTGACGCCATTCTATTCAGTGTAGTGCAGGGAGTCAGGAGGCAGAAGAGAGGAGTCAGGAGGCAAGGTCGCAAATCACCGGCGGCGAAGACCGCCGGCGTTACGGCGTCCGTCGTCCTACTTTTGACTCCTGACTCCTGTCTTCTGACTTCCGTCGTCCGCCCGGCCTTACTCAATTCTGACTTTTTCTTTACGACTTCCTTATGTCGCGCCGACTACCCTTTGTACGTGGAGGCACACATGCGGACTCAGGCTGGGCTGCACATCGATCCGGGAGCACTCGAAGCCGGACCGGGAGCACGCGAACTGGAAGTCGTCGTGCCGTACACGGAATGGGCGTTGGCCGATGCGACGCTGCAGCGGGCCGCAGTGCTGGCAGCGGGGCTGAACGTCCGCGTGCGCCTGGTAGCGGTGCACTCGGTGCCCTACGCCGTGTCATTCGGCTGTCCGGCGGCGGTGCATGCGCACCTGGTGGAACAACTGGTAGACTTGGCATCGCGCTGCCAGTTTCCGGTTGAGCCGCAAGTGGTGATGGCGCGCGGTTGGGTGGAGGGCTTTGAGTACGCGCTGCGCCCCGACTCCACCGTGCTGGTGGGCACGCGAAAACATTTTTGGCGCACGCGGGAAGAAAGCCTGGCGCGCGACCTGGCTCGCGGCGGACACAACGTCGCACTGATTCATATAAAAGATGGATCCATGTCGAATAGGTGAACCATGCTGGACGTGATATTCGTTCTCGTTACGATTCTGTTTTTCCTTGCCGCCTGGGCGTTTACGAAAGGATGCGACCTGCTTTAGCCAAACCTATGGAATACATCGTGGGACTGATTGTAGCGGCGGGCCTGGGGGTGTATCTGTTCTACGCCCTGCTGCGCCCGGAGCGTTTCTGAGGGAGATCCGATGACATCCAACGGTCTGTTTCAAATCGGACTTTATCTAGCGGTGCTGCTGCTGCTGGTGAAGCCGCTGGGCGCTTACATGGCCCGTGTGTTTCAGGGCGAGCGCACCTTCTTGCATCCGGCGCTGCGGCCGCTCGAAAACCTGATTTACCGGATCTGCGGCATCTAGGAAGCGGCCGAGCAAAGCTGGAAGCGCTATGCCGGCGGCGTGCTGGTATTCAGCGCGGTGAGCCTGCTGTTGACCTACCTCTGGATGCGCGTGCAGCAGTGGCTGCCGTTGAATCCGCAGGGACTGGGCAACGTGGCGGCGGACTTGGGCTGGAACACGGCGGCCAGTTTCACCACCAACACCAACTGGCAATCGTACACGCCCGAAACCACCATGAGCTACCTGACCCAAATGGCGGCGCTGGCCACGCACAACTTCTTTTCGGCGGCGGCGGGAATCGCCGTTGCCATCGCGGTGGTGCGCGGCTTCGCGCGGCACTCGTCGAAAACGCTGGGCAATTTCTGGGTGGATTTCACGCGAGCGATCGTTTACGTGCTGCTGCCGATCGCCATTGTTGCCGCGCTGCTGCTGTGCTCGCAGGGAGCGATTCAGAACCTGCACCCGTACACCAAGGCAGCCACCCTGGAGGGCGCGGTGCAGACCATCCCGCAGGGACCGGCGGCTTCGCAGGAAGCCATCAAGATGCTGGGCACCAACGGCGGCGGATTTCTCAACGCCAATTCGGCGCATCCCTATGAGAACCCCACGCCATTTGCGGATTTCATTCAGATGCTGCTGATCTTCATCATCCCCGGCGGGCTGACTTACACGTTCGGCAAAATGGTGAAAGACACGCGCCAGGGGTGGGCGCTGCTGGCCGCAATGACGGTGCTGTTCCTGGCCGGCGTGTTCGTCGTCTATCAGGCGGAGCAGGCGGGCAACCCGGTGCTGGCCAAGCTGGGCCTCGAAACCCAGGCCACGGCGGGGCAATCGGGCGGCAACATGGAAGGTAAGGAAGTCCGCTTCGGCATCGCCAATTCGGCGCTGTTCACGGTGATTACCACGGACGCGAGCTGCGGCGCGGTGAACAACGCGCACGATAGTCTGACGCCGCTCGGCGGCCTGGTGCCGATGGTGAACATCGAGCTGGGCGAAGTGATTTTCGGCGGCGTCGGCTCAGGGCTTTATGGCATTCTGCTGTTCGCCATTCTGGCGGTGTTCATCGCCGGGCTGATGGTGGGGCGCACGCCGGAGTACCTGGGAAAGAAGATCGAGCAAAAGGAAGTGAAGATGGTGATGCTGGCGGTGTTGGTGCTGGCGTTCAGCATCCTGGGATTCGCCGCGGCGGGAATCAACCTGAAGACGGTGGGCGACAGCCTGACTAACCACGGCCCGCATGGGCTCTCCGAGGTTCTCTACGCTTTCACGTCGGCGGTGGGGAATAATGGAAGCGCCTTCGCGGGACTGAGCGGCAACACGATGTACCTCAACCTCACGTTGGGGCTGGCGATGCTGTTCGGGCGATTCCTGATGCTGATTCCGCTGCTGGCGGCGGCGGGGAGCCTGGCGGCCAAGAAGCAGGTGCCAGTGTCGGCGGGGACCTTCCCCACGCACGGGCCGCTGTTCGTGGCGCTGCTGGTGGGCGTGGTGCTGATTGTGGGAGCGCTGACCTTCTTCCCCGCGCTTTCGCTCGG
>Ga0187864_10004094_pt1 | contig 11589 bp, 7 predicted proteins | sample June2016WEW_11_4_FD_132985 | JGI IMG/M metagenome (GOLD analysis project Ga0187864, IMG submission 132985) | Peatland microbial communities from SPRUCE experiment site at the Marcell Experimental Forest, Minnesota, USA - June2016WEW_11_40 | ecosystem: Environmental > Terrestrial > Soil >... | reverse complement strand
TTTGCCGGAGTCAACGATTTTGTGCGTTGCACACAGGAACCGCTGCGCCGCCATAAGTGCATAGAATGCCACGAATTTCTGGCCTTTTGCACGATTAACCACGCGGCGGGGCCCGGCTTTGACTTAAGGCCGCCCCCAGTGCGGATATGCGCGCGGCGCCGCGCGAGGTCATTGCTGGCGGCGATCGACCTCCGCCGCCAGCTTTTTCAGTTCGTCAGCGACCTCGACTGGATAGACCATGCCGGGCTCGATCCGGCGCAAGGACTCCGGCAGCCGTTCAAGCTCGCGCTTGGCGTGACGCCGTATTTCGTCGAGCGACGGCGATGGCTGCAAGCGACGGCCGTCTTGCATGACAAGTTGAATGAGCGGCTCACCGGCGTGCTCGCCGCCTTCCAGCGAAAGCAGATCGCCGGCCATGCGGCCGTCCGCGCCATAGCGCCGCCACACCTGCTTGCGCCCCGGCCAAGTGGCTTTGTTCGCTGAGCGCTTGCGCCGCGCGATGCCGGCATATTCCTGCAATTTGTAAACGCAATCGAGCGCAGGCACGTCGGAAGATGTGGTGAGGCTGGTGCCGACTCCGAGTCCGTCGATCGGCGCGTTTTCTTTGGTAAAGACGGCGAGCGCATCTTCATCGAGACCGCCGCTCGCAAAGATCGTCACGTCGCGAAGGCCGCCGGCATCGAGAATGCCGCGCACGCTCCGTGAAAGCGCGACGAGATCGCCGGAGTCGAGACGAACGCCGCGGATCGCGATGCCGGCTTCCTTGAGCCGCGGCGCCAACGCCACGACCTTTCGCGCGGCGGCTTCGGTGTCGTAGGTGTCGATCAGCAGCACGAGGTTGTCGGGCCGCGATCGCGCGAACGCCGCGAAGGCCGCCATCTCGTCGTCAAACGACTCGATGAAGGAATGCGCCATGGTGCCGTAGATCGGGATGCCGAACTTCTGTCCGGCAAGCACGGTCGCGGTGCCGGCGAAGCCGGTGATGTAGCTTGCCCGCGCCGCCATGAGTCCCGCTTCGGCGCCATGCGCGCGCCGGAACCCGAAATCGACCAGCACCTTGTTCGGCGCGGCGAGCATCATGCGGGCGGCCTTGGCGGCGATCAGCGTTTGGAAATGCAGCAGGTTGATGAGCCGCGATTCGACGAACTGCGCCTGCGGCAGCGGCGCGGCCACCCGCAGGATCGGCTCATTGGCGAAGAAAACCGTGCCCTCGGGCATGGCGTGCACGTCGCCGGTGAAACGGAACGCGGCGAGGTAATCGAGGAGGTTTTGTCCGAATCGGCCCGTGCTCTTGAGCCATTCGATCTCCGCCGGCGGGAAGTGAAGGTTCTCGAGAAAATCGAGCGCCTGTTCCAGCCCGGCGGCGACGAGAAAGCCGCGGCGCGCGGGCAGGTTGCGGACGAAGAATTCGAACACGGCGGTTTCCGTCTCGCCATGGTCCAGGTAGGCCTGGATCATGTTGATCTGGTAGAAATCGGTGAGTAGTGCGCTTGTAAGAGAAATCATTGGTTATGGCGTTTCCAATCGTCTTTAGAGCATAGCAGGGAAAGGCCGCAACGTTGGATGGCAAGGGGATTTAGGCGCCTAAAGGACCGGGATGATGGGAACCGGGGGCGAATTTGGTTCGTTTTGCCAAGGCGATTATCCCGCACTAGTCAAGTGGGGGATAACAGCCTTTGCCAAACCGCAACTTTAGATTGCGTATCGGCAAATAAATCGTAATAGCAGCATCGAAGCCGCGCCTTGCGCCGCGGTGTGTAAATCGGGTTTCCATCGAAACCAGAGGATTTGCGCGCGGGCGCGGCCAACCGGCCGTGACGTCGGAGCGTGCAAGACAAACTTGAAATGCGACCCCCCGGCAACGGCTGGACTGCGTTGCGATCACTCCCGAACGGGACCTTGTTTTCGTGTGCTTAACAAGGTCTCGACGGCCTTGGCAGAATTTAGCGGATCTGAAGGCTGGAAAATCAAGAACGATCAGGGCCGACGGAAGGCCCGGCTAACTCAGACCGTCTGCTCTTGCCAATCAGTAATGGCGGAAGCGGCCAAGGCCACAGGATCACGCTTCTTACGCATTCTGTTACTGGAATTTTCGGTATCGCGGCGCGAAGCGAAACCAGAAAAACCTGGGCGCAGCTAGATGGCGATCATCTTCATTTCGGCGGGCAGCTAATGGAATTATTTATTTGCTTAAAGATTGATTGCCGAATTTCACGAATGTGATCGCGGGGGAAGAGACCTATTTCGTGGTCTATCCGCGTGTAGCCCTGTCAGGCGAACTCAGCGGAGTGTTGGAATTGCTTCGCCCGAACGACCAGCGCCGCGATCGCGGTGAACCTTCACTCATCGCGGGCATCGAAGATATCTATCCCGCCAGAGCGGATCGCCATTTGTAAAACGTGGCATCGCTGATGCCGCACTCCCGACAGCATTCCCGGCGACAGTCCGCAGCGTGCTTCTTCAGCACCTCGATGATCTGGAATTCGGTAAATCTGCTCTGGCGCATGTCTGTCTCCTGAAGGAACGGACTCTACCTAAAATCGAGGGCGTTTGAAGTAAGCAGGTCACCGGATCGTCCGATTCCACAAGATGCAGCAGCGTCGATGTGTAGCAATTACGAGTTCGATGAAGAGCTCCATCCGCAATTTAATCTCCTGAACAAATACACGCGATTCTTCAGGTTAGCAGGTTAGCTTTTGCAGAAATCAGGCCGCTCGGCGTGCTTTAATGCGTTTTGCGTCCTCGGGCTTCAGATTTTTTCGTGCCACCTTGAGGTCATGGTGGGCCTGCAGATTTAACCAAAACTCGGGACTATTGCCGAAGTACAAGCTCAGTCGGAGCGCGGTGTCAGCCGTGATGCGCCGGCGATTGTTGACGATCTCGGCGATACGGTTGGGCGAGATGCCGATCGCCTTCGCCAGTTGGTTCTGCGACAGCCTATACTCGACCAAGAACTCGTCCTTGAGGATTTCGCCGGGAGTAACCGGTGCAAAGTCATTCTCAGCCATCGTCGTCTCCTTTCAGTGGTAGTCCACAATGCGAACGTAATGAGCCTCGCCATCGACCCATCGGAAGATCACTCGCCATTGATCGTTGATGCGAATTGAGTAGAAATCCTTCCAAGCGTCCCTTCAATTTCTCCAACCGATTTGCCGGTGGCACCTTCAAATCTTCCAACCTGGACGCTGCATTGATTGCTTCGAGCTTGCGCTTCGCGGGTCGCACAAAGCTTTGAAACTGGCGCACTACCTCATCCCGGAGCAACGCCTCGGTCTGTTTGTCGGCAAAGGAACGGATCATCGCTTAATATACCGAATACCGGTATACGATCAAGGTGCGCGCATGCTGCTTCAAGTGATCGAATGATCGGCCCCGCGACCGACTTGATCGACCGGCCGGCGGGTAGCTAATCGTCTGCGACCGGCCACTGACCGGAGCGCAAAGCCATGTCCCCGCTTAGTTGCGCCGCATAACCGGCCGTCGAGTGGCCATGCTAATTGCGTCCTCAACCGGGACTTCCTAGCCCCTTTTCTGTTGCCGTCTTCGCAATCGTACGCCGGGCCGCCACCATTCTCGTCGATGAATTCGACGACCGTCAAATCAAGGGCGATCTAAACACGGCAACCGCGGGGGGATTTCGTCACAATCATCTGCTTTCGCCCCCTGGTAGGGCCGAAGTTGCGTAAAGTACCGCGTAAATCGTTCTCGATTGCGATCGCCTTCGAAGAGCAGTGTGCTAAACACGTTGTTTCGCCTGGACGATCATGTGTGCCGGGGGTGGAGTTGAGCGCGATCATGGACCTCGGGTGGTGGCTACGGAGCCTCGGCCTTGAAAGGTATGAGGCGGCTTTCCGCGACAACGACATCGACACGTCAGTTCTTCGTCATTTGAGCGATCAGGATCTCAAAGAGCTTGGTGTCTCGCTCGGGCATCGTCGGAAAATGCTCGCGGCCATCGCCGAGCTTTCCAGCGCAGGCCGGAAAATACCCGACCCCCCCACCGGAACGGAGCCCAAGCCCCAAGACACCGCGGAGCGCCGCCAAGTCACCGTGTTATTCTCGGACCTGGTCGGTTCGACGGAGCTCTCCGCCCGCATGGACCTTGAGGACCTGCGTGAGGTCATTTCGGCCTATCAGAAATGCGTCGCCGAGTCGGTGCGCCGGTTCGGCGGGTTCGTGGCGAAGTATATGGGCGACGGCGTCCTTGTGTATTTCGGCTATCCCCAGGCACATGAAGACGACGCCGAGCGGGCGGTACGGGCGGGACTAGAGCTAATTGCGGCGGTGGTTGGGCTCGGGACGCCCGCATCACTACAAGCCCGCGTCGGCATTGCGACCGGGCTGGTCGTCGTTGGTGACCTGATCGGATCGGGGGAGGCGCAGGAGCGCGGCATCGTCGGCGAGACACCGAACCTCGCGGCGCGCCTACAGGGGATCGCCGAGCCGAATACGGTCGTTATTTCCGAGGGCACGCGAAGGCTGCTCGGCAACTTGTTTGATCTTCAGGATCTTGGAGCGAGGGACTCCAAGGGCTTTGCTGGGCCGGTGCGGGCCTGGGCGGCGCTTCGCGCTAGTTCGGTGGAAAGCCGCTTCGAGGCGCTGCACACGACCGTCCTGACCGCCCTCGTCGGCCGGGAAGAAGAAACCGAATTGCTGCGGCGGCGCTGGGCGAGGGCCAAGGCCGGCGAAGGCCAGGTAGTGTTGCTCTCCGGCGAGCCCGGTATCGGCAAATCGCGGCTTACGGCCGCGCTTCTTCTGGAACACCTCGCTGACGAGCCGCACACACGCTTACGCTATTTTTGCTCCCCACATCACGCGGACAGCGCCTTTCATCCGATCATCCGCCAGATGGAGCGTGCCGCCGGACTGACGTATGATGACACCCCGAAAGCGAAGCTCGACAAGCTCGATGCCGTGCTCGCAGAGACGTCGACCTCCATCCAGGACGCTGAGCTCTTTGCCGAGATGCTGTCGCTTCGTAACGATGGGCGCTATCCGGCGCTCGATCTGGTCCCGCAACAGCGCAGGCAACGAACGCTGGAAGCGCTCATTTTACAAATCGAGGCGCTGACAAGCTCCAGTCCGGTGCTAATGATCTTCGAGGATGCCCATTGGAGCGATCCCACGAGCCTGGAAGCGTTGGGTCGGGCGGTGAACCGGATCGCTACCCTTCGCGTGTTGCTGATCGTGACGTTCCGGCCGGAATTCGATCCGCCCTGGATCGGACGGCCGCACGTGACCCCCCTCACCATCAATCGGCTGGCGCAACGCGATGTCGATGCCATGATCGATCGCGTCGTCGGCAACAAGCTCCTCCCGGCGAACATCCGGCAGGACATTATCGAGCGCACCGACGGTATTCCGCTGTTCGTCGAAGAGATGACCAAGGCGGTGCTGGAGGCCGCAGGAGAAGGCGAAGCGCAACGGACCGCCGCCGCGGTTCCATCCCCGGCCCTGGAGGTTCCAGCAAGCTTACACGCCTCGCTCCTGGCGCGGCTCGACCGGCTCGGCCCCGCCAAACAAGTAGCGCAGGTTGGCGCGGCGATCGGGCGGGAGTTTTCTCATGCCCTGCTGGCGGCGGTGGCGCGCAAGCCGGAAGCGGAGTTGGAATCGGCGCTCGATCGTCTCGTTGCGGCCGGTTTGCTGTTTCGGCAGGGTGTGCCGCCACTGGCAACCTACCTGTTCAAGCACGCCCTGGTGCAGGACGCGGCCCATGGCACGTTGCTGCGAGAGCCGCGACGCGCGCTTCACGCCCGTATCGCCGAAACCCTCGAGAGCCAATTCGCTGACATTATCGAGCGCCAGCCGGAGCTGCTGGCGCGTCATTGTACCGAGGCGGGGCTGATCGAGAGGGCCGCACGCCTGTGGGGCAAAGCGGGACAGCGGTCGCTCGACCGCTCGGCGCTGGTCGAAGCCGCAGAACAGCTCACCCGCGCCCTCGCCTATATGGCGACCTTACCCGCCACTCCCACGCTGCGTCGCGAGCAGATCAGGCTTCAGGTCGCGCTCATAACCCCACTTATCCATGTCAAAGGGTATGCTGCGCCTGAAGCCAAGGCGGCTGTGGAGCGGGCACGACTGCTGATCGAACAGGCTGAAGCGCTCGGAGAGCCTCTAGAAGACTCGCTGTTGATGTTCTCGGTTCTCTATGGCTTCTGGGTCGCGAGCTATGTGGCGTTCAACGGTGATGTGGTGCGCGAGCTTGCGGCGCACTTCTTGGCCCTTGCGAAAAAACAGAAGGCGACCGGTCCGCTCATGATCGGGCATCGCCTCATGGGTGTTTCCTTATTTCACGCGGGCGACATTGCCGAGGCGAGGATGCATCTCGATCGCGCGATTTCGCTCTACGACCCTGCCGAGCATCGTCCGCTGGCGACACAATTTGGCCAAGACGTCTGGGTGGCAGTCTTGTTCTATCGGTCGCTGGCCCTGTGGCCACTTGGCTATCCCGGGGCCGCGGTCGCAGATGCAGACCGCGCGCTCAAGGATGCGCGCGAGATCGGCCAAGCTGCCACTTTGATGTCTGCGCTGGCCCTCACGTCGTTGACTCACATCCACTGCGGGAACTACGCGCTAGCAACCGCGCAATTAGATGAAGTCGTCGCTTTGGCGGACGAAAAGGGCGCCTTGTTCTGGAAGGCGGGCGGAATGGTGCTCCAAGGTTGCGTATCAGCCATGACTGGCAAAGCCTCGGACGCAGTTCACATGATCGCCTCCGGGATCAACGCATGGCGATCAACGGGTGCAACATTATGGATGCCGGTGTACTTGTCATATTTGACGAGAGCCCACGCGGCACTCGGTCAATTCGATGACGCTTCACACTACATTGGCGAAGCCATGACGGCAGTGCAAACAACCCAGGAAAGGTGGTACGAAGCCGATATCCATCGCATTGCCGGCGAAATCGCACTGCTTGCGCCAGAGCCTGATGCGGCGAAAGCGGCAGCGTATTTTGAGCGTGCGCTCGCGGTCGCGCGTGAGCAGCAGGCAAAGTCCTGGGAAATGCGTGCGGCGATGAGCATGGCGCGGCTCTGGCGCGATCAGGGCAAGCGGCAACAGGCGCGCGATCTTCTCGCCCCGGTCTACAGCTGGTTCACCGAAGGCTTCGACACGCCTGATCTGAAGGAGGCCAGGGCCTTGCTCGACGCGCTGGCTGCATGATGCGGCATTCAACGGAATACGAGCGCGGCAAAGCAATGAAGAACGCTGGACTAGAGCACCCGGCCCGGAAATAGCAGTGACTGAAACGGATCGGCATACTGCACCAGCACCGGACGGGCTCCATCGAGTGCCAAGGTCCGCAGGTTGTCCGCCATGGGATGCCGGGAAGTTCCTACCGTCAACGCGAAACCGTCGCCGCCACTGACGTGAAATGGTGTCAGCACCCGTATCAGAGTTTTGATTACTAAGCCTTCACGCAGACTGAACGTGAGCATGTCGGTCGGTGGTACTGGAACGGAAGCACCACGCGTAACCTCCAGCGTGGCGATCGTTACGTTCTCGGGATCGCGGATCGTCATCGAGAACTTTTTGCGGTCACGCTCAATATCGATCGCAGCAACGAACTTGTTGTAGCCCCAAATCTCTCGCCCCGCGCGGTTCGCCACCGCGGTGTTGACAGGGAGGTTCACCACATAGAGCGCCGGAATCGGATCGCCGGGCGCCACCGCCGACACGGTCAGGCCGACTTCATTGTAGGGGCCGATATCTGTCTTGCGGTACTCGAAGCAGCCGAACGTCACAACCGCCTCTCCCTCTTCCTGCGGAACGGCCTGCAGACCAGTGCCCTTAAGCAGCTCGGCCGCGCGGTTGAGATCGGTCGAGAAGGTGGCAATGAGGCATTGATCGTCGAAGTAGCGAATTGGCAACGGAACCTCCGTTCCGTCGCTGAGGACGCGCCGCTGCAACTGCAGATCAACTGAGTAAGCTTGAGCGCCGAGGGCGCGGCGCGGCAGCGGCCGATCATTTGATGCGGCTTTATCGCTTCTGACACTATCCTGTTCGGCGAGGATGGCGAGCGCGCGCTCCACGAGATCCTCAGGATCGGCCCCGAGTGCGCTTGGCGCAGAAGGTGTGGCTTGCTGCGCCGACCGGCCCACATTGTACGTTTGGGCGGCAGCAACGGCGACGATGCTCTGGTTAGGCAAGATCGGCATGGGAATGGGCGCAGGTCGTCTTTGGTCTTGGGGTGGCTTTTTCACGCGATGCACCTTAAGCGCAAATAGCCTATTGGCGATTGCAACACAAACCAAGCGTCAATGCGAGCTGTTTGAAATCCTTCTTCTGAATATCATTATGCTTGCCCATTCGTTGGGCGTGCAACTATCTCAATAACTACTGGGCGGCCAGTGGCCTCCCCAATGAAATTAACCAGTTCGCATAGCGTGGATTGCTCAATTTCTAAGGGCCGCGCCGTCGACGCCTTATTATTTTTGGTTCCGATAACTTGCCCAGCTTTACATCGCTCGTGAATTGTATTGTTCTGTTATAGGGCAAAATGAAACTTTCGACGATTTAAATGGATCGGGGCGTTGAGATGACACAGAACAACCCGCAGGTGCCATGGACGGACGAGCAGTGGGTTCGTGTGAACCGGGTAATTCAGGAGGAAGCGCAGCGGGCACGCGTGGCGGCGACCTTCCTGCCGCTGTACGGACCGCTGCCCGCGGACACCGACTTCGTGCGGTTGGAAGAAATCTCGGACACTGGGCCGCTAAGGATCGATGATAAGAAGACGAGACTGCTGTCGACGCTGCAGCTGAATGTTAACGTCCGTGACGCGCAGCTGGCAGACCCGGAGCTGACGAGCGTACTGGCGTTGTTCCGCCGCGCCGCCAACGTGCTTGCTCGCCTTGAGGACGCCTTGATCTTCAACGGACAGCCTGCTCCCGACTCACCGCCCAAATATGGAGCGCCCGGCGCCGGGGAGAAAATCTACGGCGGGGAGAACTGGGACGGCCTCCTGCAAAGCGCATTCACGACCGAAGGACCAGTCACCGATGGCGATACGCTGGTGACTGGGGTGACCGATGCCATCGGCGCTCTGGAGGGTAAGGGCCACTTCGGCCCTTTCGCCGTGGTGCTTTCCCAGGACTTGTTCTCGATCGCGCAAAAGCCAATGCTACTTCTCACTAATGGTACTAAAGGTCCCTCGTTCGTGCCCCAGGATCGCATACTCCCGTTGCTGGGCGGCGGTTCGCTACTTCGTTCATCAGCGCTTCCCGGCGGCTCCGGCGTGGTGGTGGCGCTGGGCGGTGCGCCCATCGAGCTCGTCGTCGCCACAGACATGTCGCTTCAGTTTCTGCAGGTCACCGAGGAACCGCGTTTGGAACCGCGTTTTGTCTTTCGTGTGTTCGAGAAAATGGTCCTCCGCATTAGGCAAAAAGCGATTGTGGCGCTCACCACGAAAAAAATTGCAAAAGCTGAAAAAAAACAAACAGAATGAAAAAACCAAAGCGGACCACAATAAGTTAGGCCTGGTCGTTCTCTCAGCCGCACGTGAGCCGCATGCTCGAACGCCTTTGTGATGGTGATGCATGCCGACTGAGGTGATCATTCTCGGCGGCGGCGTGGCAGGCATGAGCGCCGCGCATGAGTTGATCGAACGCGGCTTCAAGGTGGTCGTGCTCGAGCGCCGCGGCATTGCGGGAGGCAAGGCCCGCAGCGTTCCAGTGGTTGACGACGGCGCCGGCACGAGCGGACACCAGCGAGCCGACAAAGGCGTGGCATCGATCGAGCACCACCTGCCCGGCGAGCACGGATTCCGGTTTTTCCCAGGCTTTTACAAGCACGTGATCGACACCATGCGGCGTACGCCATCGTTCGACGGGCGCAAGGTAGCGGATCATCTGGTGGCGACGACGCGCGTCGGCTTCACGCAGTATGACAAGCCCACGTTTTTTATCCCGTCGGTCTTTCCCCGCACGGCAAGCGATGCCGGTGCGCTTCTGCGCGATACCCTCTTGGCGTTCGGACCCGTCATCGACCTCACGCCCGGCGATCTGGCGTTCTTCGGCGTCCGTTTCTGGCAGATCCTCACCTCGTGTGCGCAGCGCCGGATCGGGGAGTACGAACGGACCAGTTGGTGGGAGTTCATCGGCGCCGAGCAGCGATCGGCATCGTATCAGAAATTCCTCGCCACGGGCTTCACGCGCTCGCTAGTGGCCGCCAAGGCACGCAAGGCCAGCGCGCGCACCGTCGGCGACATGTTTATGCAAATGATGCTTACGTTCTTCAATCCGATCGCGGGATCGACCGATCGCTTATTCGATGGCCCGACGAACCTCGTCTGGATCGATCCCTGGCGCAGCTATCTCGAATTGCGCGGCGTGCGGTACGTCTGTGACGCGGAGGTCGAGGAAGTCCTTTGCGACAAGGGACGCATCGCGGGCGTCGCCGTTCGCCAGCAGGGGAAGCGCATCATCTGGCATGGCGACCATTACGTGGCCGCGCTGCCGCTCGAGCGCATTGCCCCGTTAGTAAACGGCCGCATGCTGGCTGTTGACCCGAAGCTCGCCAATCTACGCGCGCTTGCCCCAAACGTTGAGTGGATGAATGGCGTGCAGTTCTATCTGCGCCGCGACCTGCCGATGGCGCACGGCCACGTAATTCACATCGACACAGAATGGGCGCTCACGAGCGTCTCCCAGGTCCAGTTCTGGCGCAGTATGCCCCCCGAGCAGTTCGGCGACAGCGACGTGCGCGGCGTCATCTCGGTCGATGTCTCTAACTGGGAGGCCCCGGGATCGGACGGACGCCCCGCCATGCAGTGCTCCCGCGAAGAGGTGGTGCGTGAGGTATGGAAGCAGCTCAAGCGCTCGATCAACATCGACCAGGAGCTGCTGCGCGACGAAGACCTGCACTCGTGGTTCCTCGATCCGGACATCAAGAAAGATGGCGCCCATCGGCACTTTCTGCAGAATTCGGAGCCGCTGCTGGTGAACCTCGTCGACACTTGGACGCTGCGCCCCGAGGCGACCACCACCATTCCGAACCTGTTTTTGGCGTCCGACTATGTGCGTACGCACACCGACCTCGCGACGATGGAGGGTGCCAATGAGGCGGCGCGGCGCGCCGTGAACGGATTGCTCGACGCTGTGAAGTTCACCGGACCCCGCTGTGAGGTCTGGCCGCTGCACGAGCCCGAGATCCTGGCGCCCTGGCGGCTGCACGACGCCGCGCGATACGAGGCTGGCCTGCCATGGGACGATTCGCTCGTGCAGGTCGCAGCCCACGCCATCCGCGATGCGTCGCCGCTCCTCGAGCAAGCTCGTCCGTTGCTGGAACAGGCCGCGCCGTTCGTGAGTCGCCTCGCCGACGCACTTGAGCTGAGCGACGGCCTCATGGAAGGCGTCAGCGAGTTGCGGACCGTCGAAACGGCGGTGAAGGCCGGCTCAGCCGATGTGCCTACGCCGCAGCATGCAGTGCTCGCCGGCGCGGTGCCGCGTGCCGGCGATGCGGTGGGACCGGTGGGGTTCCTGGAGCGCCTGGGCTGGTATCGCGAGATGCTCGCCGATTCGCTCGCGGCCGGAATACCAACGTGGGAACCGCAGCGGCATCTGTATGGGCTCGTGAAGGATTTCATCG
>Ga0187864_10004087_pt1 | contig 11601 bp, 12 predicted proteins | sample June2016WEW_11_4_FD_132985 | JGI IMG/M metagenome (GOLD analysis project Ga0187864, IMG submission 132985) | Peatland microbial communities from SPRUCE experiment site at the Marcell Experimental Forest, Minnesota, USA - June2016WEW_11_40 | ecosystem: Environmental > Terrestrial > Soil >... | reverse complement strand
TTACTTCCAGAAGCCTCTCTCGAACTGGACGACCCACTCTCGTGGAAATCCAGCTCTACGGGACGTGAGCACGACCGCTGGTGAGGCGATCTCCTTAGCCGGATGGTGAGTCCGGTTTGCTGGACGCTCACGCCCATCTCAATGAAGTCAGAGAAATGCGATTGCATGACGCTGACGTTTCGCCGGGAGCAAAAACCTCCCAAAGCAAACGGGTTCTAACACGGTTTGAGCGGCGACTGACAGCGAAATGAAACGGCGTTTTGGAACACGGAGTGCGTGCCCGATTTGCCTTGCTCATTCGCTCATAACGCCTGTTGCCACAACAGGTCATGTCGTGTTACGACAGGTCATACGCTTTTAGGGGGAGAAGAACGATGGCGGCGCGAAAGAGGCGACTGACCCGCTCCACTGGGGTCATACTGGAAATTCCGGTGCTCGATTACTTGCGGCATCTCGCGGAAAAGCAAGACCGCAACCGAAGTTTCTGCATCAATCTCATTGTGCGAGAGCACGCGAAGCGGCACGGGCATCCGTTGCCGCCCGCAACGCAACCGCCAGTAGCGGACGGAAGATTTTACGAGGAGCGATGAATCGTGGCCCCGGAGGCGAACGAAACGCAGTATTTTCCCGGATTTCCGGATTTTCGCGCCAACGTCACCTTCGTTCCGATTCAGTTCTTCACCGTCGTGGTGCCCCACTGTTCACGTGGAACGGTGCGCATCGTCGGCTACGCGCTGCGCAAAGTGCTGGGGTGGGTGGACGAGCATGGCAACCCGACACGGGAACAACTCCGGTTCAACTATCGGGAACTGATTGAGAAAGCGGGTGTATCCCGCGAATGTGTGGCTGATGCCTTGCGCCAAGCGCTGGACCGCCATTTTCTGCGCTGCGTGCATGCCCCGCGACCTCATCGCGAAGGGGAACAGGCGCAGAGCGGCGTTTATGAAATCTGTTGGGATGTTGAGGGCGCCTACACCAATCAACCGAGTGAGTTCCGCGGCTTTTACTACCCGGAGTCGGCTATCATCCAGGATCAGGGCGGGGCAGGGCTGCGGTCGAAGGCAGCCCGCAAGAACATCCCCAATGCCTTTTTCGATTATCTGCTCCCGCGCGAACGGCTATCCGTGATCCGCGTCGTGGCCGCTTTGCTGTTTTATTCCATTCAGTGGGGGCCGGGAGGCGAGCGGCGGGTTTCCGTCAGTCGGTCCATTTCAGAATTGAGCCGCCTGACCCGGATGTCGCGATCCCGCGTCCATGAGGCGGTCGTTGAAGCGCAAAGGCGTGGGTATATCGAGTTGGCCCAGCCCGGCAGGTTTGACCTGGCCGGCGGGGAAAACAGCCTGGCGGCGATTTATCGTGTTCGCTGGGTGCGCCCCAGCGCGACTGTAGAGGGTGAGCCAGCCGGAGCGTCCGGCGGCGAGACGGTCAGAAATGGCGAACGGGAAACCGAACGGTCAGAAAAAGTGAACGGCCAATCAGTCAGAAAAGGCGAACGGGATCAGTCCGAAAAGGCGAACGGGCAACGGTCACAAAACGTGAACGGTATAAGTATTAAAACAAGGCTTAAAAAAGAGGAAACAGCAGCGCCGGAGAGGGCGCCGACTACGGCCGACTCAAAGCCGGTTGTTGCGGTCGAGTCCGGCTTCGAATCGCTCCGCAAGGCGGGTTTCGATGTCGCAACTGCCCGGCGCCTTGCTTTGGAGCGTTCCGAGGACGTCATCCGCAGGCAAATCGCCTGGTTGCCCCGAAGAACAGTCAACCGAAACCGGCTTGGTCTTTTGCGTCGAGCCATCGAGGAGGATTGGCCCAAGCCCCACGGCGTGGACCCGGCAGAGGAGGACAGCCCGCTTTATTCCGCGGCCAAGTTGTTCGCCAGCCATTATTACGCCGCCTACCACGGTTTCGCGGGGGAAGCCGCCACGGAACCGTTTCCAAAGGACTTGGAGGTTGCCGCCCAATTCTTGTCGCGCCTTTTGAAGCAGGATGACAACCACGGAAAGGTGCCCGAGTGGGGCCGCAGATTTGGCCGGCTGACGAAGGAGGCGCACCGGACCGATCCGAAGGCCAAGCCGAACCTCTCCTTTGCCCTCGTGCTCTTTGGGGATCGGTTCTTGCAGGAAATCCGAACCGAAGGCTCAGCCCGCCGCACAGAGGCTCACGGGAAGGCCAGAAAGGCCCACCAGGCCGCGTTTGCCGCCGCCTACCTTCAATTCCTCCGGGAAACGGAAAACAGGTTGCGAGAAGCCAAACCTGCCGTTTACGAGACCTTTGTCCGCCAGCGCGAGAAACTCCGGCGCGTGATGACGAGCGGCCCGATTCTGGTGTCGGCGGAGCGGATCGCCGCCTTTGACGCCGAGCAAAGCCGCCTGCTGGCATTTGTCGAGTTCTTCCACGACAACCGGCAGGTCCATGTGCCGGATTTCTGGGAATGGGAAAGGCACCACAATCCAAATGCTTTCGGAGTCCAAACCTCATCGAGTCCATCACAGGAGGCGCACTCATGAATATCATGGCAGTCATCAACCAGAAGGGCGGGGTGGGGAAGACGACTACTGCCGTCAACCTTGCCGCAGGGCTGGCCCGCGCCGGGCGGAAAACGCTGCTCATTGACTTGGACCCCCAAGCTCATGCCACAGTCGGCCTGGGTTTGGACCCCGAACAATTCCACGACCGCACCATCGGCGAGGTTCTCCTGTCGGATTCCGCCAGTGTTTCGTCGGTGGTGGCTGACACGTATTTGCCCCTGCTCAAAGCAGTGCCGGCCTCCCTGGCCCTGGCGAAAGCGGATTCCTTGCTGCATAGCCGGCACTTCCGGGAGCAATGCCTGCAACACGCGCTGGCGACGTTGGAGGGGTTTGATTACGTGCTGATTGACTGCCAGCCCACGCTGGGCGTGCTGCCCGTCAACGCGATGGTCGCCGCCGGCCGGTTCCTGATTCCGTCACAACCTTCGGGCTACGCGCTCCGAGGTTTGGGCGACCTGCTCGAAACCCTGAACACCATCAAGCGATTCTCGACCGGCTGGGATTACCGGATTCTGCTGACAATGGTGATGACCCAAGCCAGCATCACCAACGGCATGGTGGACCGCGCCCTGGAGCCCCTTCGCGCCAAAGTCCTGCAAACGCGCATCAGCCGGTGTGAAATTCTGAATCGTTGCCAGACCGAAGATCAACCCAAGGACATCGCAAGTTACGCCGCGCGCAGCCGCGCCGCGCACGATTACGAACAACTCACTTCGGAGATTCTAGACTTATGGCCCTCGGCCTGAAAGACCGCCTCGCCCGCCAGGCGACCGGGGAAAATCGCCTGACCTTCGACCCCACCGGCCAGGACGAACCCCGGATGACCGTTTTGCCGATGGCGTTGATTGACCCCGACCCCAACCAACCCCGCAAGCGGTTGGGCAACCTCGCCGAATTGGCGTCGTCCATTCGGGAGCAGGGGCTCATCAATCCGCTGGTGGTCGAGGCGGTGGACGGCGGGCGTTACCGGCTCATTACCGGTGAGCGGCGCCTGGAAGCCTGCCGTCAGTTGGGCTTGTCCGCAGTCCCCTGCATTGTGCGCACCGTTGGGGAGCATTCCCGACTGGCCACACAGATCATCGAGAACATTCAGCGAATGGAGTTGCATCCGGTGGAGGAGGCTCTCGCCTTCAAGCGCTTGCAGGAAGAATTCAAGCTGACCCAACACGACCTGGCCGAACGGCTGGGCAAGTCCGATTCCGACATCAACCAGACCCTGCGCGTCTTGGACATGCACCCCGACGTGCTGGCGAAAGTTCAGACGTCTGAACACGCCACGAAGTCCATTCTGCTGGAAATCGCCAAGGAACCCGACCCAGTGCGGCAGGCGGAGCTCTGGGAGATGGCCGGAGCCGGGAAACTGACGGTCAAGGGGGCCAGGCAGGCAAAGAAGAACGGTGCCGCAAAAGAACCGAAGCAGGCCCGGGTTGTGATTGAACTGGCCGACGCCTCGGTCGCGGTCAAGTTCCGTTCCGGTGAAGCAACCGCCTCACGGGTGTGCGAGGCGCTCGAACTGGCCTTGTCCATGCGGCGCGGTCAAAGCTGACCCGGCGCACTTTCGCTAGGGATTACTTATCCTTGGCTGTTTAACCCGCGCTGTTGGTGCCTTGCGAACCGTCGGGGCGCCGCTCCGCTGAACGCCGCCTGGCTCCGGGCGCCTGCCATCCGTTCTTCTCCAACCAGTAGTAAACCGATTTTCGTGAAAGTTCGATCCGATGGGTCCGCTTGAGCCAGGAGGCGATCTCAGCGGCAGATTTCCACGTTCCGGCGTTCAAACCTTGCTCTAATCCACTTTGAACTTCAGGCTTTGATACCGGACTGATTAACCCCGGTGGCCGCTCTCGGCGCACCAGTCCAGCCAAGCCACCCGCATGGAACTTCGCCAGCCAGTTTTGAATCGTTGAGCGGCGGCGGTGCGCAAGGGCAGCCAGGTCGTCAAGGGTGTGCTGGCCACTGGCAGCCCACAGGCAAACTCGGAGCCGTTCCCGTTCTCGCGGCTCGGTTTGGCCACGTAAGAGAAGGTCCAGTTGCGCCCGTTGCCGAGCGGTGAGGTTTAGCCTGGTTCGCCGTCTTCCCATCCATTCGAGCTTCACATTTTTCTGAAAAACACGCAAGAAATATCTACCATTTTCCTTTGCGACATGATAAAAGGGATTCAGTTGTTTTGGTTGTCTAACTTTCTTTGGAGGAGCTATGGAGACAGCAACAAAACCCTTCTCACTTGGGCGGATCGTCATCACGGCCAATGCAAAGCAAAGCTTGGTCATGGACGATGTGCTCCCCGCATTGCGGCGCCACCAACGGGGCGACTGGGGGCACGTCGGCAGACGCAATGCCGCACTTAACGACGATGCGCTGTTGACCGATTGCCGCATACTCTCTGCATACATCGACCGCAACGACGTCAGGTTCTGGATCATTACCGAGGCAGACCGGTCTGTGACGACTGTTTTATTGCCGGAAGACTATTAACCGGATGGCCCGCTGGGAGGAAAACCCGGCGGGTTACTTAGATTCTTATGGGGAAACGCTATGGAAATCGCCGAACAAGCAAAGAACGACACCGGAGCGCCTGGGGATACTCGCCCGGTGACGATGACATACGTCAGGGAAATTGCCATCAACTACCGAGGACCGCGTAGACCCAGAGCACAAATCACGAGAGCCGGAGACGCTGCCGCATATATCCGCAAGGTGTTACCCGACAACTCAAGGGAGCATTTTGTCTCGCTTTATCTGGATAACGGTCATCGGATCGCAGGGTTTTCGATTACGGCGACCGGGACGGCCAATTCTTGCCCGGTGCATCCACGCGAGGTTTATCAAGCGGCGATTGCCCTCGGCGCGATCTCCGTCATCGTCGGTCACAATCACCCCTCTGGATGCGATTCCCCAAGCGAGGAAGACCAGCGGGTTACCAACGCCCTCAAGGAAGCCGGGGCTGTCCTCGGCATCAACCTGCTCGATCACGTGATAATCGGCGGAACGTCGTTTTACTCCTTCGCCGAACACGGCGTGCTCGGATAGGACCCCTGATTTAGGAGATGCGTCATGCCCGCTAGGTCGCCCCGAAGATGGAGATTGATGAGAGTCGACGAGCTTCGCCCGCCCCGTTTCTCGGCTCCGCAACGCGCGGGCCGGGGGAAAAGCGCAAGTCACGCCAGGAGGAACCTGTCATGCCTTGCAGTGCTTTTCCCTCGGCCTGCGGACCGCGCGTTGACTTCGCCCTGAACCAAGACGACTGGCCCGAACCGGGACCCGTCGGCACGCCGACGCGCCCCGGCTCTGGCCGGACCTTGTTATTGGTCGTTTTCCCCCTGGCTGGCGTCGGGGGGTGGGGTTCTGGCGAACCCCCCGACGCCAACCAGGCGGAAAACGCTGGAGGGGCGGCGGGGCGAAACATTTAAGGAGAACACCAACCATGATCTGCTCAAAATGCAAACAGACCTTCGTTGAGCTGACGGACCAGGGAATCTGCGCCAACTGCTCTGCCAAGGCTGATGCCCGTAAACAGGACATTATCGAACTGGCCCGAAAACAACATCAGCAAGACGGCCAAGTTGAAATTGATGACAATGCCCAACTCAGCGAGGGCGATGACGATGGCTGCTACGTCTCAGCCTGGGCCTGGGTCGATTTGTCCGGCACACAGTTTTCTCAGCTTGGGTCTGGGTCGATTTTGCCGGCGCACACCTGTGAGAATGCCGTTTTTCCTTTGGGCCGCTTGGACATTACGGCCAGCGCCCGCGAACGCCTGGAAACTGTTGAGGTCTATGCTGGCCTGGCTCGACACGCACATGGCGACTGGGGCGAGGTTTCCCGGAAGGACGCAGAAGCCAACAACGACGCGTTGAGGAGTGGCGGCCGCATCCGCTCGGCCTACTCAGACGGAAAAGGCACCGAGTTTTGGATCATCACCGAAGCGGACAGGTCCGTAACCACCGTTTGGCTCGCGGAGTATTGATTGACAGTCGATTGGCCCGCCGGGGCGAAACCAGGCGGGCCGTTTTTCATATTCGGAGGAGAACCAACCATGTTGGATATTTACAAGACCGTTACAGATCGCATTTTGAAGCAACTGGAAGCCGGGCAAATCCCGTGGCGAAAAACCTGGAGCATCGGCATCCCCAAGAGCCTCACCACCGGAAAAGAGTATCGGGGTTTTAACGTTTTCGTTTTGGGCACCGCTCCCTTCAGTTCCCGATACTGGACCACCTACCGCCAAGCCCAACGCCTGGGTGGGCATGTCCGCAAGGGTGAGAAGGCAACGCCCGTCATTTACTGGAAATGGCGGACGCCCCAGGACATCCAAAAACTGCGAGAGAAAACCGGAAAGGAAAGCTTCGCCCCTTGTGTTCCTTTCTTGAGCTCGGTTTTCAACCTCGACCAAGTCGAAGGCATCACCCGACCGGATGATGACATCCAGCAACGGCAACAACCGCCGCTTGAGCTTGCCCAAAGCGTATTCGCAATCATGCCGGACAAGCCGGAGATCGTCCATGCGACAATCACCGAACCCGCCTATAGTCCGTTACAGGATCGGATCACCCTTCCCAACCTCAGCCAGTTCGTGAGTGCCGATGAGTATTTCGCCACGCTCTACCACGAATTGACCCACTCGACCGGGCATAGTCGCCGCCTCAATCGGTTTGCCCATTCCGACGGGGACCGCATCGAGAAATACTCCTTTGAGGAGTTGGTCGCGGAGTTCGGCGCCGCGTTCCTTTGCGCGTTCGCTGGTATCAGTAACCAAATGAGCGACGCCCTGCAAGCCGCCTACATCGAAGGATGGTCGCGCGTGTTCCGGCAGGACACCCGGATACTCATCCGTGCCGCCGCTGCCGCTCAGCGCGCCGCCGACTACATCCGGGGCAAGGTGATCGCAGACCAGGAATTAGAGGTTGCGGCCTGACTCCTGCGGCCTCGTCGTTTAGAGACGAGGCCGCCCCTGATGCAAGCCCGCCGGTCTCGGATCAACTGTGCATCCTGGTTCGTCATCTTCCCATTCAAAAAACTCGCGAATTGCAAAAAAACAACGAAATATATCTACCAATTCTCTTCGAGACATGATAGAAGTGATTTAGTTGCTTTCGTTGTCTATTAGGAGGATGAAAGATGGACGAAACCAAGAAGATTGAATGGTGCGAGAACATTCTGCAAATTACCGGTCCAGCTGAGGATCTCGCCCGGTTCAAGACCAAGGCGGCGGCTCACTCCCCCTCGTGCCAACAGGAATTGGGAGAGGCTCCCGGAGTATTGAGTTTTAACAGCCTTGTCCCCATCCCGGCCGAACTGCTGACGGCGGACCGCGAGAGGTTGCGCGAGTGGGAGCGACAAGAGTGGGGCTGCGAGTGGGGGGTGTGTCACCCTGTCATTTCAGCCGAGGCAGACCAATTTCTCGAATACCGTTTCCTTACTGAGTCCAAGCCCCCCTTGGCGTTCCTTGAACGAGCAAGCAGAAGTTGGCCAGCGCTCGGGTTCATTCTGGCATATAGGAACCACCTCGCTTACGACCACGCAAGCGCAAAGGCCGGACATTCTTGTCTCGTGTGATTTCTCCGCCCGCCAACCCTGCCGTTCGGCGGGCGGTTCTGATCCGGGTGCAACTGCCTGCGGCATCAGACAAGTTCACCAGCACGGGGTGAACGAGCGTTTCGATCCTCCATTCTACACGACTTATCAACAGGGCACCCCCCGGCCCCTGGGCCTTTTAAATTGGCCCGGGCCGGGGTCCCCCCTTTTGATAAGTCTTTCCTTCGCTTTAGCTTCTGTTTACAGAATACACCCGATACACCTACGGTGTATCTTGACAAGTAATTGCGGCATAAGTGGTTCCATCGTTTACAGGTTTTAACCTTGTTTACACGTGGCCGAAATCGAGCGTAGATGGCCCATATTCCGGGCCTTTCGCCGTTTACAAGCCTGTGCACGTGCAAACCAGACTTCCGCGCAACCCAAATGCACTGACCTCGGCGGGCACCCCGTTCCCAGAGCGTCCATCCGACGGCGACATGTCCCCTTTTCACCGCTAAACCGCAGACTCCCGCTTCCCGCCTGACAGACCTCCAGCGGAGCGCCAATCCGAAATCTCCCCCTCCTGACAGGCCGCCTGCGTGGGGTGGCGGGATGGCGCCTACCAACAATCCTCGTTCGTTCTTCATCCCGCTAACGACTGAGCTTCAGACGGCTGCCACCCGTTTTTGCAAATGCTTTCGATACACAAACTCTCGCTCAGTCGCGCCGAATACTACCTGGAACTGGCGTGCGAGGACTACTACCTCAAAGGCGGTGAACCGCCCGGCCAGTTTGCCGGCAAAGGGGCGGAACGCCTGAAAATCGTTGGCCGAGTGCAGGACGAGGTATTCCGCCGGCTTTACCACGGGTTCTCTCCTGATGGCAAAGTGGCCCTGGTCCAGAATGCCGGCCAAACGCGGGGCTACCACCAACGCTGCCCGGCCTTTGACCTCACTTTCTCCGATCCAAAGGACGTCAGCGTCTTCTGGTCCCAAGCGCCGGAGGAGGTCAGGCAGAGGCTTGAGCAACTCCGCCGCCAAGTATTGCGCAAGGTTCTGGCCATTGTCGAAAACATGGCCGGCCAAACCCGCCGAGGCCCCGGCGGAAGAATCCGGGAGCAGGCGGGCCTCCTCTTTGCCATTTTCGAGCACGGAACCAGCAGGGCAGCGGAGCCCAACGGGCACTTTCACGTTATCGCCTTCAATTTGTCCTTTCGAGAAGACGGGACTACCGGAGCCATCCGCAGCAATCTCCTTTTCGAGTACAAAATGGCGCTCGGCGCACTTTATCGCTGCGAATTGGCGACGGCTTTCCAACGCGAATTCCGACTCGAACTTGAGAGGGTCAATTCATGGTTCCAGATCAAGGGTGCCAGCCCGGTTCTCCGGGACGTTTTTTCCACCCGGCGGAAAGACATCATCGAATACTGCCAGCAGGCTGGTCGGTATGACGCCATCGAAGCTCAAATCGCCGCGATCGCAACCCGGCCAGCAAAGCAGCACATCGCTCGTGAACTCCTGTTCCCGCGATGGCAGGAAATTGGGCGTCAGCATGGATGGAGCGAAAAGCAGGTCCTCGAGCTTCTAGCGACGGCGACGGCGAGGGAAAAAACCCCGGAGGAAAAAGCAGCCGCCCTGCGCAGCATTGTCCAGGAAGTGCGCAAATTGCCCAAGGACCTGACTAAACCCAAGTTCGTCCAAGCCGTGGCCGAGAGAGCCCAAATTGAGTGTATCAGCGCAAGCGAAGTGCTCCGTGCCGCTCAAGACGCCTTCAAGAGCTATGTCCCTCCCGTCCGGCCAAAGAAGCAAGCGCAGACGCGTGGGCAAAACCACCCGAAAGCAGCGTCCCAGACTCCAGCCGAACAACAGCAAGAACCGGAAGGCTTACCCGACGCGCGGGGCGCCACTGACGAGATCTCCCCCAAGGAAATCAAACGGTCTGAGGACAAAGGCGCTCAACTGGCACAAGAGCAAGCTGGCGTCGCCCAAGGCCCGCGGAAGGAACAGGAACCGGAGCAGGAAGACCCCGCCTCCCGCCCCCGGCCAAAAGTCCACCCGGAACAAGAGCAATCCAAAACCGGCGATGCCGCCGAGACGCGAATTCCACCCGCCCTCCCAGGTCCGGAAGAACGAGAACGGGCGCAGACGGAAACGCGCGACTCTGATGCCCGCCGGAACGAGAAGCGCTCATCCGAGCGGGACCCGGTAGCGGAACTGCTTGCGAAAGACGAAATCTGGAGAAAGGCCGGGTTCACAGTAGCGGAAGCCAAGGCGACGCAGTACCCCCTGGTGCTGCTGGAGAACAAGGGCAAAGACATTCGCTTGGAAATCGATCAGAAGGCGCTCTTTCCCGATGCTCCGGCGTGGAATCAGCTCTACCGCGTAAAACTGCCCCACCTGACTCTGGTTTTGGAGCGGCACGAGTACGACAGGCTCAAACACGTGCTCGACAACCGCTTTTTTTCCGTCAAGTCTGGATACAAGTTCCTGTTCCCGGCCTCGATCAAGGTAAGCCCATTCTACGGCTGGAAACTGCCAACCCTGCTCGTCCAACCCCACGACGACCCCTTCAAGCTGAAACTCCGAGGAGCGGTCTTTCTCGACGAGAGATCAAAGGTCCTCGCGGCGGAAACCCGCAAGCTGGTCGAAAGCATAATGGCTGCGGGCGCCAAACTTTTCCGCGACGACTCCAAAAGGCTCCCCTCCACTCGCTTGGCGGAACAAGGACAGGACGCCGCGCGTGAGGACTTTGATTCTCGAACCAAGTTCTTCATCGGCTCCGATTACAAAAAAGCCATCGAGAGCCTTTTCATTGCCTGGAAAAGCGACGGCGTCTGGCGGCCAACGAAAAACCTCATCGTGACGGAGACCCACGCCATGGCCACAGTCTTCAATCATCTCGCTCAGCGCCAACGGCTCCGCGAGGGTGCCCTCGGAAGGGAATTCGTTGAAGTCAACGAACTCGAAATCCACCGCAAGGATCGTGTGCTGCTCACAAAGGGTTCCAAGCTCCACGGCATCGAGGCCGGCGACACCGGAACCGTCACCATGACGACGGCAACCCGGATCAGCATTTTCCTCGACCGCGGGAAGCTCGTTCGCCTCCCCATCGCCGATTATGACTCGATCGAATTGGGCTATGCCCTCACCCGGCAAGACGCCCGAGCCCACGCCCCCAAGCGGGCGTTCCTGTTCTTTGAAGGCTTGAACCCCCGCGAAGAACTCGACAATGCGCACCACTTCGAACGAATCGCAAAAACGAGAGTTTATGCGCCAGCGCCAGCCGCCCATCGCGCCTTCGAGGAAATCAAGCGCCAGGCCCAATCCCGAGAAGAAGCAAAAACCCAACACGAGCAGGCCGCGCAAAAAGCCCACGAAGCCGAGGAGGGGTATGAGCAGGATTACTCGTATTGAGTTGGGCTTCACGGCCCGCTCGCCGGCCACGCGCCGCTGAGCGAAAAAGATTGCGCCCATTAGCCGCCCGCGTAAGGTTTCCAGCAGCGAATGAACTCGCTCGTTGAACTGATTCGTAGATATCAAAAAACCGAGTCGTTGAAGGAACG
>Ga0187864_10004085_pt1 | contig 11605 bp, 10 predicted proteins | sample June2016WEW_11_4_FD_132985 | JGI IMG/M metagenome (GOLD analysis project Ga0187864, IMG submission 132985) | Peatland microbial communities from SPRUCE experiment site at the Marcell Experimental Forest, Minnesota, USA - June2016WEW_11_40 | ecosystem: Environmental > Terrestrial > Soil >... | reverse complement strand
CGGATAAAAATATCGTTGTACCGTCGTGTAGGGTGGAAAGTTCTTCGGCAGCATCCGCCACTGACACCCGCTCTGCGCAATGTAGAACAGGGCGTCCACGACCGATCGCAAATCCGTTTTGCGCGGCCGCCCGCGCCCCTTCGCAGGTGGCGGCAGCAATGGCTCGATCAATGCCCATTCCTCATCCGTCGTGTCGCTTGCATAGCGCAGCTTTTCGCGTCCATACCCCTTTCGGGTGATCTTGGTCCACATCCTGTGACTCCGTCTTGATTCGCAACTCGACAGAATCACAAGTGACTGAGATCACTCCACTTATTTTCGGGTCAGCCTCTAAGGGCTTCCAAATAGTCATCTTTTGGCACGGGCAGACTCGTGGACTGACCTTTACGATCAACGACAAATATCTCGAATGTTGTGCTCGCGGCTTTCACGTTTCGCCACCGGCGCCGGGATCATCATACATCCGCTTGCGCAATGCGATATTTTCCTCGCTGCGCCTCTGTTCGGCGGCAATCCGGCGATCGAGAAAGAGCATGTACTTTTCGGCGAAGGCGCGAACATGGACGTCTGGATCGGCGAGCCAATCGGCCATTTCCTGTTTCTTCTTCGTGAACACCTCAACGAACCCGAACTCGCCGGAAACGACACCCGTGCTCTGAAGAATGACCTCCACCTCGCCGAGCAGCGAGTCATCGGCGGGCAGCGCCCGCACGACCGCCTTGCAGGTTTCACCGAGAAACACTTCGCCGTGATAGCTCGACATCACCCTGACCACGAACTCTATATCGTCCCGATTGCCGGTCTGGACCATTGATTGCAGCTTTCGGGCGAAGGGCTCCGGGAAACCCGGAAAACTGCTCGCAAGCAGCAAACCGCCGCGAAACTGGAACATGGGGTCGCCGGCGACAAACCATCGCCGCACCGTGCCGACGGCGTGATCCACGATGCCCGCGAACGATTTCTGGAGCCCGTGAAACTGATGGGGGATTTCTTCGTAGCGATCGTCATCCCCACGTGAAGCCGAATAATCCAGCCGCGCGCCAAAGTAATCGAACACCTTTTCAGGCTGACTCTTGGCCAGCAACGCCAATACGCGTTCGGCATGCGATTCGGTTTCGCGAAGATAGAGCAGGTTCTTGAGAACGACATCCGTTTGCGCAGACGTCAGCGCGCAAAGCGGGGAACGTTCTTTCGGAATGAACCAAATAAGGTTAATCCAGCGGGCGTCGTGCTGCTCGTTGAAATATTCAACGGCAGGCAGGAACACCGTCTCGATAAGCCCCTCGGGCGCATCGCCGTATCGGCGGCCCAAGGCCGACACCACCTGCACCAGAACCGGCGTTTCTTTCCTCTTGATCCCAAGTGCCAGAATCTTTCGCAGCAACGACTGGTCAAACTCGGCCGCGAGCTGGACGTAGTGCGCCATCTCGACCAAATTCTTTTCTTGCGCCAGCCATTCCGCGATTTTGGCGTCGAGATCGGCGCGCCGGTCGCTTTGGACGAGGCCACTTAGCATCACGCCCAGGAAGCCGCGCAGACGCCCATCCAAACGGTCGATAAAGCCTAAGACGATGCCTGGCTTCGCTTGGCCCAGTGTTTTAAGAAATTCGCCGAAGATCGGAAAGGTCGCCAGATCGTCGGGTTCCGTTTGCCCGCAACGTTGAATGATCGCGAACCACTCTTCCGCGTTCGTCTCGTTGACCTCAGCTACGAACTCTTCGATGCGCTCCTGCCTGTACGCCGTTTCCTGTTCGTAGTGAAACTCCGGATCGTCCCATGCCGGCGGAAAAACGGACTCGAAGCCCACAAGCGTCTTGTAGACGGCGAATCCCTTGTTCGCATTCACGATGTCACGAAATCTCAAAACGCTGTCGTTCAGCGCGTCGCGCGCCTTGATCACGTTCGGATCGGCGGCCATGGCGCCGGCGATGCCCTGGTTGCGCCGGTACATCCAAAGCAGCCTGTGTTCCAGCGATTGCAAGATTTCATACGCCTCTGTCTGCGCGACTTCGCAGAAGAAATCCACGATCGAGGTGCTGTTTTCCAGAATTTCGATCAGTAGCTCGTTCGAATACCCGCTGCCGCTTGGCGTCCGGTCGGCTTCGAACAACGCGTTTTCCGATTGGCGTTTTTCCGTCTCCGAAGACGCCGTTCGGTATAGCTCCTTGAGCAGTTCGATCGCCTCCGCGCGCATGCGCGCGAGTGCATCGCTCGGGATAGTCGAGCCCTGACTGAGCGTAACGGAGCGGTAAGTGCTCGACACGCCGTGCACTTCCGCTTTAAGGGCTTCACCGAGGACTTCCACGACAACGGGGCGGATTGGACCCCAGGTGTTCGGATCCATCTTGCCGATTTTTTGCACGAGGACCGTCTGAACATAAGGTCCAGCCTGTTTCCAGACATCGCGATTGTGCCGGGCGAGGCCCCCGGCAACGCCGAGCAAATGTTTTTGCTCCTCGTCGCTCTGCGCGCCCGGAAACATCGCGCACACGGCATCGAAGGTGATTTCTATATCGACGTAGCGGTAATGCATGAGGATGTCGCAAACATCCTCCACAATTCGTTCGGTCGTAACGCCCGGATAGCTGCCGAACGGCGTCTCGATCGGGCGCGGCTTCGTCAGCCGTGCCGCCGCGACGGCGGCGACAAGCTGATCCTTGATTTCCGGATATACCCCTTGGGGATCATCGTAATTGGCAAGACGTAATCGCGGAACCGTTCCAGAAGGTCGTGACACGCATTGTTGTCGCCGCATTCCGCCAGCGCCTTGAGCGCGCCGCGGTGAAACAGCTCCCTGCCGCTCATGAGCCGTTCGTAGTCATCCTGCACTTTCTGAAATTCATAGCCTGCCGGCAGCAGATGGGTTTTCATGATCTTTTCGAGACGTTCCTTGATCGCCTCGAACAGCTGCGCGCCGAAGCCCGCGAGCGCGGGCTTTTTGTAGATGATGTCGTGCCCCATTTCCGACCAGGCGTGGTTCAGGATTGTCTGAACCTGCACCTCGCACCAGAGGCCGCCGAAACGCGCGTATTCGGGCAGCGCGGCCCGATCGGGCTTCAGCTTCAGGACGTAGTTATTTGATATGAACGAATTCTCGGGCGTCGTTTGCCCCGGCACCGGATGATGAATCTTGGTGCGCTCCCAATCGACCTCGAAATTATCCTGAATGATGCCGCTCTGCAGGAATTGCGACACGTCCGAATTCGTATAAAAAATCAGGCGGCAGCCCGCCAAATCCTTGATGTCCTTTTCGAGAGCCATCGTCGCAAGGATGCCGCGATCTTCCAGTTTCTTGCGAAGCTTGTCCGGGTCTTTTGCCCGTTGCTGGACCTGCTGGAGGCGAAGAGGGCGAGGATAGGCGCCGATCGCCGCCTGTAGAATGGAGGCTACGGTGTCCGCCAGGGCGGCATAGTCGGCACGTTTGGATCGGGTATAGGTCTCGAAGTCCATTTTGGATGCATTGCCGTTTTGGGGGTCTAAATTTCCCCATGTTTCGAAAATATGTTCTATATCAGTGAGTTAGTTTTATATTCACATAATAGACTTGAATACGTACAGCATATTTGACTTGTAATAGTACGACATTATATACTTGTGAGCATACAGCCTAATAAACTTGAATTGGCCCACACTCGTAATGCGGCGGGACTCATATGGTTACTCTACACGAAAAGCTCGCGACATCGCTTGAAAAGCTTCAACAGCTCCAAAGCGACGGTCGGCATGTGTTTCGGTCGGAGGCGTTCCCGCGTGTCGATCGCGAACGCTTGCTGGAGCAGGGATTTCTGCGCGAGGTCATCAAAGGGTGGCTGATTTCGACAAGCCCGGGCGCCGCACCGGGCGACACCACGCCCTGGTTCGCTTCATTCTGGGAATTTTGCGCGCGCTATTGCGAATACCGATTTGGCTCGGATTGGCACCTCTCTCCCGAGCAGTCATTGCTCCTGCACGCGGAAGATACCGTTATTCCGACCCAGATCATCATCTACAGCCCTCAGGGTGCGAATAACACGATCAAGTTGCTGTTCGGCACATCGCTCTACGATCTTAAAAGCAAGATGCCGAACGCGGCAGACCTGGTGATGAAGGACGGGCTTCGCTTGTTCAAGCCCACGGCCGCGCTCGTCCGGATGTCCGAAGATTTCATGCGGCGTCACCCTGCCGAGATTCATGTCGTGCTCGCGGGCATCAAGGATGCGTCCGAAATCCTTGGCCCCCTGCTTGAAGGCGGCCATACGGTTGTCGCGGGGCGTCTTGCCGGCGCCTTTACCCGCGTCGGCCGGAACGAAATCGCCGAAGAAATCGTCAAGGCGATGAAGGCGGCCGGGCACGATGTCCGGCCGGCCGATCCCTTCGCCGAGCAGCAGACGTTCGGGTCGCTGCAAACAGGCGTCCCGCCGATCGTCGGCCGGCTTCAGTCATTCTGGAGTCAGCACCGCGAGGAAGTCATCGCGGCGCTTCCCAAGGCGCCGGGATTGCCGGAGGACACCGCAGCCTATTTGAAGTTCGTCGATGAAATCTACAAGAGCGACGCCTATCACTCTCTTTCGATCGAAGGCTACCGCGTCACGCCTGAATTGATCGAACGCGTCCGCGCAGGGGCATGGAATCCCGACGCACACGATGCCGACCGGCAGAACCGCGATGCGCTGGCGGCGCGCGGCTACTGGCAAGCCTTTCAGAGCGTCAAGAAATCAATCGAGAAAATCATCGGCGGTGCCGATGCCGCCGTGCTCGTTCGCGGCACCTTTCGCGACTGGTATCGCGAAATGTTCCAGCCTTGCGTCGCGGCGGGGCTGATCCAGGCGCAAGCGCTCGCCGGATACCGGAATCACTTCGTCTATCTGCAAGGCTCGCGCCATGTGCCGCCGCGCTGGGAGGTCGTTCCGGATGCGATGGATGCGCTCTTCGATCTTCTCGAAGGCGAGAAAGAGCCGTCAGTGCGGATCGTGCTCGGTCATTGGCTGTTCGGTTACATCCACCCGTATCCAGACGGCAACGGCCGCATGGCCCGGTTTCTCATGAACACGATGCTTGCGTCCGGCGGCTATCCGTGGACCGTGATCCGCGTCGAGGACCGCGACGCTTATATGAAGGCGCTCGAAAGCGCGAGCGTCCAAATGAATATCGAGCCGTTCGCCACGTTCATCGCCGAGCGGGTGAAATGGTCGATAGAGCAGGCGGCAGGCAAATCGGGCGACAAGAAATGATGCGGCGGCATGGAGCCACGATAACCCTTGATCGATCTTACGCGCCTTACATCGATTGAATTACTGACGCTTCACGCGCGCATCGCGGAAGAGCTGCGCGGGCGCGCGATTGCACGAACATCAAACAATCCAACCGGCGACCTCGCCGAGTATCTGTTCTGCCAAGCCTTTGGCTGGAAGCCAGCGGGTAATTCGAAGGCCAATATTGACGCCATCGCTCGGGACGGTACGCGCTACCAAATCAAAGGGCGGCGCATCACGCGGCACACCAAGTCGCGCCAATTGAGCGCCATTCGCGATCTTGCAGGCCGGCACTTCGACTATCTGGCAGGCGTCCTCTTCACCGAAGAATACCGCATCCTTCGCGCCGCCCTCATTCCCTACGCGATCGTGGAGCAGCGCGCTAAATTCGTGGAGCATACCAACAGCCACAAGTTCATTTTGCACGATGATGTCTGGACCGCGCCTGGCGTGCGCGATGTCACGCAAAAGCTAACCGAGACTGCCCGCTCTTTAGAGGCGCAACATGGCGCTGCGTAACTGGGATTCGCTGCGTGCCAGACAGGAAATGTCCCGGCTGATCGCCCCGGGTGTGCTCGGGTTCTACACGCATTTTGAAGCCACAGAAGTTTTTGCCACACGGGGCTCCGGCGCGCCCGTCAACGTATTCTCAGTTCTGGTAGCGGAAGAGCGGTTGCCCGATGCGTCCGAGGCGCCGCGCTATCTCAATCCCGAGCGTATCAAAGTAAGATCGCTGCCGGATTGGAACTTTGGAATAAAGCGCTATGTGAAGCCGATCGCGGAGCTTGTCCCGCTCTTCGACACGCTGTGCGATGCCAAAGAATGGCGTGGATCGGGGCAGACGCTGCAAGTGGCCGATCTCGTATCCATTCCAACACAATTCGTGCCGGCTGATACCACCGGCCCGGTACCATGGAATCGTGTTCTCAAGAACAATTTTTGGAATGGGTCGCACGTGTTCGAATGGGCTGACGCGAAAAAGAGTGCCCTTCAGCCGTTGTACGATGACCCGCCGCGCCTGCAGGAGCTTTCGGAAGCTGTGCGCGCCTTTGTCCCAATGGGTTTGGCAAGTCTATCCGACCGGCTCGGAAACATTGTCGTGCAGTTCCCCATCACCGTCCTCATCGCCAAATTCGCGGAATTGCGGGCTTCCGGTGACTTCACATTGACGATCGCCTGGCATCCGAGGGCGTCACCGCGCGTGCTCCGGGCCTCCTGTGAAATGCACTACGACGACGCGATCCCCGCCTTTAATTCCGTGAGTGTCCAGGGAACCGAAACGCTGCTGCCGATGCATGATGGGCAAGGATTGCACCGCGGCGTTTTATGGGATGACGAAAATCACGTCCTGCTGTCCGCGACCGGCGACATGAGCTTTATCAGCACGGTCGTATTCAATCTGCACGTGGTCGACCCGGAGCGCCGCGTTTTCACGGTGCCGGACGGCAAGGGCGGCGAAAAAACAGTTCGGTTCGGCCTCACGCCGAAGCCCATCAGAAACGTCGTTGGGGAACCCAAGAGCAATCCCGCCGGAGATTGGACGCGAGGGCGAATGTATCGCGAAGAGACCGACCAATTGCTCGCGGAGCGGCGCTTCGTTCAATATAAGCCGGAACCTGGCCAACAACTTCACGAAAAGGCGCTGGACGACGTGCGCTTTCTCATCGATCGCCATGGCGAGGAAGGCGTTTGGCTATGGGATCCGTACTTTAGCGCCGAAGACGTGACCAACACGCTCTTTTATTGCCGTTTTTTCGGCGCGGAGCTACGCGCCTTGACTGCCGGATATATTCCACCCGGCGGAGACCAATCGATGCGGCCCGAAGTTTCATTGCCGCCGAGCGCTCAATTCGCTGCGGACCAGCGCACGAAGCTTACAGGTATCAAGTCAAACTTGCGCGGGCTACATTTGGAATATCGCATGCGGACAGGCTCCGCCGGCTGGAGCTTCCATGATCGTTTCTTGATCTTTGCTGCTGCCGAGCGCGCCGCGCTAGCTTGGTCGCTTGGAACGTCAATCAATAGTCTTGGCGCGCAACACCATATCTTGCAGCGCGTCGATGACGGGCAGCGCATCAGCGATGCTTTCGCCGAGCTTTGGGAGGCGCTCGATCAGCCTGAGCATTTGATTTGGAAAACCCCGTGAGCAACGGTAACGATCAACTTGCAAGGGCAGTACAAGAAGCTGCGCGGGAGGGAGAGATCGCCGCACCAACCGGACTTATTGCACTGATCGGCGGCCTCGAAAATTCACTCCAAGCCCTTCAAAACATGGATCGCGCCAATGAACTCTTCGACGCGCTCGATAAAGAATTCGGCTTTATTCGCTTTAGCTTTTGGGCCGATGCAAGAATTCCTGCGGCTCAGATTCAACCGGCGGACCAGCTCCGCTACGCATCGCTTCTCCGCTGGCTGATTCGCGAATTGCGTGCATGGCGAAGAGCCGATCCTCGCCAAGACAAGCTCGTAACAGCATTCGTCGTGGCTCAGAGGTGCGACTCCGATAATGGGCTGTGGAATCTACTTCCGAATGAGATCGGTGAGAACATCGATCTTCTCGACCACCTCAAAGGCATGATTGCCTCCTTCGCTGTCACGTTCGAAGCGCGGCCCGGTGCCCAGGTGCCGATTTGGGAGGGCGAAGCCGTTGAGGAATTCAAGCGGGCCGACGCGGAAGACGATTGGGTTGCGATCATCCGAAGCTGGCCACAGTTTCGTTATCAGCTCTTTTTTGCCAATACGCTCCAGATCCAGGCGGTGCGATTGCTCTATCGCTATAGCTTTGCACGCCTCGTCGAAGGCTTGGCCAGTTTGCATCAGACCCCCGTCACTATGCAGGTGGCTGGAGTGCTAAGCGCCGAGCAAAGGCTGCGTCTCGCGATTGGCAGCGATAATCCGCACGTCCAGATCGCTGCCATGTATCGCACGCTTACCGATGACCGGAGCCCGCAGAAACTTACCGACTTAGATAGAGACCTTCTGACCGAATTGCTGCTCAAGGTGGCTAACGACACTTCGCGTTGGGCAGAGTGGATGAAAGTGTTCGTCGGTTATCCGGCGCTGCAAATTTCGTTGGGACGGGCACTAGCGAAAGGACCCGACGCCGCAATTGATGGCTATGTCAATTCGATTTGGCTAGTCCCGCGGCCAATTCAGTTTAATACGAGCCGCCGTTTGGTCGCGGAATGCTTGAGAGAGTTTCGCGCGTATGCCTCCTCGGAACGCCGCAGAGCGTTGTGGACCCGTGCTCACGAGCGATGGCTCCATTGGGACTTCGATCGCGCTAACTCTAGCCAGCACTTGACCGCGATCAATAGGTCCGATTTGGACTACGCGATTGTTGGCTACGCTAGCGAATGCATGGATGAGGTTGGAAGAGAAGCTGCCTTGAATGGAGTTCGCGCCGAGGCGCAATCGCTCGAACATTATTGGCACGGATCGTTCAATGATATTCTCGGGAACTGGTATCGCCTAGTGTCCAAGTTTCAGCCATACGCGCATGCCTCCTACGTCGTCGCCAATGATGAGGACTGGTCAGCGGAGGCTCGAATTTATTTCTTGATTGATCCCTCAGTGAGCCAATACATCCTTATGATGTACAACATGGCCTGGCCGCCAACGGTCATCAGATAAGGATGAGGCTAAGGTCGTGCTGCCCGGCGCTAACTGCACATAACCCGGAATTATCATCGAAGGATCGTGCTGTCGCGCGGCAGGCCGATCAATGCGTGTAAAGTAACATCATGCCGACACTCGTGCGAGGCGCAGCGGAGATAACAATGATAGGGGCAGCCTCTTTCGCGGCCGTCCTCATTCTATTGCACTTCCTCAAGCCGGAGTTCGATCCCTCTTGGCGCGTGATTAGCGAATATGAGAATGGCCGCTGGGGTTGGCTGATGCGGCTCGCATTTGTTTGCCTATCGGTCAGTTGTTTCACTTTGGTTGTAGTTCTCTGGCAACAGGTGTCGATTATAGGCGAAATGTTGCTGGTGATCGTCGCCATCGGTCCTCTTGGTGCGGCGTTTTTTGCACCCGACGCCATAACAACACCTCGACATTCTGCGACCCCCGCTGGTCGCTCGCACTCTTTGTTCGGTGCCTGTTTTGTCGTTGGTTTCCCGATCGCCGCTACAGTTATCGGATGGGACTTGGTCGGCAACCAACTTGTCGCCCCGATACAACACTATCTTTCCTCGATGTCGCTCGTGGTCTGGCTCGGCTTTATCACCTTCATGGGATCACTATACTTTTTCGGTCGCATAACACCTCAACCTGGGCCTCACCTACTAATCGGGTGGTCAAATCGATTTATGGTGCTTACCTATCTCGCGTGGTTGATAATACTCGCATCGGCGATAGTAGGGTCAAGAGCAGGACGCCCAAGCTCCTCCCAGTTGCTTCGAGACAAATATCGCTGGGAGAGGTCGGCTTTGGGGCCAACCTCGGACGTGAGGTCCGGACATTATTGGGGAGCTGGGCGAGCGCGAGCCTTTGCTCGACCGTCAGAACGCCAGCCACTTGCATCGCGGCCGGCGTTTGGCGCAAATCGGCCACGGCCGCTGCAAGGCGATCGACGCCATAACGATAGAGGCATCGTACCGCGTGCGTTTGAGGCACCCCGGCGAAAAAGCGCGGAAACAATTGCAACCCGCCGATGATTGCGGGCCAGTCGATGGTGCTTTGCGGTTAGTTGCTCATCTGCTGCGATCTCAAGCCCCGCCACTCACGTGCGCGGGGCCTTTTCTTTGTACGATTAGTGCTTATATACACATCATTCCCCCACCCCAGAGTAACATCGATTAACGCCGCGAAGGGAGGAGTGTTTTGTAGTGTTATTGCCACACAGGAGACATTCGCATGATTTCAGATAAGGCCCGACGATGGGCAGAAGCATGTTTCAAAAAGGAAGAGCGCGACCAGGGATGGTCGAGCGGCGATGATCGAATACGAAGCCGAAGCTCGCGCCATTCGCGAAAAGACCGCGCGCCTGAAAGCGCTCCGATTAGCCAGGGAAGCCCAGGCCGTAATAGCTCTTTGAACTTTGCAGCTCTGCCCCAGCGCTACGCTGCGATCTCAAGTCCCGCGCATGTCGCGGGGCTTTTCTTTTGACCGGCTTCCAGCTACAAAACACCAACGACTCACACATGGAGATTCGCATCATGAAAAATGCAACGAAGAGACGCCCTTGGACATCGGTACAGCTTCGCGACCTCAAGTCACTCGCGCGGAAGAAAATACCCGCACGGACAATCGCGCGGCGTTTGAAACGATCCGAAGGAGCAACCCGGCAAAAGGCATTCATTCTCGGGTTGTCACTCAATTCGCGCGCTTAACGAACCAAGACTTTTAAAACCGCAGTCCTGCCGCCGAGCTACGCTACAATCTCAAAGCCCCGCCACTCACGTGTGTGGGGCTTTTCATTTCTCTGGCCGCTACCATCGGCGTCCCCAGCCGCCCCCAAAGCGGCCTCGCAGAAGCCCAACCACAAGCAGCAAATCTTCCCCGCTCTCGTTTCAACCACGAGCGCCACGGCCCTCATGCCCGACGGCACGCTCGTCTCAACCATCGTGATCGACACAAGCCAGATAGCCACCGACACCATCGACTACGTCGCCGCCGACACCGACGGCCTCACCGCCACCAGCACCAGAACCGTCCTCATCGGGCCGGCAACAGAGGCGACCTCCTCCGCTCAATAATCCGCAGCTGACTCTCATCAGAATGTCTTTTGTTCCTCGCCACATTCCTTACACGTGTACGGCACGCGAACCTGCCCTTGAGCTCCTGAGACGCGATTTAGCGCTCCGCACTTTCGGCATCTGCTCTCTATGCGAGTCTTACCTGCGTAACGGTAACGGTTTTGCGCTCCAATGCCTCTTTCACCAGACGTTCGGTCTCGTCGCGCATCCTTTGTTTTGACATTTCACGCTTTCTCGCTTTCTCTGCAATAGGTCATACCGGCCGTCGCGAACCTCAGCAACGAGTATTGCGGGCGCTGCAAATCGACCCCTCCCAAGGCGCCACGACCACCACCACTCAACCGCGAATTATATTCTCGACGCACACTTGTGCTTTGATCTCGGAGCCAATAGGCGAGGAGCGCATCGTACGCATGCGCTTTGGCATCGGCATGAATTCCGACCACACGCTGGAGGAAGTCGGCCAACAATTCTCGCTGACGCGCGAGCGAATTCGGCAGATCGAGGCCAGGGCGCTGAGGAAGCTGAAGCACCCGAGCCGATCAAAGCGTACTCATACCGCTTCCATAGCTGATTGAATCGAAAGGTTGCGGTGGCGGGGACTAAAGATCGGAATGGGTTGTTTTCGGGTTGCGAGGCGTGATTCTTTGACCGTCTGATTCGGAGGGAACAGAT
>Ga0187864_10004084_pt1 | contig 11606 bp, 9 predicted proteins | sample June2016WEW_11_4_FD_132985 | JGI IMG/M metagenome (GOLD analysis project Ga0187864, IMG submission 132985) | Peatland microbial communities from SPRUCE experiment site at the Marcell Experimental Forest, Minnesota, USA - June2016WEW_11_40 | ecosystem: Environmental > Terrestrial > Soil >... | reverse complement strand
CTATAGCTCACTACTGGTCTGTGCATGCGCGGAGCAGGCACAAAAACCAGACGCGCGAACGCTTCTACTATTCAACAGGAATCGTGATTGTGCAAATAATTGTCGCTTGCCTCTTGCCTCTCACTTCATACTTTATACTTTATCCTTCATACTTTCTCCGCCGCCCAAGTGCTTTTTCAGGCAGCGCAACACCTCCGCCAGATCGACCGGCTTGGCCAGGAAAGGCGAGCCCCCAATGATGCCGCCGCGCTTATAGACTTCTTCTTTGGTGGCGGCTGCCGTCAGGAACACGATCGGAACGCCCTTCAACTTCGGGTGGGCGCCAAGACTGGCAGCCAGGGTGCCGCCGTCGATGCCCGGCATGACTACGTCCAGCAGGATCAAGTCGGGCCGAAACTCCTCCGCCGCGGCCAGCGCCCGGCTCGAGATGTTCTCCATCCGCACCTCGTAATCGTGGGTTTGCTCCAGGTTGAGCTTCAACATGCGTGTAATGTCCGCCTGGTCATCGATGACCAGGATGCGTTTCTTTGGATTCTCCATAAGTTTGACCTTTCCGCTGCTACTGTGAATTTCAGCCCTCCTCCGGTTCGGCCTTGAGCACCACCGTGGCCAGCACTCCTCGCCCGGAGGCGTTCTTGATGCCAATGGCTCCGCAGTGGAAGTCCACGATCTTTTTGACCACCGACAGGCCAAGACCGATGCCGACCCCGACGGGCTTTGTCGTAAAGAACGGGTCGAAGATCCTCGGCAAGTGCTCCTGGGCTATTCCGGTCCCGGTATCCTGCACCTCGGCGATGACCACGCGGTCTCCACGATGGAATTGCGGGCAGGCGGCCACTGCCACATCGAGGTCTCCGCTGAACCTCCCAACGCCGGTCGTCACGGTGAGCACACCACCCTTGGACATGGCTTGGACCGCATTGATAAAGAGATTGATGAACACCTGCTCCATCTTGCTGCGGTCAATCCTGACCGGAGGCAGGTTGGCGCCCAGCCTGCGCGCCACCTTGATCTGCGAGGCGGTGAATTCGTTGTTGAGCAGAGAGAGCGCCCGCTCGAGCAGCAGATTCAGGTCCTCGCGTTTCAACTCGAACTCTCTGTGCGCAGACAATTGCAGCATCTCCTGGATGATTACATTGGCGCGGGTGACTGCGTCGCGCATGTCCCCCAGCACCTGCCTGGTGTTCCCGTCCGGGGCCGGGAGATTGTTGTGGAGATAGTCCAGGCCCATGAGGATGGTCTGGAGCGGGTTCTTGACCTCGTGGGCCACTCCGGCCGCCAGTGTCCCGACCGATTCCAGTTTTGCCGCCTGGATCAACTGCAACTGGGCTGCCTTCAACTCCTCGCTGGAAGCCTCAAGTTCCTGCAAGGCCGCCTTCAGGTCCTTCTCGCGCTGGGTCAGTTCCGCGTAGGCCTTCCTCAGTTCATCCTCCGCGCGCTTCCGGTCGGTGATGTCGGTTACCAGGCCGTCATACATCACCAACTGTCCCCCCGCATCCTTGCGCGGAACCGCGGTGTTTCGTATCCACCGGATGCTCCCATCCTTACGCACGATACGGTGCTCGAGCGCCGGAGGCGCTTCGCCGCGCAGGATCTGTTCGGCCCGCTCGGTCACCGCAGGACGATCTTCCTCGTACACCATGTGGAACCAGAGAAAGGGGTCGGCATCGAACTCGGCCGGCGCAAACCCGGTGACCGCCTCGCAGCCCGGCCCATGTGAAGTCGCCACTGGCCGGCCCTGATCGACGGTGACTGAAAAGACGTAATCCGTGACGGCGGCCAGCAGTCGCTGGTATCTTTGCTCGCTCTCCTGGCCGGCTTGGTTGCTGTTCATTTTGGCTGCTGCGTCACCATCAAACCGTCATCATACTCTTTGTTCGGTCCGATAATCGCCTTGAAACAACCCTGGCGTTTCCCCGCGGGAAATGCCGGGGCTTGGTTGAGTCCGCTTCAACCTTAACACAAACCCTTGTGTCTGCAACTGCCACGGCAATTTGGGGCATTCCTGGTTCGGACCGATTTTCCCAGGAGGACGCGCTGAAAGCGCGCCGGGGCGTCGGCGTCCGGGTGAAAACCGGCATAGGGCGGCAAAAACTGACCACCGCCGAGGGGGGGATTCGGATGCACGCCGGGTATTTCCAGAATCCAGTTCCCGGAACCTCGCGGCACGCATCCTGCTCAACAGACCCGTTTGATGTTGACCGATCTCATACTCGATTACACGCGGCTTTGTAACAGCAAGTGCGTTTATTGCGGGATTTGGAAGGAGAAAACGGGGCCGGAGCTTTCGCTCGAGGCCATCGATCGGCTCTTCCAGGCCAAGGCCCTGCGCGGTTTGAAGACTTGCTACGCCACGGGCGGAGAACCGTACCTCACTGACAAGATCGTCGAGATAGCCCGGTTGCTCCACCGGCGGCTGCCCCTGGCGGCCCTGTCCGGGGCCACAAACGGAATTCAGACCGAGAGAATCCTCGAACGGGTCCTGGCCATTCGCCGATTGGGTTGCCCGGTTACGGTGGATGTTTCTCTGAATGGCACTGAGGCCGCCCACGACCGGACCCGGGGAGAGAGCGGCTTCTGGAACCGGGCCGTTTCCCTGATGAAAAAACTCCGGGAGCAGGGCGTCCCCACGAACCTGGCCTTCTCCGCGATGCCTGAAACCATCAACGACCTGCCCTTCGTAGTGCAACTCGCGAAGGACCACGGTTGCGGCCTGGGCCTTTCCTGGGTCCGGCGTTCCCCGCGTTACAACAACGGCGACACACCGCTTTCACCCTGGACCGGGGAGCAGGCCGGGCGCCTGCGCCAACTCGAGCGGTTGCCCGATTATTTCGATTGCCCGGCCATCAAGGAAATACTGGTGGCGCGGCCCGATGGCGAAGTCTATCCTTGCGAGACCTATCATCCGGCCTTGCGCCTCGGCAACATCAACGACACCTCCCTGGATGGCATCCTGGAAAGCCCGGGCGCCGCAGCCGTGCTGCGCCGGATCGAGGGCCGCCAGTGCGACTGGTGTCAAGGCCCGGGTTTCATCGACGGCGCCCCCAAGTGGATGATCATGGATTGCTACCGCAGACGCGCCCGCGCCCGGCCGCAAGCAAACCCGGGCGCCATTGCCGCCCCAGGCCCCGCCCTTGCCCAAAGCAGTCCGGTCGAGGCGATCAACCGGAAGAACTGCCCCGCCAATGCCGGCAGTCCGATGGTGTCTGTCATTGTTCCTTGTTACAACCAAGCCCAGTTCCTGCCTGAGGCGCTGCAAAGCGTCGTCCAACAGACGTTCGCCGACTGGGAGGTCATCTTGGTCAATGATGGAAGCCCGGATGCGACATCGGCCGTCTGCCGGGACCTGGCAGCGCGCTGGCCGGGGCGGTTGATTCGTTGCCTGGAAAAGCCCAACGGGGGCCTCTCGGACGCCCGCAACGCCGGCATTGCCGTGGCTCGAGGCAAGTATGTCTTGCCGCTCGATGCGGACGACAAGCTCCATCCGGCAATGCTGGCCAAAACAGTCGCCCTGCTCGAAGCGTGCCCGGCAGTGGCAATTGCCTATACCGACACCATCCACTTCGGCGCGGTTAATGCGCAGGTGTTTGCCGGCCGCTTCAGTCTGGCCAACCTCTGCCAGCACAACCTGTTGAGCTACTGCGCCCTTTACCGGCGAGAAGTCTGGCAGGCCGTCGGCGGATACAACCCCAACATGACCTGGGGCTATGAGGATTGGGATTTCTGGCTGAGCTGCGCCGAACGCGGCTTCCAAGCCCGGCGCATTCCCGAGTTCCTCCTCTTTTACCGCGTCAAGAGCCAGAGCATGCACACCAACGCCCTCAAACACGACCACGAACTCCGCGCCCGGATTATCTTGAACCATCCGCGCGTCTATCCCGCCGAGGCTGTCGGCCAGGCCAGGGAGTTGCTCCATCCGGCGTCTTTGGCGCGTGTGAATTGACCGAACCGGCAACCCCTGCCCCTTGACACGCGCCAAGCTGCTCCGGGGGTGCCAGAGAGCTCGGAGCCTGGTTTACGCTATGTAAATGATTGCGTCCCGGAACGGGTGCTCGGAGCTTCTCTGGCAACTGATGTGAAAGATCTTCCCGCCTGCCCCGGTCTCGGTGATGAGGGCGCCGGTCGCCCGCTCGGTCGAGCTGTCTGAAACGGTAATGCGGCTGGCCGGGCGCCCGAGGACGATCTCCTCCAGGGTTTCCGTCACGGCGTAAAACAGGGCTGCGCAGTCCAGGGGATTGCTGCGGCTGCTCCGGCTCACTGTGGCCCCGTTCACACGCCCGGTCAGGCGGTTGTCACGGCCAACGTCCACCGCATCGATTCCGCCCGGATTGAAAGAGAACGGTTCTCCCTTTCGGATCTCGTACCGTCTCTCGATCTCGCCTACAAACTGGTCCTTTTTGTTCATAGTTGTCAGTACAGCTCCCGGCCAGTCTATGCTTATTCCATGTCATGTCAACATCAATGTTAATCATGCTGGGTGGGCAACACGTATTTTTCATTTCATCGGTCCCGGTTTTCGGTAGGCTCCGGGGGTTGCGAGAGCAAGCATGAGCGCGCGCCAAACGCCAAAACGGAGCCGGAGCGCCCTTGGCCCGGCGCCGGGCAGAACCTGGAAGCAGATCGTCGGCCGTCCGGGCGTTCTATGCCTGTTGCTGGGGCTCACGACCCTGGCTGTATATTGGCCTGCCGGAGGGAATGGCTTTGTCGATTATGACGATGCGGATTATGTGACGGCCAATTCCCATGTGCAGAGCGGGTTGACCTGGGACACGGTGGTTTGGGCGTTCACGACGGGCCACGCCAGCAACTGGCACCCGCTGACCTGGCTGTCGCACGCCCTGGACTGCGGGCTCTTCGGCGAACGCCCCGGCCCGCATCATATTGTCAGCGTCGCTTTCCACATTGCCAACACGCTGCTCGTGTTTCTGGTCCTTCGGCGCATGACCGGGGCCAAGTGGCGGAGTGTCCTGGCCGCCGCGTTTTTCGCCTTGCATCCGCTGCATGTCGAGTCCGTGGCCTGGGTTTCTGAACGCAAAGACGTGCTCAGCGGGTTGTTTTTTTTGCTCACGCTTGGGGCCTATACGATTTACGTCGAGAAACTGCGCGCCCGGACCCTGAGGCATCCTGAAGAGAAAGGAGAAAGCAGAAAGGAGAAAGCAGAGGAACTGCGCGCCCGCAGCCAGAGGCATCCTGAACCGGGTTCCGCCGTTTCTGTTGGGAACTGTCCGCTGTTTTACTATGGGCTTTCGCTCTTGTTCTTCACGTTGGGCCTGATGAGCAAGCCGATGCTGGTGACACTGCCCTTTGTGCTGGTCCTGGTTGACTACTGGCCGCTCGGGCGGCTGCGGCGCCCGGCCTTGGGTGGCCTGGTCCTGGAGAAGTTGCCGTTTCTGGCCTTGAGCGCGGCCTCGAGCGTCGTCACCTTTCTGGCGCAGAGAAAGGGAGGCGCTGTCTCGACGGTCCTGCCCCTGGATGCCCGGTTGGGCAACGCCGTGATCTCGTATGTCCGTTACCTGGCCAAGATGCTCTGGCCGGCAAAGCTCTCGGTCCTCTATACTCATCCGGGCCATTGGCCGTGGTTTGAGGTCATTGCGGCCGCCTGCTTTTTGGCGGCCGCTACCGGGGCGGTGGTCTTTCTGGCCCGGCGGCGTCCTTGTCTGGCGGTGGGCTGGTTTTGGTTCCTGGGAATGTTGGTCCCGGTCATAGGGCTGGTCCAGGTGGGAATCCAGTCCATGGCGGACCGCTACATGTACCTGCCGATGATCGGCCTGTTGGTCTTGCTGTTGTGGGGCCTGCCGGATTTGCTGCCGTGGCGGCCGTGGGGAGGCGAGGCCCTGGGCCTCGGGGCGGTTTTGGCGCTGGCTGCTTGCGCCACGCTGACCGTTGGGCAGGTGCAGTATTGGCACGATAGCGAGGCCCTCTTCGGCCGCGCGGTCAAGGTCACGGACCGGAATTACCTGGCTTACAACAATCTGGGGTTTTACCTCTCCCGCCAGGGCCGGACAACCGAGGCGATGGAGAATTACCGGCGCTCGCTTGAAATCAACCCGAATTACGAAGACGCGCTGAACAACATGGGTTATGCGCTGGCCGGGCAGAAAAAGTACGACGAGGCCATCGGTTATTACCTGGCTGCGCTGCGCATCCGGCCCAACCATCCGGAGGTCCATAACAACCTGGGCAATGCCGTGTCCGAGCTGGGCCGGATCGATGAGGCCATCCAGCACTACAGAGTCACGCTGGCCCAAAAGCCCGAGCATGCGGATGCCCATAACAACCTCGGGGTCGCCCTGGCCATGAAGGGCCAGCTCGAGGAGGCCATCCTCCATTTCCGCAAGGCCATCCGCTTCAAGCCAAACGACGCGAGCGGGCACAGCAACCTCGGCAACGCCCTGGCCGTCCAGCACAAACTGGATGAGGCCGTCCAGGAATACGAGCAAGCGTTGCGCCTCAAACCGGAGGAGGCCCAGGCGCACAACAATCTGGGCAATGCCCTGGCCGGACAAGGCAAGCTCGACGCCGCCATCGGCCAATACCGGGAGGCCCTGCGCCTCAACGCCGATAACCCCGAGGCCCAAGCCAACCTCGCCGCGGCTTTGGCGGCGCAGGGCAACCTGCCCCAGGCCCTCGAGCATTACCAGGCCGCCCTCGGGCTGACCCCAAACAATCCCGAACTCCATTATCGCCTCGCCGAGGTGCTCCTCCACCAGGGGCGACGCGACGAAGCGGCGGCCCATCTCACCACCGCCCTGCAACTCCGGCCCGGTTTCCCGGAGGCCAGAAAACGGCTGGAGCTGCTCAGAGCACCCTGACCTTCCCATCCCGGTCCATCCCGGCAGCCAGGTTGACCCGGTCGCGCTGGGCGCAGAAGGCGACATCCTCCCGCAACTCTTCGAGGCCGAGCAACCGCCGGCCGTTGCGCGACCGGCCGAGGGCGGCGGCCAGGTCCGCGGTTTCGGCGGCGAACAACCGGCGCGCCATGAGCGCCGAATCCGCAAGCACGGTGTCGCTCGAACGAGGCCAGGCCAGATCGCTCGAGGCCCGGCTCTTTTCTGCCGCGTGAACGCGGGGTTCCGGGTCGCTCGAATGGGGCCAGAGCAGAGCGCTCAAGGCGCCGGCGCCCAGGACGTCTTCATAAGCGGCCTCTTCCTCAGTCCCTCCGCACACCAGCAATAGTGGGGACGGGCCAGCTTTGGCCAGAAACCGGCCCGTGGCGCGCAGATTCAGGAAACTGCTTATGAGGACTCGTCTGGCCCCCGCGCAGGCGCGCAATGCCCGCGTGCCGTTGGTGGTGGTCATGACGATTGTTTTTCCCTGCACCTTGTCCCGAGTGAATTCACGCGGGGAGTTGCCCAGATCAAAGTCAATGCCCCCGGCCAGGAATGCCCGGATGCGCGCGCCAGCCCGTTCGCCTGCGAGGAGGATTGCGGACTGCTCTTCGCGCAGGCGGAGGGCCTCGGCGATGCTCGCCACCGGGACGATTGCCGCTGCGCCGTTGGCCAGGGCCGTCGCCATGGTGCTGGTGGCCCGCAACACGTCGAACACCACACAAGTGGTCCGGCTCAAATCGCGGCCTTTGAGGGCCTCGAATTCGGCAGGCGTAAAGGTCACTTCGACGGATGCCTTAATCTTTAACATTTCTTATGTAGTGAAATAGATACTGCTGCGCATAGCCCGCATGGGGACCGAAATGGGTTGCGGCAAAGCGCCGCAACCGCCCCAGCTTAATCCGCCGGCCGGGAAAGTAAAGCTGCCTCAGGGCCCTGAGCACCCACACGTCCAGCGGGAATGCGTTTTGGAAGCCATAAGCAAAGAGCAGGACGCAGTCGGCAATTTTCGGCCCGACTCCCGGCAACTGCATCAGCTCGGCCCGGGCGCTTTCGGGGCGGAGCGCGCCCAGGCGGGCCAGATCCAACTGGCCGGCAGCGATCCTTTGGGCCGCGGCCAACAGGTAAGGGGCGCGAAAGCCCATCTTGCAAGCCCGCAACCCGGTTTCGCCGGCACGCGCCAGACGGGCCGGAGACGGAAAGGTCCGGGCGCGCGCAAAGCCCGGTCCGGTTGGCGCGGGCAACGGTTCGCCGTAGCGCTCGCAGAGAGATTCGACAATTTGGCGGATCTGAACGATCTGCTTGGTGGAAGAGAGAATGAACGAGGCCAGGCACTCCCAGGGGTCCTGGCGCAAGAGGCGCAACCCGCGGCAGGAGGCCAGGGCGGCGCGCATCGGTTCGTCATCCGGGAAGGTCCGCAGCACCTCGTCGAGGTTCAAGTCTGTTTGCAGGTACTCCGTGAGCCAGCCCCACTCGGAAACCGCATGAGCGGTCTCGGCCAGGATGGCAGGCCCAAGCGAGCGCAGGCAAACGGAGTGCCCGCCGATCACGCCGCTCCAACCCCGCTCGGTCAACCGCCAGCGAAAGGCCTGTCCGGAGTTGAGCGTCGCCTCCAGATCGTAAGCCGATTCCAAAGGGATTCTGAGGACCGTTGATTGGGGCGAGCTAATCAACGGAGCCCCCGGCATTCAAAGATTTGGAGCGGGCGCAACAGGTAGCGGCCCTGGTAGAGCACATTATGCACGCCCAGGTTGGTGACGGACTGGAACTCCATTTCCAACTGCGCCGGGGGCGGTTTGGGCAGGGGCTGATCGCGATCCAACTCGCGGACGTAAAGGGCATTCTGGCCCTGGCGCCGGCTGTAGCCGGGCCAAAAGTAGAATTGATTGTCCGGCGGCCCGCTGGTCAGGCAGTACACCAGCGGATCGTCCGGGACGCCGGCCTTGGCCTCCGGGAGATAAAAGGAGAGCTCGCCGGCCAGCCCGTAGTGGCCGGCGATGATAAAGACCGATTTGCCTTCGGCCAGCAATTGCTGCCTGGCTTGGCCGACGACGACGGCAACCTGGCGCCACTGGCGCACGCGGTGCAGGACGTCGAGCTTCACCGGGAGCGGACGCCCAATGAGTTTGGCGAGGCCGTCGGTGTTGTGGGCCAGGATGACCAGGGGCAATCCCAATCCCAAGCCCGCTGCCAGCCAGCCTTTGATTTGGGCCCTGCCCATCCGCCATTGGGTGTCCCGGTAAATGACCATCAGGCAGAACAACGGGAGCACCGCCGGGGCAATCCAGTTGGGCATGACGCGCGAGTGAGCGGTGAAGAGCAGGAAGGCAAGGAAGAGGGGGGCGCCCATGCTGAAAAAATAGACCAGGAGCGGATGATGCCGGCCCCGGCGCCAGAAGACCATAGCCGTCCAGGCCATGCCGACAAAAAAGACCGGGTTGAGCAGGCCCGCCTCGGCGCCCAGGAATTCCCACAGGTAGCGGAGCGTCGGTTTCCAAGGCTTCCCCGCATTGGCATCACCGGCCACGCTCGTGACGGTAATCCATTGGTGCTGCACATTCCAAATCACGACCGGCAGGGCGAAGAGCAGGGTTAGCGCCAGGGCCAGGTACGGCCCCGGGCGGCGCAGTTGCCTGCGTGCCGGGGGCCACAAGACAAAGAAGACAGCCCAGCAAAGCCATTGGAACAGCTCGGTGTATTTGCTGAGCAACCCAAGGCCCATCCAGAGCCCCACCCGGAGCCAATCCCGGGTCTTGGCGTTGTCCTGGACCGCCCGCCAGCCGGCCAGCATGGCCAGCGTCCAGAACAACACCGAAAGAGAATCGACGGTCATCAGCACCGAGCCGACCGCCAGGAGAGGGGCGGCGGTAATAATGAGCAGCAGGAAAAACCCGGCGCGGGCGTTGACCTCCCGGGCGAAGAACCGGAGCAGGACCAGGCCGAGGAGGGTTGCGATGACGGGGGAGAAAAAGCGCACGCCCAGGGCAGTATCGCCCCAGAGCGAGGTGCCTAGGAATTGGGTGTAAGCAATCAGCGGCGGCTTGCTATAATAGGACAGGGCCAGGTGCTTGGACCAGAGCCATTGATACGATTCGTCCTCGCTCAGTTCGATCGTTCCGCTGGCAATATAGGCCAGGCGGGCCAGCAACAGCACCCCGAGCCAGAGGCAGCCGGCCCGCAGCCAATGTTGGTCCAGCGTGACCTGCGGCGGACAAAACCCGGGCCCCGGCAGCCCTCTGTTGGGCGGGAGCGCCGGGGCCTCCTCTTCTTCACCCTCGGCGGGTTGCTTGCGCGCCACGGGGACCAGCAGAGAGGGCAACCTGGGCCACCAAAGCGGAAACCATTTCCGGCCCGCCCAGCGCCACAGCGCGTCGAGCGACCACACGATGGCCGCGCCATAGCCGGCCCCCAGTATCGCTCCGGTCGCCACGTCGCTCGGATAGTGGACCCCGTTATAGAGCCGGGAAAAGCTGACCAGGACCGCCAGCGGCAGCATGAACCAAAGGCTGCGGCGATAGTAAATGAAGGCCACCATCGCCGCGGCAAACCAATTGGCCGCGTGGGAGGAGGGCATGCTCCCCGAGGCAGATAACATGCCGGCGTTCCGGTCCTGGGTTGCGCCGTTGGCCGCTGCCCCGGGCGCCGGCGCGCCCGGGGTTTCTCCATCGCGGTTCGGCCGGCCGGGCCGGCGGACCCCGGACAGGGCTAGGAAAGGCCGCGGGCGTCCCACCCCATGTTTGATGTTGCGGCAGATGAATCCATCTCCGACGGCAAGGACCACGATTGCCATCGCCAGGCAAACGGTTCCCCGGACCCGCCCTTTCCAAACGAGCAGCACGGCCACGAGGGCCAGCGACGGAATGAAGCAGCGATTGCCGCTCAGGAACGGCATGACCGCATCAAAGACAGGATTCGCCAGCTTGAGGTTGACGAAGCGAAACAGTTCGATGTCGAGTGTCTGGAGCCAATGCATCCGGCAGACAGGGTTTAACGCCATGCAGGCAGTTGCAAGATTAAATGGGCGCCCGAGGGCCGATGCAGAGCAAAATTGCACCAGCCGGAGGGAGGAAATGCCGGAGCGATTGATGCAGAGGGGGTTATGAGAAGCACAGGGCAAAAAGTGAGGCAGAAATGGCGCAGAAATGGTGCAGAAAAGCGGGGCGGCGAGGCGGCAATGGGAGCGTGGAGCGTGGGGAGCGTGACGGAAGGGATGCTGGGTCCGGCGGGCCGGTTCGGTGAGGCAATGACAACGCAAAGGCGCGAAGAACGCAGAGCGGCAAAGGCCCAACCCGAGTGATAACCGCGGAACACGCGGAATACGCGGAATGAAAACCGGCCAGGCTCGGGATTCCGCGTGTTCCGCGGTTCCTTCTTTCTGTGAGACTTCTTCGCAGCCTGCGAGCGAATTGGGCGGTTGCAGCGCAGGCAAGAAATGGTCTCGCTGAGCCTCGCTTCGGCGGAGTGCGGCATATCGGGATGCGGAGGGCTTCGATGGGGGCGGCGCGAACGGGTCCCGGGCTGGGGGGCGAGAGTCATAGTTGGAATAAGGGATCGTTTTTTTGGTTGGATTCAGCTTGATTCAGTCTGATTCAGTTTGATTCAGTTTGATCGGGAGTGAGCGAGGGGGCTGGATTGGCCTGTGAGAGGGGTTTCCTCTTCCAACAACGGGGTTGCCGGGCGGGTGCGTCGCGCCGCGGGCACGGCGGCAAGCTCACGTTCATCCTGTTCGAGGCGGCGCGGCGGCTCTTCGCGGGTGAGTTTAGGCAACCGCGCAATTCT
>Ga0187864_10004083_pt1 | contig 11608 bp, 18 predicted proteins | sample June2016WEW_11_4_FD_132985 | JGI IMG/M metagenome (GOLD analysis project Ga0187864, IMG submission 132985) | Peatland microbial communities from SPRUCE experiment site at the Marcell Experimental Forest, Minnesota, USA - June2016WEW_11_40 | ecosystem: Environmental > Terrestrial > Soil >... | reverse complement strand
GGTCCGGTCGTGGCAAACTCCCTGGGATTGATCCTCTGCGGCCTCGTCCCGGCCGCTTTTCATTGGAAGTTCGCTGCGAATGGACCATCCGTACACTGGTGGAGATCAGTGAGGAGTCTCATCAATCCTGGCCGCGATGCGATCTCGCCAGTGGTTCTTTTCCGTCACAGTCAAACCAGACATTCGTTTGTCTCCTCGGTGAAATCTGGGATTCGAGATCAGTCGGACATAGTGCTTGGTTCAGGCCGTGTCTGAGTTCTTGAGCCTGTCGATCAGCTCGCTGGCCTGTAGAATCGACAGATCCTCGGGCCGCTCGATCTCGTACTCGTGACGGAGCAGGCCGACCAAGTCGGTATTTTGCCTTCGCGCGATTGCCTGGATCGCCTTGACCTGCTTTGCTGTCGCGGGTCTTGGAGCCCGCGTTCGATCGCTATGGGTTCGCGCGGCTACGGCACCGTTTCCATTCACCCGAGTGGGGCCGTTGCTGGTCGATGTGCCGGCCCGCGCCGGCGCCGGTGATCCGGCTCCGGTGTTGCTCGGCATCTGAAGCCTCGCCAGCTCGTCATGAACTGCCTGATGTGCGGCAACATACGCCCCGCGAACGCGGGCGTGAAAGCCGTCGAGGTCCTTCTCGAGCAAGCCGGCGTCCAGTTCCATTTCGAGATTGCAGCTTGCGCCGACGGATCCATAGTCGGGCAAGCCGACCTTGCGCGAGACACCAACGTTGAGCTTCATTGGCATGGTATGGAATCTCCTTGGGAGAGCTTTCCGATGGATGGGTTTGGGACGCGAGGGGATCACTCGGCCGTTTCGGTCAGCTTGAGTTCCTTGAGCGACTTCAAGGTTTCGGTCACTAACCGTGACTGCTTCCGGTGCCGGCGCAACCCGGCGATGAGCCGGGACATGCTCGCTCGTGCGTCGGTCAGGGTTGCCTGAAGAGCCTCGGCATCCTGGATCAGGGTCGACAGGCTGGTGCCGGGGTTCTCGCTGGCTGGGCGGCCATTGCTGTTCGCAAGAGCCGCGGAATCGTGGCCGTTGCTCTGGATCGGTGCGCTCATGGATCTCCTCGGGGACTCGTTGTCGGTCGTGATGGAGTTCGTAATGACGGTCACGGGTTGCGATTCGATGCGGATGACGTTGTCAGCCGGCTCGATTGCCGCATCGCTGCTGAGAGGCTGCCACGCGTAGACCCGGTGCGGTTGCCGACAGACCACCGGCGTCTCCAGGTCCGAGATGCCAATCTCGCTGAAGCCGAGCTGAATAGCTCGCTTCAGGAAGTGTCGGTTGGTGTTGATGCGGACCGCCGGGCCGGCATAGCTCGAACGGTCGAGGATCAGCTCGGTGATCTCCGGCTGATCCGAGGCTCTGGCCCGGATCGCAACTTTGCCGTTCATGTCGATCGTGGCGGGGCTGTTCAACTCCTCGTTTCCAGGGAGACGATCGATGGCCTCTTGCAGGAAGCGGGCGTCCTCGTGATCCAGTTGCAGCCGGGTTGTCAGGGCATCCGCACCCGGAATCGCTTCCTCGACTCCTGGAAAGCGGGCGTCTTTCTGGATCTCGCTCCAGATGGACCATGGCCCGATCCGGAGCACCAGGTGCGTGTCCGTCTTGCTGATCTGAACGGGCTGCTCGCGGTCGAGGGCCTTGCAAGAGAAGATCGGCGAACCCTTGATCAGCAGGTCGCCGTCCCAGGGGAAGCCGAAGCCGGACCTGACAAGCAGCTGATGGCCGTCGGTTGCGATGATCTTGTGCAGAGTGCCACGGAGCTGCATGCAATTCAGGGCATACCGTGTCGACTCGTCGGTGCAGATCTCCGAGGCCTCCGCAAGCCCTGCCAGTAAGTCCGCAGGTGCCTGCGTCCAGGTCGTGGGCGTCTCCGGGAACGGCGCGATGTTACCGAATGGTGTTACTGGACATTCTCGGACCTGGGGTACGCCATGGTCCTGCCAGCGGATGACGGTCCTGTCAGGCTCCGCGGCCTCGAAGACAACTGGGCTTTCGTCACGGCCCTCGATGTCGCCGAGGGACTCGAGCGGGACCGGGATCGAGTCGAGCTCGCGAAGACCGCCCGGCTCGACGTGCTCGACTGCTAGGCTCTGGTACTGATACTGCACTCGCAATCGTCCACGCTCCGCGTGAAGGATAAGCGGCGGAATCGGTCCTCAGTGCGCGATTCCCAGTACCGAGCGGCGAAAGACAGGCCGTAGACGTCTCACGGTCTGGCGAGTTATCGTGATCAAGGGAGTTGGTCCTCAAGAAGTGTGGGTTGGAAGAACAAGCATGTTCAACGCTGATTAACGTTAACCAACGCGCAGGCATGTGATTGCGCTTGCGTTGCTAATGCTCTTCTGTAACAGGCTGGCCGCCTGACTCAGTCGGACAGGTGGCCAGTCGGCTGATCCGCTGGGATCGTGTAGATTTCGTCTGGATGGAAACCGAAGTGGACATCGCACCGATCGCATTCGGCCATCGTCTCAGCGCCATCCTTGGTAGGCTTGGGATAAGGCACAGGTCGTCCGCAGAAAGGGCAATCAAGCACGAGCTTCACGTCTTCGGGCTCGAGGTCATCGTTCTGGTCGGGCATGAGGCTGAACCCCAAGAAGTGCACCCTGGTGAGAGGTTCGCCAGTGACTCTGGCGACCTGATAGTTGAGCTGCGTCTGAGTCATGATTGAGCTCCTCCCGACCTATCCCCACGCATCCCTGCTCCCGGACGCGCCGCGCGCGCGCACCGAGAACAAGGAGCGCGAAGACGTGCCCGGGTTCTGGGTAATGGAGTGGGTGTGAAAGCGATCGGTGGTGATCGCGGGGTGGAATGGCAAAGAGAGTGAGTCAGTTGGAAGCGAGCAGCCAGTTTGACTCGAGCCAGGTTTGCTCAGCCTTGAGGGCATCGCTTCGTTGGTGGAATGGACCCAGGACGGGTCCGCGAACAGGGCTCAGGTCCGCGATCCATCGTCCATGTTGATCAGGCTCGACGTGGCTGGCCCTTCTGATGACTGGTTGGCCAAGCACGCCAAGATCAATGTCTTCGGCGTACACGGCCCTGATCGTTCCATCGCGAGCGACGACCAGATCCATTAGCCCTCCCCGCCAACCGTGGCATTCCGCAGGATTCGGCGCCGCGGTCGGTCGATCAACATCGCGTCGAGGGATGTCTGAACCTGTGCGAGCTTGGTAACCACTTCCTGACGAACCGACTGACTATCGCGAAGGTCCTGAGCCGCAACTCCGCGAACAGTTCGCTGAGCCTGGGCCACCAGCTCGTCAAGCTGCTGGTTGCTGCGAACGTTCAGTGTGCGGAACCGCTCGAAGAAGTCGCAGAGGTTGTCGACGGCGGAGTCGCGGAAGACCTTGGGCGTCCCGTCCTCGTTCGTGCCAGTGATCCGCTCGGTCAGGTGAGCGACCACCTTGGCGAACTCGTCCAGGAACGCTTGCTCGGCAAGCTGGACCGCCTCCTCGAACCGCGCCCGAACTCGCTCCTGTTCCTGGCGGTAAAGATCCGGAAGGCCGATCAGGTAATCGGGCGGTTCGACGTTCGGGTAGTCCCAGGAGACACCGAACAACCCAATCAGGGTCGCAGGATAGTCCGCAGGATTGAACAGCGAACCTAACCGCTGGGCAGCCGTCTGCTTTAGCTCCTCGAAGCATCGGTCGAGCGTTTTGACGGCATCTTCGAGCTCGGCCTTGTAGTCGGCCATCTGCTGGTCGAACCCCTCGACCTGATCGTGCTTGATCAGCCGGACACCAGGTTCGGGAAACGGCAGCGTCAAGCCACGCCAGTATTCCGTGATCCTTCCCCTGATCGCGGTGACGGCCCGGAACGCGTTGTGCTTGGTGTCGAGCAGTTTCTTGCCGGCAGACAGGAATTGGCCTTCCGCGTCAAAGGGCTCTGCGGCTTGGGCTTTCTGCTCAGCGGTGAGTGACTTCTTGGTGCCGAACCAGGTGAACTGGACCCGGCAGGCGGCCATCGTGCTTCGGAGCCGTTCGGCTGGCGTGGTGCTGTCCGTACTTGTGCGGCCATTGGTCGATCTGGTTTCGATGCGGTCTAGCAAGGTGCTCATCGTGCCTCCAGAAAAAGGAAAAGGCGAACACTGGGTCCGCCCTTGAAAAACCCGTTTTCTTGTCCGTCGTTACGCAAGCCGGGAATCAACTGTCCGGCTCTTGTAAGAGGGTGACCAAAGACTGGCGGTCCTGAGCGGTTAGCTTCCGAAGCATTGGCTTGATCTGGTTCAAGCGGAAATGACTCAGGGCAGTGGCACCTGCTTCCACGGTAGGTGCGACCACCAGCTCGCAGGGCTCGTTCTCGTACTCGCCGGTCAGGACAGCCGCTTCAACCGCGTAGGAACCCAGCGACTCGAGTAGTTCGTCGAGCACCAGCACACCCCCCGCGGCAAATTCGCCCGCCCCTTCGATGGAGAACTCGTCAACCTCGGCATCCCTTGGTTCGAGGTTCACCGCGAAGTCGCGATCACAGTGCGCTCGAATCTCCGCGGCGATTGCATCGACTTCGGGGCATCTCCGAACCGGGATACTGCCGCTTATCGAGTACCAGGCTGACATTTCTGCTCCCCTCCTTTGCTCTTCCCCGCGTTGGTCTCGGGATGCATGCAGCGAGCTTGGAATTCGCCGCGTGCCGGTCCCTTTGTTTGGTGGACGTGCCCGCACAAGGGACAGCGACCACGGAGCCATTTTTGGCTGGGCCACCTGCCGGGGTCGACGAACTCGACGCCGCAGGCTTTGCACTTCACCGTGTAGGCGTCTTCGAGAACTGAACGCCAGCTCATGTGATGTCCTTTCCTGCTTTCGCAACTCGCTGAGATAACGCCTGCTTGCGTTTCTCCCTGGCGATGGTCTTGAGTTCTTTCTCGATCTCATCGATACTCGCGTCTCCCTCCTTCGCCCAGTAGGCGATCTGGCCGTAGAGACCCTGGTTGTTGATCGACGAGGCAATGTCGCTAGCGATGTCATGGATAACCTCGTCCAGGTCGTCCGGTTCGAGGCCCAGCTCGCTCGCCTTCCTCTCCAGCGCCGCGATCTCCGCGGTGGGTTTCCTGCGGGCAAGCTCCTCCAGTCGCTGCTCGAGCTCTGACTTGCTCCAGCCGCAGTCCCGGCTCAGGAAGTGCAGTTGCATGGCGAGGCCGGTATCAGTGGTCTGCGCTGCCAGTTCGGCCGCGGCATCGCGAATCGTTCCGTTCAGGTCAGCGGCGGACAGACCAAGCTGCTCCGCTTTCCGAATCAGTTCTTGGTAATCCAACGTCATGGCCGATCCCCTTGAAAGTTTTCGCCGGCTGCAGGCAAGGCGAAACGCCTCACTCGCACGTTCCTTCCTCGGCAAGCTCAGCCAGCCAGTGGTCGATGTCCTCGGAGTTGATCTCTGTCGTCCGCAGCTCGACGTCGGTGTGCTTGAGGTAGCAGATCCAGCGCAGATCGACGATGTCGGAAGCATCGCCGCACAGCGACATCACGAGCTGGTCGCACTCGGTTCGCAGGTTTCCGGTGCTGGGCAGCTCCTCCGCAGGGACCACGAGCGAGTTGATTTCCTGAGCCTCGAGATTGTCCAACCCGGCACAGAGAGACTCGTCACAGGCTTCTCCCTCGCCGGGTTCGGCGTTGTACGACAGCCGCTGGAGCTTGTCCCGATCGGACTGGTCGTCATATCTCTGGCTTTTGCCTGTCTCGTACCACTGTGGCAGGCTCTGGAACTCGTAGGTCTCGTAGACGTCCGGGTAGGCTTCCTTGGCCTTGGAGAAGCACTGGGTGCGCTCCTTGAGACCTTCGAGGACAACCCGGTCGAACGGGATGGACGCGAAGACGCGGCCATCGAGCGCGTCGGCGCAATCGCTGCTGACTCCCAGCAGAATGCTTCGTTTGGACAAGATGAATCTCCTTTCTGGTCATACCGGGGCATCACGACCCAGGATCGCCACCTGGACCGAACAGTGCCGTTCCACCTGGAATCAGTCTTCAACACGCTCGTAGACCAAGGCGTCGAAAGCTTTCCGGAGGTCGCCTTCTTCAGGGTAGCCACCTCGGTCGTCGCGGTTCTCTACGCTGCCAGGCCGTTTGTCAGAGAGCCACGAATAGACCTCGCTCTCCCAGCCGTCGGGAAGTTCGTACTGGCTCTTCAGCCGCCAGGCGGCGTCGGTGAGGTTGTCGAGGGTCGCATCATGTTCTCGCTCGGAGTAGTCGCTCTCGTCGAGAATGGAGTACTCGGCCAGTCGCTCCGAGAGATCGTGGTAGGTGCGGAAGGCGTCCGTGATCTCGCTGTCACGGTAGACCCGGATGCTGAACCCGTCCACGTGCCCGACCGCCCAGTGCGAGTGACTCTCGAAAACCACGTCAGGATCGTTGCCGGCCGCGAACGGCTTCAGGGCTTTGGCAAAGACATCTGCGTTGCTCTGGTCGAGCAAGCCTGAGTCCCGGTTATGCGTGTAGAGGATGGACCAGCTCTCCAGGTCACTGATCTCTGGTTTTCGATCCCAGACGAAGCACCTCCACGACCTCCAGTTGCCAGCCACTTCGCGAGCGGCGTCCTCAAGGGTCATTTCGCCGATCATGCTCATTGGGTTCCTCCGTTGAGGCGGGGGTATTGTCTTGCTTGCCTTCTCGCGGTGTCCTCCTTCGAGTCTGAGACGCGATCGACTCGACGCCGCTCGACGGACCGGGCTATCAGGACGGCTACCATCTGGTGCTCTCCTGCCTCTTCGAAATGAAGAGGGACGGCAGCCCCGGTCGGACTGCCGCCTCTGTCAACAGTCCTTGAGCCATCTTTCAGGCGTGCTGTGAACGAACCGGCCTTGGTGTGACAGGTCGTGGCCTTGTCTCCGTACGATTCACTACTTCCAGCGGACCGAGACGTGCCATCCGACGCCCCGATAGAACTCCGCGAGCATCCCCTCCACGCCACGGCGGGCTGTCGATTTGTAGTCCTCCGAACTGGCCACGCGCTCGATGAGCCGCTGGGCTTCGACCATCGCCTGCTTCTCCATGGCTGACCTGTCACCGAGGATCAGACTCGCCATTGGGATCCAGCTCCGCGACTTGATGTCCCATTGCTGGCTCCGTTCGTGGTTCACGCGTGGTGAGATCACGGCCGGCTGGGGCAGGACAATGAGGGCGGTCCTCGCCTGTTCATTCCTGTCCTTGATTTCGGCCTTCGCCATGTCCACGGCGAGCAGGGAATCGCCCAGGATGATCCAGGAGCCCTCCAGCCAGCGCGATTCACCGACCAGGACGTCGGCGACGTGCACTCGGGTCGAGACGAGGTACTGGAGCCGTTCCAGCTGGACCAGGGTCGGTCCTGACGAACTGAAGGTCGGCCGGGTGTCGCGGATCCCGAGGTCCAATCTGCTCAGGAGCAAGTTCGCCTGCGCAACGACAAACCCCAGAGCTGCCAGGACAAGTAGACATGCAACGAGCCACGGGAGTACCGTTCCCCCGCGTGGCCTCGGATCATCGGGTGTTGCCATCGGCGGGTTCCCCTCGTGCAGCATCGGGGCTGGTGGACCGGCCGGCATCCCTGCTGTCGGTGCTCACGCCCCTCCATGCGACCTTCTTGTCGCAGCCGGTGATGGCCGCGATGAGAGCAACCAGGGCGGCCAGGAGTGTCCGCCCGCGTTTGCGACTGATGGTCCTGAATTGATCGAACATGGATCCTCCCAGTAGTTGTCGAATGAAAACAAGAACGGCGAGCCGACTTGGCCCGCCGTCCACGGCACAACCATGCGGTTTGGCTTCACGCCCCGGAAGCCTGTAGCTTCACGACCAGCCTCGTTCGGTCCTCCGCGGTCAGATCGTCAACGAGCGGATCGATCTCCTCCAGCCGGCTCTGGCTCAGCGCGACGCGGCCGGCCTCCTCTGATGGGGCAACGACTATCTCCCAGGGCTGGCCGTTGCAATCGCCGCTGAACACGGCTCCTTCCGATGCGAAGGGGCCGAGCGAGTTGAGAAGCTCTTCGATCCCGAGCACGTAGCCCCTGGGGAACAAAGAGCTACCCTCCACGCTGATCTCAAGCTGGTCTGATTCGGCGTCAGCGACGTCGATCTCGAAACCTTGGCCACAGCGATCCCCGAGCTGCTTGATGATATCTTCGACCTCCGCGCACCTGCGGACGCGGATCCAGCCGCAGATCGAATACCAGGTGATCATGATTCGGATCCTCGAGTTAGGGGAAATAAGGAGGGTCAGTTGACCGAAGGATCTGCACGCTGGACGTTGCGACCGGACTTGCCCGTGCCATCACTTCCCCGGGTGTAGATCCCCGCTCGATCGGCTGACAGACAGCGGCCGGCGGCCCAGTTCCGCAGCCGTTCGACTGACTCACCGGCCGTGACAGCCACGGGGACGATGTTTGTCGCGGCCTCCTTCAGCGGGACATCGAACAACGCGGCCAGACGGCAGCAAGCTCGGATCTCGGCACCGGTGAAGTCTCGGTCGCTCGGTTTCCGCTGGGCAGGATCGAGCGCGTACTTCTCCAGGTACAAGTTCCAGATCTGCTCCTTCTCCCGCGACCCGGGCAGGTCGAAAAAGAAGATCGCATCAAACCTTTCCGCCCTCGTGAACTCCGGCGGCAGCTTCGAGACGTCGTTGGCCGAACAGACGAAATAGACGTCGCTCTCGTGATCGTTGAGATAGCTCAGCAGCGTCCCGAACATCCGGGCCGAGACGCCGCTATCGGTCTGCCCGCTGGCCTGGACGCCGGAAAGGCCCTTCTCGATCTCGTCGATGAACACGAGGCACGGTGCCATCGCGTCGGCGATCCGCAGGGCCTGGCGTGTCCGCTCCTCGGTCATGCCGACCAGCGAGCCCATCAGCGCTCCGATGTCGAGGATGAGCGTCGGCCGCCCGACCTCGTTGCCAAGGGCCTTGCAGAATGCGCTCTTGCCCGTGCCCGGAACGCCGAGCAGGAGGACGCCGCGAGGTCGTGCCTGTGAGCTGGAAGGCTTGCGGATGAGCGATCGCCGGCAGAACGCTTTCAAGGCGTCCAGGCCGCCCAGGTCGGCAAAGGTCTCGCCACCTCGGTGGATCGTCATCAGCCCGCTTTTCTTTAGCGTCTGGCCCTTGAGCTCCCACAGGACGTCCGGTGTAACCCGGCCATGGCGGATCAACGAGAGTGAGAACGCATTCTCAGCCTCGACCCTGGTGAGACCAGCCGCGGCATCAAGCACGGCGCCGAAACCCTCGTTGTCGGGCAGCTCACCGGGCTCAGTGGCGATGGAGCGAGCGATCTGCTGGATCTGCTCTCGAGGAGGCAGATCATGCTCGATGACGACGAACTGGCGATCCAGTTCGCTCGGGATCTGGAGGACGGGGGAGAGGATCACAAGGATCGTCCGGTTCTGCTTGCCAGCGGCGATCGCTGTGTCAAGTGCCTGAACGACGTCGACGCTGCCCAGGAACCGGTGAAAGTTACGCAGGACGAGCAGCGCGGTCCCATCTGGCGTGGCCAACGAGCCGATTGCCTTGATGGCAGCCAGCGGGTCCGGTGCGCTCACCGCGGTATCCGAGCCCTCGTCGCGTCCGACGACTGTCAATCCGCGATCGATGTCCCAGGTGGCCAGTGACCAGCGCCGCTGGCGACAGAGCCGGGCGATCTCGACGATCGCGTCGTCGTGCTCGAACGACTGGACCCAGATGCCTGTGAAGCAGGCGCGCACGTACTCCGACAAACGCTCTGCGAGCGTCATGAATAGACTCCTTGTTGGTGTTGTTGAACGAGGTGGGATTGGGGAGTAATGAACCGAGAGGGCGGTCAGTGAGACTGCTTGAGTTGCTGGTCGGTCGACTGGCCCTGGTAGAACTCAGAGGTCAGCTTCTCGCCAGTTCGTTGGCCGAGGGCCTGCTCGATGAACCTGCTTGCTTCCCGGCACTCGCCGCCGGTAAAGCCATGAGTCTCGACCTTGGTCTGACCCTTGGCGTCGACGGTGATCTCGATGATCTTCATGAGCCACCTCCGACCCGGATGGTCAGCTTGATGGAGCCGTCGGCCAGCGTCTGTTCGGTGACCTGGTGCCCTTTCTTGCGGGCCTCGATCCTCGCCTTTTCAACGGCGTAAATCTGAAGGAAGCGATCGAGCTGGGCCTGGTCTCCCCAGGCGCCATTGTAGTTGTCGTAATGAACCTGCCCGGTCGTCGTGTCAATGACGACGGGATACGCCCAGTCCGGCAGCCGGACGATGAGCCCCGAGGCCTCGCCGCTGAAGAGCTGTGCGGTGCCGAGGACCGGCATGGGCAGCTCGAGGCGGCGACACGCGGCGCTGACTGCCGCATGGTCGCGAACCTCGGTCTTGATGGTCACAACGTGGGACAAGGTTGAATCTCCTGTGAAGGTCCAAGTTCTAAGCCCGGTTCCATCTATGTATGACGTAACTTTGATGCGCATTAAGCCCACAGGCCAGTCATGGGGGCTGGGGAGCAGCTTTGCAGGTCCAAGTCATCGGGTGGGAGCAGTCCAGTGTCGCGGCAGAACGACGGAACGAACGTAGAGGGGGTGTCGAGGTTCACCCAGAACGGTCAGACCGAGAATGTGGAGGCCGGTCAGTATGCTGGTGACTGCGCTGCTCCGGCCGAGCAGACGCCCGTTATTGCCCCAGGCTGCGATGGTCAAGGGCGACTCCTCGTGCAACCGGCTCAGCCAACCATCGTTTTCGGGACCGACCGGATCAGTACAGGCAAACAAAGCGGCTGGAGAGCTTGTCCGGAAAGCGAACAGATTGCCAATGGCGAGCGAGCCGAACCCCCAAGCTTTTGCGAACCCGATACAGCGCCTGACGGTCGGATCGTCGGTCTTTTCGTCTGCCGTGGAGGGGTTGAGCATCACGAAGAGCACTTGCGGGCCAGAGCCCCAGCGTCGCCAGAGCGCGTAGCGATAATGACGGCAATGGGAAGGTTCGGCGAAGGCCTCCATCAACGGTCATACTCCCGCGGTAGGCGATCACGAGCTGATCTTGTCCTCCCCAACCGGAGTACAGTAGGACGGCGGCATGATGGATCGACCACCACTCCCGCAGGATGTCTGGGACACCATTCCGCCGGCTACACAGGCGGCCGTGCTTGTGTTGGCCCTCTCCCTCGAGCAGCGTATCGCCGACCTGGAGGAGAGGGTTAACAAGAACTCAACCAACTCTTCCAAGCCCCTCCTCGGATCCTCCCTCGGTCAAGCGACGACCTGCCACTCCCCCCTCGGGCAAGAAACGAGAAGGGCAACCTGGCCACCTCCGTCGTGTTCGCACTCTGGACCTGTTTTGAACAAATTCGTCAGGTTCTTGAGTGCAAGCCACCTCACTGCCGAAAGTGTGGGCAAGACCTCCAAGGCGATGACCCTGAACCGCTTCGCTACAAGGTCGCCGAAGTGCGGCCCGTCTGCCCCGTCGTTGATGAATACCGGCTCCATCGTCTGGTCTGCACTGGCTGCGGTACCTCGACCTGTGCCAGCGACAACTTCAAGATTCATGACAGCCGCCAGGTTCAGTTGGCGGCTGGCGGCCTGCAGGGTTTACGCATCACAATAGGGTATTCTGGAAATCTGGGAGGACTTTACGTCTTCGTCTTGTACAGTATAGCAGGGTTGGAGTAAAAGATGGACAGTTTGATTTCTTAGGATAGCCCAG
>Ga0187864_10004077_pt1 | contig 11624 bp, 12 predicted proteins | sample June2016WEW_11_4_FD_132985 | JGI IMG/M metagenome (GOLD analysis project Ga0187864, IMG submission 132985) | Peatland microbial communities from SPRUCE experiment site at the Marcell Experimental Forest, Minnesota, USA - June2016WEW_11_40 | ecosystem: Environmental > Terrestrial > Soil >... | reverse complement strand
TATCACACGCGAACGAAAGCCGTCAGATGCGTAGCGCATGATCGGCATGCGTATAGGGCAGTCCGAGCGCGTCATCTCGCGCTACATCACGTAGAGCCGGTCCGGCAACTCGTTGGCCGAGCCGTCGGGCGGAGCGTGCGCCGCGAGGACGGCACCGCAGCGCTCGATCGCGGCACAAAATCCCGCGGCGATGCGGCCCTCGCGCATGTTGCCGGTGAGCGCATCGAGCGCCGCCTGCCACTCCGAATTCGGCACCTTCTCCGCGATGCCCTCGTCGGCGATGATGCGCGCGTAACGCTCCGCCAGCGACACGAAGATGAGCACGCCGATGCGGTTCTTGGTGTGGGCGACGCGGCGCACGACGAACTGCTCGAGCGCGGCGCGATGCGCCCGCGCGCGCCGCACCGCGCGCGGCACCAGCGCGAGCCGCAGCGGCGTCAAGGAGAACAGCAAAGCTGCGGCGAGGAAGACCGCAATCTGTATGACGTAAATCCGCTGCACGCTCCATGGCGTGAGTTCGATGAGCGGCCATGGCGCGAAGAGGGCGAGCATGCTCGCCCACAGGATCGGCACATGCGCGTAGTCCGACGACGCGTGCGCGAGCACGCAGACGATCTGTCCGCAGGTGCGCTTTTCCGCCTCGTGGATGGCGGCAGAGACGGCCTCGTGATCCTCTTTGGTGAATGTCATCACCAGCTCCCCGATGCGCCGCCGCCGCCCGACGAGCCGCCACCGCCGGAAAATCCGCCGCCGCCGCCGCCGCCCCAGCCCGAGGAGCCCCAGGACCCGCCGTAAGGCATGAAGATCGGCCCGCCGCGTCCGCCGCGTCCGCCTCTGCCCGACGGCGGACCGTTGGCATGGCGCATCAAGTACCAGACGATGAAGATCATGAGCACAAAAAACAAAACCGCAAACACTTCATTGAATGTCGCCGACGAATCCTCGGAACGGACGTTGACTTTCCGATGCCATTCGGCGGCGTCGGTGGTGAGCACGCTGATGATGGCGTCGACGCCGCGCTCGATGCCGCCGGAATAATCGTTGGCCTTGAATCGCGGGACCATCGCGCTCGAGATGATGACCGACGACAGCGCGTCGGTCAGCGTGCCTTCGAGGCCGTAGCCGACTTCGATGCGCACCTTGTGCTCGGCCGGCGCGACGAAAAGCAGCACGCCATTATTTTTCTTGGCTTCGCCGAGTTTCCAGAAGCGGAACAGCTGATTGGCGTAGGTCTCGATGTCGCTGCCTTGCAGCGATTTTACGGTGGCGACAACCAACTGGATGCCGGATTTGTCTTCGAGGTCCTTCGATTTCGCCTCGACGTCGGCGCGGCTTTCCGCCGTCATGACGCCTGCCTGATCGACCACGCGGCCGGTCAGCGGCGGAAAATCGAGCGCAAAGGCGGTTGATGCGAGGAAGAGGAATACCGCGGCGGCGATCCATGCCGTCATTCCGGGGCGCGCAACGCGCGAACCCGGAATCCATAACCACGAACGGTGCAGATTTACGCAGGCGGTGCCCACTTCGTTAGACCAGTGGTTATGGATTCCGGGCCCGGCCCTTCGGGCCGTCCCGGAATGACGACGGAGGTTCATCAGAACTTCACCTGCGGCGGTCTTTCCGCGCCTTCACTGGCGGTGAATTCCGCCATCGGCTTGTTGCCGGAAAAGGCCGTTTTCGCCCAGATGACCGTCGGGAACGTGCGCAGCGCGGTGTTGTAGGCGCGCACCGCTTCGATGTAGTCGCGCCGCGCCACCACGATGCGGTTTTCGGTGCCTTCGAGCTGCGACTGCAGCGCCAAGAAATTCGCGTTGGATTTGAGATCGGGATAATTTTCAACGACCGCCAACAGCCGGCCGAGCGCGCCCGACAACTGGTTCTGCGCGTCCTGGAAAGCTTTAAGCTTTTCCGGATCGGTGAGTTGCGAGGCGTCGACCTTGACCTGCGTCGCCTTGGCGCGCGCCTCGACGACGGCGGTGAGGACGTTCTTTTCCTGCGCGGCGTAGCCTTGGACGGTCGCCACCAGATTGGGAATGAGATCGGCGCGGCGCTGATACTGATTCTCCACTTCCGCCCAGCGCGCCTTGGCCTCTTCCTCGAGTGTCGGAATGGTGTTGTAGCCGCAGGCCGACAAAGCAAGCCCGATGCCGACGAGCGCCAAGGCGATACGAGTAAAGGAGACAATCCTGTTCATTCTGCCCCTCGATTGTTGGCGATGCGCGCGCGCAGCGCAGGTTCACCCCTCGATCGGCTCCGTTCCCACGATCTCGATGCCGAAGCCGGAGAGGCCGACATAGGTCATGCGCGAGGAGGTCAAGAGCCGGATCGAGGTGACGCCGAGATCCTTGAGGATCTGCGCGCCGAGACCGACCTCGCGCCATTGCCGGCTGCGCGCCTCGCCGGACGCGGTTTCCTCGGATTTGGGAATGGCCATCACCGGCACGCCGGCGGTGCCGTCGCGCAGCACGACCAGCACGCCTCTGCCCTCGGCCTTGAAGCGGGCGAGCGTATTGTGGATCGTCTTTGCGCCGCCGAAAACGTCGGTGATGAGATTGGCGCGATGCAGCCGCGTCAGCACGTTGTTGCCGTCGCCGATGCGGCCATGGACGAAGGCCATGTGATAGACCGGATCAAACGGCGTGAGGAAGGCGTAGCCGGCGAGCGTCCCGATCTCGGATTCCACCGGAAACTCGCCGACCCGCTCGATCAGCTTGTCGCGTACCTGGCGGTAGGCGATCAGCTCGGCGATCGAGATACGCTGCAGCCGGTGGCGCTCGGCGAAGGCGGCAAGCTCCGGCCCGCGCGTGACGGTGCCGTCGTCGTTCATGAGCTCCGCGAGCACGCCGACCGCCGGCAGGCCGGCGAGCCGGCACAGATCAACGCAGGCTTCGGTATGGCCCGAGCGCATGAGCACGCCGCCTTCCTTGGCCACCAACGGAAACACATGGCCGGGCCGCACAAAATCAGTCGCTCCCATATTGCTGTTGGCGAGCGCGCGTACGGTATTGGTGCGCTCCTCCGCGGAGATGCCGGTGGTCAGGCCGTGGCGGAGGTCGACCGAAACGGTGAAGGCGGTGCCGAGCGGGGCATCGTTGCGCGCCACCATCGGCTCGAGATGCAGGCGGCGGGCCTCGTCCTGAGCGAGCGGCACGCAGACGATGCCCGAGGTGTGGCGGATGATGAACGCCATCTTCTCCGGCGTGCACAGCGAGGCGGCGACGAACAGGTCGCCCTCGTTCTCGCGGTCGTCGTCATCGGCGACGATGACGAGTTCGCCGCGGCCGAAGGCGGCCACAGCGGCCCGGATACGCTGGTGAGTTTCGTCCATCTTTTCCTATTTCGATCTCGTCTGCGTGCCTCGTCAGCGTCGCGGCGGCGCAAATGGCCAATCCGGCGCCTCGCCGACCTGTCCGCGATGACGCAGATAATGATCGGCGATCACGCACGCCACCATGGCTTCGCCGACCGGCACGGCGCGGAGGCCGACACAAGGATCGTGGCGCCCCGTGGTCGAGATTTCGGTCTCGCGGCCGTAGCAGTCGACGGTGCGCCGCGGCGTCAGGATCGAAGACGTGGGCTTGACCGCGAAACGCGCGACCACCGGCTGGCCGGTGGAAATGCCGCCGAGGATGCCGCCGGCATTGTTGGAGAGAAAGAGCGGCTTGCCGGCATTGGCCAAAGGATGGCCCAAAGGATGACCCAAAGGATCGCCCATGCGCATCTCGTCGGCATTCTCCTCGCCGGAAAGCTCCGCCGCGCCGAACCCGGCACCGATCTCGACGCCCTTGACGGCGTTGATGCTCATCAGCGCGGCGGCGAGATCGGCGTCGAGCTTGCCGTAGATCGGCGCGCCGAGACCTGCCGGCACGCCCTCGGCAACTACCTCGATAACCGCGCCGATAGAGGAGCCGCGCTTGCGCACGCCGTCGAGATATTCGGCGAAAAAGGCGGCCGTCTCGGCGTCGGGACAGAAGAATGGGTTGCGCTCGACCTCGGCCCAATCCCAGCGCGCGCGATCGATCCGGTGCGAGCCCATCTGAATGAGCGCGCCGCGCACCTGCAAGCCCGGCATGATCTTGCGCGCGATGGCCCCGGCGGCGACGCGCATCGCCGTCTCGCGGGCGGACTGGCGGCCGCCGCCGCGATAATCGCGCAGGCCATATTTGATGTCGTAGGTGTAGTCGGCGTGGCCGGGGCGATACTTGTCCTTGATGTCGGCATAGTCCTTGGCGCGCTGATCGAGGTTGTCGATGAGGAGCGCGATCGGCGTGCCGGTGGTCAATTGCTTGCCGGTCGATTCGTCAAAGAACACGCCGGAGAGGATTTTGACCGCGTCCGGTTCCTGGCGCTGCGTGGTGAAGCGCGACTGGCCGGGGCGGCGCCGATCGAGATAGGGCTGAATGTCGGCTTCGCTGAGCGCGATGCGTGGCGGGCAGCCGTCGACCACGCAGCCGATCGCGGGCCCGTGGCTCTCGCCGAAGGTGGTCACCCGGAAGGAATGCCCGAACGTATTGAACGACATGGTTGAAGGACTTGGTTGAAGGACTTGGTTGAAGGACTGGTTGCAGGACTTGGCGCCCAAAACAGCGCTGAATGGCGCTGCATGGCTCGGGGCTAGGGCACGTCGGGCTTGGTAGCCCGTCGACTCCATCGGGTCAAATGTCCGCGCCACGCGGCCTTCGCGCCCTCAGATCGCGGATTCCCCTCACGCCGGCTGCACTCACGGCGGAATTCATAACCCTTCGCGCCTGCAAAACTTACGGGATCGAGCGCGCCGGCGCCTGTGGTACTTACGCGCGATGTTCATTCCGCATTCATCTCGCTGAACGCCGATTAATGAAAAGCTGAATATCCATTAAGCTACGGATAAATAACGGTTATTTGAGATTTTTTCGTTGCGGGCGCGCGCATCCTGTGTCATCGTTCCCTTCGGTAAGGGGGGCGAAGGCCCAGGGACCGAGACAACGCCTGCAAAGCTTGAACTCAACCCTGCCGGAGGTTCATCACACGAGAAGGAAACAAATCATGGCCAAGAAGAAAAAGAAAAAGAAGATGGAAAAAAAGATGTAATGACGTCTGCGCGCGCCTCGTATTGGGGCGCCGTGCCGTCAGCTTCTTAAATTCGCGAGGCGCCTTGAGCGGTGTTTCGTGACAGCGGCTGGACCCAGGTCCGGCCGCTGCTATTTTTGAGCGATCGAAAAGGATCACCTGGCGCTTTGATACTCTCTCCGCTCATTCCCGCGAAAGCGGGAATCCAGAAACGGGCGCGGAGAGCAAAGAACTGGGTCCCCGCTTTCGCGGGGACGAGCGGATTTGCAACTACTCCTTCCCGTTGCCGCCGTTCTTGCCGACGGTGATGTCCGGCGCATCGGGGTGTTTCATGCCGACGATGTGATAGCCGGCATCGACGTGATGCACTTCGCCGGTGACGCCACGCGACATGTCGGAGAGCAGATAAACGGCTGCTTGGCCGACGTCTTCGATGGTCACGTTGCGCCGCAGCGGCGCGTTGTATTGGTTCCATCTGAAGATATAGCGGAGGTCGCGGATGCCGGAGGCGGCGAGCGTCTTGATCGGTCCCGAAGAGATGGCATTGACGCGGATGTTCTTCACGCCGAGATCGGCGGCGAGATACCACACCGACGCTTCAAGCGCGGCTTTGGCGATGCCCATTACGTTGTAATGCGGCATCCATTTCTCCGCCCCGTAATAGGTCAGCGTCAGCATGGCGCCGCCGTTCGGCATCAACTTCTCGGCGCGCTGCGCTATCGCCGTGAGCGAGTAGCAGCTCACCAGCATCGTCTGGGTGAAATTGTCCTGCGTGGTGTCGACGTAACGTCCTTCGAGCTGGTCCTTGTCCGAATACGCCATCGCATGGACCAGGAAGTCGATCGTGCCCCAAGCCGACTGCACGGCGGCGAACACGTCGTCGATGGTCTTTGGCTCGGTGACGTCGCAATGGCCGACCATGATGCCGCCGACCTCTTGGGAAAGCGGCTCGACGCGCTTCTTGAGCGCCTCGCCCTGATAGGTGAACGCGAGCGCAGCGCCGTAGGCATGGCACGCCTTGGCAATGCCCCAAGCGAGCGAGCGGTGGTTGGCGACGCCCATGATCAGGCCGCGCTTGCCGCGCATGAGGCCCGAGATTTCCGACATTTCTCCGACCCCGCTCGACGAATTCCGGCCTAAACCTCCTATGGCATAGGGCCGTGGGGCCCATCAAGCGCGCGGTTCGGAGCCGGGAAGATGATCGATTTAAGGTCCCGCTCGTCCCCGCGGAAGCGGGGGACCCAGCTCTTTGGCTCATTCGGCGCGGGATTCCCGCTTGCGCGGGAATGAGCGGAGAATGGTCCGAAGATGTCTCACATCCCGTTGCGCGGATCGTAGGGCTTTTCGCTCCGCCACTTCTTCATCAGCGCTTCGAGCTCGGGGTCGTTGCGCTCCGGCAGCATGATGCGGACGGTGGCGAGGAGGTCACCGCGGCCTTCCTTGGCGGGAAAACCCTTGCCCTTGAGGCGGAACGTGCGGCCGCTGCTGGTCCAGGCGGGGATCGTGAGCTCGACCGGTTTGTCCAGGGTGGGCACGCGCACCTTGGCACCAAGCGTGGCCTCGTCGAGCGTGATCGGCAGATCGAGCCTGATATCGGCGCCCTCGAGCATGAAGATCGGATGCGGCGCGATGGAGACGGTGATCAGCACGTCGCCGGCTCCGCCCGGCCCGGTCATGCCTTGGCCGCGCAGCCGCACGGTTTGGCCGTCGGTGATGCCGGCGGGAATCTTGACTTCGACCTCCTTGCCGGACGGTAGCCGCACACGCTGCGTGACGCCGTGCGCCGCCTGCGGCAGCGTCACCGTCAGCGCCGCCCTGGCGTCGGCTCCGACGCCGAAATCCTCGCCCTCGAACGGCGCGCCGCCGCCCTGGCGCGCGCGCGGGCGGCCAGCTCCGCCGAAAGCTTCCCTGAGGATGTCCTCGAAGCCGCCGAAACCGGCGCCGCCGCCGCCGCCGCCGCGGCCGCGGCCGCCCCGGGTGCTCCGGGTAAAGCCTTCCGGACCGAAGCTGAAAGTCTCAAAGTCCGACTCGGGCGCAAAGCCGCCGCCCGGGCGAGCGCCCGCGCCGGCGCCAAAGCCCTCATAGTCGTGGAAGCGCGGCTTTCCCTCGGCGTCGATCTCGCCGCGGTCAAACGCCTTGCGCTTGTCCTCCTCACCGAGGATTTCATACGCTGCGCTGATCTCGGCAAAGCGCGACGCCGCCTTCGGATCGTTCTTGTTGGCGTCGGGATGCAGTTTTTTTGCCAGGCCTCGGAAGGCGCTCTTGATCTCGGCAGCACTCGCCTTGCGATCGACGCCCAACACCTCATAGGGATCACGCATCCCCCATGGACTCCGTTCGGTTTTGGGGCCGGCCCCCGCCCGCCCATGCCTTCAATGTGGGACTTAAACGACTGCCCTGCAATGCAACACACGCATCGGCGGCAGGGCCGCGATAGCCGATCAGCTCTGCTTGAGGGGTTTTAGGCTCTTCACCTCCCACTTGCCGTGCTCCGTGCGGCAGGCCTCGCCCTGCAGCCAGGCTTCCGATTCCCCATGCACGTAGCTCGCCAGGAAATCGCGGCAGGTGAAGATACCCTCGCTATAGGATGCGGCAAGCGGCGTGATGTTGCCGCTGGCGCCGGTGTGCGGATTCTCCCAGGGGATGCTGTTATCCTTGGCCCCGCGCGCAAGCGCGTCCGCGGCGACCGCACGCGCATAGGCGAGGTCGACCTCCGAGGGCGCCACGGCGCCAGCAGCGTGGCCCGCTTTGTCATTTGACCGGGCTGTGGAGCCGGTCTGCTCCACGTCCGCATCGGCTTTTGCGAACAGCGAATCGAGCTGGTAGGAGCAGCCCGCGGCGGCAAACGCGCCGAGCACGGCCGCGGCGGCGGCGAGCCGATGCAGCAGCCAACATAGGCGTAGCGCCCCGGTTCCATTATATAGAGACCGGCGGCCCGCTTCCCGATCGCCGCAGGCGAGCACCTGGGTACTCCGCGAATGTCCGACGCAGCGCCGATTGAACACCCCGGATGGTTAACGGGCGGTGATTTCGCCGAAGCCGACGAGCCGCTGCAGCTGTTTGCGGCGTGGTTTGCCGACGCCAAGCGCGCCGAGCCGGACAATCCAGATGCCATGACGCTGGCGACCATCGATCCCGACGGGCTGCCGAATGCGCGGATGGTGCTGTTGAAGGGTTTTGATGAGCGCGGCTTCGTCTTTTACACCAACCTCGACAGCGTGAAGGGCCATGAATTGGCGGCCGCGCCCAAGGCGGCGCTGACGTTTTACTGGAAGTCGCTGCAGCGCCAGGTCCGGGTGCGGGGCAGCGTCGAACCGGTCTCGGCGGCGGAAGCCGACGCCTACTTTGCCACGCGCTCGCGCATGGCGCAGATCGGCGCCTGGGCCAGCAAGCAATCCTCGGCGCTCGAAAGCCGCATGACGTTCGAGCAGGCAGTCGCGCGCTACACGGCGAAATTCGCGGTCGGCCCGGTGCCGCGGCCGCCGCATTGGTCAGGCTATCGCGTCAAGCCGCAGGCGATCGAGTTCTGGCAAGAGCGGCCGTTCCGACTGCACGACCGGATTGCCTTCACCCGCTCCAGCTTAACCGCGCCGTGGCGCAAGACGCGGCTTTATCCATGACCGGGAGCAAACAAACATCTGACATCCGCAGGACGGGAAGAGATAGATGCCGATGAGCAACCAACCGCGCCGGACGCTGCTTCTCACCGGGGCGAGCCGTGGCATTGGCCACGCGACCGTCAAGCGCTTTTCTGCCGCCGGCTGGCGCGTCATCACCTGCTCGCGGCACCCTTTCCCGGAGAATTGTCCGTGGGAGGCCGGCCCGGAGGATCATATCCTGGTCGATTTGGCGGACCCCGAGAGCACCGACGAAGCGATCGCGGAGATCAAGCGGCGGCTCAACGGCGAGCTGCACGCGCTGGTCAACAATGCTGCGATCTCGCCCAAGGCGCCAGGCGGCAAGCGGCTCGGCTCGATCGACACCTCGCGCGAAGATTGGCACCACGTTTTCCAGGTGAACTTCTTTGCTCCGATCATGCTGGCGCGCGGGCTGCTCGACGAGCTTCAGGCCGCCAAGGGCTCCGTCGTCAACGTCACCTCGATCGCCGGCTCGCGCGTGCATCCGTTCGCCGGCGCCGCCTACGCGACGTCAAAGGCGGCGCTCGCCGCACTCACGCGCGAGATGGCGGGTGATTTCGGCGCGCTCGGCGTGCGCGTCAACGCCATCGCGCCGGGCGAGATCGACACGGCGATGCTTTCGCCCGGCACGGAAAAGATCGTCGAGTTGATCCCGATGCACCGCCTCGGCACGCCCGACGAGGTAGCGAAGATCATCTACGTGCTGTGCACGGAGACCTCCTCCTACGTCAACGGCGCCGAGATCCACATCAACGGCGGCCAGCACGTGTGAGGGGCAAGTGCCTCACTCGGCCACCGGACCGGCCGTGGCCAAAAAGGGCTGTGCTGCAGGCTCTGTCAGCCGCTCGCTGATCCGCAGCGCGGCGACGGCGTCACCATCATCCTCATCGAGCACATCATGAGCGCGGTGATGAGCTTCTCGCAGCGACTTGTGGTGCTGGTCTCCGGGCGCAAGATCGCCGACGGCGAGCCGAATGAGGTGGTGCGGAATCCGGAAGTGGAAAGGGCTTACCTTGGCCAGTAGCCTCGCCATCGCCGGCATTCACGCCGCCTACGGGGCGGTGCGCGTGATCGAGGACGTCTCGCTCAATGTCGGCGCCGGCGAGACCGTCGTGCTGCTCGGCACCAACGGCAATGGCAAGTCGACGCTCATGAAGTGCATCATGGGTATCGTGCGGCCGAGCGCCGGATCGATTATCGCCGAGATCGACGGCGTCCATCACGATCTCATCGGCCGCGCCACCGAAGAGATCGCCGATCTCGGCATCGCGCTGGTGCCGGAGGGACGCCGGCTGTTTCCGAAGCTCACGGTCGAGGAAAACTTGCTGCTCGGCGCGTTCCGCCGTACCGCGCGCCGCGAACTCGCGCGCAATCTCGCCGTCTGCTTCGAGACCTTTCCCCGTCTCGCCGAGCGCCGTGGGCAACTTGCCGGCAGCCTCAGCGGCGGCGAACAGCAGATGCTCGCGCTCGGCCGCGCGCTGATGCTGGCGCCGAAAATCCTGCTGGTCGACGAACCTTCGGTCGGGCTAGCGCCGATCCTGGTCGCCCGCACCATCGATGCCATCGCCGAGATGAAAGCGCGCTACAATCTTACCGTGCTGATGGCGGAGCAGAATTTCACCCAGGCGATCCGCATTGCCAACCGCGGCTACGTGATCGTGCACGGCAAGATCGCCTTCGAGGGCCGCTCGACGGACGAGCTCAACAATAACGAGCTGATCAAGAAGTTTTATTTGGGGTTGTGAGGCTGTTTTCATTCTGCCCGTTTTGGCCGTCATCTAAACCATACTTCTCGAATTCTTCGAAGCTGCGTGGCTGTAGGATGTCGGCAACGGTCGTAAGGATATCCCCGATATGATGGGAGAAATCCTTCATCAGCTTGTAATGCTGATAGTCTTTACCCCCCAGGATTTCGTAGCCATGCTCGTTGACCAGCGCCTCAAGTTTTTCGCTCTCTTCTTTCCAGTAGACGGCAAATTGCGCCCGCTCCAGTGGGCTCCATATCTTGGCGTCAGACAGCGTGTAGACTCGAATGCGGCTGAGAAATTCATGGTCGTCCTGTCGGCAGTTCCGCCACACCTCGAAAAGCTCATACATGCAATAAGGGGACTTCAGATATTTGTCGCTGAGTACGATGAAAACGCGGTCTCCACGTCCGATGCGCTGCATGAACTTCGAAACGCGATCGCCGAGGCCGAGAGTTCTCTTATCCCGTATGATGCGGATGCCACGCTTTTCTGCGGCCTCGCATAGATGGTCGACGACGCTTTCCCGCGAGCGGCCTTCGGGCGTGAGGTCTCCCCACGCATAGGAAACGAAGTATTCCGGTTTCGGGCCAGGCTCCTGGACAAAACTTAGCTTGGCCGCGGCCTCCATTTTATCGGGGGCTTCCCTGGCTTCCATCCGCCCTGTCACACCGGCGGGCCCCGCTTTCTTGTCTGACGGAGTGAAGCCAATTCTGCGCTCTTCTTCCTCGACAAGCTCGACCAGCCGCTTCAGCAGAACAGCCGCCTGTCCACGTTGCGTTTGGACGGTGATCTGGCCTTTCCAGAGCCCAGTCGTTTTCTGTTCGATCAGGCCGCGGCTTCCGGTCGTGTCCTCGTAGACATACACGCCGTCGCGCCAGTAGTCGGCATTGATGCCGGCGTCGCTGCCGATCCGCGAGATGATGCCGCGGATGAGCGCCGGCGTGAGCAAGGCGTAATCGAACTCGGCCTTCTCGATCGGACGATCCGTGTCCCATTTTTGCGCGATCTCGCTTTCGGGTTTGGCCGGCAGAACGTCGGGCGTGATGTATTCGGCTTCGACTCGTCCATGGTATGCCGCGGCGCGATATTGGAAGCAGATGCCACAGGACCGCATCATGCTGAGGAACAGTTCCTGCTCCGGAACGCCGTAGCCGGCCTCGTCCCAAATCCACTCTGCGAGGTCGCTACG
>Ga0187864_10004075_pt1 | contig 11631 bp, 9 predicted proteins | sample June2016WEW_11_4_FD_132985 | JGI IMG/M metagenome (GOLD analysis project Ga0187864, IMG submission 132985) | Peatland microbial communities from SPRUCE experiment site at the Marcell Experimental Forest, Minnesota, USA - June2016WEW_11_40 | ecosystem: Environmental > Terrestrial > Soil >... | reverse complement strand
GTGGAGTCCAGCGCATACAAACTCTGATGCAGATCGACGCCCATCAGATCACAGGCGTGCAACGGACGGGCGGTCGCAATCAACCCCTGCGCGAAATCAGCGAAGATACGCCAGTCGTGCGATTCGTTCGCGTCGGCCAAAGTCGAGCGCGACACTTTGCCGCGGAACCCCATGTGATACAGCTTGCTTTGTAAAGCGCGCAGGCAGGACTCGATATTGCGCAGGCTCTCGCGATAGGTGAGTTGTGCGCAGGCCATCGCCAGCAACTGGTCCCAACAGGAAAATCCCCTGAAGTTAGAGTCGCCATGGTGGCGGGCAACACATTTCTGAAATTCCTTTTCGGGCAGATGCTGGATCAGTTGCGAGAAGACGGTGCGGCCAGAGTTCACCCATCATTGTTTCACCCGGAAGACAGGCGGAAAGAAGTCAATCCGGCCCTTTTTAATTCAAATCGTTCCTGCTTCGACCATGCGTTATCATGCTTATCTTCAATGGGTTAGGATGGCCTCCCGAAATTTTAGCCGGACAGCAGTGAAACAGGAAATATAAAGGTGGATTTCAAAATGGAAATATGGGCTCCACTAACATGGAACCAACGAAAGATCGACTTACCATTGGTTGCCTAAAGTTGGGCGATAACTGAATCGACGATCATGAATTTACTCCAGGCACTAGAAATTACCGCTCAGTCCGTTCCGCAGGGCAACGCAACCAGGACATTATTCTTGGCTTGTGGCTTCACACCTCTACATCTTTCGACTTTTATCGATGCTCACTTGTTGAGATTACAGCCTCAGCAAAATAACGAGTTCAAAGCAGGTGTCTACGGTGATTTGGCCGGAAACCTGCTTCGGGCCGCATCATCCGCGGGAACGGACACCACCATTATTGTTGTCGAGTGGCCTGACATCGACGCACGGTTAGGAGTTCGTGCGTTGGGGGGATGGCGCTCGGAGGACGTTTCCAATATCCTCTCGTCCGCACAGGCCCAGCTTTTCCGGTTGCGCGGCGCAATTTTGCGGGTGGCAGAAAATATCCCCACCATCTTGTGCCTGCCCTCCTTACCCTTGCCCCCGCTCTTCTACACCCGTTCAGATCAGAGCCCGGCCGAACAGCTGCAACTCAACGAGTCTGTTGCGTCCTTCGCCGCATCTCTTGTCAATATCAAAAGCCTCCGCGTACTCAACGTCCAGAAGCTTTCTGCCCACTCCCCGCTTTCGGCTCGGTTCGATGTGAAGTCCGAAATACTGACAGGTTTTCCTTACTCTCTGTCTCATGCTTCTGCGCTCGCGGCACAGATTGCTCAACTCCTTGTAAACCCGACCCCCAAAAAAGGATTAATCACCGATCTCGACGATACCCTCTGGGCGGGTATCCTCGGCGAAGTAGGAGTTAGTGGAATCAGCTGGAATCTCGATCAACATAGCCATATGCACGGTCTTTATCAGCAATTCCTGGCATCGCTTGCAAGTGCCGGGGTTCTCCTTGCTGTTGCGAGCAAAAACGACTCTTTATTGGTCCAGAAGGCTTTCGAACGAAAAGATCTCTTGTTGTCTCGGGACTGCATTTTCCCTTTCGAAGTCCATTGGAATCGGAAATCAGAGTCTGTCCAGCGAATCCTTGAGGGCTGGAATATTAGCCCGGATGCCGTGGTCTTTATCGACGACAGCCCAATGGAAGTAGCTGAGGTCAAAACCGCCTTTCCATCCATCGAAGGCATCGTGTTCCCGAAATCAGACTATCTCGCAATTTGGCAGGTACTGCACTCCCTGCGGGATCTCTTTGGGAAGCCTATCTTATCCGCCGAGGATTCTCTCCGTCTGCAGAGCCTGCGCCAGATGAATGCTCAAAAAGAATCATTGGTATCTCCTAGCGCAGACGATTTTCTGCGGACAGCAGGTGCGCGCATTCAGTTTACCTTACTGAAAGACAATTGCAACCCGCGGGCCCTGGAACTCGTCAATAAGACAAACCAGTTCAATCTGAACGGAAAGCGTTTCACCGAAGGGGAGTGGGTCAGATATCTACAAGACCCCAATTCTTTTCTTGTCATTGCTTCTTATACGGACAAATTTGGTCCCTTGGGCAGGATTGCCGTTATGGTGGGTAAACGATTTGGACAGCAAGTTCGACTAGATTCTTGGGTCATGAGTTGCCGCGCATTCTCTCGCCGGATTGAATTTCAATGCCTGAAGTACATTTTTGAGAAATTTGATGTTACGGACGTTGAATTTGATTTTCAACCTACGGATCGCAACTATCCGCTTCAAGAATGCTTGAAAGAAATCCTGGGTGCTGCACTTCACACGAACTCTTCAGTTTCTCGAGCTGACTTCTTGCAAAGGATTCCATCGTTGTTTCATGGAATCGAGGAGAGCACAAACGAGCCAAGTTGATGATCGTCTCGTGCGTTGCTTCGGTTTGATTTTCGAGAGTTTGGTAAGCGTCAGGCCGCGGCCGTCTGGACGGGATGTGTGTGAGTGGTGATCATGGCTCAGCTGGCAAGTCCAGTACGAAGGGAGACCCCCGAGCTCTGCCGGGGAGGCAGTAGGAGTTTGACAGATACCGGAGTCGATCGCGGAGACTCCCAAACGTGAGCCGCCAAAGCACACGAAGGGGGGTTCGCGATGGACGAAATGGAAAGCCTAAGCCATACGAAGTGGGAGTGCAAATACCATGTGGTTTTCATCCCCAAGTGCCGAAGGAAGACGCTGTACGGAGAACTGCGGCGGCACTTGGGAGAGGTGCCGCAAGCTGGCGGAGCAGAAAGAGAGTCGGATCGAAGAAGGGTACCTGATGCCGGATCACGTGCGCATGATGATTGCGATTCCGCCGAAGTATGCGGTGTCGCAAGTGATTGGGTTTATCAAGGGGAGAGCGCGATTCACTTGGCGCGGGTGTACGGAGAGAGGAAGCGAAACTTTGTCGGGCGGCATTTCTGGGCGCGGTGGTACTGGGTGTCGACGGTAGGCCGGAACGAGGAAGTAAGAGGAAGTAATACGAGCATACATCCGGAACCAGGAGCAAGAAGACCAGCGTTGGACCAGATCAACCTGTGGCGCTAACTGGCCACCGTTACGGTGGCCCCAAACAATCGGGGCCGCGTCAGCGACCCCGCCTAGCCGCTTTGAGCGGCTCACAACCTATTATAAAGCCCCTGGCTCTGCCGGGGGATATTTACACTCACTGCATCACCAGTTTGGGGAACAAACCGAAGAAATCATGCTGGTGTATAATCCGTTATCTCGTTACTATTGATGTTCCGAAAACATACGGTCGCGTAGTAGCCGTAAACTCCGGGAGTAAGGCGGTATCTCAGACGTTTTCTCTGAATAGGTTTTCTACGGGCTCCGTAAGCCCGTGGGTGACGTTGGCCAGTCTGTCGCTGGTAGTTCAGACTCCGATTTCGGTGAGCGGAGCCAATTTCACTTATAAATTACCAGCGTCGAGCGTAACCACTTTCTCAGGTGCGGCCTCGAAAGCACGATGATTGCCCATGTATTGCTGCTGTATTCAGCAACAACCGCCGGAGCGCGTGGTCGCGAACATTCTTGATACGCCAGCTCGGAAGTTTGAACAACTCAAACTTGTGCTTTGATGCCCAACCTGATGCGCGAGGCGTGTTTATGAAGTTCTGGCGCGCGCGGCATTCGTCTGGTCGTATTGCTTTGCTGACGCCGTATGATGGCGGCAACTTGGGTGATGGTGCAATCCAAGAAGCTTTAATTGCTAATTTCCGCAGATGGGATCCGAATATTCAGCTCTGTGGGATCACGCTGAACCCAGCAAGGACTTCAGCTTTACACGACATTCCATGTTATTTGTTAGCGGTAACATCCCGTCCGCACTACCACGCGACACGGGAGCCCACGCCCACTAGTGATTGCACGTACCCATCACCTCCAGCCGGAACCTCCGGAATACGCAGTGTCTACATGCGGTTGAGAAGCATGGCAAGGTTTTTTCCCTTTTTGAAGCCTCTGAAAGTCCTGGTTCGCACGACTGATGAAATCCTGCATCTCATCCGGAGCTACCGCTTGCTGCGTGATATTGACGTGCTCGTGGTTGCGGGAGGTGGACAACTGGATGACGAATGGGGGGGGTGCTGGGGGCACCCTTACGCGCTGCTGAAGTGGACGGTGCTGTCCCGGGTAGCGGGAAGCTCTGTAGTGTTCCTAAGCGTAGGCGCGTCGCTCATGGATTCGCTACTTACCAAGCTGTTTTTGAGAGTGGCGTTGTCATTGGCCTGCTACCGTTCCTACCGAGATCACGAGTCGAGGCAATTGGCGCTCACTATAGACCCACGGGCCGATGGTCCCGTAATCCCAGACCTAGCCTTCAGCCTTCCTTTGATCAGGTACGAGTCCGTCGCTCGGCCTGATCCGACTCGATTGCGTGTTGGAGTTAGTCCGATTGCCTACGCCCAACCCGGACTCTGGCCAACGGAAGATCCGTTGCAATATGAGCGCTACATGATTCAGTTGGCCTCGTTTGTAGCGTCCCTTCTCCGGCGCGGTGTTTTCGTCACCCTATTCTCGTCCTCCTGTCCAGACGAACAATTATTCCAAGACCTCCGTGCCCGCGTCGGCCCCGGGCTCGACCACGAAGCCCTTGCGCGGCTCAGCTCCAGTGATGTGACGACGGTGCACGGCCTCCTCCTTCTCCTTCACTCTGTCGACTTCGTTGTCGCCAGCCGCCTTCACGGACTGGTCCTCTCTTTCCTGGCCTCCAGGCCCTCTATTGCTATCTCGTATGACCGGAAGGTTAGGTGCTTGATGGATGAGCTACGTCGAGCGGATTATTGCCTCGACATCCAAACGTTCAACAGCGATGACCTATTCGGAGCGCTCTTGGGGCTCCAATCCAATCGTCACCTCATCGCGCCGAGGCTAACCGCCACTCGCCGCCAGTACGACCGACTTTTGCAGCCTCAGTATTCACTGGTCGTTCAGCTTCTGCGCCGTCGCCGCGGCGGCCCGCGTCGCGCGGTCACCCTCGAGGAGCTTACTCATGAAAGCACTTCAGATGTTGGGTAATTGGCTAGTTGGCAAAGTGGATTTCTCGAGCGGTCGTCGAAAAGAGCTTGGGACGGCTTTTGGGCAAAATCGGATAAGGAGGGGAGCGGCCAGAGCCGGTCTCCGGAAGGGTTGACGCATGCAAAGAAAGCCAACTTTTTGTTTGCTACAGCCGCGGTCGTATCCCACTCGGCTTTCGCTTGTAATTCCCGTGTACAACGAGGAGGCGGTAGTCCCGCTTTTGCGCCATGCGTTGGAGCAGTTCACGCGCGAGTTGCAGGGTGAGGCCGAAGTCATTCTAGTCAATGACGGAAGCACCGATTTAACCCTGCAACAGATTGTTGACTGGGCGAAGGAGGACGATCACGTGAAAGTGGTAAACTTTTCACGCAACTTCGGCCATCAGATCGCGTCTACTGCGGGGTTAGATTACGCAACCGGCGATGCTGTTGTTCTGCTGGACGCAGATTTGCAAGATCCGTTGCACGTCATCCACCAGATGATTGCGCGCTATTGCGACGGCTATGATGTAGTCTATGGCCAGCGTAAAGCACGCCTTGGCGAGACATGGTTTAAGCTCCTTACCGCGTGGTTGTTCTACCGGTTAATGCGTACCCTTGTGCATAAAGACCTACCTGTGGATGCGGGCGATTTCCGGTTACTCTCCCGTCGGTGCCTTAACGCCCTGCAACAGATGCGAGAGACGCATCGCTTTCTTCGAGGGATGGTGGCGTGGGTAGGTTTCCCACAGGTCGGAGTGCAGTACGAACGATCGCAGAGAGCCGCAGGTTCAACAAAGTACACACTGAAGAAAATGGGGGCGTTTGCGTGGACGGCGGCGACTTCCTTTTCTATTCTTCCGCTAAAAGCAAGCACATTGCTCGGAGTTATTGTAACGCTAGTCGGGGTGGAGGAGGCGGTTCGGGCCCTTCTGGCGAAAATGTTTCATTGGTATGTTGTTCCCGGATGGACATCCCTCACGGTACTCGTTAGTATCATCGGGGGCGCGACACTAATAAGTGTTGGAATGGTAGGGGAATACATTGGAAAGCTATACGAGCAAACCAAGAACCGTCCCCTCTACGTTGTGTCCCAAACTCTCAATGTTAGCCCGGTGAACAGGGCAGACGTGGAACCGCGTCTGAAGGCGGTCGGGAAACAGTGACGGAGCCCGAGTTTGACCATTATTCGCGATCTTACCAGGAACTGCTCTGCGATCCGATTCGTGATCGTTTTGCGGCTGCGGATTCGGAGTTCTTTCACATTCGCAAACGCGACCTGATCCGCAGCTACTTTCGCCAGCGGGCGACAAACACGAGGGAGTTGAGTTATCTCGATGTAGGTTGCGGTCTGGGAGAGCTCATGTCGCTTTTGCGCGGGGACTTCACCCGCGCGGCAGGTTGCGACATCTCCCGGGGTATGATTGGCCACGCGTCAGGGCTCGAAGTCAGGTTGCAGAAGGATCCCTGCAAGATCCCATTTGAAGCCGCGGAGTTTGATGTGGTTTCCGCAGTATGCGTGTGCCATCATGTCCCCGAGGCTGACCGGATCGCGTTGACCCGTGAGATAGTTCGGGTCCTGAAGCCAGGTGGAACCTTCATTGTAATAGAGCATAATCCTTACAACCCTGTAACAAGACTCATTGTGAACCGCTCGCCGATCGATCGCAACGCTCAACTTCTGAGGCCCCGAGAGACAAGGGTACTGATGTCGGATGCTGGACTCGTTCCCGTGGTAACCTCTTACTTTCTTTTGTTCCCCCACCGCGCATACCACCATGGCGGTGCTACAGTAGAAGATTGGCTGTCGATGTTGCCATTTGGCGGTCAGTATGCAGTTTTCGGAAAGAAGCAGGCTGACCGATGAGTCCGGACCCCTTTTGCCCACGCTTTTAGTCTCATGGGGCATGCGAAGTTGCAGCCAAATGCTTAAACCGATCATGAACGTCGACCTCGTCTGGCATACCTTGCCTTGTCGAGCGCTGACAGAACATGGCAGTGTCCTTCTCTCGCCGTTCCTGGGCGTCGCGTATTCCATTTTAAGATCCCATTTCGTCCTAGCGTGGCTATTTGTGCTCGTGTGTGTTGCTGCATGCGGATTACTGATAAGCAGCCACAATAATGCAGTAGATCCAAACGTCCCGAAGCAGCTGCCCTCGGATCGGAGACCGAACTTTCCGGGGCGGCTGGAGCTCATAGATAAGCTCTCGGCAATAGTATTACTGCTTTTTGTGGCGGGCTATATCTTTCTTATCTTTTACAAGGAAGACTTTGCCTATTATGACGACGATGTGCTGACAGATTTTAGCATACGCGGACAAGCATTTGCCCCTCCTATCTGGCCGGATATGGGCAGGTTCTTCCCCCTAGCGGAGCAGGAGTTTAATCTAGTCAGGTTTATCACGAGGTCACCTGCGGGCTATCACTTACTGGTTGCTGTGCAGCTTATCGTGCTTCTACTTATACTGTTTGTCATCCTACGTGAATTTACGATCCGCTATCGCGCTTTGATCGTGATTGCTGTAATGCTCGCTCCAAGCTTTGTTATCTCCTTCAGTGGTTTCGTTTATCCGGAGCGAAACGTCCTGTTTTGGTTGACGGTTATGCTGTTGTGCGTCCAACGCTATTCGAAGACAAAAGCGCGTTTATATTTTGTCGGCTGTCTGATTGCCACACATTTCGCGCTCTACTACAAGGAGACTGTTGTCCTTTTCGTGGTTGCGTATGTCCTGGCCCAGTTGCTCCTACAACTCCATGCGAGACGCAAAGACGAGCATCGGTCATGGCAAGAACTGGTCCGGGAAAATGCGCTCTCGCTGGCAATGCTAGCAGTAGCGAGCATCTATGTCGTAATGTTTGCCGCGTTCATGCATCCATACCGGAAGTTTGCGTATATTGCGCAGCATCGGGAAGATCTCCGCTCTGTGCTTCTGACGTGCTTGCAGACTGATTGGTTTCCTCTTATCCTGTTTGCGGTTTTGGCCGTTCGAGTTCAGCGGTTCATAGCCGACAACAACAGTGACCTTGACGCGATGTGGGATGCTGCCGGCGCCGGAGCTTTAGCGTACTTTGTCGGGATTACCGGGCTAAGGCTAAGCAGCGCGTACTACATGGCACCCGTGGATTTCGTGGCGTGTCTGTATTTGGCCGAGATATCTCGTGTGTGGTTATCCAAACCAACTAAGATCCGTACAGCGGTGGCAGCCGTCACAGTGGCGTGCGTCTTGATTCAGAACGGTGCTTACTCGTCGTTCCGAATTGTCGAAAGAAAGAGCCTAATAGCTGTCAAGCGTCAACTTGCAGAGTTTTTGCGACAGTATGAGGGGACGGCGAGGAGCGATAGGATTGAGTTATTTTTTCCGTACTCCACTGGATACCATCTGATGGGCCTTTCTTCGTACTTGAGGTACCGGGGATTTCAGTTGGATGGACAGAGCGGTACTATGCTGGCTACGGGTTCGCGTCTTGTCATCGAAGGGCGCGAGGACTTTCCCGACGGCCGGTGTGTTGCATATCGCGATTACGCTTGTATTCACTCGAATGGTGCGGCGCCTGGTGGCCTGATCATTGTGCTCCCCGACGATAACGTCTCAATGGGTGAACTGGAGAAGATTGAGAAGGGGGCGTGTTTGTTGCTAACTGTTAAGCCCAGCGCAGTGTCCGGTGGGGCAAACGCGTGGTTGCGCAGACTGCATGCGGTCTCACCGGAGTTTTCGAACCGCGAGTTGCCAGAACATTGGCTGCAGCTTCATGTCTTCGAGAAGCGCAGGTAGTTGTGTGCGGGATTATGACAGACAAGAAAAAGCGAATAACGCTCGCATCGATTGCGACCCGTACGCTCTGGCGCCCTGAGATCACGATCGGGGTCCTCCTCGTTGCTTTGCTGCTTCAAAAGACAAAGCTCATGCGGCCTGTGGCGGGGGGCCACATATTCTTTGCCATTGTCCAGCACGACGGCGCGGTCTTCGCCCTATTGTTGCTGCTTTATGCAGTCGGATCGGCAATCGCGAGCCGGAACAAGGTTGGAATAGCCGGGGCCGCCGCGACGATTGTCAGTAAGCTGTGCATCGTGGTGTTTCTATTGGTTGTACTGCTGTATGCGGCCGATGTTGCTGCATACCAATTCTTTATCACGCGATTGTATGCCAGCGATATTGTGACATTTTCTTCGGAGCCGCGCGGCGTGTTCTCGTTGCTTCGCACCGGTTGGCGGGTTATGAGTGCACGCGCCGCCTGGAAGCTCGCGATTGACGCCGCACTAGCGTTATTGCTCCTGCGCGCTTGTTGTGTGCTTCTGGTTAGGCCCGTGCGCTCACCGTTACGCGGCGCTTACTTGGTGGGGGCCACGCTGGCGCTTGCGATTTTCTGGCGTGTGCCGGTCCCGAACTACGTGTATTCCTTTGTGGACAGGCCACTGTTCGAGAATTTCATCGAGCGCAACCATAACTTCTACGTGCGCAACACCTTTAGTGATGCTTTCCGAGCGCAGATCTTGGCTGCCCCAGTGCCGGCCATGAACTGCGAATCGGGGAGAGGCCGTCGGCTCAACGTGATTCTTTTGGTCGTCGAGAGCTTATCGGCGTACCACTCCCACTTTTTCTCGGGAGTGGAGGATTGGACGCCGAATCTCGACGCAATTGCAAGGCGAGAGACAGCACTCACGAACTTTCATGCTAACGGGTGGACGACCACTGGGGGGTTGGTCTCTCTGCTGACTGGGACACTCCCGTTGGTTCCTGAGCTGCGCACGAGCAGGACTACGGCATTTACTCCGATCGGAGGAACGTCGCTCACGGACTATCTTGATGTCCCACGGCCACTTGCGCGAGCACTCTCTGAGCAGGGATACGCGACAGAGTTCGTCGCGCCGGGTGACCTCACGTTCTCGGGACAGGACAAATGGTTGCCTGCCATGGGCTTCCAGAAGATTATTAGCGGAGATGATCCACGCTTCGCGGCACAGAAAATGCGTGGCCCCTTCGATTCGGTACCGGACCGATTACTCTATAGTGTGGCTCTTGATGAGCTGACCCAGATGCCTGCCGACAGGCCGTATTTTGTGGTCGTGCAGACATTCTGGAGCCACCGTCCGTTCATGGATCCGACCGACGACCTTAAGCTGAACGGCGAAGAGCGTGTATTCCGCGATACTGATGCGCAGATCGGAGTTTTTTATGAGCGTCTGGCGGCGGCTGGTTTTTTCGAGAATGGCCTGCTGTTTATCACCGGAGACCACCGGGCGATGGAGCCGTTTCAAAAGGCGGAATTCGAGCGTTTTGGAGCCTCTGCGGCGGCACGCGTGCCAGGCATAATTGCGACGCGTGCTGTGGACCTACCGCGAATGCTCGCACAGGACTTTCAGCAGCGTGATTTTCCCGCTTCGATCGAGGCGCTCGTCAGCGACCGGTACTGCGTGGTGCCACAGGAGGGATCTTTTCTGAGTAATCCACCCAGGCCACCCAGTTGTATCATCCAGGCGCGCGGAGATGACCGCGACCTCATCTACGTCAAGTGCGGCACAGCGGAAGGTACTGTACGAGCCACCGGCGATGCCACGAGATTCGTGAGCGGCGCTGTGCCTGACGAGGCGTCGATAATCCAAACCATCAATCGCACCCGCGTGCGTCGGGTTAGATAAGTGCTGGGTTTCGAAAGCTCACTGAACGACCTTCGGCCTAAAGCCGAAGGGTTATGACCGTGTTGGCAGCATCGTTATCGGGCATTGAGTTGCAGTCATAGCAGATATCATCGTTTGAAAACTGTACGAGTGATGGTCATTCCCTTACTTGTCTCAAAAACGGAATTCGGTCGGGTTCCCGAACAATACTCGGGAGAGGAACGGCGCCGGGGTCTCGGCAGCCGCCATCAGATGAACGCCCTGCTTCTCGGAGTGGTGGTGATTGGTGTCGGTCTGAGGCTATGGCCATACATTGCGAATACATCGCCCCGGCTCGACTGATTGGAAAAGTTTTTGCGGGTGCTGGATAGATTGTGTTTGGAGTCGTTGCCCTATGTCCGACACGCGTTTAACCAACGCTAGGCCGGCTCAGCGCTGTGAACCGAACGGGATGGGATTGGAGGAGCAGACAGTACCACTGATTACCCGCGGCCCCCGCACCGGTCTGGGAAGTACAGTGGATCGCTGCCGGAAAGATCCGGGAGATCGCACGCCTAAAGTCGCTGTTTTGTGTCAACCATCCTTACTTCCATATTCTGGATCCGGAGTGGGCATTTGACCATCAAGATGTGCGTTCATCCTTTTGCCTGTCACAAAGTCTGAAGGAGGCTCAGATGGTTAAGCGCGATTCGACTTTCGGTGGGTATAAAGTGATTACCGTCGCGCTTGCGGTCTGCCTGATCGGGTCGGCACTCGCTCACTTGGGTCTGGCGCGGAAAGTGTCGAAAGCTCGAGCCATGATCCACGACAAGCTGAGCAGCACGCCGGCGGTTAGACTGTCACCTACTTCCGCGGACTTCAGCATTCAAGCGATTGGGACGAGCAGCCCTCAGCGTACGATCACGTTAACGAACAGCGGCACAGCTCCCTTGCATATTAGCAATTTCACCATCACGGGTGGGGATAAAGACGACTTCGGTTTGAACCAGAACTGTCCAAG
>Ga0187864_10004074_pt1 | contig 11632 bp, 9 predicted proteins | sample June2016WEW_11_4_FD_132985 | JGI IMG/M metagenome (GOLD analysis project Ga0187864, IMG submission 132985) | Peatland microbial communities from SPRUCE experiment site at the Marcell Experimental Forest, Minnesota, USA - June2016WEW_11_40 | ecosystem: Environmental > Terrestrial > Soil >... | reverse complement strand
GTCGAGGAACGATTGAAGCAGGTTTATAAGGCGCATCACCCGCGCGCCTAGACGGCCGTCGCGGGGCGCCAGGGAGGCGCACTACCTCATGCCCGATTACATGTTCTTGCTGGAAAGCAGACTCTCCCCGGAGCAGCGGGCCGTGCTCGAACGGGTGCAGGAGCTGTCCCGCTTGCAGGACCTCAACGTGTACCTCACGGGCGGCGCCGTCCGCGACCTCATCTCCGGCCAGCCGATCCGCGACCTCGATTTCACCGTCGAGGGAAATCCGGTCCGCATGGTGCGGGAACTGGAAAAAGGCGGCGCGCGCGTCGCGTGGGAAAGCGAGCGCTTGCGCCACTACGAAATGATCTTTGCCGGCGACGCCGACGGCTCGATTTCCGCCGCGCGCGACGATGTCTACGAACGGCCCGGCGCCAAGCCCGAATACCACTTCGCCGGCATCATGGAGGATCTGCGGCGGCGCGATTTTTCGGTCAATGCCATCGCCATCTCGCTCAACACGCAATCTCGCGGCCTGCTGCTTGATCCCATGAATGGTCTCGCCGACCTCGAGAGGCAAGAAGTCCGCGCGCTCTCGATCCACGCATTCACGAACCAGCCGGTGCGCCTGCTCCGCATTCTGCGCTACACCGCCCGCATGGGCTTCAAGATGGAGTCCCGGACTCAGGAGTGGTTCGATCTCGCGATGGAGCGGCGCCTGAACGAAACCATCGAGGGCGCCGACGCCGGCCACGAGCTGCGCGCGCTCGCCCGCGAAGACAATCCCGCGGCAACGCTCAAGCAATGGGAAGCCCGCGGCTTGCTGGCGGCAATCTATCCCAAGCTACAGCGCCGCAAGCCCGACTACGACAGCTTGAACAAGTTGGCGCGCGTGCGCGCGAATTTCCTGGCTGCCGGACTCCGCCCGCGCCTCCACGTCGCCGTGACGGCCTACACCCTTGGCCATCTGAAGTCCCGCGAACTCGCCGCGGCCCTGCGCCACCTGGAATTCCGGCCCGCTGAAGTGGAAGCCATTGCGCACCTGGTGCCCGAAGCGCAAAAGGTCGTGAAGGTGCTCAAGAGCCGCAAGACGAATGCGCCCAAGGACGCTTACTTCTACCTCGCTTCCCTGCCGGCCGAAATGCTTGCGTTCATTGAAGTCGAGCTGCCGAACCCGCGCGCCCTCTCGAAGATCCGCAACTACATTCAGAAATGGCGGCCGCTGCGGCTGGCCCTTCCGGCGGCCGAGCTCGATGCGCTGGGGGTGCCGCGCGGCCCGAAATTCGACAAGATTCTCGAACAGCTCTTCGAAATGCAGCTTCGTGGCAAGGCGCGTTCTCCCGAGGATCGCACCAAGGCCCTCCGCCAGCTCGCCGGAATTAAGGAAGAGCCGAAGAAGAAGCCCGAAAAGGAAAAGAAGCAGCGCAAGGGCAAGGAAACTGGCGAGGCTCCGGCGAAGGCTCAGCCCAAGCCAGGCGAGAAGCCCCCACAGGAAGCGCCCGCCGCCGCTCATCCGGCCGGGAGGGAGGCGCCCTCCGCACCGAAACCGGCGCGTTCTGCAGCTGCTGCCATCGGAGCGAGCGCACAGGCGAAGCACGAAAGGGCGGCGGCCGCCCATCGTGCAACGCAAAAGCACGCGCGCGCCTCGCATTCCAAGACTAAAGCGCGCCCGGCGAAGAAGTCCCCCGGGCGATAGTTCGCCGCGAATGCCACGGGTCTCATGGTTTTGAACCGCCAGCGCCGCATTCGAGTCTCTGTCGCAGACCTCGAGAAGTTTCTGGCACGCGCGCGCCGGACTCTCCGCCTGCCGGCCGGATCGCTCACGGTCTGCCTCGTGACCAACGCTGAGATCGCGCGATGGAATCGTTCCTACCGCGGCAAACGGGGCCCGACCGACGTGCTGTCGTTCCAGGCCGATGAAAAGCCGGGGCATGGCGTGAAGTGCTATATCGGCGACATCGCCATCGCTCCGGCCATCGCCTTGCGCAACGCGCGCCGCTTCGGCCGCACCTTCGAGGACGAGATGCGCATCCTGATTCTTCATGGCATGCTTCACCTGATGGGTTACGACCACGAGACCGACACGGGGCAAATGGACCGCCGCGAGCGGCGCCTTCGCCGCGCGTTCGGGCTGGCTTAATCCATGTCGATCCTTCTCTACACGCTGGGTGTACTCGCGCTGACGGCGGGGCTCGCCGTCGTCTCCTATCTCGACCGCGTGTACCGCGAGATGGGCCGAGTCTCGAGCGGGCGCATCCGCGAACATCTGGACACCTTCGAAGCAGAGATCGAGCCCCGCTTCAAAATGGACCGCAGCCGCGCGGCGCTCGGTTTCAGCCTGCTGTCGCGCCTCTGGCTCGTGCTGGTCGCCGCCGTAACGGCTCTCGCCGTGAATTCCGCCGTGCCCGGCAGGTGGGAATTTGGTCTTGAACTCGTGCTCTTCCTCGGCGCCGAAGTCATCATCGCCATGCACTTGCTGCCCTTGGTTCTCCTCGCCGGAATGCGCGGCAACTGGATCGCGCCTCTCGTGCCGTTCGTGCGGCTGCTTCTCTGGTTGACCTGGCCTGTTCACGCGGCCCTGGCTTTCCAAGCTTCCGTGCTCCGGCTTTCCGAAGAGGAGCCGAGCGCGCCCGCCGCGGAACAACAGGCCATCGAGGCACTCGTCGACGCCGCCACCGAGGAAGGAATCATCGAGCAGGACGACGCGCGCCTGATCGAGCAGGTCGTCGAATTCGGAGACAAGCGCGTCCGCGACGTCATGACGCCGCGGCCCGACGTCGTGGCCATCCCGGCAAAAGCCACGCTCGAAGAGCTTCGCGAGCGGATCGTCGAAACGAAATTTTCGCGGCTTCCCGTTTACGACAAATCGCTCGACGACATCGTCGGCATCACCGTGGCGCGCGATATGCTCGAGGTTCCCGAACGCGACGCCGCGCGGCGCACCGTGCGCGAGCTGATGCGGCCCGCGCTCTTCGTCCCTGAAACGAAATTCGGCTCCGAGATGCTAAAGGAAATGCAGCGGAAGAATCAGAAGATGGCCATCGTCATCGACGAATACGGCCTGCTCGCGGGCGTCGTCACCGTCGAGGACTTGATCGAGGAGATCGTCGGCGAAATCGGCGAAGAGGACCGTCGCCCCGCGCCCGACGCGATTCGCGAGGCCAGCGGCGCGATGGTCCTTCGCGGCAGCGTGCCGGTGGACAAGATCGGCGAGCTTTTCGGCGTCGAGCTCGATGCGATTGCCGCTCGTTCGAACGCAACCACGGTCGCAGGCCTGCTCAATAGCATCGCAGGTCACGTTCCTCGTACGGGCGAGATCATCGAATTCGAGGGACTGCGATCCGAAGTCCTCGAAGCTAACCAGCGCAAGGTCCTCCGCGTTCGCGCCCGGCGCGCCGCCGCCGGCGCGGCTTCTTCCGCCCGCACGGTCTAGGTTCCCGCGCGCATCCGCGCCACTTCCTCGCGCAGTTCCCGCAACTCTCGCTGCAACTCCGGCAGCCGGTTGAACACCGCCACCGATTTCCGCCACGCGTGATTCTCCATCGCGGGGTACCCCGAATAGATCGCGCCTGCCGGAACGTCCGCCGGCACACCGCTCTGCGCCGTCAATATCGCGCCGTCGCCGATGGTCAAGTGCCCCGCGCACCCAACCTGCCCCGCGAGCATGCACTTGTTCCCCACGCGCGTCGTCCCGGCAAGACCCACCTGCCCGCAGAGCAGCGTGTCCTCGCCGACTTTGCAGGCGTGCCCCACCTGCACGAGGTTGTCGATCTTCGTCCCGCGCCCGATGCGCGTCTCGCCGACGGTCGCGCGGTCGATCGCGCTCTGCGCCTGAATCTCCACGTCGTCCTCGATCACCGTGATTCCCGCCTGGCGCATCTTGTGCCAGCTTCCGTTCGCCTCTCGCGCAAAGCCGAAGCCGTCGCTGCCCACCACTACTCCGTTCTGCAGCAGCACGCGATTCCCAATCCGGCAGCCTTCGCGCACGCACGTGTGCGAATGAGCGAAGAAATGGTCGCCAATCCGCGCGCCGCGATAGATGGTGACAAAGCTGTGCAGCACCGCGTGATTGCCGATCTCCACATCCTCATCCACGAAGCAGTAAGGACCGATATGCGCGCCGGCTCCAATCTTGGCGGAGCCCGCTATCACCGCCGTCGGATGCACGCTCGGACCATACTGCGGCGCCGCGTGAAACAGCTCGATAGCACGCGCGAAATCGAGATACGGATTCGCCGAACGCAGCGCCCCGACGTGTCGGGGCCGCGGGTCCTCGCGCGCAATCAGGACCGCCGACGCGCCCGTTGTCTCGAGCGCCGGGCGGTACTTGCGGTTCGCGAGAAACGTCAACTCGCCCGCGCGCGCCTCCTCAATCCCGGCCACGCCCGTGATCTCAAGGTTCGCGTCGCCCTCGACGACGCATCCCAGCTTTTCGGCGATTTCTCCGAGTTTCATGACTGTCTCCTAAGTGTTCCGCGCGGCAAGGCGAAATCGTGCACGCAGGGAAGAACTGAAAGTTAACAGTTGAAAGTTGAAAGTTCAAAGGAAACGGTGTGGGTAACAGTCAGTTTCCGATGCGGATGCACTCCTAACGGCGGTGCAACGGGTGACGTGGCGATGGACGTCTCACGCCTGCTGGAGTGGCGACCCAGACTCTATCGCTTGTGCGTCTGCGCGTAATCGATGGCGAATTGCTTAAGCGTCGGACTCGTCATGCCCAGCGCAGTCGCTTCCTTCTCCGCGCGTTCGACATCCCAATGATCGACCACCAGCCGCTTGATGAACCACATCGTGGCCGCGCGGCCGCCGCCCGCGCAGTGAATGAACGCCGGCTCGCTGCCTTTCGCGGTGATCGCATCCAGAAACTTGTCGGCCGCCGCGGAATCGGGTGCGGCGGCATTGAAGGGGACATGGTAGTAGCGAATATCAGCGGCTTTCGCGGCAGCCGCTTCTGCCTCAACGTCCGCGCCGGGCTCGCTGTCCTGGCGCAGATTGATGATCGACGCGAAGCCCATCTTCTTGATTGCGGGCACTGCCTCGGGCTTGATCGCGCCCGTACAGGCGACCGTCGTCTCCAGGCGATGGAAGTTGGTGATGCCCTCAACCGTTTCCTTGGTGACTTCCTGCGCCCGGGCCGGTGTCCCTGCCAACCACGCGGTTGCAATCAAACTCATCCCAACTAAGAGAAGCGATTTCATGGCCGTCCTCCTTCGATCGCATCCGATATTACTACTTTCCGAGGAGTTGCCGTGCAATGACCATGCGCTGAATTTCGCTCGTGCCTTCGCCAATCGTACACAGTTTGACGTCGCGATAATATTTTTCCGCGGGATAGTCCTTGATGAACCCGTAACCGCCGTGAATCTGCACCGCCTCGTTCGCCACGCGCACGGCCACTTCGCCCGCGTACAGTTTCGCCATGCTCGACTCGCGCGTGATCCGCGCCTCGCCATCGCCCGACGCAATCGCCCGGTCCGCGAGCCACGCCGCGCGGTACGTCAACAGGCGCGCGGCATCGATCTGCGTCGCCATGTCCGCCAGCTTGAACTGGATCGCCTGAAACTCGGCGATGGGCTTGCCGAATTGTTTGCGCTGCTTCGCGTACCGCACGGAGCATTCGTACGCGCCTTGCGCCATGCCCAACCCGAGCGCCGCAATCGAAATCCGCCCGCCGTCGAGAATCTGCAAGCTGTTGATGAAGCCTTCGCCCTCGCGCCCAAGCAGGTTCTCCGCCGGCACCCTGCAATCGGTGAACACAACTTCGCTCGTATCGCTCGCGCGCAGCCCGAGCTTGTTCTCTTTCTTGCCGGGCCGAAATCCGGGAGTTCCCTTCTCCACCACGAACGCTGAAATCCCGTGTTGCTTCTTCGCCGCGTCGGTCACCGCCATGCCGACGCAGACATCGGCGTAGTGCCCGTTTGTCGTGAACGTCTTCGAGCCGTTGATCACCCAGCCGCCGCCTGATCTCCCAGGCTCGTCTTGCCGGCAACCTGGGAGCCCTTCCTGTTTCACCGCGACCGTGCGCGTCCCGCCCGCATCCGATCCCGCTTCCGGCTCCGTCAGCGACCAGCACCCGAGCTTCTTTCCCTGCGCGAGCGGCACCACGTATTTCTTCCTCTGCTCCTCGCTCCCGAATTTGAAAATGTGATTCGTGCAGAGCGAATTGTGCGCCGCGACGATAATCCCCACTGAGCCGTCCACGCGCGACAGCTCCTCGATGATGATGGCGTATTCGACATAGCCCATTCCCGCGCCGCCGTACTTTTCCGGGAAGATGACGCCGAGCAGCCCCATTTCCGCGAGCTTCGGAATGATCTCCGACGGGAAATGCGAGGCTTCGTCCCACTCCATCACGTGCGGCGCGATTTCGCCTTCGGCAAACTCGCGCACCGTGCTCCGGAGCTGCTCCTGTTCGTCTGTGAGCGAAAAATCCACGTCTCATTTATATCACGGTGGTTTCGCGCGCACGTGCGAAGCTCTCGCCCATTCCTCGCGTTTGACACGCCTCAGGCTGGGACATAACATGACCGCCCGTTCGGCCTGCGCAGCCGCTGATTCACCCAGGAGCCTGGAATGCGACTTCCACCCGGTGTCACCAGCAAGGATTTTGCCGACGCGTTGAAACAATTCGGCGAAGCCGTCGGCAACGAATGGGTCTTCTCCTCCGACGAAGACGTCGATCCCTACCGCGACTCCTATTCGCCCTTCTGGCACGAAAGCGAGGAGCCGATTCCATCCGCTGCTGTCGCTCCCGACTCCGCCGAGCAAGTCCAGAAAATCGCGCGCATCGCCAGCGCCTACAAAATTCCTCTCTGGACGATCTCCACCGGCAAGAATCTGGGCTACGGCGGCTCCGCGCCGCTGCTCGGAGGCAGCGTCGTCCTCGATCTCAAGCGCATGGACCGCGTCCTCGAGGTCAACGACAAGAACCACTACGCTCTGGTCGAGCCCGGCGTCAGCTATTTCGACCTCTATCGCTACATCCAGGAGCGCAATCTCAAAGTCTGGATCGACCCGCCCGATCCGGGCTGGGGCAGCCTCGTCGGCAACGCGCTGGAGCGCGGCGGCGGCTACACCCCCATGCGCGACCACTTCGACTGCCACTGCGGCATGGAAGTGGTTCTCGCCAATGGAGACCTCGTGCGCACCGGCATGGGCGCGCTCCCGAATTCCAAAACCTGGCAGCAGTACAAATACGGCTTCGGCCCGTTCGTCGACGGCATGTTTTCGCAGTCCAATTTCGGCATCGTCACCAAAATGGGCTTTTGGCTCTTCCCGCAGCCGGAGGCCTATTTCTCCGGGAGCGTTTCGGTGCCGAAGCACGACGACCTTTTCCCCCTCGTCGAGACCTTCGCGTATCTCATCAACTCCGGAATGGTGCAGGCGACAACCACCGTCATCAGCCCGCTGGCCTTCGCGCGGCCCGGCTCGGAGCTGGCCGCCCTGCGTGCCAGCGGCTCGACGAAGGACCTCGAAGACTACGCCGCGAGAAACAATCTCGGCTACTGGAGCGTGTCGCTGCCGTTCTACGGCCCCGCCAAGGTTGTCGCCGCGCAGTGGGAATACGCGAAGGAGAAGTTCGCCGCCGCGATTCCCGGCGCCAAATTTCAGGACGGCGCGTCGTACCGCTTCCCGCTCGACGCGGATCAGTTGGCGAAGATTGTGAACCCCGTGCCCTTCGGCGTGCCCAGCCTGCAAACATTCTCCATCGGAGGCCCGCGCAGCCAGGGACACATGTGGTTCTCGCCGATCATCCCGATGACGGGCGAAGCTGTGCTCGAAGCGCAAAGCGTTTTCGATCAGGTTGCCCGCGACCTGGGCGGGGCCAACGGCGCGCCGGGCGGATTTCCGATCTGGTCGTTTTTCGCGCGCGCGTTCGTCATCATCTATTTTTTCCCCATCGAGCACGACGTGGAAAAGAACCGCCGCAACCGCGAAATTTTCCGCCGCCTCGTCAAGGCCGCAGCCGCGCACGGCTGGGGCGAATACCGCACCCACACCGCCTTCATGGGCGACGTCATGGACGCCTACTCCTTCAACGACCACGCGCTCCTGCGCCTCCACGAAACCATCAAGGACGCCCTCGACCCCCACGGCATCCTCTCCCCCGGCAAATCCGGCATCTGGCCCAAATCCATGCGCAAACCAAAGGCGTGACCACGCGCTGCCTCTTCGGAGACTTACACGTAGCGCCGCGTCCTTCAGCGGGGCATCTTGGTTTGAAGTGCCGGGTGCCCCATCCTTCGCGACCTCCGCGAAGGGTGGGTCCCTTCTCTCTTCAGCCCACCTCTCGCTAAGAGAGGTCCCTCGTCGTTCGCTGCGGCGAACTCGCTGGGACGACGACCCTCGCCGGGTCGTCGATTTGTCGATGATGTGATGCCTCTGCGCATCGCTCTCTTGTCACCTGCCTCTTGCCACTCGTCACTTGTCACTCGCCACTGCCTCTCCCGTCCACGCTAGCACGCGGCCGCGCGATCTGGACTGTCCCGAGGTACAGAAGAAGGTCAGGGCTCTCTTAGCCTTGGGGGCATTCTGCATCCGGATTTGGCCCGCGCCCGAATGCAATGTGGGAAGTTCTTTGGGAGGAAAGGCTCGGCCGGCCGCCCGACGCGTCCTAATGCTATTTCGGGAAGTCCCGCCCGAGACGCGCCAGACGCACGGTTCCTTGTGAAACGTCTTTTGGCACGTCACAGGTCTTGCACCTGTAGGTGATTCCCAAAATAACATCTGCGTATCCCTTGGGAACAATTACGTCGACGGTTTTGTTTACCATCGACTTGGGGAGAATTCGTGCGAAAGGCATATTTCGCGCGCCATCCGGCTGTCCCGAGAGCTGTCTGAACTCGTCGGGGTCTTTCACAAACTTACAGCCCTTACAAATCACCAATGTCACTTCCCCGTCGAGTGCATCAACTTCCGTCGTGTTCATAATGTCGAAGGGAACGCTTATTGTGTCTGCCGCGCTCACGGGCAGAGTAATCTCCGTCGACGGAAACGACTGTTTCCCATCGGGCGAATACGAAGGCGGGTCGAAACTGAAAGACAGTTGAGCTTTCGGACCGGGTGCCAGTGCTTTTTCGGTGCTCTGAAGCTCGGCTTGGACGGTTGCCAGCTTCTTTTGAAGGGTGTCAGTTTTCACTTCGGTTTGGAGGGTGCTGACCTGCTGCGAAAGGTCTTTGAACTGGCTCAGAAAAAGAACTGTGTTGTTCGTCTGAGCCTTGTTAGCAGCCTCTACCTCACCTTCTAGCTTCTTGGCATCTTCGCGTTGCGCTCGCTTGTCCTGATTATCCTGATGCAGACTCACGAACGTGAGAACGGCAATCAAGCACATCGCACCGAGCGCGCTGATTTTCAGCCAAGAGTTCCTGTAGTCATCCCAATCCTTAATAAGCTCGAAAACGGCGAGAGCAATCGTTGCAGCGGCCAGAAGATACGGGCTGAACTCCAATAGCCTAGCCATGGCCAGATTGTACCTGACTGCGTAAGGCGAAGACAAAGCGAAGTATTTGTGCTACGGTCTGCCGGTGAGCGAAGGCCGAAAACGAGTATCGCTCATTCTCGCCGCGATTCTCGCGGCCTGCAAACTCCCGCGCATCTCAACGATTGGCGGCAACAGCGGCGCGCTTTGTTCTCCGGGAGGATCGCCGCCGCCCCGCAGAACCGTCCGGGGCGCGGAAGGCGCGGTTCGCTCGTGAAGAGCCGCGTGCGGACCGGACTTCGAAGCGCACACCTTCCGCGTGCTGCAAATAGGCAACGATTTCAAACAGATTCCTGGCGGTCGGATTTCCGCCCGGCCCGAACACCGCGATCCAATTCCTACTTTGGCATCACTTCGCGTGCCAACTTGCTCGCCACCAGTTGGCGTATCTCAGTGCGTCTCTTTCCCGCCTCGACCATGGCGTCTCGCGAACCGTAATGCTTGGCGGAGATAGTTGCGGCCTTAGCGTCGATCTCATCGAGCGCCGCATAATTCGGAAGGAGTAACCCCACTGCGACGTCCCAGTCCTCCGGGCTATCAGTCGTTTCGTTCAGCCAGACTTTGTAATCGCTGATCATGCCTTCCTTCTTGACCGCTTCATACACGGGCTTCAGGTTCTCGCGGAAATCTTTCCAGAACGCATCTCCCTGGCCTGGCTTGATATGGTAGTAGTTGACGATCCACACCGGTCCGACGCCATAATTCGGATTTTGCGCGTGGGCGGGGAGCGCCGTCAGCAGCGTCACGACAAAGGGAATGGTCCACAGAACTTTCCTCATGTATCCTCCTGAATTTTTTGGATGGATTGACTTGGCCCAGGTCCGGACCCCGTAGGATCGGCGGCAGTCTACATCCCGTATCCGCGTCCGTCAACGCGTTCGCGGGTAAGTGAGAGAATGGTGGGTGGCGTACCCTCGGTGGGTCGTTGCGCGCCGCGCGTGCTACCACTTTATATCGCGAGGGAGGCGACGCCGGAGCGGCGGCCAACGGCGCGCAGCACCAGATCGGCGAGCGCGCGTTCGAGAAGTCGATCTGCGAATTCCGCAGCGCGGGACGCGCGGCACAAGTTAGCCCAGCCCGGTCGGGCTGGGAAACGTAGGGGTCGGTCGCGAGCGCCGGAGGTGCGACACCTAGCCGAACACGAAGTTCGGGTCAAATTCCACGCGGTGTTTCTTCAACAGGGCGACCCATTCCGCCTCGAAGGTCATTTTCCGATGGTGCGATTCCTGGGTCTGATGTGTCGCGCCCACGACATATATTTTGCCATTCTCAAAAGTTGGCGGAGCCTAGATGGCGAGGGAGGCGACGCCGGAGCGGCGGCCGACGGCGCGCAGGACCAGGTCGGCGAGCGCGCGGATCAAGAGCGGCGAGTCGTTGAGCGCGGGCATCATGTGGAAGTCGCCGATGCCGAGCGATTCGGCCTGCTCGCGCGCTTCGATGTTGATTTCGTGCAGCGTCTCGATGTGTTCGGTGAGGAAGGAAATCGGGATCACGAGCATCCGGCGAACTCCCTCGCGCGCCATCTTCTCGATCGTGCCCGTCAGCGACGGCTGGAGCCATTTCTGCGGCCCGACACGGCTTTGGAAGCAGAGGACGTGCGGGTTCCGCCACGCCCCGAGTTCGCGCACCAGCCGGACGCTCGCCGCGATCTGTTGCGGATACGGATCGCCCTTCTCGACCAGCGCCATCGGCAGGCCGTGCGCGCTGAAGACCAGGTGAACTTCGTCCGGCCGCGGGAGCTGCCGGAGCACGCTGTTCGTCCGCTCGACGATTCCCGCGAGGTAGTCCGGGTGATCGAAAAAATGATCGACCACGTGAACCGGAACCTTGGGCTTGTGCAGCCGGTTCCATTCCTTGAGGCTGCTCGCCGTGGTCGCGAGAGAGTAGTGCGGGTAGAGCGGCAGCAGGACCAGCTCGTCAAACGGCGCGCCCTCGAGCGACGCAATCGCTTCCTCGGTGCTCGGACGCCAGTAGCGCATCGCGACGGTCACGCGCGCCGTGAGGTGCGGCCGCAGCGCCGCTTCGAGCGCCCTCGCCTGCTGCTCGGTCAGGCGACGGATCGGCGAACCGCCGCCGATTTCGGCGTATTTCAGCCGGACGGTTTTCGAACGCGTGGTCGAGATCAGCTTCGCGAGCGGCTTGCGCGCGAGAAACGAGTCGGGGAAATTGATG
>Ga0187864_10004061_pt1 | contig 11651 bp, 10 predicted proteins | sample June2016WEW_11_4_FD_132985 | JGI IMG/M metagenome (GOLD analysis project Ga0187864, IMG submission 132985) | Peatland microbial communities from SPRUCE experiment site at the Marcell Experimental Forest, Minnesota, USA - June2016WEW_11_40 | ecosystem: Environmental > Terrestrial > Soil >... | reverse complement strand
GTCGCTGAGTGTTTCGAGCCCGTCCTTGCAGGGCATGACGATGTCCAGCAGCAAGAGGGAGATTTCGGATGGGCCGGGATTGGCGAGACAACTGATGACTTCTTCGCCGTTCTGTGCGAATTCGACATTGTAGCCCTGGCAACTCAGCGCGAGGCCGAGATAATTCCTCACTTCGGGTTCGTCTTCGGCAACAAGAATAGTGTGCATGTTCTTTCTTAAGGTCTGTTGGACTTAAACTGCCTTTGCCACCCGCGCCGGGAAGCGTTCAATATCGGGCCGGTGGCGGGACTCGGCCGCCGGAGGTTCAAAGGGAAGCACGAAGGAGAACAGAGCGCCGTCCTCAATGGACTCAGCCCAGATCCTCCCGCCGTGCGAAGTGACAATCAGCTTGCAGATGGCGAGCCCAAGGCCGCCGCCGGACCGGTCAAGCGAGCCGGAGTACGAAGTGTATTGCTGGAAAATCTCGGTGAGGTGTTCAGGCGAGATTCCCGGACCGGAATCGCGAATGTCAACGCGATATGCGGTCGCATCGGACAAGTCGATGGGCGGCGCGGCGCGGTCGAGCGAGCAGGCGTAGCCACGAATGTCGATGAAGCCGTGCTTCGGCGTAAACTTGCACGCGTTCTCGATAAGGTTGACCAGCACCTGCTGCACCTGTTCCGGTTCAAAGAAGAACGGGTGGGGCGAGGGGTCCAATTGGGCGGTCACTGCCAGTTGCTTCTCCTGGACAAAAGCGTTGAGGTCGTGAAGGGCCTGGCTGACGCAGTCCTCAAGATCGCCCTCCTCAAGCTGCAGGCTGCGGGAGACGCGGCCTTCGACGCTGAGCTCGAACATGCCCGACGTGAGGCGCGACAGGCGCCGGGTGCTGTGCTGCATGCGCTCCAGCAGGTCCTTCTGCTGGCGGTTGACTGGGCCCAACTGGCCTTCCACAAGCAGACCGCAGTAGCCGTAGAGCGCGGTGAGGGGCGCGCGGAGGTCGTGTAGCGCGCGAGCGAGGAAGTTGGTGCGATCCTGATCGTACTCCTGAAGACGCAGATTGGCCTGCAGCACGTATTGCAGCAGGGCATCGCGGTCGGTGCGCAGCGTGTCCACCTGAGAGGCCTGGCGCCACTCCGCCTCGGCCAATTCCACGAACGCCTGCAGTGTGGAAAGATTAATTGGTTTCAGCAAGATGCAGACGGAACCGAGACGATCCTCATCGGCCACGGCAGACAACATCGTCCGCTCCAGCAAAACGAGATGCTTCTCGTGCCCATCGCATTCCGGCGCGTCGATTGCGAAGCCGGGTTCAAAATCCCAGATAAACAGGTCAGCGCGGCCAGGTGCCTTTCCCGGCTCGATAGTGTTGACCGCCGCTGCCGTAAGCGCGGCGAGCGTGGTCCGAAGAGCGTCGTCTCTTGATACGAGACAGATCTGCATTCTGATGCATCCCCCGAAAAAAAGTACAACAATTTTGCCTTGCTGCGGTTTTGGCCCTACGGTCGCGCACTACAGCAATCCAATCAATTTGCCTGTCAGTCTAAAATTGCAGAAACTTTGCCAATGTAGAAGGGTGGCTTTGGCCAACCCCCCACGCCACCGGTTATGGCCTGCATGGAAATCTTAGGTTCTGGTACTCTCCGTGGCGCGGCGCGCGTACTCGACGGCAGCGTTGCGGTCGGAGACACCAATTTTTGAGTACAGACTCCGGAGGTGCCAGCGTACGGTTTCGCGACTGATAAACAAGTGATCTGCAATCTGCTGGTTACGGTAGCTTCTGGCAAGTAATCGTAGAATCTCGTTCTCTCGTGGGGTCAGGCGGCGGGGGCTGTCGGCGAGCAGGGATTCGCGGGCAAGCTGGGAGAGGACCAGCCGTGGAGCCCACATCTGGCCCACTCCGACGCTCACCACGGCGCGGCGGAGCATGTCCGGAGCGATGTCTTCTTCGATGACCCCGGCACAACCGCTTCTAAGTAGGTTCACGTAGTCGTCACTCAATACCTCGGGCACAAGGGCGAGCACTTGTAAACGGCCGGAGCGAGACAGCTCAAGCAATTCGTCGCTGTCGAATTGCCGGATGAAGTCGCGCTCGGCGATGAGGACAGCGGGACCAAGGCGGCTGCACAGGGAGAGGACATCGGTGGGGACGGCGGGGCAGCGCAGGAGCGTCAGGCCGGGGAGTTCCTGAAGCGCGTGCTGCATCCGTGTCCACGACTCCGGCGGTAAATCGGCACAAACGACTATGGCGGGCCGCTGGCCTTGAGCAGTTCCCATATACAGACTTCAGCGCGGATCTCGCGCGATCAGACCCAGCGTAACTGAAATCGAAGTGTAACGCGAAGGGAGGCGGAAAACTCTTCAGGATTGCCGGCGACGATCGGCTTGACTCCGGCGAGAATGGAGAGAGCGATATGAATGTACTGGTCATCAATGCCGGAAGCTCCAGCCTGAAGTTCCAGGCTATTGCCACGGACCTCGATCGAATCAAGCAGGACAAGGATGAGCTGCTGGCGCGAGGCCAGGTGGAGCGCATCGGCGGCGAAGCGATCGTCACGCTGACGAGCCGCAGCGGCCTGCGGCAGAAGCTGACATCGCCGATCCGCAATGTCTCGGCAGCGCTCGATTATGTACTGCGCTGGCTGGCGTCGGACCGGTCGGCGATCGATGAGATCCACAGCCTGGGCGACATCCACGCGGTTGGGCATCGTGTGGTGCATGGCGGGGAGCTATTCAAGGAATCGGCGATCATTGACGACAAGGTGCTGCAGGATATTGAGGACTGCATCGATCTGGCGCCACTGCATAATCCCAACAACCTGGCCGGCATTCGCGCGGTGCGCGAAATCTTCGGCCAAGCCACGCCACAAGTGGCGGTGTTCGATACCGCGTTTCACACATCGATTCCCGAACACGCTTATCTGTACGCGGTGCCTTATCACCTCTACCGGCGACACCGCATCCGGCGGTACGGCTTCCATGGCACATCGCACCGCTACGTGGCGTATCGCTATCGCACGCTGAACGGGCTGACGCGCGAGCAGACCCATGCGATCACCCTACATCTTGGCAACGGCTGCTCGGCGGCAGCGATTCGTGGCGGCTATCCGGTGGACACTTCAATGGGCATGACGCCGCTGGAGGGGCTGGTGATGGGGACACGGTCGGGCGATCTGGACCCGGCGATTGTGAACCTGATCGCGAGCAAGGAAGGGCTTTCCACGCACGAGGTGGAGAGCCTGCTGAACACGCAATCGGGGCTGCTGGGCGTCTCCGGGCTCACGAACGACATGAAAGTGCTGGAGGAGGAGCTGAAAGAGCACGACGACCGGCGCGTGCGGCTGGCCATCGAGTTGTTCTGCTACCGTGCGCGGAAGTACATCGGCGCGTATCTGGCGTGCATGGGCGGGGCGGACGCGGTGGTGTTCACTGGCGGCATTGGCGAGAACTCGCCGGAAATTCGCGGACGCATCTGCGCGGGGATGGAATGGGCGGGGCTGACGTTGGACGCCGCCGCTAATAGCGAGATGCTCGCACGCGAGGGGCGTATCAGCACGGAAGGATCGAAGCTGCACGCGTGGGTGATTCCGACGAACGAAGAGCTACTGATCGCACGCGATACGGTGCGGTGTGTCGAGGGGGAGCCGCACCCGTCGTAGGCTACGCTGGACGCCCATCCAGCGCACGGCATACGCGAGGTTCAACGGCAAAGTCCACCAGAGCTGGACCCGCGATCGACATAACCGCTTTGCTACGCTGGCGAGCGAATAAAAACGCTCGTTGGCATAGCGGAACCCGGCCAGGAGTTCAGTCGCACCGATTTGTTTCGGTTGAAAGACGACGTGTGCACGGCCGTCGTATTGACGCCAGTCGCGGGTCAATATTCGGCCCTCGGCTTCCAGCCGGCGAAAGAGCGGCGTACCCGGATACGGCGTCAGGATGTTGAACGTTGCGTTTTGGACACCTGTGTCCTCCAGAAAATCGACGGTAGTCCTGAAAATGCCCGGTGTGTCGTGATCGAAGCCAAAGACGATCCCGGCCTGAACGGCGATTCCGTGCGCGTGAATTCGGCCGATGATTCGGGCGTATTCTTCCACGCGGTTAAAACCTTTGCGCACCTCCAGCATGCTCGGCTGCGAGATGGACTCCAGACCCAGAAATAACTGCTTACATCCGCTCCGTGCCGCCGCTTCCAAAAGCTCGTCGTCACGACCGACATGAACGCTGGCCTGGCTGCTCCACCACTTGCGATAGGGAGCGATGGCACCAAACAACTCCTTTGCATATTCCTTATCAGCGGCGATGTTGTCGTCCCAGAAGACGATTCTCTTACCAGGGAAAGAAGCATATTCCGCCGCCACTTCAGCGACTGGCCGCTTCCGGAAGCCGCCCGCGTACATCACCGCAATGGTGCAGAAATCGCAGTGGTTCGGACATCCACGGGTTGCAAAAATGACTCCGTTGGTGTGGTCGTTCCGGTGAAACAACTCCTTGCGCGCCATGGGAACGTTCTGCAAAGAAGGCGCGCCGGCCTGCCGGTATAGGGAGCGGCAAATCCCCGCTTCAAAGTCGCCCAGAAACTCTTCCCATAGGCCCTCCGCTTCGCCTATGAATATCGCGTCGGCGTGTTGAGCAGCTTCATCGGGCACCAGCGTGACATGCGGGCCACCGAGCACCACACACGCACCCAGCGACCGGAAGCGTGCCGCGAGATCGTAGGCGTGATAAGCGCTGGGCGTGTGGAAAGTGAGAGCGACAACATCCGGCTCGATCCTCGAATCGATTTCTTCGGCCTCTTCGTCGACATGAAAAACATTCCAATGGGGCGGTACGCGGGCCGCCAGGTACGGCATGGTGATCTGCTGAAAATTGAGAAAACGAGCGCGCCGCACTCGCCGAATCTCGGCCGACGAGGCGGTAATGAGCAGAAGTTTTGGCATGACGCCGGGCATTCGACACCCGGCCCACCGCCATGCATATCACATATCGCAAGCTGCCACAACGAACTCGAGTGGAACGCGCCGGACTAATACGGCCACTTCCAGCCGGTAATGTCTGGGCTGTCGATGCCGTGTTCGTAGGCGTAGTTGCGGCAGTCGATCTGCAAATTGCGAAAGCGCTCCTTGGCGTGTGCGCCGATGCGCTGCAGGCGAGGCGTACGGTCGATGGCATCGATGGCCAGAGTGAAGCGGTCGATTTCGTTGTTGATGGCCAGTTCCATGGGCGTGTTGATGTTGCCCTTCTCTTTGTAGCCGCGCACGTGCATGTTGGCGTGATTCGTGCGGCGATACGCGAGGCGATGGACCAGCCACGGATAGCCGTGAAAATTGAAAATGACGGGCTTATCCACGGTGAACAGCGAATCGAAATCGCGGTCGCTGAGACCGTGCGGGTGCTCCGAACTCGGCTCCAGACGGAACAGATCGACCACGTTGACGAAGCGGATCCGGACATCCGGGAAGGCCTCGCGCAACAGCACTGTGGCGGCAAGCGCCTCCTGCGTGGGAATGTCGCCGGCCGATGCCATCACGAGGTCGGGTTCGCGGCCTTCGTCGTTACTGGCCCACTCCCAGATGCCGATGCCCTTGGTGCAATGCCGGATGGCCGCGTCCATGTCGAGATATTGAAGATGCATCTGCTTATCGGAGACGATGACGTTGACGTAGTTCTCGCTGCGCAGGCAGTGATTGGCTACGGAAAGCAGGCAGTTCGCGTCGGGCGGAAGATAGATGCGCGTGACCTTCGCGCTTTTGTTGACCACGACGTCAAGGAATCCGGGGTCCTGGTGGGTGAAGCCGTTGTGATCCTGCCGCCAGACGGTGGATGTGATGAGCAGGTTCAGAGAGGCGATATCCTGCCGCCAGGAGAGCTGATTGCAGATGGACAGCCACTTAGCGAACTGGTTGAACATGGAATCGATCACATGAACGAAGGCTTCATACGTGGAGAGAAAGCCGTGACGGCCGGTGAGCAAATAGCCTTCCAGCATTCCCTCCACGGTGTGCTCGCTGAGCATCTCTATGACGCGGCCATCGGGCGCAAGCTCGCCGCCGTCGGCGTCTTCGGGGAAGTACTCTTCAATCCAGAACTTCTTGCTCACGGCATAGACGGCGTCCAGTTTGTTCGATGTGGTTTCGTCCGGACCGAAAAGCCGGAAATTGTCCATATTTCGCTTCATTACATCGCGCAAATACGCGCCAAGCGGACGCATAGTCTCGTTTTCCAGCTTGCCCGGATGCGGGATTTCCACCGCATATTCGCGAAAATCGGGCAGACGGAGGTTTCGTTTGAGGATTCCTCCGTTGGCGTGCGGGTTGGCGCTCATGCGGCGCGCGCCCGTGGGGAGGAGTTCCCTGAATTCCGGCACAAAGCTGCCGTTCGCGTCGAACAGCTCTTCCGGCTTCTGCGCACGCATCCAGCTTTCCAGCACACGCAGTTGCTCCGGATCTTTGCGGACATCGGGCAAAGGCACCTGATGGGCCCGCCAGAATCCTTCGAGGAAATGGCCCTCCACCTCGCGTGGCGCGCTCCATCCCTTGGGCGAGCGCAGGACAATCATGGGCCAGCGGGGACGGGTGACCGCACCGCCTTCGCGGGCTTCGCGCTGATGGCGATGAATCTCTGAGATGCAATGATCCACGGTCGCGGCCATGGCCTGGTGCATGGTGTCGGGGTCGGAGCCTTCCACGAAATACGGCGTCCAGCCGTAACCCTGCAGCAGTTTCTCCAGTTCCTCATGGCTGACGCGGGCGAGTACGGTTGGATTGTTGATTTTGTAACCGTTGAGATGGAAGATGGGCAGTACAGCGCCATCGCGGACAGGGTTGAGGAATTTGTTGATGTGCCAGGAAGTGGCGAGCGGGCCAGTTTCCGATTCGCCATCGCCAACGACCGCGGCTACGATCAGATCAGGATTATCGAACGCGGCGCCGCAGGCGTGGGAGAGAACATACCCCAGTTCCCCGCCCTCATGGATGGAGCCCGGCGTCTCCGGCGTGCAATGGCTGCCGATACCGCCAGGAAACGAGAATTCTTTGAAGAACGTGCCGAGCCCTTCTTCGTCCTGGCTTTTCTCCGGGTAGACCTCCGAGTACGTCCCTTCCAGATACGCGGGGCCGAGCACACCCGGCGCGCCGTGTCCCGGACCAGCGAGAAAAATCACGTCCTGATCGACCCTACGGATCAGGCGGCTCAGGTGAATGTAGATGAACGACAGACCGGGGCTCGATCCCCAATGGCCCAGCAGGCGATTCTTGATGTGCTCGATTTTGAGCGGTTCCCTGAGCAGAGGATTGTCGACCAGGTAGATCATCCCCAGGCTTAGATAATTGCAGGCGCGCCACCAAGCGCTTACCTTGCGCAGTGCCTCTGCGTCGAGAGGCGTTCCGGGGACGGTGGACCGTGCCGGTCCGTAAGCGCTTAATGCCTGAGTGGAAGATAGCTCGGCGGTTTCGACTGTGCTCATGTCCAAACTCTCCTGGATTCAGCTTACCCGGACTTGATGACAAGACGGTTTCGGCGGAAGAGTTGTGACGGATTGTCGAGCTTGTGGCATCGCGGATTGGTATAATCCGACTGCATGATTCGGGTTTCTGAGATCGGAGACGTTTTCGAAACTACTGTACACTGGCCGGATGCCTCGATTGGCCTCCCGCAGCACCTCCCAGGCAACCCCGCGCGGGTGATCTGGCAGAATTCCAAACCCTCCCGGCCGTAACTGCGTAGCATGGCGCGAGAGCGGGTCCTCATCATCACCTATCTGTTTCCGCCCAGCGGCGGAGTGGGCGTGCAGCGCTTCGTATCTTATGCGCGCTATCTGCCTCGGCACAATTGCGATGCATTGGTCCTGACAGTCCGCAATTCCGTAACTCCGTTACGCGATTACGATCTTGCCCGGAGGGTTCCCGCCGAGACGAAGGTCTATCGAGCCTTCAACCCGGAAGTTCCATACGATCTGCGGGACCGGTTCTGGAAGAGGGTAATCGCGCGTCAACCTGCGGCCTCTCCGTCGTCCGCTCCAGCGGGAGGCGGAGGCTGGAAAGCAATCGCGCGGCACGTGATTCAACGCGTGTTCAACCCTGATGTGCAGGTGGTCTGGGTCCCATTTGCGATTCGCGCGGCACGCCGGATTATTCGGCGTGAGCGAATTACTACTGTGCTCCTGAACGTCCCGCCCTACTCCGGCCTGAACATCGGTATCGCGGTGAAGCGCCATTTTCCCGCCGTTAGACTGATCCTGGATTTCAGGGATGAGTGGATCGAGAACTACCTCCGGGAGTTCGACACGGCGGCGACGGACCAGAAGCTTCAATTAGCCCGGAAACTGGAGCGGAGCGCGGTAGAGTGTGCGGATTTCGTCACCATGGTGACGCGTAGCCAGCTCGCCCAGATCCGCGGACGCTATCCCGAACAGCTCGACGAGAAATTTGTATATGCGCCGAACGGTTTCGATCCGGATGTCTACGAGAATTTCCATGCGCGGCGCTCGGCTGACTCTCGAATGGTGGTGACATACTTCGGAACCGTGTATCTTAATCCGGCCTACCAACCAATCTTCAAATACCTGGATGCAGTGGATGGCTTACCTGAGCACCTGCGGTCGAGAATCGAAACGCGGTTCATCGGCCGCGTATCGCGTGAGGCGGCCGAGTACCTCCAATCGCGGCGTCACAACGTGCGCCAATTGGGGTTCATGAGCAGAGAGGCCGCCATCCCCTATCTCGAGGAAACCGACTACAACATGGTCCCAAGCGCGAATCCGACCACGCATGCCGGAAAACTGTTCGACTACCTGGGCATGGGCAAACCGATTTTGGCTCTCTCTGCGCCGGATGGCGAAATCGGTCAACTCATAAGTGAGACTTCCAGCGGATGGTGTGTGGATCCCGACGACGCGCCGGGGATTTCCGCACTGCTGATTTTCGCTATGGAACGCCTGGATCAGAACTGCGAGTGGCACCCCAACCGGGACGCGATTCGCCAGTACGAATGGCCGAATCTGGTTGCCCGCATGGTGGAACGGATGGGATTGGGCGCGGCGACACCGTAGCCGATCACCTTTCGAAATTCGCCTTACGGCGTTGCCGGCAGGATGTTGCCGGAATCGCGAACGAGGGCGGAGGTGACTGCAACTTCAGCCAGGAATCCTTTCCCCTCGTCGTTCTCGGCTACCGCGCGGACCGTTCCGAAGAGGATCACCAGGTTGCCTATGACTACCTGAACCAGGGTCTCGCGATTCAGGCGCGCACTGGTTCGAAGTACGACGACGTCTTCGTTGAAATCCGCAGGAGGGCAGAGCATCTTGTTTGAACACGGAGGGTACAGCACGGTGAGGGCGCAAGGCTCGTCGCCGGTGAGGTGCTCCCCGGCCCGCGCCGCTACCGCTGCCCCAGCCCCTTCGCCATAGTACTCGACAAACATAGTCTGGCCTTCTTTGGATCGGGTTTTGCACTCGGACAACCAAATAAGCGGGCCAGTGCTTGCCGATATTTGAAACAGTTTTACGGTCGGACCGCAGGATTTTCACCCACGATGGGTCTTTGAAGGCGGGGAAGCGCAACCAGGCTTACGCTGGCAATATGTACAGTACTACGGAGAAGGAGGTTCCAGGTGGGGCCGGAGAGATCCTAACTTCTGCGCAGCGATGGCCCGGGCAATTCCTTCGCTTGTGTCGGCTGCGTGCTTTGCTCCTGCGAGAAACGTGAGGGCAGTGACGGGCGGGATGGGCGAGACGCCGGCATCCCGGAGAAGTTTTTCCGTCGCGGCCGCCCTCAGAAATCCGGAGATCACCTGTTCGGCTACTTCGCCGGTGCTGAATTTCGTGACACCGCCATCGAGAATAGTGGGGGCGAAGTACGGATGCGCCACGCCGAGACGGCTGGCCTCGGAATAAAGGATCTGTCCGCCGGTTGCATCCGCGGCGGGGAGAATGTCTCCGAATCGCCCAGGCCAATGATCAGCAGCTTGCGCGCTCCAAGGCTTCCCTCGGGCGGATCGATCAGGAGCGTTTCGCCCAGTTCGCCCCGGAACAAGTCGGGTTTGCGGATACGGTGGAGCAGACCTTTCAGTTTTTCGTTCATCTCGGTGAGAGAGCCGTGCAGCGCGTTCACCGGAGACGAGCGAAAAAGGCAAATCACCTGAAGGTCCGTTTTGGTGTCCGCGGGGCTTTGCACCAGGACCTGGATAGGAATCGGCGCGTTGGCGACATCGATGACCGCCGGCGGCGACTGAGCCTCGAGCGCCGGCCAGGAACAAGCTGCCAGCGCGAGCAGCAGCGACGATATGAGTACCGATTTCATTCGGCTCGAATCGCCCGCTGCGAATTCTTCGTCGCGGCGCGAATCCCGATCGCCACGCAAATCAGCAAGGCAGCGAGCTGCGTTACTTGAAAAGGCGGCTCCGATTGTGTCGGCGCCAGCGCCATGAGGGCGGGAACCTTGCGGAAGAGCTGGACGATCAGGACGAACACGTTTAAGTACAGCGCGAGCACGGCCGAAATCGTGAACGTTCTGCGCCAACCCCCGGCGAGATGGTAACGATAGATCGCCAGAAACGCGAACAACAACACAATCAGCGAAAGAATGCCGACGGCCTGACCGGGGGTGAAGCCGTGGAACGGAAAGAAGAACCCGGTGATGCTGGTCGCCGCCATGGTGATCAGGAAGAGCTTCGTGACGCTGCTGGACAATTTCGACGTCAACAACCCGTAGGCCACAACGAAGCCAGAGCCAATGGCAACCAGACTCAGGACGACGTGAAAGATGGTGAGCGCAGTCAGAATCACGATATGCCCCCCAGGGCGAATCTGCCAACAACAAACGTTATTCTGACATTCTCGTGCAACATTCTGACATTCTCGCGCAACGAGGCGCTTGTGGGAGGATGGCGATCTAACAATGCTCCGGTTAGCTGCCCTGGTTCGCCGCGATGGTCATCACGCTGCCAGACTCCGAGAAGATGCGGGAAGGCGAAGCGGGAACGAGTCCGCGACGTACCGGGGAATTGCGTGGGCAGCATCCGACACCGGGTATACTGGGGCTCGTAGCGGTCAGGAGCTTCAAACATGCTTTCGAACAACTTCTGGTATGGCTTCTTAATTGGTGCCTTCCTGGTTTTCGGGGTTTTTATGACATACTGGAAGACCCGCGTTCGTGCAAAGAACGAAGCCACGAGGCGAAACACCAGGGATTAACTGCCCTGGCTCCGCTAGGCCCTCCACTGCGCACGGGCCGCAATGATCGCATCTTCAGCATTTTCCGTTGCGAGTACCTTCAGCGGGCTTGCCAGTTCGTCTTCGTGGGTGCGAATACTGAACCGGACCTCCTGCGGCTCGCTGGTCAATGCGAGCACATTGAAGCTCTCGGTCTGGTGCATGCGGGAAGATCGATGCGGCCCTGCGGCCCGTCGCGGAGCCCGTTGCTACCTGGATTGCTACCAAGCCGGTTACAGCAACTCCAGACTGACCTGTAAGTAATTCGCGACTCAGGTCGCGCGTCATCTGAAGCAATTCGACGTATTCCAGGCAGGCTTTATGTGCACGTGGACTACGCCCTGAATGTTGTTCGCCTTCGCGACGAGGGGGTATTGGGACGTTCCCTCCCCTTGCCCCAGCGGATGATCGACGATGACGGTGTGCAACTTCGCACGTGTCGTTAGCTTTTGTAGTTGTCCGGTTT
>Ga0187864_10004060_pt1 | contig 11653 bp, 10 predicted proteins | sample June2016WEW_11_4_FD_132985 | JGI IMG/M metagenome (GOLD analysis project Ga0187864, IMG submission 132985) | Peatland microbial communities from SPRUCE experiment site at the Marcell Experimental Forest, Minnesota, USA - June2016WEW_11_40 | ecosystem: Environmental > Terrestrial > Soil >... | reverse complement strand
GGAATATTGAAATAGCGCAATGCCGCCCTTTCAATATTCCTGCCAGCCGGTTTTTACGACCCTATTCGCCAATTTTAAAGCCGTTGGAAGGCCTTCGTTTAATGCGCGTAAAGGACGGAATGAGTTTTGCAGCCAGGAACAACCTGGTTTATCATGTCTGGTGGCACCCACACAATTTCGGAATATTTCAAAAAGAGAATTTGTCTCTTTTGAAGAAGGTTCTCGCTCATTATCAATTCCTGAAAAAACAATATCAATTTCAATCTATCACCATGGGCGGGCTGGCTGAACAACTTGAAAACGCCAATGGGTAAAAAAATAGTGATGCTTGTCGGGTCGAATGAGTCCTCCAGGATTTTCTACAATGGATTGAAAGATTCGTTTGATATTGATAGGGTTATCATGGAAACTCCGGTTGCCAAAAAGGACTTTCTGAAAAAAAGAATCAATCGCCTGGGTTATTGGACGGTCATTGGACAGGTCCTTTTTCAACTCTTGATTGTAAAAATGCTCCGACGTTTCTCCAAAGACCGCATTCGAGAAATTTGCCGTTCCGGTGGATTGTCGGGTGCAGAGGTTACGGCCGACAAATTGGTGCATGTTCCTTCCGTCAATTCCGATGCTTGTCAGGTAATGTTGCAGGAAATCAAACCGGATATCGTGGTTGTCAATGGCACCCGGATTATCTCAAGAAAGATCCTGAATGGAATAGATGCCATTTTTATCAATACCCATTCCGGAATTACTCCAAAATACAGGGGCGTTCACGGTGGATACTGGTCTCTGGCCTCCAACGATGCGGCTCATTGCGGCGTTACCGTGCATTTGGTCGATCCCGGCATTGATACCGGAGGCGTTTTGTATCAACAGAATATTAAGATTACCGAGTTGGACAATTTTGTAACCTATGGCTATCTCCAACATGTGGAAGGATTGAAATTGATGAGAAAAGCGATTTCGGATGCCATAGAGGGAAACATTAAGACAGTTGAGCGCAATTTGGAAAGTAAACTATGGTACCATCCCACCATTTGGCAGTATGTATATCTGTGGTTGACCAAAGGCGTAAAATAGGGTAGGTGCTGTCCTGAGTGATTCTGGATAGAATTGCCATTTAAATTAAACGCCACGCACAGCCTTACCTCAGACATGGTGAGTGAGTCCGTGCTCGCCATCGGTGACAATGCAGCGCGCCAGAAACTCGCCCGGCGCATGTCCTGGGCTCACTGGTTGACGGTTGTGCATCCAAAAGCATACGTTCACGATTCAGTCCGGTTGGGCCCCGGCACCGTCGTCTTTGCTGGGGTTGTGGTTCAACCGGATGCTCAAATCGGCGCGCATTGCATCATCAACACTGGCACGACGGTGGACCACGGTTGCGTCATTGGCGATTTCTGTCACTTGGCGCCAGGCTGCAACATCGGCGGGTCAGTCACCCTGGCGGAAGGCGTTTTAATGGGGATTGGGAGTGTCGCGATTCCGAGCGTTAGCGTGGGAGCATGGACCGCGGTCGGCGCCGCCGCGGCGGTAGCGTCGGACTTGCCTGCCCGGGTCCTCGCTGTGGGTGCGCCGGCCAGAGTGCTGCGAAAGCTGGAGCCATGACCTCCAACGAGTACCTCAAGCAGTCGCTTCGTTGCGGTAGTTGCGACACCCGACAGACGGTCGCCCCCAATCCCTCTCCGCTCCCGGGAGGGGAGAGGGCAGGGCTCAGGTGAGGGCAACCATCTTTGTGGTAGAATGCAGCGATGGTTTGTGCTAAAGTTTTGCCAGGCTCGTGCCAATACTATTTGCCTGGTGTGTCGAGACGACCCGGACGTGGTGTATTTCGCCGAGCAGCAATGAACCTGGAAGAAGCAGTTGGAACCGCGAAACACGCGGAATACGCGAACCCGGAAAGAGTTGAGGAAGCAGACAGCCTCGCCCGGCGGGTGGCGGGGCCGGTTGGCTCGACACCTCTCCCTTTCGCGTATTCAGCGTCCTTCGCGATTTGAAGTGCCGGGTTTGGGATGAGCAGCATTGAGAGTCCATCGAACAACGCAATACCACAACGCGGGTACAAAACTTATGACAAGCATGAAACCGGAAGTCTTAAAGGCCTTAGCGATTACAACACTCTGCCTGATCGCGCAAATTCCTTTCGCTGGCGCGACAACCTATTACTTGTCAACTAGCCAGGGCAGCGATTCCAACTCGGGCACCAATTCAAATTCCCCTTGGCAAACAATCTCGAACATAGTAAGCACAGAACGGAGTATTAAGCCAGGGGACTCTTTGCTTTTCAAGGCAGGGGATGCCTTTGATGGCCCGCTTTACATCAGCGTTCAATTTCCGGCCACATCTAACGCTCCAGTTACCATTGATAGGTACGGCACCGGGGCCAACCCTATTGTTTATGGAGATCACGAGACCGCAACGTGGAGCGCAACAAGCGGGTTCACTGGAATCTATCAAACGCCTTCATTAGGCCCGTCATGGGCGATAAACGTATCAAAGGTTTATGATACGAACGGATTTAAGTATTATCAGATGGTGCAGGGCACCAACACTTGCACCAATTATCTCAATTCCTTCACTAACGGCTGTTGGGGGAAATCAAGTGACGGCACTACGATCTATGTGAAAACCCTGGATAATAATCCTCCGCCACAGATGAGACTTATGGAGTGGGCATGTGTTTGCACTCCATCATATTACAATGTTCAAAATCTCGAAATCTGTTACGGGGGGAAAGGGATAGAACCCGGAAGCTATGGGATCGTCCGCAGTAATTACATACACGATTGCTATGCCGCCGGCATCGGGCTTTACCAAATTTGGGGATGTCAAGTGTGCGGCAATATTGTGACGCGAGACGCTTCTACGGAAGTATACCTGGAGGCAGGTGGAAACCACTGGATACATCACAATACTATTTCTTGCACGGGAACAGACTATAACAATACCGCGACCATTATTGCCGAGAACTGCGTAGTGTCGAATACCGAAAACGCCAATATAGGTATGCAACAAGGGACGAATAATCTGATTGAATACAATGTCTTGTCATACGCTCTTAGCGACTTTTGTGACTGGTGGCTAGAGGCCAATGCTGAAGTGAGATACAATTACGGTTTCCATGCGGGCATGGCTACTGCGGTAAACGGCACTGGAATAAAGTTTCATCACAACATCTTTGATCTCGATGGTGTTGGTTCGGGAATCCTTGGTTATCATATCTATGACCCCACGAACAGTCCGTCGCCCGATACAGGCCCGGTGCTAATTTACAACAATGTGGTCTATAACTTCAAGACTACTGGTTTATACACGGCTGGGAATGGTGCCAGCGGGACAATTTTTCGCAATAATATCGTCTGTACTCCATCTAAATACAGCGTTATGGCCGCAGCGTCACTGAGTACTGGTGCGGATTCGGATTACAACGTATTTTATAGCACAGGTACACCTATGTTTTGGATTTTGAATGGAGGCGCTCATCAGACTTCCTTAGCTGCATGGAGGACCCGGTCCGGGCAGGACGCCCATTCAATTTATGCCAACCCTCAATTTGTTTCTGCCAACCCGGTCGTTGCGGCTGACTTTCAATTGAAACCAACCTCTCCCTGCATTGACGCTGGCCAGAATCTGAAGCTCGCGGGCCTGCTGGCTCGCAATGCACAATACCAGGACTATCTGGGGACGTCCATTCCCCAAGGCTCCGGCCCAGACATCGGGGCGTACGAAATGCCTGTTCTCAGTCCGGCTACGGGCTTGCATATAATCAAGTAATACGAGCGGCACGCGGTCGCACCACTCTCGCCGGTTCGCTGGGGACCGCTGGCGGATAGGCGGCCACTGACTGCTCACCCCGGTAGGAGGACGAGTCGCTGGACATTGAGATTCTTTGGATGACGGCGTGGAATGTTTTGGCTCGCAAGGGTATCGACAAGCCGGGCTGTCTCGGGCAAGAGGAGTTCATGGGGAGGCTTTATGCCGATCTCGGCACACATCACAACCGCGAGCCAAATCGGCCTGAGAGCAGGGCAGGTGTCCCGCTTGCCCCCTCCAGCTAATTTAAGTAAAACTTGCTGAGTGCCGTTTATGAGCATGGAGAATAAGCTAAGCAGTGTCGCCATCTTCGTCCCGTACTTTGGAAAACTGCCAAACTACTTTCCGCTGTGGCTCACCTCGTGCCGATACAACCCTACGATCGATTGGTTCATATTTACCGACGATACAACGCCTCTTGACTCCCCGCCGAACGTTCACGTTCAGTACTGTACATTCGACGATATTCGCCGCGTGCTGCAAAAGCCATTCGCATTTCCGATCGCCCTAAACAGGCCATACAAATTATGTGACTTCAAACCGGCCTATGGAGAAGCCTTTTCTGAACATTGCCGCGGGTACGATTTCTGGGGATATTGCGAGGTCGACCTGGTGTTTGGAAACATCAGACATTTCATTACGGAGCAGATCCTCAGGGAGCATGACAGAGTATTCTCCATTGGATTCCTCAGTCTTTACCGCAATACCAAGAGAATTACCGAATTGTTTCGCTCCGAAGTTGATGGACGCCCCAGCAGAATTAGCGAACTGTTTCACTCCGAAGTTGATGGACGGCGCCCGTACGAACGTTCATTTTCGATCCCAAAGAATACCTTTTTCGAGGAACGCGGGCCGCTTACGATTCAAGCAATTTGTAAGCGCGCCGGCATCGGTCTATATGACCAGATTGTGTACGCAGATATCAGAATAGAATCTCATCATTTCGAACTCACGCATCGGCATATCGACAGTGCTGAAAGGCGAAGACACTGTACAATCTTCCTTTTTTCCGAGGGCAAACTTTCGCGATTCTTCATTGAGAATGATGAGCTATGTCAAAAAGAATATTCCCACATTCACTTGCAGAAGCGACCTATGGACATTGAGCTGTCGCTACTTTCAGCTTCATCATTCTTAATAGTCCCGAATAAGTTTATGAACTACAACGGAAACCTCCGCATAGAGGATGTAAGAACTCTTGGCCGCTTTCGGGGGGTTTATTGGCACAACGCCTGGAAAGTCTTGAGGGACAGGTCTAAGTCCTTGTGCAGTCATTGGATTCGTACCCTCCTTGGCATTTAGCCCGTAGTTGCTTTATCGGGCAATCCAGGAACTCGTCGTCTCGTGAATGGCGAGAAGCGGGAAAGAAATGTGTACGCGGCTCCGATAAGGACCATTATCAATTGTTCTGGATTCCAGGATGTGGCAAGAGTACCATCACCGTTGATTCGTAATCTCATCCGGCGAAAGGTATGAGCATGTCCAGGCAAATGGCGGACGTCCTATTTCAGGAGATTACGCCTTGCCGAGTAAGGAACTGGACGACCACACGGGGTTGACCCCATAGCACTTCGGTACCACGATTTGTGTTTCCCGCTTTCCGCTTTCCTCGGCGCGTGAAGTCTTCCCTTACTTCATCGGCAGTTTGTCAGCATTCCTGCTTTTGTACTCGTCCGTAGTCAGTAGTCAGTAGTCCAATTGTCGCTTTCTGTTTTGTCGGTGAAGAAACGAGCCTTCGATCTGATCCTGGTCACGCTCAGCGCGCCACTCTGGGCACCCTTGCTGCTCCTTACCGCCGCTCTGGTGCGGATCATGGTAGGCCGCCCAATCCTTTTTCGACACGTCCGGCCCGGCTTGGGTGGGCAGCCTTTCCCGTTGTTAAAGTTCCGAACGATGACCGAGGCGCGAGACGACAAAGGCAACTACCTGCCGGACGAGCAGCGGTTGACTGCTTTTGGCCGATGGCTACGTTCTGCCAGCTTGGACGAGCTTCCCGAATTGTTCAACGTGTTGCGAGGCGAGATGAGCCTCGTGGGGCCACGTCCGCTCCTGATGCAGTACCTCAGCCGTTACACGACGGAGCAGGCCAGACGACATGAAGTGAGGCCTGGTATCACGGGTTGGGCTCAGGTGAGTGGGCGCAACAGCATTAGTTGGGACGACAAGTTCCGGCTGGATGTGTGGTACGTTGACCATCAGTCCCTTTGGCTGGATATCCGCATTCTTTTGATGACGTCGCGTGAAGTCCTCCGCCGCCAGGGAATCAACCAACCCGGACACGTAGGCGCACAGGAATTCATGGGGAAGGGTAATACCTAGCCGGCGGTCACGGGTGATGTCTTTCCGAAGTGCCCCTGAGTCCCCTTTGCGATGACGCGACACAAAGTCATTTTGGCAACAATTGCGACAAACTGCGCGCATGTCTGTGCGTTCGTTCCGTTGCAGCGGCTACCGCTCCGTCTCGACCGGCGGCCTGCGCCTGGATTGATTCTGCAATGAAAGACCAATCAAAGCCGCATCAGCTTTATGCCTCCGCGCTGTTGATTCGGAGTGTCGAACAGAAGCTGCTCGAGCTGTTTGCTGCAGGAAAGCTCTTCGGCACGGTGCATACTTGCATTGGGCAGGAATTCACCGGCGTGGCGGTTTGCGGGGAATTGCGTGACGGCGATCTGATCTTTAGCAATCACCGCTGCCACGGCCACTTCCTCGCTCGCACGGGCGATGTGGAGGGCTTGATCGCGGAGGTCATGGGCAAGCGCACGGGTGTGTGCGGCGGGCGCGGTGGCAGCCAGCATCTGTGCGCGGGTGGTTTCTTCAGCAACGGGATTCAAGGCGGCATTGTGCCGGTTGCTGCGGGGCTGGCGTTTGCACTCAAGCGCCGTTCAACGGCAAACATCTCCGTGGTTTTCATCGGCGACGGCACGCTCGGTGAAGGTGTGTTGTACGAGGCGATGAACATCGCGTCCAAGTGGGAGTTACCGCTGCTGATCGTGTTGGAGAACAATCTTTATGCCCAAAGCACACCCCAGACGCAGACGCTCGCCGGTGATATTTGCGCGCGCGCACAGGCTTTTGGCATAGCTTCATCGCATGCCAACACCTGGGATCCTCTCGCGCTGGTGGAGACAGCTGCCCGCTGCGTGGAGCAAGTACGCCGCGATGGCCTGCCGCATTTTCTCCGGATTGACACACACCGCTTGATGGCGCACTCGAAAGGCGATGACTTGCGTGATAAAGTGGAGGTTGAGGCGTGCTGGGCGCAGGATGCGATCAGCCGCTTTATCCGCGAAGAACCCGAGGCCGCTGGCGAGATACAACGACAAACAGCGGCGCGTGTTGACGCAGCAGTATGCCGCGCCCAGGCTGAGGAATACAGCGTGGCTGACGATGATACTTCTGCCGACTCCGCGGTGACCTGGTCGCCCGTGAAGATTGAATCTCCGGAACGCATTGTGAACATGCTGCACGCCGCACTGAGACGGAACATGGAGCGCGACGAGCGACTGGTGTTAATCGGGGAAGACATCGAAGGACCGTATGGGGGCGCATTCAAGGTGACGAAGGACTTGAGCCGTGAGTTTCCCGGTCGGGTGAGAAACACCCCGATCAGCGAGGCCGCGATTGTAGGTATAGGAAACGGCATGGCGCTCAGCGGACTGCGGCCCGTCGTAGAACTCATGTTTGGCGATTTCCTCTGTCTCGCGGCGGACCAAATCATCAATCACGCTGCGAAGTTCCGGCACATGTATAACAATCAAGTAAGCGTGCCGCTGATCGTGCGCACGCCTATGGGAGGCAAGCGTGGTTACGGTCCCACGCACAGCCAGTCCTTGGAGAAGCATTTCCTGGGTATGCCGGGCACGCTCATGCTCGCACTGCCCTCTCGCCTCGATCCTGGTTTGATCTACGACCGTTTGTTTGAATCCGTGGATCGTCCGGTGATCGTCATCGAAAACAAAGTTCTTTACGGCCTGCGCCCGGCGGACAACCCGCTAGAGGGATTCGCGCTTGAGCAGACGGACGAAATGTTCCCCACGATCCGTTGGCGGCCGGAAGCGGCGGCGGACGTGACGATTGTTTGCTATGGAGGCACCCTGCCGGAGGTGGAGCAGGCGGCGGCACGGCTATTCGACGAATACGAGATCGTGGCGGAAATTATCTGCCCCGTGCAACTCTATCCATTGAACCTCAATCCCATCATGGAATCGGTGAAACGCACCGGGCGGCTTTTACTCGTGGAGGAGGGCCTGTCCTTTGCGGCCTTCGGCGCCGAGGTTGTCGCCGCGCTGTGCGAGCGCGCGCCAGGCGCGCTGGCCCGCGTGCATCGTCTTGCTTCAGGATGCCGCCCGATCCCCGCTTCGGGTCCTTTGGAAAAGCAATTGCTGCCAAACCCGGAAACCATCATCAAGGCTGCGTGCAATTTGTGCAGTGACCCGTGACTATGCACCCCGTTCATATACCTCACGAATTGGTTAACGACGAAACGGTCCTCCTCGTAAATTGGCTCATTGCCGACGGTGCTGAAGTCAAGCCCGGCCAGTCTATCGCCACCATCGAAACCAGCAAGACGACGATGGACGTGGAGGCAACCGAAGCCGGTTACTTGCGCCACAGGTTTCCGAAACAGACCGAAGTCGCCGTCGGGGCCGTGTTTTGCTACATCACTGCCAGTCTGGATGAACCAATGGCCGCCGAAGCGGCGGCCTCCCCGGTGGAGTCCCGGGCAAACCCTGTGCAACCCGTCGCTGCAACTCCAGCACAGCCGGCCGTGTCAGCGGTGCAGGGACAAAGCCCACCGATCGCTGAGACTACCCCGCCACCAGCCGGCACTCGCTTCAGCCCCAAAGCCGAAGCGCTACTCCGGCAGCATGGACTTGCCGCAGAGTCATTCCAGGGTAAAGGGTTGATCCGTGAGCGCGACGTGCAACAAGCCCTCGGGATCAGACCACGATGTGGAGACAAGGAGCCGGGTTCGGCTGCACGCGGGAACGCGGATGCAGCGCTCGCGAAGCCGTCTGCACCCGGCACCAGCGTGCCTGTGCGAATTGATCCTCTGCCCCGCATGAAACGCATGGAAGCTGCCTATCTGGCCGCAGCACAGCACAGCACACTCACCAGCCTCGTGAGCGTGGTGTGTCCGACCTCAGGCATGAAATCCAGCGGCCGCATGGCCTTGATCCTTTACGAGACAGCGCGTTTGCTGAGGAAGTTCCCCATCTTTAACGCCTTCCACCATGACGGCTGTGCGCATTATTACGAACAGGTGAATCTCGGCTTTGCCGTCGATGAGGATCGCGGCCTGAAAGTGTTGGTGGTTCCAAGCGCTGACAAGAAGAGCATAAATGATATTCGCAAAGAGGTTGATGATTTGATGCTCGATTATTTTAACGACACGCTGCGCCCGGAAACGCTCGCGGGAGGAACTTTTACAATCACCGACCTGTCTGGCGATGACGCATTTTTGTTCTACCCACTCATCAATCGAAACCAGGCGGCCATCCTCGGTGTTGGCGCAAACTATTTTCCGCCGGGAAGCCATCAGGGCGCTTTCAATTTGATGCTCGCCTTCGATCATCAACTCGCCGAAGGCCGCGTGGCATCGCGTTTCCTGCGCGAATTGCGGGAACGGATGCGAAGCAGTGAACTCGCTCTGCGATCGAGCAGCGCGGAACCCGAGGTCGAATTGGAATGTGCGCGCTGTTTGCGCAGTGCGTCGGAACTCGCAGACATCGGGGCGCCCCTGCTTCAGGAAGTCCGACCCAACGGTGAACGAACAATTATCTGCCGGTTGTGCCTGGAAGGATGGTGAGCTATGGACCCACGTGAACTACTCCGCGAAATTGTTGCCAAACTCACTGAGACGCCGGCCGAGCAGATTGGTCCGGACTTCCCACTTCACTCGCATGGGCTGGAAAGTTCCGGGCGGCGTGCCGCGCTGGCTGCGGCCATCCGGCGCAAGATCGTCGGGATCGACCATGTGCCCGACTCGGCACGCACATTCGGCGAGTTGGAGCAAGCCGTTTTCAGCCCTGGAACACCCATGACCCTGCCCGCGCCAGCAGCGTCGCGACAATCGGCACCTCCCTCGTGCGATAAGGATGATCACAGTGTCTATTGTGGTTTGGACATCGAAAACATCGCTGACCTCCCGGAGGCGCCGGACTACCGTGAACATGAGTTCTACCAAACGATGTTTACGTCCGAAGAAATTGCTTACTGCATCGCGCAAGAAAACCCGCGCATGCATTTCGCCGCGCGCTGGTGTGCGAAGGAAGCGCTCGTCAAATGCGACCCGGCTTTCCGAGCGGAGAAACTAAGCAGCATTGAAGTCGTGCGTCAGGATACGGGTGCAGTCTTCTTACGCCATCACGCTTCCGGCACAGCCCGCAAGTTGGCGCATGGCGTCAGCCTCACACATACAAACAGCATCGCAGCCGCGTGCGTGGTCCTGGCACCCAGCATTCCTTGTGGGAGTGGCGCCCCATTGAAAGAAGTCAAGCCTGCGGATGAGTTCGGCTGCGCCACCATCGGAATTCAATATCAGCAGGGCTTGAAAGATCTCGCGCCGGGGCACCCGATATCCATTTTCCTAATGAACGAGGTGTATCTCTATGGGGCCGGCGGCATTTCGAAGATTATCTACGAGATCTTATTGAGCATGGGAAAGCAGGTAAAAGGAATCTTCGATGATGACCCCCCAAACGCCAAGTTTCGCAACCTGCCGGTGCGGCCCGGCATCGGCCTGATGGGAAAGGACAACTTTCCCCCGCTCGACGCGCCTGTGGTCATCAGTGTGGGAAACAACGCACGGAGAGCGGAGATCGCGAGGATGTTGAACGCGCAGTACGGAACGGCCATCCATACCAGCGTGCTGGTCTCGCCGACGGTGGTGGTCGGTCCGGGCACGATCATATTGCACGGATCAATAGTCCAGGCCGGCACCCGTCTGGGTGCCCACGTCCTGATAAACACCGGGGCGAGCATTGATCACGACTGTACCGTCGGAGACTATGCCCACGTTTCGTCTCGCGCCACGTTGTGCGGGCATGTCGAAGTGGGCGAAGGCTCCGACATCGGGGCGGGTGCCGTAGTCATCCAGTGCGTGCGCGTCGGTAAATGGTGCCGGGTCGGTGCTGGCGCGGTGGTGTTGCACGATGTGCCGGACTACACCACGGTGGTGGGTAATCCGGCCCGGGTGCTCAAACGCTCGATTCCCACGCCGGAGGCCCCCCAAAGGCCGACTCAAAACGGCAATTGATGAGAACCGCGAAATACGCGGAACTGCCGGGGAAACTGTGAAAAAGCCAATTGTCAAACGACCGGCGGGGCTTAAGCGCCGTGAGGTTCGTTCGGAGAAATCTTTTGAGGTGGCGATTATTGGTTCCGGAGTGTCGTGTGCCTATACGCTGATTCATCTGATCGAGCGCCTCGAAGCCGCCGCACCTGCCAAGCCGGTGCGCCTGGTCGTGCTGGAGAAAACCGGTGATTTCTGGAAAGGCGTTCCGTACGGCCCCCAGTCGGGGCGCCATTCATTGATGATCACCGCCACGCGGGAATTCCTTCCCGAACCGGAACGCGGATGGTTTTTGGACTGGTTGAAAGGTCGGGGGGAAAAGGTTTTCAACCCGCTCGCGCGCAAGGACAGGAACCTCTCGACGAAGTGGCTTAGCGCGAACGCCTCCGCGATTCAGAATGGGGGACTGGAGGACGCCTACCTTCCCCGCTTCGTGTTCGGGCTGTACCTCAGGGACCGGTTGACCAATCTCCTGCGCCGGGCAACGCGAACGGGGCTCATTGAGCACACGCCGGTGACGGCTGAAGTGACGGACATTAAGCGTGTGGGAGG
>Ga0187864_10004056_pt1 | contig 11672 bp, 18 predicted proteins | sample June2016WEW_11_4_FD_132985 | JGI IMG/M metagenome (GOLD analysis project Ga0187864, IMG submission 132985) | Peatland microbial communities from SPRUCE experiment site at the Marcell Experimental Forest, Minnesota, USA - June2016WEW_11_40 | ecosystem: Environmental > Terrestrial > Soil >... | reverse complement strand
TGCGGGGCGGAGAAAGCGGCGAGGCCGCCGGACTTATACTCAACGTCACAATTCATTGCGCATGAAGTCTAACAGAAGCAAACAAAGAGAACGGAGATTCGGTTCTCTGTTTCCTTTGTTCCCTTCTGTTCATTCTTTCGATCCGCAAGGAATTCTGTCGCCGTGTATAGCGGAAGCCCGGTTAGAGTCGTGCCACGCGGGCCGGTGGCCGGTTCATTTCCGGTCCTTGATCGGCAAATAGTGGTTGAGGACCGGTCCGGTGTAAATCTGGCGCGGGCGATAGATGCGGGAAGGGCTCTCCAGGACCTCCTTGTAATTTGCTATCCAGCCCGGCATGCGGCCGATGGCGAAGATGACGGTGAACATGTCCAAGGGGATGCCAATGGCGCGCATGATGATGCCGCTGTAGAAATCGACGTTGGGATAGAGCTTGCGCTCGATGAAATAAGGATCGCGCAAGGCGGTTTCCTCGAGGTGCTTGGCGATGTCGAGCAACGGGTCGGAGATGCGGAGCTTGGCGAGGAGTTCATCGCAGACCCGCTTGATAATCTTGGCCCGGGGGTCGTAGTGTTTATAGACCCGGTGGCCGAAGCCCATGAGCCGCTTGCCGCTGTTCTTGTCCTTGGCGGCGGCCACGAATCTCGAGCCGTCGTCGCCTTCCTGATGGATGGCCTCGAGCATCTCGATCACGGCCTGGTTGGCGCCGCCGTGGAGGGGGCCCCACAGGGCGCAGACCCCGGCCGCGGCGCTGGCAAAGAGATTGGCGCGGCTCGAGGCCACCATCCGCACGGTGGCCGTCGAGCAGTTCTGCTCGTGGTCCGCGTGGAGCAGGAAGACCAGATCCAGCGCCTTTACGGCCTCGGGCTTCAACTCGTAATCCCCATAAGGGTGCGAGAACATCATGTGCAGGAAGTTGGCGGTGTACTTCAGTTCCGGCTTGGGATAGTTCATGGGCAGGCCCAGGGACTTGCGATAGGCAAAGGCGGCAATCGTGCGCACCTGGGAAAGGAGGCGCGCAGCCCCCACCTCGAAGTTGTTATTGGTGCCGAATTTCAGGAGCTCCGGGTAGAAGCAGCTCGAGGCATTGATCATCGAGGAGAGAATCGCCATCGGGTGGGCCTTGGGGGGGAATCCCTCAAAATGGTGCCTCATCCCCTCGTGCAACAACTCGTTGGCGGTCAGCATGTCGGAAAACCGCTTCAATTGGACGCTGGTCGGGAGGTGGCCGAAGATCAGCAGATGCGCCGCCTCGATGAAGGTGGATTTCTCGGCCAGCTCCTCGATGGGTATCCCGCGGTAACGCAAAATCCCGGCTTCGCCATCGATGAAGGTGATGCGGCTCTGGCATGAGCCGGTGTTGGCGTAACCATCATCCAGGGTGATGAAACCCGTATCGTTGCGCAAGGCCGATATATCAACCGCCTTTTCACTTTCCGAGCCTTCGATGACGGGGAGGATGGCCCTCTTTCCATTAACTATGAGTTCTGCGGTCTTTTCCATAAGCTGTCATTGTTCACGGGCGACGGGGTGGCAGACTAGCCGGCTTTCCGCGTCCTTACAACCAAAATCCGCGCGCCCGGGAAAATTTCTTTTCCTCTTTCAAAATAGCACCCGCCGCTCCGTCGGCAAGGGGGGAATTCCGGGTTTTTACCAGAGACCCGGATCAAGAATTGCAGGACCCGGCCCCGATTGTCGAAGGACCGCGTGAAAACTACTCAAAAGGCGTGAAAACCACGCCTCCGAGGACCCGGACGCGAAATAATCAGGCTGGATTATTGATGAATCTGCCGTGGCATTAGTAATGCTGCAACTGCGATCCCTGTGAGCACAGAGGCGCCAGTGGAAATCCGCCCGACGCCGCTCTACCTCGCCGCCGGCCTGAGGCTGAGCTTTGAGGCGCCCCAGCCTGGGGAGGCGCAATTCGACGGGGATGTGTCCGACCCGGCCAAGCCGGGGCCGTTCCGCGCGCGCCCCATCCAGCCCATCGGCTGCTTAAAAAGCGAGGACCGGCACCGGCATCGCCCCTTCCATTTTCGGAGACGACCGCTTATACTTGGAATCAAGTGAGCATTGATTTCAAATCCTTTGCAATTGGACTTGTCGTCGGCGCGGTTGCGATGTCCGTCGTTTGCGTCGTATTGCTGTTTGCGGTGGCGTGGAGGATGAACCATCGCGATAATGCCGCCGGCACGCCACCGGCCTTCTGTCCTGTGGCCGGCGATGAAGCCGTGACGCAGGCGCTTAAACCCATCCGGCAAAAATTCAACGTGCCGGCGATGGTGGTTGCGGTGGTGACAACACAATGAACTTTGCGAACGTCTGGGTCGCCCCCAGCCGGAACTTCGCAATCCTGGTTTGCGCGAACCAAAGCGGCAACACAGCATTCCAAGCGACGGACGAAGCGGTTGGCGCAATGATTGATTTGCTCAAGAAGCAGGATCAATCGAAATAGAACCAGCACAACATGACCAACGGCTAACGTAGGAAGTTGGGCGGCACGGGGTGGAAATGTTGATGGTTCTTTGTTGAACCCCGGAAGGGCTAAAATGGCCTCGTTGAACCCCGCCGGGCACCCTCACGGTGGGGCATCTGGCTCATGCTGGACATCCATTCCACCCTTTATTTGCAGGCCTTTTTCGGAGGTACACCCATCCGGGCCGAGTGCTCCGCCCAATGGGAGTATGGGTTTAGCAAACCGCCGCCTTCAGCCACTCGGCCATCTCTCCAAACCACGTCCGCTGTCGCAAGCGTGCGTTCAGTGTCGCCTGACGAGTGAGGGTGTGTCAAGGGTGGAACAAGGAATCAAGCCTGCAACCGACTTGCCTTTCAACTTGGCTCTGCGAGCGGATTCCAGACGCGCGCAAATCCGAAACCCTCAAAATCCTTGACGTTGGCCGTCGCGAAATCCGTTATGCCGTGATGCCGGAGGATGAGAGCCAATCGGGCGTCAAAGATGCGGCGATAGGCAAAACCCGGATGCGCCGCCAACCGCCAGAGTTCGGCGTGGATGCTTGAAGAGTTCCCCTCGGGGAACCCGACAATACTCCATCGAGGATGCCGACGGTAGGTTTGAATCACTTGGGCCGCTTGGTTCGCGCTCAACGGGTGGGCGTGCAGTGCTGGCAATCGCAAAAGCCGGTAGAATTCCACCAGCACAAACTCGGAAATCGCAACGTCCTCCCGAGCCGCCAGGCTCTCGAGGAATTCCCGGGCCCTTGCGTGCTCCGGCAAGTTCAGAGCAAACGCGTAGAGCAACAGGTTGGAGTCCAGGGAGATCACGACTCCTCGTTTGTCGTTGCAGTTCTTTCCCGACGAAATCTCTCCTCCGCCTCAGGCACCTGCGCCAGCCTCTTGATTTCCGCCGCGCTCATCGGCCGCGTTCCCATGTCCCTGGGTTGCGGCAAATGCCAAGCCTCAATGCTCTCCTCTGGTGACGGATGGCGGTCGAGGAACTCCTCGGCCGCCCGCCGAATCGCCTCGGCCAACGACCACTCCCGTTGCCGTGCAACGCGTTTGAGCCTGAGATGCACTCCTTCGGGCAACTGGATCTGTGTTCGTATCATGTAATCACAATAACATCAGCACCATTGTGACGTCAATCATTTCGCTGGCTTTTTGGTTTCGGGACTGATCCTGCGCCCCGCGGTGACGGGCTTGGACTTGGTCCCCGCACCAGCCCAGGCTGTGGTCCGACCCCGTGGAGGAACGGGGAAAGGCGGCCGGAGGGTGGCGGAACGGTCTTGCCCCGCATCCCGACACCAGCCCAATCTATGGTCTGACCCCATCGACGGCAGCTCATTGATGATTTCCGTCGCGCTCATGGTTGGAAATTAATGCCTCTCGACCGGATTGTCAGGTCTAACGTTGCATGCGGGAAACCAGCCGCGTGAACCGCAGCGGGAAGCCGTTCCGGCCCATGCGGGCCATCCGGGCGCTGGGCGCCAACGTCGCGATCAACCTTCGCATCTGAACGCTGGACAGTCGAATGCGCGGAACTGACCCGCTTATGGATGCGCTGACCGCCGAGGCGAAGACCAAAATGAACCAAACTATGGTCGAACCCCTTTTCCCTTTTCCGGTTTTTCCTTCAACGCCCGACGGACGCTTGCCGCGCGCCTCGCTTCGACGGACGTTTCCCCCGCGAAATCTTGGCGGCAAATTTGCCTTCGGACTCGATTTCACAACGCCGAATGTCTTCGCCTATGGCGCGAACGTCATAGCCGAATCGCTTCGCGTAATCTGCGCGGTGGCGGTGGATTTCCCGAACAATCGGATCTTTCATAATCTTCTCCCAATGCGGCTTCATTCAGAACAAACTGCGACGTACACAACTCGAAAAACCTCCGCCGGAGCCGCCACCAGGTTGTCGTAGCGGCTTGTTGCCCTGCGATTAACGGGTCCCGCGAGAGCCGCGCGGCCAAATAACTCGGAATCGTCGTTTCCACGTACAAGCCAGGCTTTGCATTCACGGTCAACATAATCGGGCTGTTCTCGGCCAAAAGACAACGTTTTTTGTCCTGGCCGGGGAACATCGAGAAAGGAGGACTTGCTCCGGGGCGGGATGCGGGACGCCAGCCGCGTGAACCGTAGCGGGAAGCAGTTCCGGCCCGTGCGGGCCATCCGGGGGCTGGGCGCCAACGTGGCGATCAACCTGGGCATCTGGACGCTGCCCGAAGGCTTCCGCTCCAATCAGAGGGGCTGTCGCCCCTCTGGACTCCCCGCCACGGTTGCCGCCGCCCCCGGCTTTCACGCTCCGCGCCCTTTCCGGCAGGGGGAAAGGAGAGTGAGTGTGAAAGCGCCCCGGTGGTTCGCGGGCGCGCAGCTTCTGCACAGCCTCGCGGTGCTTCGCCGGCCTGCTGGAAGCCCCACTGCGGTCCGCCTCGAAGTGAAAAGTTATAGTCTCACGCCTTACCTTGGCAGGAACGCTGGACATTCGAATGCGCGGAACTGACCCGCTTATGGATGCGCTGACTACCGAGGCGAAGAGCAAAATGAACCAAACTACGGTCGAACCCCTTTGCCGACCAAGGCGCCGCTGGGAGGCACCCAGGGTCCGGTCAGAAAAACGAACCAATCTATGGGTTGACCCCGCGCCTGGGTTGACCCCGCGCTGAGCCCGCGCATGGCGCCGAGGGTTTTGCCAAACGCAACCAAAAAGTCAAGCTGGAATCAAAAATATATGGTTTGACCCCGCCGTTGCACCGGAGCAATTGCGAGGAATCAGCTCCCGACTCGACGAGTTGTGCCGACCATGGAGTTTTGAAATCGGAGCGATATGGAACGGGCCGGGTATCGTGCTGCGGACCCTCATCGACGGCGGCGCGGTGCCCGTGGTGCGCCTGGCCGAGGTCTTTCGGCAGGCGGCGCACAGCCGGATCATCACGACCGCGCACCACATCAACGAGGGATACATGCCGGAACTTCCGGGCAAGGATGCCGAGTCCGACTTCTACTTCATCGACAGGGCGGAGCCGGACCAGATTGCGGCCATGCTGGTGGACATGGTGGAGAAGTGCGTCCATGCCAAGTTCGGCCAGGACCCCATCCGCGACATCCAGGTGCTGCGCCCGATGAACCGGGGGTCGCTGGGCGTCCGCGAACTGAGCGTGAAGCTCCAGGGCGAGCTGAACCCGGCCAGGCCCGAGGAGCCGGTCGTTGAGAAGTTCGGCTGGCAGTTCCGTCCACGGGACAAGGTCATCCAGACGGAGAACGACTACGCCAAGGACGTGTTCAACGGCGACAACGGAGTGGCACGACGACTCACCTCCAGGGGCTGGCCTTTTGGCAGCCTCTCCGAAGCGCGTTTTAGGGCTTGCGGTCCTCCACCCGCTTTGGCAAGCTCAGACGGTAACCGCAAGGTATGGCAAACGCGGAACATTCGGAGCGCCTGATGCACGGGGCTGGGGCATCGAACCAATGGCCGGACGAGGGCGAAAACAGCCGCCCTGATTTCAGCGGTCCCGCCGTGACCGAAGCCACACGCTCCAACTTCATCATGCAGGACGCCGGGATAGTCTCTCCACATGTGGCCAATCTCAGCCGAGCCGAGCCCGATGGCGCGAACCTCGTCCACGCACGACTCACCGCGCTGAAGCACGGAACACCTCGCAATCAAGACGGGGCCTCTATGGTCGGCCCTTGGCGGCTCGAAGCGGCGCGTAATCTCCCTGCGAATCTCCGGGTGACTCCGTCCGAACCTAAACCCAATCGAGGCCATCCGCAATCGCCTCCGCAACGGCACATTCCCGACCACACCCCTAAACCAGCTCAGCTTTCTCCGCCTCGACAGCGGCGGAACGGAACCCGCACGCGAACGGCAATAACCCTGCACACAGAGCCAGCACCAGACCCTAATTTAACACCCAAGACATCTGTAGAATTGACTGTATGCGGAATGGGGGTTTGGGCTTGAAATCCCTAGGAAAACCCGATGGTAAACCGCTGTCGTGCATACACTCTATTACACCTTGCTGTGTCCTCGTCATCGTCAGTGAATTGCGCCCTTCGTAGGGCATACGACACGTTCTCAATGCTACTAACCCTCTCAGGACCCTCCGCTGCCGGAAAGACTACGCTTTCCAGGTTCTTAAAGACGTGCTGCAATGCTTCCGAGCTGCCGAGCTACACAACTCGCTCTCGTCGCAAGGGCGAAGCGACTGATTATTATCGATTCCTGACCGTCCAAGAATATGCTCAGTATGAGTTACGTGGCGAGCTTGTTCTTCAGGACGAGTTTGCCAACGCGCGATACGGGACGCGTAAAGAGGACCTCCAGACCGCCATACAGGATGACGCACTTTGGGTTGCAGACTTCACCTCTACCTCCGTGATTGACTGCATCCGCTCTGGCTATGTGCCAACTATCTCCTTGTTCCTCTACATTTCAAAAGCCATGAGCCGCGAGCGAATGCTTCTCCGAGGTGACAACGCAAATGAGATCCAAGCAAGATTAGATGCCTTTGCCGGGGAGCTTGAGGGAGGAGTGAGGCTGGGAACTATCACACCGGACCTAATATTTCTTGATGCGTCGCTCAGATTGTCAGAAGTGGAACATAAAGTGCGAGGCGTGGTGAGTGCCATGAGACAGAACCGCCGTTGGCCGTAGTTCGGATGCTAGCATGACCTCCAAAATATTCATTAGTCACTCGGTTAAGGACAAGGCTATTGCGGCCGAGTTAGTCCGCTTCTTGCGGGACGGGTTGCTCATTCCTGCTTCGGACATTTTCTGTTCGTCAGTTCCGGGAGACGGCATTCCTGCGGGCGAGACTTTCGTAGCTTATATCAAGCGCGAGCTTAGGCAGGACAATGTAGTCGTTTTGCTCTTGCTTACGGGAAACTACTTTCAGAGCATTTTTGCGGTTTGCGAATTGGGCGCGACCTGGGCGCTCGACCACAGGTGGATTCCCCTGCTGGTTCCACCACTCCAGCATGAGGATCTGACGGCAGTGTTGACTGGTGTGCATTCCTTCCGGTTAGATACCCCAGAGCACATTGGTTTGCTCCATGATGAGTTGGTAGCGCTGCTTCCCCAGCTAACGTCGAAGAAGCGCGTAGAATTCGGGCGGTGGGAGCACCTCACACGAGCGTTTATTTCTTCGGTTATGGAATTCGCAATGCACCCGCCCAGCCCTCCGTCCAACGTTCGAGAGTCAGAGGAGCATGACCTCGGGCGAAGTGTCGAGTTTTACGATAAGGTTGCCCCCCATTACGATAGGGGCGTGTCGGCGGATTTTATCCAAACCCACCGCGAGCTGAACCGTGTCATCGCTCGACAACTGTCAGCAGAGGGGCCGACGAGGTTACTCGACCTTGGGGGCGGCACTGGGAGAATCCTCACCGCGTTCGAGTCCCTTCCCAACCTATGTTGGTTTTATTGCGACGCATCTTCCAAAATGCGGGATGTATTTCAGAGCAGATTTGGAGGGTCGCCGGTGGTAGCTGGTGTCAAATGTGCTGACGCCGAGGAGTTTCTCCGATCCGATACGAGCGTATTTGACATAATTCTGGCATCCTTCCTTTTGTCGTCCATGCCTTATCTGATAGACCTCAACTTGCTGAAACGCCGACTCGCTAAGCGTGGAACAATCGTGGTTGTCGAAGCCAATCCCAGCTATTCAGAGTCGAAGCCGAAATTCACCATTGAAGATAAGGTCGGGCACACGTTCAAGTATTCGCTAAGGATCAAGCCGGTGGATGCTCCGGCACTTGCTACCAGGGCGGCTTTGGTCGGCTTGACGATACATGAGTTAATCGGGTATGACAAAGGGAACCAACCGTATTCTTACATCGCTACGTTTCAAAAGCAATGACGCGAGAGGCCCGTGAAGGGTGAAAACCTAGCTTTGCGACGCAGCAGCGGGCAGCGGCATTATTGCCGTGAGGCGCACCAGGACGTTCCGGAGCCTCTGAGTTGGCTGGCGATGCTTGGCTACCTTGGAGGCAAACCCGGAACACCTGAAGATTTTGAAGGATGGCGTTGAAGCATGGAACGAGTGGCGGGCCAAGAGCTGGGAAATCCGGCCTGACCTCGGCCAGGCTCGCCTGCCAAAGTCTCGGGGTCGTCCTGGACGCCTCCAGGGGGTGTGGCGTGGACGGGAGGCGGGCGTGGGTCGTCGGGCTGGATGTCCGCGCACTCCAGCTGGGCACGCGCATCGCGAATGGCGATGTCGAGAGGCAGCCGGGCCAGCCCCGGGTCCTGTTCCGGTGGGCCACATGGCACCTGTCCGGCGACCCCAAGGCCAACCTGGTCGTCTTGGGCGACTTCAACGAGGGCCATCCGGTCGGCAGCGAGGTCCAGGCCCTGGCGGTGCTGTTCCAGGCGCGACCGCCGATGGTGGACTCGCTCAGCACCTTGAGCGTCGAGATTCCCACCCACACGGACGGGAAGGCGTATGACCGCATCCTGGTTTCCGAGGCCATCGCCAAGGGCTTGAACCGGCTCAAGCTCGAGGCTGTGGTCATCCAGCCGCACCGGCACGGCAATGGGAAGGAAAGACGGCTATACACGGACCATTTTCCGGTCGTAGCGGCGCACCTCCACTCCCGCCGCGTGGGCTGGACCGACTCCCACGCCTGCTCTTGCTGGGATAAAACCGCGCACCGCGTCGCCTTTCTGGCTGACGCTCTGAGCGTTCAGTGATGCAACAATGCGTCGCTGGTTAACCTTTCGGCGCAAGCTTTTCTACCTTTGTGTCCAGATCCACAATAGGGGGTAGAAGTGTTCCGATCAAGGCGGAAACTAACGCTATCCTCTCTATTCCTTGCAAACCTTGTAAGGACCAAACGCCGCCGATCCGCATCATCTTTACGAAGTAGGCGAAGGTCGGCATGGTCGGATCCTCGACGTTCATGATAGTTGGGTAGTATGTCCTGCCGAAATCCAGAACTTCCTCGGGCCGGATGCCGTGCTTACCCGTGAAGTACCGTTCTGCGATCCCAAACGTTTCCGGGGTGGCAAGCAAAGTGAAAATGTCCACGTTCGGCATGTTCTTTGATCGCATATGCCCCCAAAAACCGGGCAGGGCGTTCCTCAGCAAGCTGGAACCATATTGGAACGCCTCTTGCCTACTTTTGAACTGGCGACCTTGGCTTTTGAAACCGCAACCGCGGGCCGTCGCTCCGATCACCGTCTGAATGTGGAAGGCGAATACCTCCACCAAGCCCGCCTTCGGGTCGAACCGGCCAGCGAGATCGGCCCGCTCGAGCATTCCGCGGAAGCTCGTTGCCGCTTCCTGCGTTGACGCGATCAACGCGAGCGGGATGTCCGTTCGAGCCCGGTCTTCCCGTTTTTTGAACAGGTTGAACATGGTCGGATTGGACCACAAGGCCACCGAATTTGCAATACCCCATCGCGCGGACACCAGGCGTAACTCAGCGCCCGTCTGCCAGCCAGACACAAGCTCGCCAAGACTTGCCGGCTTTGGCGCTCCCCGCGAACCCGCTCCGCGAAACACGGCAAGACTTGGCTCGCCCCACCGAGGCTCCGTCGTGAGCTTTCTTTCGCCGTCGCTTCTCTCCGCTTTTCGTCCTGGCCGCCTATCCGCGCCCCTTTCCCCCGTGCGGGCGGCCAGGGCAACCGCTCCGCTTCGCAGACCAGGCCGGAGAATCACGGCTTCACCCCCTCTTCGGGTGAACGGCCCCAGACAATTTCCGCGCAAGGGCTTGATAAATCTGTTCGAAGGCTTCCCTATCGTCGTGCCTAAATTCGACCGGGGTCATTCTTTTTCCGGCGCTCTGCTGATCCGAAAGTAGCAAACCCTTGAAGTCCTTCTTCCCCTTGTCGCGAAACGCAAGAGGCGTCGGATATTTGCCTGCCCAGTGGACGAATGCGGACATCCGCTCCATCAACTTCTCTTGTTCAGCGTCAAGATTGATGATTTGTGACGAACGGCACATCGAAACCAGGTCATGCTGAGTGGCCCCATCCACGCGCCAGTCGACACTGCCGTCAGCTTTGCGTTGGGCATGACCCTCCTTGAGCAGGACGGCCTTTATCATATTTTCCATCGCTAGTCCGTAAAGGAGCGTCGCCACGCCCGCCACCCGCGTATCTTCTGCCTCTGCCTGTTCTTCCCCGGGCAATTGGCTGAAGGACTCGTGCGCCGCAAAAAGCAGATCAGCGCCGCGTTTCAGCCTCTGGGCGCTTTCGCGCCATCGCGCCGTCTTGTTGAGGTGCGCCCGGAAAAGCCATTCTGCAAACGTGTCGGTCATGCAGGCATGGAACAAGGTCAGCCACGGCATTGCAAGCGCTCTCAATCTCACAAACCCGTGGAGGTCGCCGCCCGAGGCTCGCTCGTGAGTGTTCCTTCGCCGCCGCTCCGCTGCGCTTCTGCCCTGGCCGCTGACCCGCGCCACTGTTCCCTAACGCGGGCGGCCAGGCCAAACGCTCCGTTGCGCTCCCGGCTTGCAGAAACTGCCGAGCGAGCCGAAGAGGCCGGAAACGCACCCCTCACAACGCGGCTCAATTCCTGTAAATCCTTGACCCGCTCATAATGGCTCCGCTGTGTCCGCGTGAAACGATGCGGCCACTTTCCCCTCGCCGCACCGCCGGCTGAGTGCGGCTCTCCCCACCGCCAGAACCGCGCCAGGCGCCGGCTCCGTTCGCGCGCTCACTCGCCAACCCCGCAAGCGGTTCCCCCGCCTGTCACGCTTCCGGCCAAGGCCGCTTTGAAACGAGGTGAGGGGTGCATGAGGCACTCCAGAGAACCGAAAGCGAAGAATGAAGACCCCGTTTCTGATCAATGTCAAACCCACCTACGCGCCGCTCACCCCCAAGGAATACAAGGTGATCGCCTTGCGGGACTGCCCCACGCCCGATGACATCATGCTGTGCGATACGCCGGCCAAGGCCGCCGAGTACTGGAGGTTGCACATCGAGGACCATCCTTATTTCGATCCCGAGCGGGAGTGTTAGGTAACACTCCTCTGCCCACCACCGAGACCCAAGCGCGGGAATTAACACGCGTCCCCCAGGCGCTACGCCCCGAGGTTCTACGGCTGGCCGCACAGATTGCCAACGGCGGGGAGCTCACCGCCAAGCTCATCCGTCTGGCCGCCTCCGAATTGGGTGTGGACGGCGGCATCCGACTGGTCCCGCGCAACGGCGATGACCGGGTCCAGACCCCCGACCCCCTGGCCCGCGCGGTCGTTGAGCACTTTCTGCCTTGCGGCCG
>Ga0187864_10004055_pt1 | contig 11675 bp, 7 predicted proteins | sample June2016WEW_11_4_FD_132985 | JGI IMG/M metagenome (GOLD analysis project Ga0187864, IMG submission 132985) | Peatland microbial communities from SPRUCE experiment site at the Marcell Experimental Forest, Minnesota, USA - June2016WEW_11_40 | ecosystem: Environmental > Terrestrial > Soil >... | reverse complement strand
CGCGCCTCGATCGCGCGCACGATCGAGGTGAAATCGACCGTCGACGGCGGATAGCTCTTGTCGTAGACGATCTTGAATGCGGACGCCTTGGCGTTCTCGCGCGCGCCGGCGCACGCGTTCTGCCCGAACTCGGCGTCGGCATAAGCCAAGGCGACGGTCTCCGGTTTGGGGTTTTGCGCCTGCGCCACCTTGAAGAAGCCGAGCGTGAAGGCCGGCTTCGAGTCCGGGCCGGTCGGGATCATCGAGAAATACCTCGGATATTGGAACGCCTCGTTGATGCCGGAGCCGGACAGACCGATGAGCAACTTTTTCCTCTCGATCGCGATCGGCATGGCCGCGGCGATCTGGGTCGAGGCATAGCCAGAGACGATCAGATCGACCTTGTCGATGTCGAGCAGCTTTGAATAGATGCCGGGAACCTGCGCCGGATCGCTCTGATCGTCGTAATAGACGAGCTTGACCGGCCGGCCGTTGAGCCCGCCCTTGGCATTGACGTCGTCTTCCCAGATCTGCATGGCCACCAGCGCCATTTTGCCGTTGGCGGCGAGCTTGCCGGAGAGCGACATGCCAAAGCCGATCCTGATCGGATCGGCCGCTTTGGCCGGCACCGCGGCCATGACCATCAGCGCCGCGGCCGCGCCCGCCAGGCCCGCTAAGCCGCGCCATCGCCATTTCGCAGACATTCGTCCTCTCCCTGAGTTTGAAGTATCATCCGGCATTCTCTTACGGCTTCTGTCCCGCCGCCAGCCGGATATCCTTGATGATCATGAACAGGTGCCGCGCGTCGGTCGGCGACGGCGTGAAGCCAAAGTGCCGGTAGAACGCGACGGCGCGGTCGTCCTTGGCATGAACCGCGAGCGCGCGCACACCGATCAGGTCGGCGACCTGCAGTGTGCGCCCGAACGCATCGAGCAGCAGGCCGGAACCGATGCCGCGGCCTTGCGCCTTGGTATGGACGGCGAGGCGCGCGAGCACCAAGAGCGGGATCGGATGGCGGGGCATGCCCTTGACGACGCGCTCGGGAGCTTGCGCGTGCAAAACCTCGCCGGCGACGATCGTGTAGAAGCCGACAACCTCGTTGTCGCTCACGGCGACATAGGTCTGTGACGCGTTGGCGTGTTGCGCTTGCAGCGCGTGACGGATAAGGAAGCGATCAAGCTCCGGTTGCCCGCAGGTGAATGGCTCGACGGCGTGAGTGCGATGCAGCTTTTCGATATGAAGCGAATGCGTCACGGCTCGCTTTTGCGATCGAACACCGAAGGCTCGCGAAACAGCCGCTCCAGGCGCGGATGACGGCGCGGCGGCGCATCGAGCGCGGCCACGAAGGCGTCCCATCTCTTGCCATCGAGCGTGAACACGCGCCGATCGGCGAGCCGCTCCTCGGCCTCGCGCAGCGCGGTGTCGAGCACGAATTCGCTGACGGACTTGCGTTCGGCGGCTGCCGCTGCCTGCAAGGTCTGTTTCGCTGCCCGGCTCAGCCGAAGATCGAGCTTTTCCGTCCGATTGGTGCGTCGGGTCATTTTGCCTCCTGAGTTGAAGGATCGACGATTTGCCCGACAATGTCACGACAAATTACTCTCGCACCGACGGCGGCGCATCGCGCCAGCCGGAAAAGTCTCGGCGAGCGTGTGGTCGCCCGCGGACGCACAGGATTGTTGCAGCGATGCAATAAGATAGCTGCGAAACCGGATTTTAACCGTGGCGATTCTTCCGGCCTTAACGGCCCCTCGGCCACAATGGCGGGCATGCAAGTACCAAACATGGCGCCGAGGGGGGAGGTTGAGACCGCTTGGCGGTTTCTGCTGCTGAACTGGCTGCTCGCCGGCGCCATGGCCGCGGCGCTCGCCGTCAGTCTCGTGTTCACCAACTTCACCATCGATCTGCCGGGCATCGCCATCGGCGTCGGCTTTGTCGGCGTCTATAGCGGCTTTTCTTATGCCAATGCCCGTTCGCGCAAGCGGCGCGATCCGCAAGTGATGTTCGTGCTCGGCGGCACGGCACAGCTTGTCCTGATCACCGCGGTGATGACGCCGCTCACCTACGTTGCCGCATCAACAAACCTGCCGCTGCAAGATGCAAATCTTCTCGCTCTCGACCGGGCATTGGGCCTCGACTGGGCGGCCTATGTGAATTTCGTCAACGATCACCCGACGCTCGCCGCTTGGCTGAGCTACGGTTACACCATGATCCGCTGGCCGATCTTCGCCATCCCGGTCGTGCTGGCGGCGAAGCGGCGTTATCAGCGCATCGAAGAATTCATCTTCGCCTTCGGCGTGGCCTTGATCGCGACCACGATCGTTTCCGCGCTGGTGCCGGCGATCGGCGTTTATCAGCAGATCGGGCTCGATCCCGGAACGCTGAAAAACATCGAAGCGGGAGCCTATCTCGAACAGCTGCGCGACTTGGCGCCGACGCGCGCGGGCAGCTTGCGCGATCTCGAACTATCGGGTCTCGCCGGCATCGTAACTTTTCCGAGCTTTCATGCAGCCTCCGCCGTGCTCTATTCCTGGGCGTTGTGGCCTGCCAAATGGATGCGGCCTATCGTCGTGTTGGCGAACGGCGCCATGCTGGCGGCGACGCCAATCGTTGGGGGTCACTATTTCATCGACCTTGTCGCGGGTCTGGTAATCGCGGTGCTGGCGATCGTCGCGGCTCTCCGGGTCGGACAGATCATCGCTCGACGACAAGTCGGTCGCGCTGTGGCCGCGCTCATCCCCGCCGCCGTGCCGGCCGAGTGAGCCTCATGGCGCGGGCGTGCCCACGCTCCATCTGAGCCTGCGCGCCACGCATCGAGGCACGAACTTCATCGAGTTTTAAGGCTGGAATCCTAGCCTTGTCGGGTAACGCCAACGCGGAGCCTCCCTCCCGATGTCCTTGCCAGCGATTTATCCTGGAGTCTCCCGAGATCCACGGAACGGCACCCGCAATTTCCTATTGCTGATCTGGGCCGTCACCGTGTTTTCGCTATACATGACTTCGGGCATCAACAGCCTGTCCACCGACGACGCCATGAGACTGGTTGAAGTTCGCGATCTTCTCGCGGGACAAAGCTGGTTCGATATGACGCAATATCGCCTGGACCCGCCGACCGGCGTCGCGACACATTGGTCGCGTTTGATCGACCTTCCGCTCGCGCTGATGATCAAATTCGGTTCGATGTTTGTGTCAACGGCTGTTGCCGAGAAGATTGCTCTCATCGCATGGCCCACGACGCTGCTGCTTGTCTTTCTCGCCGGAGTTTCGCGGCTCGCATATGAACTTGCCGGCCACACTGCGGCGCGCATAGCGCTGGTTTTCGCCGTCCTCATGGCGCCGGTACTGCAGAATTTTCGTTCTGGCGCTATCCATCACCACAATGTGCAACTCGCGCTGACAATCTGGGCGCTGGCCTTTTTCGCGCGCATGCCGGCACGCCCGCGCGACGGCGCCATTGCCGGCTTTCTTTGCGCGCTCTCCGTCGCGATCGGACAGCAAATGGTTCCGGCGGTCGCAATGCTCGCCGCCGTCGTGGCTTTGCGCTGGGTCGTCGATGGCGACAGATGCAAAGGCACGACCGTAGCCTATGCGGTCGCGCTGGCGGCAGGAGCGATCATCCTCGGCGTCGCAACGATCGCACCCGGCAGCTACCTCACCGTCGAATGCGATGCGATCTCGATCGCCCAGGTCGGTGCTCTCGTTCTCGGCGGCTTTGGTCTTGCCGCTCTCGCCATGTTGCCGCGCTTGAATTCCATCGCCAGCCGAGTGGTTGTTGCGGGCGGCTTGGCGGCATTGCTCGCCGCCTACGTCAAACTCGGCGCCCCACAATGCCTCGGCGACCCCTACGCGCAACTCGATCCCCGTCTTGCCGATTTGTGGCTCTCCTCGGTCGCCGAGGCCCGCAATCTGTTCTCGATGATGCGCGATCTGCCGCAGCAGGTTCCCGCATATTATGGCATTCCGCTTGCTGCGCTCGTCCTCGGCACAATCCAGTGCGTGCGGGAAAACGGACAGCAGCGGTGGAACTGGATCGCCTGCACCGCAGCACAGGCGGCGTTTGCGCTGGTCTCCGTTTGGGAATTGCGTGGCGCCGGTGGCGCCAACGCATTGGGTGCCGTGCTCGTCCCCGCTGCGCTGCTGCAATTGATCCCAGCACCGGAAGGCCGCGCATCGTATTTCGGCATCCCCCGCTTAGCGTTGGTCGCCATGCTGTTTCTCAACCCCATTACGCTGTTGGCGCTCGGCAGCGGCGCAGCACACGCTGTCGCGGCCGCTGCCGTTAGGACGCAGCGAATCGTCACCAGCGGCGACGCTGGCACATGCCAGCGCGCTGCCGACTACACACCGCTCGCCACCCTTCCCGGCGGGCGCGTGCTTGCCTTTATCGATTCCGGCCCGTTCATTCTCATGGAATCCGCAGACGCCGTACTGGCGGCTCCCTATCACCGCAATCAAGCCGGCAATATCGCCATGCTCGACATGTTCTTGGCTGCGCCGAATGACGCCAAAGTTCGGATGGCCGCGCGCGGTATCGATTATGTCGCGTTCTGTCCAGGTGCCCCGGAGCGCTACAATTACGTCGCCAGCGCTCCCGCCAGCTTGGTGGCGGCACTGAGCCGAAGCGATGTCCCCAGCTTCCTGGAGAGGATTCCGTTCGACGGTACTGATCTTGCTGTCTATCGCGTGCGGCGCTGAGATCGGTTTTCCAGCACGTCGAAGCCCAATTCCCGCTCCACCAGTTCGCCCGTGGTCGATGGCAGTGGTTCTGATGAGCTTGCACGAGGCGCACCGTAGTCCGATCCGTTCCGGCGTATCAGAGCAATCAATCGACCAGGTTTTATTGCCGGCGATCAGGATGGTCTGCCAATAGACGGGGGGACCCTTACGCCACCCCCAGGATCGCGCTCGCTTGCGTAGGTTTTCCTAATCAGAAAATTTCGCGCCGCGATTTTCAAATTTCATTCGCCGACCAACTGAAAATTCCGCGCCGCCCCGAATGCTGCGAACCGCGGCGGCTTCCCTGCCCGGTTGCGGACCTGAGAACTACTCACGCTCTCACTCGGTCACATAGGATTTGCTTAACGAGTGCTGGCTACACTGGCGCGGTGTCCGCGATCAATAATTTATACGCACCATAGCACGATCAAGAGAGTGCGGTCTCGGCCAATACCAACTGGCGCGTTTGCGCCTTCATCTTTTTTCTCTTTATTCTTGCCGCCACGCTCAACGCTATGCGTAGGGACGTGACACTAGGCTTCGACGAAGTCGCGCACGCATCTTATATCGCGTATCTATAACACTCCGGTGAGACGTGGCCCGCCCTTGAAGACATGCGGATGCTTGATCCATCGAGCTTCCGCTTCACCAGCGAGCCGAACTATCTTAACCATCCCTCACCCTATTACGTGCTGCTGGCGCACCTAGGCCCCAATCTCGAAGGCTATCCCGGAGCGCTCATCGTCTATCGGCTGTTCAACGTCGCGTTGGCTGCGATTGGGCTCGCGGCTCTGATGGCGATTGGGCTCCTCGCGCGGCTGTCGCGGTTCACGCTCTATGCCTATGTCGTCCCGCTCGCTTGCATCCCCGTGCTGGCGCCGCTTGCGGGCTCCATTAACAACGACAACGCTGCATTCGCCGGCGGGGGAATTGCCACGCTGTCCGCATGGCAGCTCATGGCCACCGGGAGCCGTGCGTCGCTAATAGCTACGCTCGGCGGCATTATCGTCGCGTCATGGGCGAAGCTCACCGGGCTGCTACTTGTAGGCGGATTGGTTAGCGGCGTTTTGGCCTGGCTTCTATGGCGCGGGCGCTTGCAGCCCCCGATGGATCGTGTTGATCGCGATTGCCGCGCTGCTGGCGATCTCGCCTTATGTCGCATTCTTCGCACAATACGGCAGCCCGGCACCGAACACACCGGGACAAATCGCGATGTTGAAGACAGTCGCGCACGCCGCCGGCTGGGATGGTGCCGAGCGGATGTCGCCTGCCGCCTACGCGGTGCATTTTGTCGCGGAATTCGTCCTTGGATGGCTGCCAACTCTGATGTCACGCAACGCGCTGAATTACGCGGCATTAGTGATCCCGGTCGCAGCGGCGCTGTGCGCCTTCGTCGGTCTTGTGATGTCGGCTCAGCGCATCGCGCGCGGAAATGAGGGTCCAATCGACATTGTGGTTGCGGCTGGCGCACTGGCCTTCACCGGGACGTTCGTTATCCATGGCATCTTCAGCTATGAGCGGCATGTCGCGTACGGCTGGATGATGGACGCCTATCCGCGCTACTACTTACCGTTGGCGGCTCTCGTTCCACTCGCCGGGCTGTCGTTGCTCGCCGCGAGCAAACAGCCGCGCACCCGCGCTATGCTGACCGGCTTCCTAATCGCTAGCCCCGTGGCCACGCTTGCTCTCGTGGCAATGCTTTCCAATACTGCAAGAGCCCACATTTGATTGGCGCAAAGCACGCGAGTTCTACCGGCCGCGCCAACTCTGCGCCGGCGCCGGCGCCGCGCTCCGCAGACATCTCGTAGAGGGCCATCGGCGGCCGAGCCTTGCTTGCGATCGCGGCGAAGCTAGGCCCGGCCGCCTTGAGGAACCCTTAAATACTCGCTTACGTCCGAAGTACTTATTGCACTGCAATATCAAGTGCGGCACACTAGCGGCCAACGCCATCCACACAATTGCGATCAGCGGTTTGACGGGAGTCCATCATGGCCGTCGCGCAGAAGAGGCCCTCAGCGGCGCCGCTCAAGGACCTCTATGACATTGGCGAGGTGCCGCCGCTCGGTCATGTGCCGGCGAACATGCACGCTTGGGTCATCCGCAAGGACCGTCATGGTCCGCCCGAGAAGGCGATGCAGCGCGAAGTGGTGCCGACCTGGCCGATCGGCGATGACGAGGCGCTGGTCTACGTCATGGCCGGCGGCGTCAACTACAACGGCGTGTGGGCCGGGCTTGGGCAGCCGATCTCGCCGCTCGACATTCACAAGAACCCGTTTCACGTCGCCGGCTCGGACGCCGCCGGCATCGTCTGGGCGGTCGGCTCGAAAGTGCGGCGCTGGAACGTCGGCGACGAAGTGATCGTTCACTGCAATCAGGACGACGGCGACGACGAGGATTGCAATGGCGGCGACCCGCTGTTGTCGCCGTCGCAGCGCATCTGGGGCTACGAGACTCCGGACGGCTCGTTCGCGCAATTCTGCCGCGTGCAGTCGCGCCAGCTCATGCGCAAGCCGCCGCACCTCACCTGGGAAGAGTCGGCGTGCTATACGCTGACGCTGGCGACCGCCTATCGCATGTTGTTCGGCCATCCGCCGCACATTCTCAAACCCGGCGACAACGTGCTGGTGTGGGGCGCGTCCGGCGGCCTCGGCGTGTTCGGCGTCCAGCTCGTCGCCGCCTCGGGCGCCAATGCCATCGGCATCGTGTCCGACGAATCGAAATCCGAATACGTGCTCAATCTCGGCGCCAAGGGCGTCATCAACCGCAAGGCATTCAATTGCTGGGGCCAGATGCCGAAGGTCGGCACGCCCGAATACGACGCCTGGGTCAAGGAGGCGCGCCGCTTCGGCAAAGCGATCTGGGACATCACCGGCAAGCGCGACGTCGACATCGTGTTCGAGCATCCCGGCGAGGCGACGTTCCCGGTCTCCTGCCTCGTCGTCAAGCGCGGCGGCATGGTGGTGTTCTGCGCCGGCACCTCGGGCTACAACATCACCTTCGACGCGCGCTACGTCTGGATGCGGCAGAAGCGCGTGCAGGGCTCGCACTTCGCCCATTTGAAGCAGGCGAGCGCCGCCAACCGCTTCGTCATCGATCGCCGCATCGATCCGTGCATGAGCAACGTGTTTCCCTGGGAGCAAATTCCACTCGCCCACACCAAGATGTGGAAGAACCAGCACCCGCCTGGCAACATGGCAGTCTTGGTCAACGCGCCGCGCCCCGGCCTGCGCAACTTCGACGACATGCTGGAGGCGAGCGACGCGGTTTAACGGAAGCGGCTTAAAGGATCGCGACCGGTCGATCGAATGCTGTTCGTGCACGTCTTGTCAGCGAAGGATTTACGGGAACTTATCAGTATTGACTATGAGAAATTGACTAGGAGAATTGACTATTTGCTGGCGCAGTATGCGCGAAGGCGATGTCCGTGCCGCAAACCTCTGACTTCGAGTTCGACGTTTTCCTAAGCCACAGCGCGAAGGACAAGGCAGTAGTGCACCGCGTCGCGGAGCGGCTGCGCGCGGACGGCTTGCGGGTGTGGTTCGACGCTTGGGAAATCAAGCCCGGTGACAGTATCCCGGCGAAGATCGAACACGGTCTGGAGCACTCGCGCGTGCTGGTGCTGTGGATGTCGGCCAATGCGTTCGGCTCCGACTGGGCGCGGTTGGAAAGCCATACTTTTCGATTTCGCGATCCGCTGAATAAGGAGCGCCGTTTCATCCCGGTGCGGCTCGACGAAGCGGCCCTCAAGGGGTCACTCGGACAATTTCTTTATGTTAATTGGCACTCCGATCAACGTGAGCACGCGTACAGGAAACTTCTTGAAGCCTGCCGGCCGCTAGTGGAGACGAGAAAGAAGGTCGCACGGAGGCAAATCACAGAAGAGTTCATCACACTAAACACCAATGTGGAGATTTTGGCTTATGTGTTTAGTTCGGATGGAACTCGCGCCCTCTCCGGCATGACTGACGGCACGTTGCGGCTATGGGATGTGGGCAGCGGAGACTGCTTGCGCACGCTCCCAGGCCACCTGTCGTATGTTTACAGCATCGCTTGGAGCACTAACGAGTGCCGTGCAATTTCCGCAGGTGGCTATGATTTCCCCATTCGGCTATGGGACGTAGAGACAGGCCGTTGCCTGCGCACGTTCGAAGGCCACACAGGCCAGGTTGTCAGTGTCGCACTGAGCATCGATCAGTGTCTTGCGCTCTCCGGTTCCTGCGATCGGACCGTTCGGCTCTGGGATTTGAATACAGGCCGCTGTCTACGCGTGTTCGAAGGCCACACGGGCGAAATATGGACTGTATCGTGGAGCACCGATCAGCGCTATGCCCTCTCCGGCGCGTCTGATTGCACCTTGCGGGTATGGGATGTGGACACGGGACGCTGCGTGCGCGTGCTCAAAGGGCACACCGCTGCTGTCAATGATGTGGCGTGGAGTACCAATCAACACTCCGCCCTCTCTGGTTCGTCCGACAACACTGTGCGGCTGTGGGATGTGGTGATTGGGCGGTGCCTGGGCGTCCTCGAAGGCCACACCTCCGCAGTCAGGAGCGTAGCTTGGAGCGCCGATCAACGTTTCGCCCTTTCTGGTTCAGACGACCGGACGGTGCGGCTGTGGAACCTCGACACGGGGCGTTGCCTGCACATATTCGAGGGCCACTCGTCGGAGGTTAGGAGTGTGGCGTGGAGCCGCGACCAACGCATCGGCTTCTCTGGCGAGATTAAAGGTCGCATTAGGGTATGGAATCTATCGGAATTTGTCACGGAGGCGCGAGCACCGGAAAGCTCTGCACCGCAACAGATCCAATATATGAACGCCAAAGTTCTTCTGGTTGGAGAGACTGGCGCAGGCAAGACGGGGCTTTCCAAGATTCTGGCGGGAGAGAAATGGCAACCCAGTGACTCGACTGTCGGCGCGTGGGCGACACAGTGGAAGTTACCGGTCGGTCCCGATGATGGCGTCGAGCGGGAAATCTGGTTGTGGGATTTCGGCGGCCAAGCGGACCAGCGCCTGATCCACCAGCTCTACATGGATGACACCGCGCTGGCGGCGCTGGTGTTTGACGGACAGAAGGACGACGTCTTCGAGACACTGGGCCAGTGGGACCGAGATCTCACGCGCGCCTCAAACAAAGAATTTTCGAAGCTGTTGGTTGCCGGGCGCGTGGATGCCGGTGGCCTGCGCGTCAGCAGGAGCCAAGTCAATGCCTTCGCCAAGGAGCGCGGCTTCTCCGGCTTTCTCGAAACCAGCGCCAAGATTGGCACCGGTTGCGAGGAACTAAGAACCGCCATCCTTGGCGGCATTAAGTGGGGGGACATTCCGTGGCGCTCCTCGCCACTGCTCTTCAAGAGGCTCAAGGAGGAGATGGTCCGGCTCAGGCACGCGGGCCGAGTTCTGATGCGGTTCAACGAACTACGGGACACTCTACAACTGCGCTTGTCCGGCGAAGCGCGCTTCACCGACGAGGAACTCAAAGCTGTAGTGGGTCTGCTTGCCGGCCCTGGGGTCGTGTGGGAGCTGAAGTTCGGCTCTTGGGTGCTGCTCCAGCCGGAGCGCATCAACGCCTACGCCCAGGCCGTAATCCAAACCTTGAGCGAGGACGAGCATGAACGCGGCTGCATCGCGGAAGAGCGGGTCTTGAATGGCAAGCTTACGTATCAATCCTCGATGGAACGCCTGGGAGCCGAGGAGGAGCGTTTCATCCTGCTGGCTATGCATCAGATCCTGGTCGAACGAGGCTTGTGTCTTCGCGAATACACAGACAAAGGGCCGTTGCTCATCTTTCCGAGCTATTACCGTCGCGAGCGCCCGGAACTGATCGGGCATCCGATGGTTCTGGTAACCTACCATTTCAATGGCTTCCTTGACGATATTTATGCTACGCTGGTGGTGCGTCTGCATCACACAAAGCCTTTTGAGCAGGACGAGCTTTGGCGCTATGCCGCCGATTTCAAAACACTGACCCAAAAACAGCTTGGAGTGAAACTGACTCGCCGAGCCGAAGGCGCAGGCGAATTGGAGGTGTACTTCGACCTCACGATCCCGATTGAAGAGAAGATCATCTTCAGCAAGTACGTTCACGAACACCTGTTACAGCACGCGAGTGACGTGGTGCGATTGCGGCACTATGTTTGCCCACACTGCGATACTCTGGTGGGCAATCGCGACGTGGCAATGAAGAGGCTCGAAGAGGGCAAGAAGGATATCCTTTGCGTCAATTGCGAAAAACGAGTTCCGCTGTGGGATAAAATGGAGGAACTGTTTGCCAGCAGAAAAACCAGATCGCAGGTGCGTGAACTCCAGGAAGAGTCCTCAATCGTGCTAGACAGCGAGAGCAAGGAACGCGCGTTGGTCGGCGAAGTGATCTCGACGGTGGCGCTGGCCGGTCAAATTTGCCGAGAGTTCAATGTGAGCGACCATGGCATCGACATGGAGATCGAGTTCAAATCGGATGCCGGACAGGCGACTGGGCACAAGGTGTATCTGCAACTGAAGTCTGGCGACTCATATCTCACGACGCGAAAGCACGACGGTGCGGAAATCTTCAAGATCGACAAAGAGCGGCACGCCGATTATTGGCGGGGGCAAGCGTTCCCTGTGCTGTTGGTAATCCGCAATTCTGAGGGCCACATCCGCTGGATGGACGTGCGGGACTACCTGAAGCGCGAAAGCGACGACGGCAAGAAACCGGTAAAGCAGATCGTCTTCGCGGGTGATCGCTTCGATGTGATGAGCGTGCGCCGCTGGCGGGACGAAGCCTTGGGTTGTGAGTTTTCGTAGGCCGATCGGCGACGACGAAGTGCTGGTTTTGGTGATGGCCGGCGGCGTCAACTACAACAGGGTGTGAGCCGGTCTCGGCCAGCCGATCTCGCCGCTGGATGTCCACAAGAATCCGTTCCACCCGCTGTTGTCGCCGTCGCAGCGCATCTGGGGCTACGAGACTCCGGACGGCTCGTTCGCGCAATTCTGCCGCGTGCAGTCG
>Ga0187864_10004053_pt1 | contig 11679 bp, 9 predicted proteins | sample June2016WEW_11_4_FD_132985 | JGI IMG/M metagenome (GOLD analysis project Ga0187864, IMG submission 132985) | Peatland microbial communities from SPRUCE experiment site at the Marcell Experimental Forest, Minnesota, USA - June2016WEW_11_40 | ecosystem: Environmental > Terrestrial > Soil >... | reverse complement strand
GGGGTTATCCCGATAGCCGCTCGATAGCGGCGCCGCAGCGGCTGAGCTTGTCTTCCAGACGTTCAAAACCGCGGTCGAGGTGATAGACGCGGTTGACGATGGTTTCGCCTTCGGCGGCGAGCGCTGCGATCACGAGTGAGACCGAGGCACGCAGGTCGGTCGCCATGACCGGCGCGCCCTTAAGCCGCTCGACGCCTTCGATGGTCGCGCGTTCGCCTTCAAGGTGAATGCGGGCGCCGAGCCGCACAAGTTCCTGCACGTGCATAAAACGGTTCTCGAACACCGTCTCGACGATGTGCGAGGTGCCGCGCGCGCGTGTCATCAGCGCCATCAGTTGCGCCTGTAGGTCGGTCGGAAAGGCGGGGAACGGCGCCGTCGTCACTTCGACCGGCGCAAGAACGCCGCCGTTGCGCGCGATCCGGATGCCCTGGTTGGTCGGCGTGACCGTGACGCCCGTTGCCCGCAGCACGTCGAGCGCCGCTTGCAACAGTTCCGGGCGCGCGTTCTGCAACAGGATGTCGCCGCCGGCCATGGCGACCGCCATGGCATAGGTGCCGGCCTCGATGCGGTCGGCCAAAACGCTGTGCTGCGCGCCGTTTAGCTTGGCAACGCCCTCGACGATGATCCGCTCCGTGCCGGCGCCGGAAATGCGCGCGCCCATCTTGTTGAGGCAATCGGCGACGTCGGCGATTTCAGGCTCGCGCGCGGCATTCTCGATGACGGTGGTGCCGTCGGCGAGCGAAGCCGCCATGATCGCGGTATGGGTGCCGCCGACAGTGACCTTGGGAAAGACGATCTCGGCGCCTTTAAGCCCACGTGGCGCGCGCGCCACCACATAGCCGCTGTCGATTTCGATCTGGGCGCCGAGGCGCTCCATCGCCATGATGAGCAGGTCGACCGGCCGCGTGCCGATGGCGCAACCGCCGGGCAAAGACACCCGCGCCTGGCCCATGCGCGCGACCAGCGGCGCCAGCACCCAAAAGCTCGCCCGCATCTTTGACACCAGCTCGTAGGGCGCGGTGGTGTCGACGATGTTGGCCGCGGAAATGTGCAACGTTTGGCCGTGATCAGCCGTCTCGCCGACGCGCTTGCCGCCGACCGTGATATCGACGCCGTGGTTACCGAGGATGCGCTGCAGGAGCGCGACATCGGCGAGCCGGGGGACATTGTCGAGGGTCAGGGTCTGGTCGGTAAGCAGGCTCGCGATCATCAGGGGGAGCGTGGCGTTTTTCGCCCCCGAGATCGGTATCGTGCCGTTAAGACGCCGGCCGCCGATAATGCGAATGCGGTCCATCATACCCCTGCGGCCCAGATCCGGGACCAAGTGCCTAATCGCGTCCCCGATTGCGGCGAAAGTCGGGAACTTGCGGCTCTATATCGGCATTCACCGCCGGCGGCGCCTCGTCCGCCTTGCCGTTCTCCGCGCGGCCGCGCGCTTGCGCCTTGCGCCGCTTGAGGTTTTCACGGAGCGCCGCGGACAGCCGTGCGGCGCGCGCCGCCTGCTTCTCCGCCTTGCCGCGCGAGATCATCGCCGCTCCAAAAATCTACGGCATGGCCACGAGATGCGGCGCAAACATGCCGAGCGACAGAATGCCGAGCCCGACAACGCCGAGCAATCCAGCAAACCACGCGAGCGCAACGATGCCGGTGATCACCGCTGCCGAGCAGAGCACGATGCCGATCTGAAACGCCGCCGACGCGAGCTCGTAGTGATGATATTTCGCCATGGAGAGGTCGCGGGCCTCCTCCGCCTCTTTGGCGCGCGCGGCGAGCTCCTTGCGGCCTTCGTGCGTGTCCGGCTCGGAATCGTAGCGCGCAGCGTTTTTTTCCCAAGCGTCGATCTGCTTATCCATCGCCGCCTTTGCCGTTGGATCGGCCGCGGCGGCTTCCTCGAGCTTCAACTCCTCGGCGGCGGTGCGCACCGTGGTCATGCGGACCGTTTTGGCCTGGAAGAAAGCCCAGAGGTTCGAGGATTCGACATTGGCGCTGATCGCCTCGGTCTGCGCGCTTTTGCCCAGCGTTTCCGAGAAGGACAGGAACAGCGCGAGCACCGCGATTAAGAGCGCGATCTTTCTGTTCGAATGAGACGCGTGTTCGGCGTGCTCGGCATGCTCCAACTCTTCATGTGCTTCCGGCATGGTGTTTAGCCCCCGTTGCTCGGCATTCCAGATTGCCGCGAAAACTCATGGCTTCGCCCGGCATTGGAATGACGGATAGCATAGTTTTTATGCGCGCGGATGGGCGCTGCGATAGGCCTCGATCAGGCGCTCGGCGTCGACTTCGGTGTAGATCTGCGTCGTCGCCAGCGAGGCGTGACCGAGGAGTTCCTGGATCGCGCGCAGATCGCCGCCGCGCGCCAAAAGGTGCGTGGCAAACGAATGCCGTAGCGCGTGCGGAGTCGCAGTTTCGGGGAGGCCGAGCGCGCCGCGCAGCCGCGCCATTGCGAGTTGCACGACGCGCGCCGACAGCGTGCCGCCTTTCGCGCCGACGAATAGCGGGCCGTCTTGGGGCAGATTATACGGGCAGAGCGCAATGTAATCGGCGACGAGTTTTTGCACCTGCGGCAGCACCGGGACCATGCGCTGCTTGCTTCCTTTTCCGGTCACGGTGATGGCGTCGCGGAAGCCAAAGTCGGCATGCTTGAGCCCGAGCGCTTCGGAAATGCGCAGACCACTGCCATAGAGCAAGCCGAGTACCGCCGCATCGCGCGCGTGAATCCATGGCTCGCGTTCGTCGCCGGCGGAAAGATCGGCGTCGGCGATACGCCTGGCGGCGGCGACCGGCAGCGGCCGCGGCAGGGTCTTGCCGATCTTCGGCGCCCGCACGGCGGCAAGCGCGCCGACCTTGCCCTTGCCGTTGCGTTCGAGAAAACGGGCGAAGCCGCGCACGCCCGCCAGCGTGCGCATCAGCGAGCGGCTGCCGATCCCTGCGGCGCGGCGGGATGCCATGAAGGCGCGCACATCCGCCGGCTTAAGCCCGGCAAGCCCCTTCAGCGTCGGCGCGCCGCCGAGATGTCCGGCGAGGAAGGCGAGGAATTGCAGCACGTCGCGCCGGTAGGCCTCCAGCGTCTTCGGCGACAGGCGCCGCTCGTCGCCGAGATGGCGCAGCCAGCTTGCGACTTCCGCGCCGACACTGGCGGCCACGAAAGCCGGCAAGTCCTGCTTATGCTGTCGTGTGCTTGACACGGCGGAATATATCGCACCCCCTTCGTTCCCGCTTCCTTAATCGCCGAATCGGCCGTTTTCCAATGGGCCTCCAATGGCGAAACGCGTCGTCGATGTCCTCGTCCCGGTCGCGCTCGACCGGGCCTATTCCTACCGGGTGCCGGACAAGCTCGCGCTTGCCCCGGGCGACATCGTGAGCGTGCCGCTCGGCGCCCGCGAGGCGACCGCCGTCGTCTGGGCGGAGAACCCGAAGCCGGATATCCGGCTCGACAACCGGCTGAAAGACGTCGACGAAAAACTCGACATCCCGCCGCTCAAGCCGGAGCTGCGCAGCTTCGTCGACTGGGTCGCGAACTACACGGTGGCGTCGCGCGGCATGGTTTTGCGCATGTGCCTGCGCATGGGCGAGCATTTGGGCGCCGAGCGCGAGCGGGTCGGCGTGCGGCTTGCCGGTCCGCCGCCACCGCGCAAGACGGCGGCGCGCGAGCGCGTGCTGGCTTTGCTCGTCGACGGCATGGTGCGCGGCAAAAGCGAAGCGGCGCGCGAATCAGGCGTCAGCGGCGGCGTGATCGATGGCCTGATCGACGAAGGCACGCTCGAAACATCGGTGCTGCCGCGGGAGCCGGTTGCGGAAAAACCCGATCCCGATTTCGCGCCGCCGGAATTCACTGCCGATCAAAGCGCCGCCACCGCGGCGCTGAAAGCAACGATCGCCGCCGCCGGCTATTCGGTGACTTTGCTCGACGGCGTCACCGGCTCCGGCAAGACCGAAGTTTATTTCGAGGCGGTGGCCGACACGATCCGCCGCGGCCGGCAGAGCCTGATCCTGATGCCGGAGATCGCGCTGACCGCGCAGTTCCTCGACCGCTTCGCCGCGCGCTTCGGCGTGCGGCCGGCGGAATGGCATTCGGAATTGTCGCCGAGGAAGCGCGCCCGCACCTGGCGGGCGGTCGCCGATGGCAACGTATCGGTCGCGGTCGGCGCGCGCTCGGCGTTGTTTTTGCCCTACGCCGATCTCGGCCTCATCATCGTCGATGAGGAGCACGACCAGGCCTACAAACAAGAAGACGGCGTGCATTACCACGCCCGCGACATGGCGGTGGTGCGCGGCCGCATTGCGTCCATTCCGGTGATTTTATCCTCGGCGACGCCATCGCTCGAAACCGAAGTCAACGCGCGGCGCGGCCGCTACCGGCGCCTTGCGCTGCCGGAACGCTTCGGCGGCCAGCTTATGCCGTCGGTCGAGGCGATCGATCTGCGCATCGAGCGGCCGCCGCCCGGCCGCTTTATCGCGCCGACGCTTGCCGGCGCGGTGCAGACCGCGCTCGAACGCGGCGAGCAGGCGTTGTTCTTCCTCAATCGCCGCGGCTACGCGCCGCTGACTCTGTGCCGCGCCTGCGGCTTCCGCTTCTCCTGCCCGAACTGCGACGCCTGGCTGGTCGACCACCGCTTCCGCAAGCAGCTGGTGTGCCACCATTGCGGCTTCGCCATGCCGCATCCGGCGGCCTGTCCGAAATGCCAGGCGGTGAATTCCTTCGTCGCCATCGGCCCGGGCGTCGAGCGGCTGGAGGAGGAAGTGCGCGGGCTTTTCCCGCAAGCGAAGGTGCTGGTGCTGTCGAGCGATCTCGTCGCCACCATGGAGCAGCTGCGCGCGGAGCTGGACGATGTCGCCGCGGGCCGCTTCGACATCGTCATCGGCACGCAGCTCGTCGCCAAGGGCCATCACTTCCCGAAGCTCAACCTCGTCGGCATCGTCGATGCCGATCTCGGCCTCTCCAACGGCGATCCGCGCGCCGGCGAGCGCACCTTTCAGCTCCTGCATCAGGTGGTCGGGCGCGCCGGCCGCGACGCGGGCATCGGCCACGGCTATCTGCAGACCCACCAGCCCGAGCATCCGGTGATGCGCGCGCTGATCGCGGGCGACCGCGAGGCGTTCTATTCCGCCGAGATCGAGATGCGCGAGAGCGCGCACTACCCGCCGTTCGGCCGCCTCGCCAGCATCGTCGTCTCCGGCCCCGACAAGCACGACACCCAGTCTTTTGCCCGGCTTCTCGCGCGCGCCGCGCCGCCACACGACGAGGTCCGCGTGCTCGGCCCGGCCGACGCGCCGTTGTCGCTGGTGCGCGGCCGCTATCGCGTGCGTTTGTTGATCAAGGCCCCGCGCGCCTTCGATCTCTCGGCCTATCTGCGCGGCTGGCTCGCGGACGCGCCGAAGCCGAAGGGCAGCATCAAGCTCGACATCGACGTCGATCCGCAGAGTTTTTTGTGAGGGCCCCCAGTAAGAGACCAACATGACGGCCACAATCGAAACGATCCTGTTTCTGCTCGCGGTGCTGGTGGTCGTCGCCATTGTGGCGCGCCGGCTCAACACCGCGCCATCCATTCTTCTCGTCGTCGCCGGCATCGCGCTTGCACTTATTCCCGGCCTGCCGCGCATCGAGCTGGCTCCCGAACTGGTACTGCTCGGCATCCTGCCGCCGCTGATCTATTCGGCGGGCGTGGCCATGAGCTGGCGCGAATTCCGTTTCAACCTGCGCCCGATCACGCTGCTCGCCTTCGGTTGTGTCATTTTCACCAGCTGCGCGGTGGCGGCGGTCGCGCATTTCGTGCTCGGCATGCCCTTGGCCGTCGGCTTCGTGCTCGGCGCCATCGTGGCGCCGACCGATGCAGTCGCCCCGCTCGCCATCGTTCGCCGGCTCGGTTTGCCGCGCCGGCTCATCGTCGTGCTCGAGGGCGAAGGTCTCGCCAATGACGCCACGGCGCTGATCCTTTACCGCTTCGCCGTTGCCGCGGTCGTCACCGGCCTGTTCTCCTTCGCCGAGGCCGCCGGAGAATTTGCCTTCATTGTCGTCAGCGAGATCGCCTACGGCATTGGCATCGGTTGGGTCAGCCTGCGCTTACGCCGCTGGGCGCGCGATCCCCGCGTCGAGATCACGCTGTCGTTGATGACGCCCTACGCCGCGTTTCTGGTGCCCGAGCATCTGGGAGGATCGGGCGTGCTGGCGACGGTGGCCGCCGGGCTGTTCGTGAGCTGGAACGGGCCGTTGCTCATTCCGGCGGCGACCCGGCTGCAGGGAATCTTCTTTTGGGACCTGATCGTCTATTACCTCGAAGGCTTCGTCTTCCTGGTGACCGGCATGGAGACGCGAGCGCTGCTCGACCGGACCAATACCGTCTCGCTGCGCGAACTCGCGTTGGCCTTGCTGCTCACCGTGGCGGTGGTCGTCGTCGCACGGTTTATCTGGGTCTATCCGTCGGTCTATTTGCCGCGCTGGTTGAGCCCGTCGCTTCGTCGCCGCGATCCGTTGCCGCCCTGGCAATGGTCTTTCCTTCTTGCCATCGTCGGCGTGCGCGGCGTCGTCTCGCTCGCCGCGGCGCTGGCCATTCCGTTCACGACAATGAGCGCCGCGTCGTTTCCCGACCGCGATCTCATTCTTTTCGTCACCTTCGGCGTCATCGTCGTCACCCTGATCGGCCAGGGCCTGATCCTCCCGAGCGTCGTGCGCTGGCTCGCCTTGCCGCATGACGCCGAGGACGAGCGCCGGCGCGAGCAAGATGCCGAGATCGGGGCACGGCTCGAAGCTTTGAATGTCGCGCAAGGCCGGCTGGACCGGCTCGCCGCGGACGGCAAACTGGCGCCGGACGTCTTTGCGATCCTGCGCGCCCGGCACGACCATCGTGCCGGGCAGCTGCCAAGCAATATGACGGATGGGCTCAAGGCCGTTGCGGCGGCGGCGGAGCTGCGGGCGGAGCTGATCGCCGCCGAGCGCGAATATATCTATCGGCTCCTGCAGCAGGGCCAGATCAGCGATGAAGCGCGCCGGCGCATCGAACGCGAACTCGACCTGGAGGAGGAAAGCCTCGCATTCAAGCGAGATAGCGTGATCGATCCGCCGCTGTGATCGGCCGCGTGTTGGGTTGAGTGGCCAGCCTTTGCGGACCTTCGGCCTCTCGGCCTATCTGCGCGACTGGCTAGCTGATGCGCCGAAGGCGAAGGGGAGCATCAAGCTCGACATCGACGTCGATCCGCAGAGTTTTTTGTAAAGGGGCGGGCCGCGGGCTTGCGGTCGGATATCAGCGGCACCAGAGAGCGGACTCACAAGCGCGCAGCCAAATGCGAATTGATATGCGCTTCCGGCGTTGTTGTGGAAAGCGAGACACGCTCAATTCGTAGAATTCGCTTTTTTTATAATAGCTTTTGTAAACTATAAGATGGCACTCGCATACATTACTTAATTCTTATTCTCGCAATAATAACTACGCTTTTGTCTACTCACTCGTCGCTTGCGCAGTCCGCCATAACGGCCGGCTGCAGCGCTCCCTGAGCATGCGTGACCTTATGCGCAACGAAGCCCTTTCCCAGCACGGCGCGACTCCTCCGAACCCGTTGGAGTTCCAGGCGGCCGTCCGCGCCGCGCAGATCAAGGCGCTCTATCGCGCGCCAGCGACGATGCTGGTCAACCCGATCACCGCATCGCTTCTTGCCGCTGTGCTCTGGCAGGCCTATCCGGCGTGGGTTCTTCTGCTTTGGGTCGGGCTGTTTTGCGTTGTTGTGGGCGCGCGTTTTGTCGATCGAGCGCGCTATCTTCGGCAACCCCACGAGAGCGGGCACGAGGCTGCCTGGGCCAGGCGTTTTACCGTCGGCGCCGCCGCCACGGGTTTGCTTTGGGGCCTGTCCGCATCCGTCGTATTCGTATCGCCGGATCCGGTCGCTCACGTCGTCGTCACGTTCGTGCTCGGCGGCATGACGGTCGGTGCGGTTTTCCAGCAATCGGCTTATCTGCCCGCGTTTTTCAGCTTCACGCTACCCGCCACTGTTCCACAAGTTGTTGTTTATTTGGGGAAGGGGGACAGGGTCTCGGTTGCGATGAGCCTGATGCTGGCGGTCTACGTCGTGGTTGTCGCATTGATGGGACGCTACATCAACCGCTGGATCGTGGAAACCGTACGACTGCGACTCGACCAAGCGGCCGCTAATAGCAAACTGCAGGCCACCGTCGCCGAGAGCAAGGCTGTTCTCAACGAGATCGAGCAGATCTACCGATATGCGCCGGTCGGTCTCTGTTTTATGGATACCAACCATCGCTATGCGCGGATGAACGAGCACCTGGCGGAGATGAGTGGGGTGACCGTCGATGCGGCCCTCGGCCGCACGGTACGCGAAGTCGTTCCTCGTCTGGCCGACGACATCATAGCAATGCATCGGCCGATCTTCGAACGCGGCGAGCCGGTCCTGAATGCCGAAGTACAAGGTGCGTCGCCCAAGCCGCCACATGGCGAACGGCATTGGCTCATGAATTGTTTTCCCCTCCGCTCGGAATCTGGTGACATAATCGGTGTGATCGACGCGGTGCTGGACATCACCGATCTCAAGCAAACACAATTGGCATTACGGCAAAGCGAGGAGCGTTTCCGTACCATCTTCGACTCCGTCAATGACCTCATATTTGTGCATGACTTCGAAACCGTGACTGTCGTCGACGTCAATCAGCGCGTCTGCGAGATGTTCGGCTATACGCGCGACGAGCTGCTTGGGGGGAAGATCGGCGATCTCTCCGAGAACGAGCCACCCTACACGCGCCAGAACCTATTGTCCGAGGTACAGAAGGCGCGATCCGGGACGCCGCAAACGTTCGATTGGCACTGCAAGGCAAAGGATGGGCGGTTGTTCTGGGTCGAACTATCGATTCGCCCGGCTAGGTTCGGCGGACGGGATTTTCTGCTCACGACGGCCCGTGAAATTTCGCGACGTAAGGAGGCGGAAGGTCAGCTTAAGAGGTTGGCGCAGTTCGATCTCCTCACCGGACTGGCAAATCGCGGCGTCTTCGTCGCCGAGGTAACTCGGGCGATCGAGCGCGCGCATCGAGACGAGCGCACCTTCGCGGTTCTTTATCTCGATCTGGATCATTTTAAGGACGTCAACGATACGCTGGGACACCCAATCGGAGATCAGTTACTCCGGTCGGTTGCCCAACGGCTGCAGGCGAACGTGAGAACGACCGACACCCTTGCCCGATTCGGCGGTGACGAATTCGCCTTGCTGATGACGGACATTGGCGATCCTACAGATGCTGGAGTGCTCGCGGACAAGCTGCTGCAAATCATGGCCAAGCCGTTCCTGCTCGGCGGCAACCAAATCCAATCCGGGGTCAGCATCGGCATCGCGACCTACGAGCCGGACGTCCCGGAAGCCGAGACGCTTCTCGCACATGCGGACGTCGCGCTTTATCGGGCAAAATCGGAAGGCCGGCACACGTATCGTTTCTTCACCGGCGCAATGGATGCGGAAGTGCGCAAACGTGTGGCCCTGACATCCGAGTTGCAGGCGGGGATCGCGGCCGGCCAGCTGTTCCTGCTGTACCAGCCCCAGGTGGATATGGAGACCAGCCGACTCGTCGGGCTGGAGGCGCTGGTGCGCTGGAATCATCCGACGCGGGGTGTGATCTTGCCTGGCGAGTTCCTGCCTGTTGCGGAGCGCAGCGGCCTCATCGTGAACCTCGGAAACTGGGTTTTGCGCTCGGCCTGCCGGCAGGCCGGGCAATGGCTGGAAACGGGAGTCGCGCTGCCTCCGGTGGCGGTCAATGTTTCGGCGCTTCAGTTCAAAGCGCCGCGCGAGCTAGAAAAGGAGATCGAGGCGGCGCTCGCGGAGACGGGGCTCCCGCGCGGATCTCTGGAAATCGAGATGACGGAAACCGCGCTGATGGGGACTTCGAGCGGGCACGACAATGTCGTCGAGCGGCTGCGCGCCCGCGGGCTCCGCATCGCGATCGACGATTTCGGCACGGGCTATTCGTCGCTGCTCTACCTTCGGCGCTTTCCAGTCGATCGGATCAAAATCGCGCAGGAATTCGTCAAGCATATCGGCATCGAGCCCAACGACACGGCAATCGTCAAGGCGGCGATCGGCTTGGCGCGCGAGCTGGGAATTGGCGTTATGGCCGAGGGCGTGGAAACCGCGGACCAGGTGAGACTGCTACACGAGTGGGGATGCCGACAAGCACAGGGATTCTACTTTGCCGCGCCTATGCCGGCGGAGGATGTCTTGCCGCTCCTGCGCAGCGGCAGCGTCATGCGTTGGCTGGCAGCGGCGTCGATCGCTCCCGGCCGGCCGCGGCGTTTGCGGGTTGTCAAGCCGCGGCGCGTTCACCCCGCTCCCAAAAGCGGCGCGTCGCGTTGAACGCAAAGCGTTCCCGCCAGGGCGCCCTTTGCTTTGGTGCGCGGCCGGCATCGTTTGCGTTTATTGGTCGAATTACCGCGCGCCTTCCACCTCTCGGCCTATCTGCGCGACTGGCTCGCCGAAGCGCCGAAGCCGAAGGGCTCGATCAAGCTCGATATCGACGTCGATCCGCAGAGTTTTTTGTGAGGGGATTGCGTTGCAGGCAAACGTCAAATCGCTCATTTACCCACATAGCCCTCTTGGGCCAGGCAAGCTTTTACGGTTCGCAGGTCGATTCCGATGGAGGTGGACGTTACCAACGGCAATTTGTGCTTCAATTTTTCTTTTTTAAATTCGGACTCTTCGGCCAGTTCCGCATCCTCGGTTACTTCAATATTTGAGTCGATAGCAAAGGCGCGATATCCGTGCACATAACCGATTACTTGTCTGCTTTCCGCGTTTAAAATGGGACTTCCGCTCGCTCCAGGTGTGAAGAGTTTGTCCACTTCTACCAGGCTCTACCCATCCTCCATGTTTGCTATTTCCTGATATTGCCGTCGGCGGCGAACTGTTTGAGGTAGGCCCATAGGTCGCTGGCCTCCTGCTCATCCTTGATGCCGGCGAAGACCTTCTTGGTGCCCGGCACCTTGGCAGCGGGATCCCTGATGTATTCCTTGAAGCTCGCTTCGCCCCAGATGATGCCCGAATTCTTGTGGGCGTCCGAATAGTCGAAGTCGGCGACGGTGCCGGCATGGCGGCCGTCGAGGCCGTTGAGCTCGGGGCCGATCTTGTTCTGCGCGTTCTCGCCAACGGCGTGGCACAACCGGCACTTCCTGAATAAGGCCTCGCCCTTCTCGGCGTCCTGCGCCACTGCTGCTCCTGCCGATGCGCCGATCAGCGCGGCCGCCATGATCAACGTCCTCATCTTCGCACCTCACTTTCGCGTTGGCGCCGGCCGCGACGCATTCGGGCCGAAAAAACTCACGCAAGCGTAAATCGGATTGAGCGGCAGCAAAATCCGAGAACAGCCTAGCGGCCTAAAGCGGGCATCCCGATGAAGTTGGCAAGGCTTGGTACTTCACATCGAGATGGCCGGGACGAGCCCGGCCATGACGGCGAAAGGCCGTCACATTTCCATTGACAATCGACACCAATTCGGTTACTTGTGGCGAATCTCGTTCACGAGGGACGCCATCATGAGGACACTCTTGACAGCGGAGCGAGTGCGGTCCGCGCGGGCGGATTTGCAATCCGCACCCGGGCGGCTTGGGGGCACTACTTGGCCGGCAAAAAGGACCGGTCTGCGAGGAGCTCGCTGGACTGGACAAGCCCGAGGCGGGCAAAACACCCGCCCCAGCC
>Ga0187864_10004039_pt1 | contig 11704 bp, 12 predicted proteins | sample June2016WEW_11_4_FD_132985 | JGI IMG/M metagenome (GOLD analysis project Ga0187864, IMG submission 132985) | Peatland microbial communities from SPRUCE experiment site at the Marcell Experimental Forest, Minnesota, USA - June2016WEW_11_40 | ecosystem: Environmental > Terrestrial > Soil >... | reverse complement strand
GATCCACGCGATCGTAGGTTTTTCTGGTTCGCAGCCAGCGCAAAGCCAGGACGTCACGCAGAGATCGGGCGACGGCCTCATATCGCTCGCGCGGAGTGGCGGTGTCAGGATCGATCGCGTAATCGAATACGAGGTGCCTATCGTAGAGCGCGTTCGGGTCTCCGTGGAAAACAACAGGACCGTATTCGGCGAGGTCGGGGTGCATACCGTCAATTATGCGCGGGGAAAATAACAGTACGATGTCAGGGGAAAAATCCGTGCGGCCGCGCAAACCCACTCACGACGCCATTGTAAATAAAGGCAGTTCCGTGGTATTCTAGGGAAGCTTTTGAAACCCAGTACATCGTTTGGAACCTCACACGATAAGCGTTTGCCTCTCGCTGCACCGTCTCATTCGAGTCTCGGGAACTTCATTGCTGGAAAGAGAGAAGTATGAAAGAGACAGGAACAGTAAAGTGGTTTAACGCCGGTAAGGGATACGGCTTCATTTCCCGCGAGAACGGCGAAGATGTTTTCGTGCATTTTTCCGCCATTGAGGCCAGCGGTTATCGCTCGCTCGAAGAAGGCAGCAAGGTTACGTTCGTTGTGAATCGTGGCCCGAAGGGTCTGCAGGCGGAACAGGTTACACCCGCTTAATAGCGGCTGCCTCAGAGGTAAAAGCTATCCGGTGAAGCCGCACGGCGAACTTCCGCGCGTGCGGCTTTTTGATTCGTTTCAATCTCCGCCCGAAGGTGCGGTAATGGATGCAGTTGGTTTACATGGGGTTCACTCAGGAAGCCGGCGTCCGCTGCTTCCATTTTCAGCGGATATTGACGCAGGCGCGTCTAGCCAATGCGCCGAAGATGGTGCAGTTTACGTTGAAGGCGGACATGTCGTTGTTCATGGAATATCGCATCCCCGTCCAGGACGGGCCTGCGATTTGTCTCCAGATCCTGACGGACGCGCTGGCCGGATTTGAGGAAAACGCGATTGCGCCCGCTTCATTCGCCGTGACCATCGAGCATCTGTCGACTTTTGCTTCCGCCCGGACAGCCAGCGAAGAGGCGAAGACGGCCCGGCGGAAACAGCGCACGCCCTTCAAACCATCAAGTTCGTCACAGCTAAAGTTTCCGCCGCGAAGCAATTAGCGGCTGATTGCGTTTCATTCGAAAAATGCCGGCGAGGGCGCCAGCCGCGGGTCAGGGACCCGCACCACAAATGCCGGCGCGACACTAACCGAGCTTCGTTTTGGACGTGCCCGCCGAGGCCGTGCCTTCCGACTTCACCGGCTTCCGCTGGGCGGAGCTTTGAAACCGGCGTAACTGGTCCGTTACGCATACCAAAAACATCGGCTGCTTTGCGTTTTTCAGGACATCGATCACCCGGTCCGGCTGATCTTCAAGGTAGATATTCTTGCCATCGGTAATCAGGTGGACGTCGCTGTCTTTTGCGACGGCATCGCTCAGCCGCTTTCCCATTTCCTTTTGCAGAAATCGCAGGACGCGACGAATTTTCTGGAGGGAGAATCCTTTGCGGCGCAACTCCGCGATGACGGAAACTTCGACGACCTCCTGGGGAAGGTAAACTCGCCGATGCCCCTCCTGGCGGGGCGAAACGACGTTGCGCTCGTCCCACCACTGCAGCTGGCGAAGGCTGACGCCAGCGATGCGCGCAACATCGCCACTGGTGTAGCGGTCATCCCCCGATGCGGTAACAGGCAGTTCCCTTTTTGTTTTGAACATTTCGCGATGCCTCTGTGTTCCCGAGTATCTAGAATTTTACCAGATCCGGGCGGGCGCAATACGGGCCGAATTGGTGCAGAGCCTCCACACGGAGAAGCAGACGCATCAGGGCAGTGAGACCATCCCGACCCAGTATAGACTTCTGGTGGCACTGGTTTCCATGTCGTACTTCCGGGCGAACTCAAGCTTTCCGTCATCGCGCACCCGGAATAGCGCCATGCTGGCTGGAACCGTGCTCACGCCGGCCCGGTCGCGCACGGAAAGCGACGACTGATTGGCAACGGCGAGGAAGCTTCCGCTCGAGTCCAGGGCGAACGTGCGGGGCTGGAATCCATGCGTATCGATGCTTTGAATGAGCGTCGGCTCGCCTGTCTGCTGGTTAATCGAGAACACCGCGATCGTGTTCTCACCTCCGGCAAAGACCTGTTTGCCCTGGACATCCACTGTGTCCATCGCGCGATTGGCGACATACACGAACCTGCCGCTCGGATGTACGTGAATGGACGCCGCAGTCTGACCGGCTCCGACTTTGGCCGGATGCATCAGAGTGTCATTCAGAGTTCCTTTGGCGAACAAGGGACTGGTGCTCAGCGTGCCATCCGCCATTCTCCGGTAGACGTGGATCTGGTTTTGCCGCTCCAGCGTGACGAAGGCCCACTTGCCGGAGGGGTGAAAATCCAGATGGCGGACCTGATAACCGAAGCCTCCCCCCGGAGCAATCGAAAGGCGGTTCGCCAGCACTCCGTTCTTATAACTGAAAACCTTCAGCGCGCCCGGATCTTCGGCTTTCGCGGCGGTCGGCCCGTTACCGCGAGTCACCAGAATGACGGCTTGGCCGGAAGGATCCGCGCGCACCTGGTGCCCGTAGATCCCAACGTCCAGCGGCTCGGCGGGTTGTACCTGTGCGCCGATGGTTCCGTCGGGCAGTATCCGATGCACCGTCAACCCGCTGGGATCGTTGGAGGCGGCGAGCATATGCGTGCCGTCGATATCGGTTGTTATGAAGATGGGGCGGTGCGGCAACGATGCGGGGTTGCCGTGAGGAAGGAGGGCTCCCGATACGGTATCGATACGGAAAGCGCTCACGCCATGCCGATCTCCCTTCGGTGGCACACCGCCGGGAGACGGATAGCTCGCGCCGCCATTACTCCAGGCGACATAGAAATATTTGTGCGACGGATGCAGCCATGCTTCCTGTACGTTGGCCGGCAGCGTAATCGAGTCTCGCTTGATCAGGGCTGCGTGTTCCTGGTCGAGGTCATATTGGGTGAGCTCGGCCCCGACGGCAGCGTAAAGCACTACCCTTCCCGGTGTCGGCGTTTTCCCGGCCTCGGCCGTTTGAGCGGCTAGAACCGCTGGCGCGAACATGGCGAGGAAAGCGATCTGCCCCCATCGACCCAATGCACGGGAGGAGGGGAGATCCGAAAACGGGGCTCGGTGCTTCATGCCTGGAGATGATACCGTTGCGGGTGTTGCGTGGCAATGGTTACCACCTTGCCGACGCATCCTCATTCACAACACATCTTCGCCCCGAATGGCATTTTCGACAAGTTCCTTCGTGACCCCGCATTCAACCGCAAAACGAGCGAGCCGGCTTTCTCCGTTCTCGAGTAATCCCCATAAAAGGTGCAAGCGCCCCACCGTCGCACCATGCGCATGCCCCTGGCCAGCCATTAAGGCAGAGGCTGCATCTTCGCTAAGCGGCATATCAACGGATGAAGCCAGGGGATCATTGAGCGGTCCAGGCGCCGAGAACTCCACGCGAAATTTGATCGCTGTCTCGGAATCAAGAAATTGCTTCTCGGATGGCATTGCTGCTGCAATCGGCGAAATCACGCGATCGATGCCCCGATCACGGAGGATTGTGGGCACGTCGCCTTGATCCTCCTGTATGAATCCCAGTAGAAGATGCTCGGATTTGATCGCCTCAAACCCGAGCCGACCGGCTTCATAGCGCGCCCAAAATACTACTCTGCGTGCCGATATTGAGAACTTGTCGAACACTGCCTGACAGCCCTCAATCGACCGGCTTTCGCGACGAAGGCAGGTGCGGCACGTAGTCTCTCTTTGCTTTCGCTTGTGTCGCGTCCCGATCCACGACCGCCTGCTTAAACTTTGTCTGGAGCGCCTCCCTATCCAGCCTGGTTCCATACAGGTAGACACTGTCAATCTCCCGCGTGTTTCGGATGTTCTCCAGCGGATTCGCGTTAAGCACAATAAAGTCGGCTCGCTTTCCCGTGGCGAGAATTCCTGTGTCCTTGATCCGGAGCACTTCGGTCGGTCTCGATGTGGCAGCTATGATCGCCTCCGCCGGTGTCATCCCGAGCCTTACGTACATTCCGAGTTCGTGGTGCTCGGCAAAGCCGTACGAATATTTGGCGGAAACCCCCGCATCGCTGCCGAGCACGATACGGGCGCCAGCCGCGATGTATTTCGGAAAATTGTACGCAAGGTTCTCTTCACGCTGAGCGAACTGGGCAGTAGCCGGCGCGGAACAGGGGGGCGAGGGCAGCCAGGTCTTTCCCGCCCTGATATCGGCGACCACGGAATCGGGAAGCACCTGTTCGATGAATGGATTGGCGCCGTCGCAAAGCTCCGAACGATCGCCAAGCCCCATCACGGGCGCCCAGTACGGTCTTTTCTCCTTGAGGATTGCGAGAAACTCATCGTCGACCTTTTCGTTTGCGAGCGTGTGCACAAGCACGTCTACTCCGGCCTTAACGACGCCTTTTTGATCCTGCAGGTTCGTCGCGTGAGCGTGGGCGATCATGCCGTGTTTGTGCGCCTCCACGATCAACGCTGTGTAAACTTCCGGAGGCATTTTCTTCATGCTGCCTCGGGCGTTGTCCCGATTGTCCACCCAGAACTTGACCTCTTTGATGTTTCGGGCGGCGATTTTCCGGACTGCCGCGATGGCCTCATCCGCGGTTGAGATCTCATTCAACGCGTGCAATGGGGTGGTCGCCTGAATCAAAAGCGCATCCGGCCCACCTCCCGGCGGCGCCAGTCCTGCCGAAAAAAAGAACCGGGTGGCAGGCGGAAATTTCCCAGCCAACTGGTTCTGCTGGAATTTGATCGCGAACTCGATCGGCTGATCGCCCATCGTCATGGCCGTGCCGACGCCATAAAACGCCTCGCGCTCGAGGTGGTCCAGCACATTCTCGGGCGTGTGGTTCTCGACGCTCCAACTCACATATCCTTCGTTTCCTACATGGATATGCACGTTGTTCATCGCGGGCATGACCGTCTTTCCGCTCAGATCGACACGAGTGGCACCCGCCGGCGCCTTGACGGAGCCCTTCTTTCCAATCGCAGTAATGTGCCCGTTCCGGACAACGAACACTCCATTCTCGATCGGGGCGTTCGCGTCGCCGATGATTAAACGAGCGCCTTCATAGACGACGTCATTAGCCTGCGAATAACCCGCAATCGATCCGACTGATGCGACTACGATGCAACTCGCCAGAATCTTCCATCCACGCCAGCACCGGAATCGGCTCTTACACTGGATTTGCATTTTGACCTCCCCGGAGAGTAGCAGTATATATGGTCCACGCGCACCCCGGCCCAACTTACGTAGACTATTCATATGCGTTTCATTGCAGTGTTCCTGTTCATCCCGGCGGCGTTCGCACAAAACGGCGGCACGATCACCGGCACCGTTAACGACGTGGATGGCGTGGCGGTTGCAAATGCTTCGATTCAAGTTACGAACCAAAGCACCAAGTCGATCTTGAAAGCGACCAGTTCACAGACGGGCGGTTACACGCTCGCGCCATTGCCGACTGGCACTTACGACTTTTCGGTCGCCGCGCTGGGGTTCAACGATTTCGTTCAGAAGAACGTAACCGTCGGGGCCGCCCAGACGGTGCGCATCGATGCCCGCCTGTTCGATTACCAGCTCGGTACCCTGGGAGACGGCCGGGAATTCCGGATCGAGCTCTTAAGCGCACATCCCACGCCGTCGGGACCTGCGCCGCGGACGCAGAATGGCAAGCCGGACTTCTCCGGCGTCTGGTACGCACAAAGGCCCGTCGATCCCGGCAAACCGGAACCTCTACCCTGGGTCGAGGCGCTGCTTCGGGAGAGGGCCGCGAACAACGCGAAGGACGCGCCCGGGGCACACTGCCTGCCGCGGGGCATAACCAACGCCGGCGCTCTGTTCCCTTACAGGCTGGTTCAAACGCCGACGCTTCTCGTGATGCTCTTCGAAGACGACATCCCGAGCCATCGCCAGGTTTTTCTGGATGGGCGCAGCCATCCCAAAGATATGGACCCCAAATGGATGGGACACTCGGTTGGGCATTGGGAGGGTGACACGCTCGTGATCGACACGGTCGGTTTTGACGACCGGTCCTGGATCACCGCCCAGGGTCACCCGCACACGGAAAAGATGCACGTCATCGAACGTTTCCGCCGCCCCGACCTTGGTCACCTGGAAATTGAGTTCACGATCGACGATCCGGCAGCTTATGCGAAGCCCTGGATTATCAAGAGGGTCTCCGATCTCGATACCAATGACGAGGTGGGAGAGTACGTCTGTAACGAGAACAACAAAGACCCGGAACACATGGTCGGGAAATAGCTACTTGACGTGGCTGTCGAGCACGTCCTTGTTGTTTTCCTCGCAGACCAGTTCCATGAGTTCCTCGCCCGGCTTCATCATGGCGAAGACCCTCTTGCTCGTGAAGGGCTTTGCGTAAATTTTGGGGTCCTCAATCGTGACCTGATAAGCGAGGTGCGTGGCATCGAGCCGGTCGAAACGCTCCACAACGTGCATGGCTTCGCTGTGGGGGTGCCGGGCCGTATCGATCCAGGTCTTGTCATTGAACCCGATCGAGTCGACGACGAGAGTGTCACCCTCCCAATGCCCAACTGAGTTTCCGAACCAGCTGGGTTCCAGGTTCTTGGGATGATCGCGTCCGTCCGTAGGAATGACATGGAACGCACCATAGTTTTCGAAGAGCACTGCCATGCGGGTTGGGGTCTGGAAGATTTCCGCGGGATAGCTGGTTCCCCAGGACCGCACATACCCTTCCGGCCAGCAATGAGCGCCGGGGTCGAAAACAATGGCTTCTTCATCGCGCTGGTTGTACTTCGCCAGGCCGGCCGGGGTAAAAGGAAGCGGCCCTGGGCTTTCGTGTTTGCAGCCCATAGTCAGGCTGCCGCATTCCGGGCTCGTGCTGCTCTTGCTCATGTCCTGAACGCGGGGCTTATCCCAGATTCCGCTCAGGTCCGGTTTGCCATTCGGCAGGCGTGGAATCGCCGTTTGAGACTTTGTTTGTCCCGCGCAGATGCCTGCCACCGCCAGAGCGGCAGCGATCAGATTCAAGATATGGATTCTCACCTGGAACTCCTTCTCGGGCGCCGAGGGCCTCGGACGCGCGACTTCCACACTATCTTGCTCCGCCCGACGCGGGCATGTCAATCGCCCGGAACCGCGATACCGACCATGAGGACGCGCGTAACGCCGGCGGTCTCTGCCGCCGGTCCCGTTCGCACCCCGGTAATGATACGGCACCGGCGGCAGAGACCGCCGGCGTTACCTTTGTGCGTCAGGATTTGTGACACGAACCGGCTTTCCGTCCAGAAAGGCGAGTGCGTTCTCCACGCTCTGCCGGTAGAACTCCACCCAGGTTTCCCGGACGCCATAGCCGAGATGCGGCGTCATCACACTGTTGGGGGCGCTGCGCAGCGGATGGTTCGCAGGCAGGGGCTCACGGTCAAAGACATCGAGCGCGGCTATAATGCGGCGAGCCTGCACAGCCTCGATCAGCGCCGCCTCGTCCACGATCGGACCGCGGGATGTATTCACCAGGATCGCGCCCGGTTTCATTCGCGCGATGTCGGCGGCGCCGATCAACCCGCGCGAGCGCGGCGACAGCACCAGATGGATGCTGACGGCATCCGAGCGCGATAGTAACTCTTCTTTGGAAACAAGAGTCGCGCCTGCCGCCTGCGCCTTCTCCAGGGTCAGGTTCCGGCTCCAGGCCAGCACGGTCATGTTCAGCGCCCTGCAGTAGCGGGCCATGTGCGACCCGAGGCGGCCGAGGCCGATAATCCCCATGGTCTTTCCCGCCAGATTGATGCCGACCGGCACTCCCATCTGGAACCCTCCGGCGCGGATATTGGCATCGGCGGTGGGGATCGCCCGGGCCGCAGCGAGAAGCAGGCCCAGCGCCAGTTCGGCGGTGGCGGCCTCGCTTGTACCTGAACCAACGGTGTTGCACACCACCACGCCACGCGCGGTGCAGGCAGCAGTATCCAGCGAGAGGTTGCGCGCGCCGGTTATGCCGAGCATGCGCATCCGGGGCAGGCGATCGATCAGAGTAGCCGGGAGCGGGGTGCGCTCGCGCATCGACAGGACAATATCGAAATCGGCCAGCTGTGTTGCGGCGTCATTCTCGTCGTCAAACGCCCGTTCGAAGAAGACCACTTCGGCGCGCGCCTTGAGCGGCGCCCAGTCGGTACTGCCTTGCGCCACGCCCTGCCAATCGTCGAGAACCGCCACCCTTGTCATGCAAATCCATCGTAGATGATCCGCACCTGTTGATATTCTGTGACAGGTCGCCGAATTCCAAATGAACGGGAAGAAATTGTCAGTTGCAATCGTGGGCGCGGGCATGGGCGGGTTGGCCGTGGCGTCCACGCTGCGCCGCGCGGGTTTTGACGCGCAGGTTTACGAGCAGGCGTCGCACTTCGAGCGCATCGGGGCAGGCATTCAAATGATGCCGAATGCGATGAAGGTGCTGCGGCGAATCGGCGTCGAGGACAAGATCCGCGCCACGTCTTTTCAGCCGTACTCGCATCTGAACCGGGTCTGGAACACAGGCGAGGTGATGCGCGAACTGCCGATGCCCGAAGACCTGTACGGCGCGCCGTATCTATGCATGCATCGGGGCGATTTGCATGAGGCGCTCCTCTCGGTTCTGCCTCCGGAGATTATTCATCCGGGCAAGAAGCTCGTCGGCCTCGACCAGAAGCCTGGCGCGGTTACCCTGAGTTTCGCCGATGGCACTCGCGTCGAAGCCGACGCGGTGATCGGCGCCGACGGCGTGCACTCTCTGGTGCGCGAATTTGTGGTGGGTCCCGATACGCCGATCCACAAGGGGCGCATCGCATATCGCGCGGTATATCCCTCCCGCTTGCTGAACGGGCGCGATATGGGGCGTTCGCGAACGAAATGGTGGGGAATCGACCGTCACATCGTGATCTACTACACCACCGCGACGAGAAGCGAAATCTATTTTGTGACCAGCGTGCCCGAGCCGGCCGAATGGCTCACGCAAGAATCGTGGTCGGCGAAGGGCGATGTGAAGGAACTGCGGGCGGCCTACGAAGGATTTCACGAAGATGTCCGCGCGGTCCTGGAGGCTTGTCCGGATTGCCACAAGTGGGCCATTCTCGAACGCGAGCCCCTGCCTCGCTGGAGCGACGGCCGGGTGACCCTGCTGGGCGACGCGTGCCATCCCATGACTCCCTATATGGCGCAAGGCGCGGCGACGGCAATCGAAGATGCTGCCGTTCTGGCGCGGTGCCTCGAAGAAGTGGAAGGCGACGACATTGAAGGAGCTTTCCGAGTGTACGAAGCCAGCCGCAAGCCACGCACGGCTAAGATTCAGGCGATCTCGAGCGCCAACACGTGGATGAAGGGCGGCGATGACGACACCAGTTGGCTGTATGGCTACGATGCCTGGAACGTGCCGCTGATTCGGGCCGAGGCCGTAACGTCTTGAGGACTGCACTGCCCGCCGTGGGGTCTTCGTTTCAGACTGTGGATGGCTGTGGCATCTCTTACACGCTGCGCGAGTCGTACACGCTGCGGGAGGCCGGCGGACCGAATCGCGTTGTTTTGATCCACTCGCTTGCGCTCGATCGCAGTATCTGGGATAGCGTAGCGGAAAAGCTTGCCGGCAAGGCATCGGTGCTCACTTACGATACGCGAGGGCACGGGCGCTCCGGTCGTGTACCCGGTCCTTACACCATGGAACGGTTCGCACAAGACCTCGCGGAATTGATGAACCATGTGGGATGGTCCTCGGCGGTAATCGCGGGCTGCTCCATGGGGGGTAACGTCGCACAGGCTTTCGGTGCACTGTATCCGGCGCGCACAGCCGGTCTTGGGCTTATCGACACTACGGCCTGGTACGGCGCCGAAGCGCCCGTGCAATGGCGGCAGCGCGCGATCACGGCCAAAGCGAACGGGCTCGGCAGCATGGTGGATTTTCAGACCACGCGCTGGTTTGGCGATGCCTTCCGCGCGCAACGGCCGGATTTGGTGAGCGCGGCAACCCGCATCTTCCTGGCCAACGATCCGGACTGCTATGCAGCCACGTGCGAGATGTTGGGCGATGCGGACCTGCGCCATTACCTGCCGGCTTTCCGCATGCCGGTTGGGGTAGTCGTGGGCGAAGAGGACTATGCGACACCGGTCGCGGCTGCCCGGCAATTGCACGAGGCCATTCCCAGATCCACGCTTACCATTCTGAAGGGACGGCACCTGACTCCGATCGAATGCCCCGATGAGATCGCCGACCTTCTGCTCAAGCTGCTCGAACGGGCGTTCCATAAAGAGATCCCGTGATCCCGGCTTCATCAAAGGCGGCGGCGAGTCCCTCCGAATTAATCGCCCGCATGGAGCGGACGCCCTTTTCGCGATGGCACATGAAGGCGCGCATCGTGATGGGGAGCGCCACGTTTTTCGATGCCTATAACGCCCTGTCTCTCGCGTTTGCGCTGCCCGTCCTTATCCGCCTGTGGCACATCACGCCGGCGCAAAGCGGAGTGCTGCTGGGAGCGAGTTACGTGGGACAACTGGCGGGCGCGCTGCTGTTCGGCTGGCTCGCCGAAAAATACGGGCGCGTTTACAGCGCGTCGGGTGCGGTCGCCATCATGTCGGTCATGAATCTGGTGTGCATGCTTGCCGGAGGCTACAACGCTTTGCTCGTGTGCCGCGTCGTGCAAGGGATCGGCGTGGGCGGGGAAATGCCGGTGGCGGCAACCTACATCAACGAACTCTCGCGAGCGCAGGGGCGCGGCCGGTTCTTCCTGCTCTACGAGATGATTTTTCCGCTGGGGCTCATGGCCACCGGGCAGATTGGCGCGTGGCTGGTGCCGATCTTTGGCTGGAAGGTTATGTTTCTGATCGGCGGGATTCCCGGGCTGCTGATCACGTATATGGTTGCGCGGTTGCCGGAGTCGCCGCGTTGGCTGATTTCGCAGGGACGATTGGAAGAGGCCGAGAGGATCATTGCGAAGATTGAGTCCGGCGCTAGTGGCAAGCCCCGGCCGGAACCCGCGCCTTTGCCAGGCGCCGCTTCGCTGGCGCCACAGCCGACGCAAGGTCGTTGGAGCGAAGTGCTCTCTCGCGCGTATCGACGCCGCACCACGATTGTGTGGGCTTTGTGGGCGTGCGCCTATTTCGTCTCGAACGGGTTGAACAACTGGATGCCGAGTCTGTACAACACGGTCTATCACCTGCCGCTTCAGCAAGCGCTCCGCGCCGCCTCGATGACAAACGTGGCGCAAGTAGCGCTGCTGCTGGTTTGCGCGCTTGTTATCGATCGCGTGGGCCGCAGGAATTGGACGGTGACGGCGTTTCTTGCGGGTGGGACCCTTCTCGCCGTTCTCGGCTTTGCAGGCTCCCGGAGCGTGATGGCCGTAATGATTCTGGCGACGTTGAGTTATGGTGTCGTGGGATCGGCCAACGCGGTGCTGTATCTTTACACGCCGGAGATTTATCCGACGCGCATGCGTGCCGTCGGCACCGGGTTCGCGACGTGCTGGCTGCGTTTGACTTCGGCGATCGGGCCGCCGCTCGTCGGCTTGATGGTCGGAGCCGAGGGGGTGGGTTCGGTATTCGTCATGTTCGCGGCCGTGAGTCTGGCTGGCGCTGTCGTCGCGCGACAGATGATCGAAACGCGCGGGCGGAAACTGGAAGAAATCGCAGTGTAATGGCACTGATACCCTGAGTTGTCCGGCAT
>Ga0187864_10004038_pt1 | contig 11704 bp, 11 predicted proteins | sample June2016WEW_11_4_FD_132985 | JGI IMG/M metagenome (GOLD analysis project Ga0187864, IMG submission 132985) | Peatland microbial communities from SPRUCE experiment site at the Marcell Experimental Forest, Minnesota, USA - June2016WEW_11_40 | ecosystem: Environmental > Terrestrial > Soil >... | reverse complement strand
CTCCTTTCTCCCGGGCCTTGGTTGGTTGGTACCACCAAAGTCTACCCGGGCGTGGGAGCCGACATTGTTATGGAATCAATTACGCTCATTGAGAATTGGATGCAACGCAATCCGGAAATTGGTTCCGGGCCAGAAGTCCTCTTCTGGGAGATCACCAGTGATCTCCCCCAAGCCCGTTTCTGGATAGCTTCCGGTTAGCCGACGATCCGGGAGTTGGGAGCCGAACAGGAAGAACTGGTGCCCCTGCGAGATAAAGACCGACATTTTCTCTCTCTTGTAACTGCGTATGGATCTCGCCACTTAACGGTCAGCCTGAGACTGGAGAGGAAGTCTGCTCGACATCGAAGGTCTCAATTACAATCAAATCTACTGCCGTCGTGGACCGCTCTACACAGTTCGTGCCAGGCGCCAGCGACGCCGTTCATCGAGGTCGGTTTTGGACAACTGCGAGCTACGCTTTCGCGCTCAATTCCAGGAAGTTGAGTCTCTCTCGAGAAAACTGGTGCTTGACAACCTCAGCCCACGCGACCGCCACCTGCGCCGAATGATGCTGTTCGCCCTGCGCCGGCATACGCCCTCGGACTACCCTTTCTTGTTCCGCTATGCGGCCTGCAGGACGGAGAAGGATGGCGCAACCGTCAAGAATCTGGCGGCCGCCGTTCATCTGCTGCAATCATCCACCGTCATTACCGACGACATTCTTGATGCCGGCAGCATGCGCTTCGGACGTCCGGCCTTCCACCGGCAATACAACGTTAACTACGCTATCATCGCCACCGAACTCATGCAGTCCATTGCGTTCAGGACACTTGGCTCTGAACTGGAACGTGGCCGATTCAAGCATCCCTGCCTGGTGATGAAAATTCTGAATGAGATACTCCGCGATCTCTACCTCTGCCAGTATTTGGACCTTTATTACAGTGCGAGGACAAGCCTTGCCCTTTCTGAGTATTACCGCGTCATCGGGCTGGGAGCTGGATATTTCATGTCGAACCTCGCCCGCTGCGGCGCGCTATTAGCGGGGAAACCGGCCTCCGAGGTCCGGGCCCTCGCTGCCTACGGCTACAACTACGGCATAGCGTTGTTCATTACTGACGACATTGTCGACGTGATTCGCAATCCCCGGGAAACAGGTAAGAACTTCGCCGCTGACCTTAAGAATGCCCGGCTTAAGTTGCCCATCCTTCTTGCTCTCCGCATGAGCAGCGGCAAAGATCGCAGATTCCTCAAGCACGTCCTGACCAACGGCAGACCAACCGCTCCCGATCTACGCCGGGCCGCGCAGGTCATTCAGGACGTCGGAGCCATCGCGCAATGCACGCGCATCGCCCGCCGTTACCTCGCGCGATCGCTGCGCTCCCTCTCCCCCACCAAGTCTCTGGTGAGCCGCACCAATCTTGCATGGCTGTCGACCAGTCTGCTCCCCGCACAAGGTCTGGATTAACTCCTGGGCGAAGCGGATACTCGCGCGCCCCGAAAGGGCGCGCAAAAACATCAACGACGCCAGTTGCTATTCGCGGGCACACCTCTACTTCCTACGCTGCCTCGGGTGCCTCGGCGAGAACGTACGGACCCCAGCTTCTGAAAATCTCCCCCTGCTACGACTACTACTTCTTCTTCGTCTTCTTCGCTGTTTTTTTCTTCGGGGGCTTCTTCTTGCCTCTATGCGGCATGTCGCTTCTCCTTTCTCCCGGTTACCGGTTTTGTGTGACCCCAATTCGCAACATCAAACTTGCCACGCGCGGGTCGGAGCGCAGCCCATCCAATGCCGGCGCGGTCTTCAGGTAGTAAAGACCGTAATCGCGTTCATTGAAGGCCTTTTGCAGCAGACCAATCGCCGCTTCATTCCGTCCCGCCCGCGCATTCAAGACCGCAAGCCGATACGGAGATGAATCGGTGAGCTCGTAAGGAAGATCTTTCGATTGCTTCGCATCCTTCATCGCCAGTTGCAGCCGTTCTTGCCAGTACGCCTTTGCGGCCTTCTTTGCGTAGGCGCTCCTCAGGAGCAAGGCTCGCCCGCCGGCTTCTTCGGCGCTCTCGCCCGCCAGCGTCGCTGCCCTCTGGCGCTCGGTGATGGCTTCCTCGAACATGCCCCGCTGTTCGTACACCTCGGCCAGAAGCTGATGACCGAGATAGAAGTTCGCATCCATTCCCAGCGTCTTCCGCGCTTGCGCCAGCGCATCGTCATAGCGGCGCGCCTGGAACAGGATGTAACCGTAAGTCGAATTGATCACCAGCGAGAGTGGGTCCAGTTCCTGCGCCCGCGAAATCTCGGCAATCGCCCTTTCGGCGTCGCCCGAGCAGATCAAATATTCGGCGTACCACTGGTGGCCTGTCGCATAGTTGGGGTTCAGCTGAATGGCACGCGCAAGCTCTGTCAGCGCGCCCCCTAGGTCCCACTGTTCGCCGGCCCGGGTCGACGCCAGCGTGGCATGGGCCTCGGCCAGGCTGTCGTCAATCTCCAGTGCTTTCGTGGCCGCCGCTCTTGCCTGCCGGTAAGTATCCTGCCACGGCGCGCTGCTGTAGAGGCTCAGTACCAGGTACGAGTCCGCCAGCCCGGCATAGGCTAGAGCGTAATTCGGGTCTTTATTGATCGCCTGCTGAAAATAGGCAATCGCCTTCCGGATGTCTTCTTCCGTACGCTTATTCCAATAGTATCGGCCCTGGAGGTAGGCCTGGTACGCTTCCGGGTCGATTGGCCGTTTGCCCGACAAGCGGGCCTGCTCCTGGGGCGTCACCTTGGCGTTGACCTCATTCGCGATGACCTGCGCGACCTCTCCCTGTAACTTCAGCACGTCGTGCAGGTCGCGATCATAGCTTTCCGCCCACAGGTGCGTGTCGCTCGGCGCGTAAATCAACTGCGCCGAGATCCGTACCCGGTCGCCCACCCGCTGCACCGAGCCTTCGACTACCCCTTCCACTCCCAGCTCGCTTCCGATCTGTGGCAGCGCCTTCCTGGCGTTCTTGTACTGCATCACCGAGGTCCGCGATATCACCTTCAGTGACCCAATTTTCGACAGGTCCGTGATCAGCTCCTCGGTCATGCCGTCGGCGAAGTACTCCTGCTCCGCGTCGCCCGAGAGGTTGACCAACGGCAACACTGCCAGCGAATGAATTCGCGCTCCGGCCTCCATTCCAAACAGCCGCGCTCGCCATCGATTCAGGTTCAACCCCAGTAGCACCGCGGTTAGCGCCAGCACCGCCGTTAGCGCCAACAGTCCGGTCAGGCCCAGCAGGATCTTCCTCCCCGCTCTTGGCGGGGGCTTCTTGACCACTCGCCAGGAAGCTGTGACCGAGCTCGGCGCGCCCAGCCGCCGCAAGTCCACGGCCAGTTCCTTCGCCGACTGGTAGCGGTTCTCCGGTTCCTTTTCCAGACATTTGCCGATGAGTCCTTCCAACTCCGCAGACACTTGGGGGTTTAGCTTCCCGGGCTGCACCGGCGCCTGCCGCAGGATCGCTGCGATCAGCTGCGCGTGATCCAACTTGCCGAAAGGTCGCTGTCCTGTCGCCATCTCGTACAGCACAGCCCCGGCCGCATGAATATCCGTCCGAGCGTCCACCTCCTCACCCAGCAACTGCTCCGGCGCCATGTAGGGCAGAGTCCCGGCATAGGTTTGCGTCTCGGTAACACTCTCCGTCATGGCACTCGCCGCGACCGGAAGCGGTAGTTTGGCCAGCCCGAAGTCCAGAATCTTCAGCCGTCCGTCGCCCGTAACCTGCAGGTTGCCGGGCTTGAGGTCCCGATGAATGACCCCGTGGTCATGGGCTGCGGCCAAACCTTCCGCCAGTTGCACGCCCAGACGGAGGACTTCCTTCTCCGGCAGCGGTTTGCCAGCCACCTTCTCGCTGAGTGTGATTCCGGGGATGTACTCCATCACGAGAAAGTCCACCCCATCCTGCGTGTCGAAGTCATAAATCGTCGCGATGCCGGGATGGTTCAGCTTGGAGAGAGCCAGCGCTTCTTTGCGAAAGTGTCGGCGCGCGGATTGGTCGCTCAGCGTACCGGCAGGAAGAACTTTGATGGCGACGTCCCTGGCCAGATGTTCGTCGTGGGCGCGATACACTTCTCCCATGCCGCCGGCGCCGATCTTCTCGGCGATACGGTAGTGGCCCAGATTGATGCCGACGGCTAAGTCCTGGCCTGGCAGCCGGCTGGTCATGCGAAAGATGCCCCCCTTCGCCCACTTCGCATTCGCACGCACGCCTATTCTAGAGTAAGCGTAAGGGAAAGCCACAACAAAACCGATGCGCGATCTAGTTAGATCAGTACCTGGAACGCCAGAACCATGCCAGAACAAAGACTGCGTTTTCCAAGGTGGTGGCAACCGCGAAGAGCCGTATATCATGGATGCCCTCAATGCCAGTCGGCGGGAACAATCTGTGGTCGCCCTTCCACCTCGGCGATTGTGACTGGTTTACGGGCAAATCGGAAGTTATGCCCGGGACAGACTCTCAACGACGCTGGCCAGAAGTCGGCTTCTGGGAAGTTGGAAAGTTCCAGCCAGGGTTTGCTAATTTCCGCCGGATGACGGATTGAAAATAGTTCTGCAGTTTGGCTGCTTGTTGCGCCTCGCCCCGCCGGCGGGACGATGGCGGCCGTCCCTACGCGACCACGTCATCGAGAAAGTGGCGCAAGATTATCCCGACCGCTTCCGGCTGCTCCCAAGGCGCGTAATGTCCCGCTTTCGGGATCACCTTCAACTGGCTGCCCGCAATATTCTGCCGCATAAGTTCGCCGTCGGCGGCGGTCGAAAGCACGTCTTCTTCTCCGATCGCGATCAGCGTAGGCACGTCAATGGTCTTCAAGTCCGCGACCGAGTCAGGCCGCTCCACCATGCCGCGCTGCACTTGGCTGATGTCTTCTGCGGACATTTTGCGCATCATGGCGCGCGCTCCGTCGACTAGATCCGGACGCGCGGCCACCGTCGTCGGCCCCATTAGCTTCGGAATCATGGCCGCGATAAACGGTTCGGTTCCCTGCTCCAGCACGGAGTCCGCGGCTTTTAGACGATTCGCGCGCGCCTCGGCGGCATCGGCCTGAGGCCGCGTGTCACAGAGCACGAGCGAAGTCATCCGCGCGCGAAAGCGGCGCCAGAATTCAAACAGGATGTATCCGCCGATCGAACATCCGATGAACGCAGCCTTGCCGATTCCGGCGGCATCGAGCACGCGGGCAACGTCGCCGGCGTGCTTTTGCATGAGGGCTGGCCCTTCGCCAATCTCCGAATCACCGTGCCCGCGCAGATCGGGAAGAATCAGCCGGTAGCGCGACTCGAGCGCCGTAGCCACCGGATTCCAGAATTCGTGATGACAAGGAAAAGGATGGAGAAGAACGACGGGCGGGCCGTTCCCTCGAATTTCATAGAAGATCTCGGCGTCGTCGCTGCGCAGGGAAGGCAAGGTGTCAGGTCTCAGGTGTCAGGTCGATCACTTGTGTGAATGAAAATACGAAGGGCGTCCTCGTGTGACGACGCCCTTCGAGTTCCGATCGGTCCTGTTCAGTTTGCGGGCGGAGCCTTTGGTGCAGGCGCGGCTCCGGGGGCATGTTTCCGCGCGGGCTTTGCGGCCGGCCCAGACGTCCAGTATTGGGGATCGGCATCGATCCATGATTTCTCCACGTAGCTCCATTCCGGATTCACCATCCAGATGTTGTCCTCTATGCTGGCCACGCCCTCCTCGGTAAGCTTGCCCATCCGCTGCCCTCCTTCGGCGCCCAGCGCAGCGCCGAAATCCTTCTGATGCGCCAGGCCAGTGTCCAAGTCCTTGAGGGACTTCATGGGCACCAAGACGAGGTACGCGTCCGTTACACCCGTCTGCGCTTCGTAAGTCGCCCAGGGGATGTTTTGGCCGCTCTTGACGCTGGCGTCGCGATAAAGCTTCGTCACTTCATCGAACTGTTCGACGTGACCGGGACGCATATGGAAGACGATCACCTCCCAGTAATGGGAGTGCGGTAGGTCCGCTCCGGCGACGTTGTTGCTGAGGTCGGGACGATAATGCCAGATGGTGTAGTGGATCTCGGATACGTTAGCGGCCTGGCGCGCATCCAGCTCCTCAAACTTAGCGTCCGTCGCCGCGTCGCGGAGGAGCCACTCCTCGTTCTTTTGCAGCGCCTCGTAAGAATCGTAGCCGGAGAGGAAAAGCGCTCGAGGTGGGCCCGTCAGGGACTCCATCGCCACGAAGTGCGTCGGGTCCTTGAGTTGCTGCGACAAGGCAGGGTATTGTGAAGCAACTTTGTCGTAGGGACCATCCTGGTAGGGTTTTATGTTGTTCGTTTCGATGTTGAGGATGTTGGGTGGCGGAACTGCCGTAGTTTGAGCGTGTGCGACCACGTTGCCTGCCAGTGCCAAAGACAATCCGGCGACGGAACAAAGCCATTTCTTCATATCTGCCCACCTCCAGGGGGCCAAAAAGGGGATTGTGCAAGAGGAAAGAATCGAAACCCGCGAATACCGCAGTCACCCGGGTACACTTTAGGTACGAGAGCGTCTCTGGGGTGAGAGTCTACTCCGTGTGCCGACACTCGGCCCTGGACCCGCTTGTCGCCTAAGGACGTATGACTATAACAGGGCGATCACCGCCGTGGTATCTGTGGTGTCTCCGGTGATGACCGGCGAACGCAGGTGCGGCAGCGGATATCACGAACATAGCGGCAAGCAATAAAACCAGGATCTTCTTCATTTCTACTCCAGTAATCCTCCCTGATGGACTTAAGTCGGGATTTCGTTTTGGATCTCCGAGTCGCCGACGGTACACGCAGGGTTTCGATTTTGGATTCCTCGCGCGACGATTAAAGCATTGTGGGCGCGGCGGGTCTGTTCACAATTGCTCACTTTGGCAGGGATCGGTTCGGAACTCAAGCGTGCCGCTCGTCGCAGCCGATACCTAAGACATTAGGTCTCAGGCTGTCGGAGACGGGGCCAGCCCCGTCTCTACAGCTAGCTTGTTACCGGCTGTTGCGACGCTGCTGCCGGCAATAGAAGCGGTTCTTCTGGAATGATGATCCATCCGAGCAAGTACGCGACGACGCCCGGGAAAATTCCGCAGGCGAGCGTGATGAAGAACCAGAGGATGCGCACGAGCGACACGTCAAGATCGAGATAATGAGCCAGCCCGGAACAAACGCCTGCGATCTTCCTGTCAGCGCGCAAGCGCATCAGTTTCTTCGGCGTGGGCGGAATCCCCACCACGTTGCCGCAGTAGGAGCAAAAACGGCCGTCCTCAGCGATGGCCTTGCCGCAAGCGTTGCAGTACATGGCTATGTCTCCCTTGCATAGAATACGACGATTGCGGGGAAAATGTTCCACGACCCGCTTATCGCTGTTCGCTCTTGGCTAAAAGCTAAGAGCGAAAAGCGAACAGCCAAAAAGCGAACAGCCAAAAGCGAACAGCCAAAAGCCGCCTCTACTCCCGGTACGCCTCTTTCATTCTCTTCCGAGCCTTGTCGGCTTCGGCATTGCCCGAATTTGTGGCCACCACGGCCTCGTATTTCTTCACCGCCAGGTCCCGCCGCTGGAGTTGGTCATACATCTCGCCGGCTCCCAGATTCGCTTTCTGCAGCAATTCCGGATCGGCGTCCGTAACCTCACTCACCAGTTCGTAGGCCGCAGCCGCGGCCTGATATTTTTTCTCGCTGCGCAGCAGGTCGCCCAGTCCGAGCGCCGCAATTTCGTAATGCAGATTGTATTTTCCCTCGCGACCGTTCTGCCACACCCGGCGGTACTGTTCCTCGGCTTCGTCCGTCTTGCCGGATACCCGCAGCAGGTTCGCCTCCTCGAGCGGCAGAAGATAGTTGCGCGGAAACCGCGGACCGAGCGCGCCCGTGATCTGCAAAGCCTCGCCATAACGGCGTTCTCGGCGCAGGAAGACCATGAGCACGACCCCGGCGTCCACGCTGGTTTCACCGTTGGCGTGGTAGGCATCGTTCAGATACTGAAGTCCTTTTTCCTTGTCTCCGCTCAATCCAACGAGCGCGACCGCGATCTTTACCGCCAGCGACAGGTTTCCCATCACGTAGTTATGGGCCCCCACCACCAGCTTGGCGTCGGTGTATTGCGGATCCAACTCGAGGACCCGTTCGTGATCGCGGCGCGCTCCCACCGCATTGCGCAGAGCAGAAAACCAGGCGCGCTCGATCAGTGCGGTGTAAAGCGCGAACTGTCCGCGCGTAACGCCGCGGGCATAGAGCATATCTACGTTGTTTGGATCACGCGCCAGTTCGGCGGCTTCCAGCTTCTCGGCTTGCTCGACCAGTTGCTTGATGCGTTGCTTCTCGGCGGGATCGGCGGGACGGTGCGCTAGTCCGATAAAATTGTCGTTCGAGTAATCCCCAGTATTCATCGCGCCCATGCGATACAGCTCCCGCACCTGAATCGCGGAGAGCAGATGATTCACGGCAAACGGATCGTTCGGATGACGCGCCATGATCTTCTCGAAATCCTGAATCGCGGCGTCGTAGTCGAGGTTGTAGTAGTGCTCGAAAGCTGCCTGGTTCAGCGGGTCTGTGGGACGGAAATCAATGGGACGGAACGCGGTCGAAACCGAGGGGTCCACCGCCAGACAGGCTTGGGCAACGACCAGCAGCATGATGGCAGTCAAAGCGGGGCGATGCCAGGAGAGGAAGAACACCACACATGCCAGTTTAACTGATTGGAGCTTTCCACGAGGATTCGTTTGGGCACAGCCGAAACATAGCTATCAGTCGTCAGCTGCCAGCCGTCAGGACAACCCCGGGGCTTACTGAAAGCTGATAGCTGATCGCTGACAGCCGCCAGGAACCATATTGGGTACTCCGCAGCCGAGCCAAGTCGTGCAGAATGGAAAATTCGGGCTTGGATAGCGTAATTCTTGCCTTCCGGAGTGGCCACCCTCCCCCTTGGCCCGCCCGTAACTGTCGTCTTTGCAATAACTTGCTTTGGTGATTCGCTTGCGATCCCAAAAAGGTCGGAACAAAGAGCTCCTTTATGGCAGAAGCAGTCGATCAGACTGAGCACGAATTTTGGCGGGCGCCCCTGCTGGCGTCCAACAAGGCTGTCGCCAGCCGGCGAAGAAGCGACGAACGAAGCGCAACCTGTCGTTGTGGCACTGAGTTTATCGTCAGCTCACTCTACTGCCATTCTTGTGGCGCAGGCCGTCCCGATCTGGGCGTTGGCGTTGCACGCACCCTCGAAATCCCTGGTTTGGCTGAACTCGCCTCGCTCGGTGAGCGGCTCGGGCTCACGATGCCTGCCACCATTGCTTTTCTGGTTGGCGTACTCTGCGTGGTGGGTGCGCTGGCTGTGAGCGTGTTCTTCAGCGTCCGCACCGTACTCGATTGGCAGGCAATCCAACTGTGGCGGATCGAGTGGCTGCTCGCGGCGGTCGCCGCCTTTGTCGCGGGATGCCTGCTGAAGAAATAGCTGTCAGCTTTCGGCTGTCAGTTTCCATCAAACAGAGTTTCCTGTAGAGACGGGGCTTGCCCCGTCTCCCGCTGCCAGCCGGAAAACTGGCGGCGCGAGCGGACCCTGGCCCAAGACTCACAATCCCCCGTGGAACCGTCCGAATGCGTGGGCAAGATTTAGCGACATGATCAAGATGCCCGCACCGAGGACAAGGACATGCCGCGTCTTGCGCAGATCGAAGTCTCCGACCCGGCACACCAGCAGATAGCCAACAACAAGGTTGAAAAAGCCCCACAAGACGTTGACCATCGAGGACGACAACCCCACTCCGGGCGGCGTCGCGAAGGGACTCTGGAAGGCATGGCCCGAGATCCCATTGCCAAAATGGGGCAGCGTGTTCGCAAGAAACGCGCCTCCGAAAAAGTACGCCAAGTAGTGGTACCAGCGCATAATTGTCCCCAGTTTGGGGTTCCATTCTCCCGCATCTCTACCGGAAATTCCACTCAGTTTCGCGAACGGGCGTGCTCTCCCTCAGACACGACAGCGCTAGCCCGCCGTTGCTGGCTCATGCGATAGAGATGATGCAATGGCCCCACTCCGTGGCCCAGCGGGTGGGCGTTCGCAATCGCGGCCGATACATACACTTTGGAGAGGAGCACCGCCTCGGGCAGTCCGCGGCCCTGCGCCAGGTGGCAGGCCAGCGCGGTGGCGAATGCGCATCCGGTGCCGTGGGTGGAACTGGAACGCTGACGGTCGGCCTTGAAAACTTCCTGTTCGGTGCCTCGGGCGGTAGTAAAGCTGAGGAGATCGATCGCCTTCTCCAGGTGACCCCCGGTGATCACCACATTCGCCGCTCCCAGCGAGTGCAGACGAGCCGCCGCCCCGCGCATCTGATCGAGATTCGTGACCGCCATCCCAGTCAGGACGCTGGCTTCGTCAAGGTTCGGCGTAACTAACTCTGCCAGTGGAATCAGCCTCTCGATCAAGAGCCGGGTCCCGGCTGCATCCAGCAACTCAGCTCCGGAACTCGACTTCAGAATTGGATCCAGTACCACATGAGGCAGCCGGGCTTTTCCCGTAAAAGCCTGGCCCAGAAAATCCGCCACCACCGCGACCACCTGCTCATTGCCCAGCATGCCGATGTGGATGGCTTCCACGGCGAAGTCTGAAGCCAGCTCCTGCAGGATCTCGGCGATGATCTTCGGATTGACGCCCTCGACCCGTCGCACTCCCCGCGTCGACTGGATCGTTAAGGCTGTAATGCAGGAAACGCCGAAGCATTCATGGGCCGCGATCGTCTTGATGTCGGCGGTAATCCCGGCGCCCGAGGACGGATCAAACCCGGCGATCGTCAACACCACGGGTGGGCTCGCAGCCATGCCGTCACTCTAAACCCAAAGTTCGAACAGGGGAACACCCCTTCTGAGGGTTCGCGGTCAGCCCAGCCTTCAGCTCTCAGCCCTCAGCCCTCAGGTCTGAGCTTTTCAGCTCCTGAGAGCTGAGGCTGAAAGCCAAGCGCTGTCTCCTCGCTTTTCATTTACTACTCAGTCATCAGTCTCAAGCGTATCTTATTGATTATAAAATGCTTACTAGCATATGACCGTAAGTGTAACATTCGATAGCAAGTTGCAAGAATTCCGCAGGAGTTGAATTTCTCTGTAGTAACTAATTAGTAATATATGCTATTGACTGCTTTCAATAACATACGACTAAAATCTATATTTTTCATGGGGCTAAGTCATTGATTATTTACCATTTAGTATATGGATGAGGCGTTTTTTCTTGTTGACACTCCCCCGTCCACCCCGTAGCATCGTCGAATCGTCTGACAAAAGGAGCATACGACCAGAAAACGACTTTCCTCGATTGAGAGGTAACTGAATGCGACGACGTTTAGCCGAAGGTCTGGCGGTGGTTTTATCAATCGCCAGTCTGGGGGCCGGAGCCGCATCCGGGCCAAGCAGCCTGGAAGCCGCCAAGGTCACACAGCCGCTGGTCCTTGAGACCAGTAGGCACAAAACCCGAAAGAACAACAGCCCGATGCCGAAGGCCTATCAAGTCGGGACCGCCTCCTGGTATGGAGAGCAGTTCCAGGGCAAACAGACAGCCAGCGGAGAACCCTTCGACATGCGCGATTTCACCGCCGCTCATCCCAGCCTTCCGCTGGGCACGTTCGTCAAGGTCACCAACCTGAGGAACGGCAAGGCCGTGGTGGTTCGCATCAATGACCGGGGTCCCGTCGTGGACGGCCGGATCATCGACGTTTCCGACAGCGCTGCGCTGGCGCTGGGCTTCAAAGCGCGCGGAGTGCAGAAGGTTCGCCT
>Ga0187864_10004034_pt1 | contig 11712 bp, 10 predicted proteins | sample June2016WEW_11_4_FD_132985 | JGI IMG/M metagenome (GOLD analysis project Ga0187864, IMG submission 132985) | Peatland microbial communities from SPRUCE experiment site at the Marcell Experimental Forest, Minnesota, USA - June2016WEW_11_40 | ecosystem: Environmental > Terrestrial > Soil >... | reverse complement strand
GGCGGAGTTGCCGAACTGCTGGTTGAAGCCGCCAAGTTTTTTAAAGGTATCGCTGCGAAAAATCATGTTGCTGCCATGACCGATGCCAAAGGGAACGGGCGCGCCCGATTTCATGTGTTTGGCGAAAATTTTGGTAAAGTTCCCCAGCAGGAAGCCGAGGCCAAAGCCGGTGTCCGTTTTTGCAAAGACCCGGCGCTCGACGCCCAAGTCCTGGCCGGCAACTTCCTCGAACAAATTCGCCGCGCCTTCGCGATGGTGCTGGATGACCCGGCCGGTACAGGCCCAGACATCTGGATCGGTGAAGTTTTTGAGCGACTGGCTTAACCAGTCCCTGGCCGGGACACAATCGTCGTCGGTAAACGCGATGATTTCGGCGGAGGTATTGGTGACTCCGGTATTTCGGGCAAGGGCCTGTCCACGACATGGCTCGGAAACATATTTCGCGTTGAATTGCGCGGCGATTGCCGCGGTCTTTTCCTTTTCTGCATCCGTGCTGCTGTCCACGACCATAATTTCAAAGCCGGGACAGTCCTGACGGGCGAGGGCTTCAAGCGTTTCTCCGATGTAACTGGAGCGATTGCGGGTGATGACAATGACTGCGACGCGCATGATGTTTTTTGGGTCCGGTCTCCGGTGTCTTAAAGTTCGCGTTTATACAGACGGTATTCCGTCGGGAAGATGCCGGCTTGATGCACCAGTTGGGAGCGATGAAACTTCTTCCGCTTGAGAACGAGCTTGAAGTTGCGGTGTTCCAGTTCGTCATCGTAAGTCAGACGAATACCGTTGGTTTCCACCGTTTCCAGTTTTTCCGTGTGTGGGACGATAAAAAGATAAGGAATTTTCAGGTCGCATAGCCGGTCCAGCCAGAAACTGATGAACGGCTTGGTGCATTCCGACCAACTGTGGATGTTAACGGTTAGGTCAAAAGTCCGGTTTTGCAGATCAGGCAACCGGTCAAAAGGAACCACATCCGTTCCGGGGCATTTGCGAAACTTGAGGTAAAATTCCGAGAGAAACGTCGAGGTGGCGATGGGATCAATGCAAGTGATCGAACTGTTTGGACACGCTGTGTTGAAACGGTGGGCGAAGCGTCCGTAGCCAGCCCCGATGTCCAGCACTCGCAGCCGGTCTTGGAATTGAAAACCCAGGGCCTTTTGCAAAAACTGGATTTCAAGGATTGAATCCAGCAGGTCGCGGCTCACTGGCTTGCCGGGGACAAACTCCCATAATTTCACGCCGAAGAGCGGGTCCTCATGCAACAGGTTGAGTAAACCCAAGTCATCCGTGGCTTCAACGTAGGCGAAGCTCAATTCGTAGCGGCGTGTGTTCTGCCGGAAGTATGCCTGGCTGACATAGTCATCTTCCCCGCGAAACCTTAGCAAATTGACGCGCTTTTCCCATGAACTCCAGAAGGAGTGGGGGAACTCGGTGATTTGCGCATAACGCCGCTTCAACTCGACGAGCCGCGCGTTGTTGGTCGACAGCTGGCGAATTACATCCGGATCCAAATTGCCTGTTTGAGAATTTCCCGGTTTGAAGAAGCTTTTAAAATACCAGTAGGCGCTGCCTAATTCTACTCTCATAATCAATTTTCAGTTGGTGGCAAAGAATGGATCTGCCTCAATTGAGGCTAAAACAAGACAACAAAACTAGAGGGCCATATCATGACGTGCAAGCCGTTTGTCATTCTTTCACGCCGGAACTAGCGGGCGGATGACTTTGTAACAGCACCGCAGCTGGCTATGACTGCAGACTCTATTTGAATTAGTCCGCTCCCCTGGCTCTTTTGCCCCGCAGTAACAACAGCCCGCCCAGCAAAATCCCCACGCCTATGGCCGACAAGGTCAAATAGAGCGGCTTGTTCGGCAGGCTGAAATCAAATTCGACCGTATGTTGGCCGGGGGACAGATAAACCCCGCGCATGATGAAATTGCAGCGCAACAGTTCTGCCGGCTTGTCATCCACAAGCACGCGCCAGTGCGGATCGTACTTGTCGTTGAGGAGCAGTATCGATGGGGTGGTGGTTTTTGCATCGAACATGACCTCCTTCGGCGCGTAGCAGTATCCAGATTGTTTCCATAGACCATTTCTCTTCCCCTTGAACACGAGGTCGTCCGGCACATAACGTTTGAATTCGACGGTTCCGGAATTTTCATTGGTGGCGTTCGCGGCCGGCGTGACCGGCAAGGGCGTGGAAATCAAAACGGTCTGCCACGGATCGAAATTTGTGCTCGCCAGCGTTTTGAGCGTAGCGTCGTTGTTGGTGTTGACTTGCCAGTTGGAATAAAGTTTGGCGCGAGGCAACGCGCCGGTGAATTCGATGAGCGCATAGTCGCCGTTGTCATTGGGAACGGCGGTTAGTTCTTCGAGCCGTTGATGGAATTCCTTGACTCCCGGTTTGAGCGCGATGGTAAAGCGTTGAATGATGCGAAAACGCCGCCGCCCCGGATCAAATTGTTCATTAAATAAATCAAGCAAACCCGCCGGGCCGAGCAGGTAACGGGTGTTGGTCAATTCCCAAAGCCGCCCCACCCGGGTAAAGGTTCCCGGATCCAATATCCACTGGCCGGAACTGTCCTGCCTGATGCCGATTCGCAATGCGCCCTCAAATGCCTCCAAGTCCGCCGGCATACGCGGCATTTGAATTTTATCGAGCGACTGGATGTTGTAATACGGAAAGTGGTGTTGCGCCCATTCGATCAAATAGAGCTCGTTAAACAATTCAAATTGCGGCGGCGTTGACAACGGTCTGGGCAGCCCATAGGCAACCCGGTGTTCGTAGGGTTTGTTGCGCAGGAAATCAACAATGGGGTTGAGCGAGCCAACCTCGTACTTTTGTTTGTAATCCCAGTGAATGATGTAGGGCAAATTCGCCCGGCCCAAATCCATGACGAGCAGCATGCCGAGCAAAATGCCGCCTAATTTTGCACGTCGCCCCGCAAAAATTCCAGCAAGGATAAGCGTGCAAAGTCCAACCGCCACCGCGAAGAGCAGGATGAACCAGCCGACCTGCCCGATGCTGAACGCGGCGATGTCTTTGGCCATGTCTTCGTCGGGAAACCCCACCATTTGCAGGTAACGGACAAGGCCTGGCTTCTCCATTGCGTAAATCAGCCACCCGAGCACGCTGCCGATGACAGCCAGGACACAGACCAACGTCCAATTTCGATCAAAGCCGCGTGCTTTCGTCCACCAATTTTTGAGTTGCGCCAGCGGCGAAGTGGAATTAGCCGCCGAAATTTCCAAATAACGCCGGCTCAAACCGTGGATGCCATAGGCAAACAGAATGACCAGCGCCCACGAAAAAACCGCAATGAACTTGCATGGATTCCGCATCGTCGAGACGTACGGCAGCATATAGAGCAATTTGTAGAAGGGCGCGAAGCGGCCAAAAGCCAGCAGCAGCGTCACAATCAGTATCACCGACCAAAACCAAATGAACCGCCGTTGCGTTTCGGTGAATGCCGGATTTTGTCGTCGCAACGTTTGGACAATCGCCCACAACGCCACCAGCGCCACCAGCACCCCGGCATAATTGCCGCCGCCGCCGAATCGCATCAGTCCGGGCGGGGGCGAACCTTCCTGCCCGCTATCAAAAAAACGGTCAATTGCCGGATCGCGTCCGACACCGCCCCAATAATTGCCGCCTTTGTAACTCTCTTGAAGGGATTCCATCATGTTATTTGGCGTGTCCATCCGATAGCCGAACAGGCCGGGAATAAACAGCCCGAGCGCTTCTTTTTTGGGTACGCTCCATTGTGTAGCAAAGTCCCAGTGCCGAATTTTGGTTTCCGCGTCTTGTCCGGTACCGGTGATGCCGGAGATTTGCGAGCCGACGAGCGACACAACGGTTTGCGTGGCGATGAAGCCGGCAAATACGGCGATTATCGTGATTTGACCCATGCCGCGGGCCAATTTTATCAAAAGCGATCCGTTTTCATCGGTGACGGCTTTGAACAAAACAAATGCCGCGACAAACAAACTGAATATTGCGCCGATGTCCGAGGCTTCCATCACATTGACGCCAACAGCCAAGCCTGCCAGAGCCAGTCGTATAATGCGTGTGAGGCGGGGTGTGGCTGTGGAAATGGATACCACCAGCGCCAAAGCGAGAAAGTCCATGCTGAAAGCATCCAACTGGCCGGCCACGCCCCAACAGGCAGTGGTAAAAAAGGCGGAATTCAAGGCGGTGGCCAATGCGCCCAGCACCGCCGCCAACGGCGAAAATTTTAACTGCCTAAAAAAACACCACGCGCTGAATCCCAAAATAAACAAAGAGATGGGCGCAAAAAATTTTGAGTAACCGACGGCCCCAAGCATCCAACGGCACAACGCGTTCAAGTCTGGCGGCCACGAGCCAGTATTGTTGCCAATGTCATTCAAATCAGCCCAGCTTCCGGTGAAAGCGGCGGGAAGCTGTAGCCAGGAGGAGTTTTGCTGGCCAAGCGGCCCGTCATTTGAAAAATGAACAAAGCCGGGCAAAAAGCTTCGCCAAAACAAACAGAATAGAATAACCGCCAAAAGAGCGGCAAGCGTGAGTGCTTGTGATTTGGGAGAATTTTGTTTGGCGGCTTTCATGGCCGGTAAATATTGTCCCGGTGGTTATGTTCGCGTCCAACTCTCAGCTTCATTGCGCAAAAACGTCTGTTTGGTGAAAAACAAGGCTTCAATTCTCAAGGGTAAGCCATGGGTTGTCAAGGCGCGCCGCACGAATTTTGGTTATGCCAAGATTTTGCTTTCCAACACCGATCCACTCAGCTTACATGCACACACTCGATTGCGTTTACCCGTTCAAGATGGAGATTGTAAATGTTTTTGCCATGACAAGCCATGAATTAACGTTGTTGCTTAGCGAAGGCACGAAACAGGATGTGCTTGACGCTCCCGAACCGTCTGGGCCGCGCATTCAAAAAGTGCGGCGGATTTTTTCCGGGATGGCTCCGGGCCGGGTAATTCTCGATGTGGGTTGTTCCGCCGGCGGGGTCTTGCGCCCGCTGGTAAAGACCCACGAAATTCACGGCGTGGATATCGCACCGAGTTTCGTGAAGCGAGCGATTGAAAACGGGATTCACGCCGTCCAACATAACCTTGAGGGTGACCCACTGCCGTATCCGGCGGGCAAGTTCGACGCCATCTTCTGCGGCGAGACCATTGAACATCAAGTGGACACCGACTGGTTGATGTTTGAGATTAATCGTGTATTAAAACCGGGCGGCAAGCTGGTGCTTACCTTTCCAAATATCCGCACATTGCTGGGCGTTGGTATGATGCTATTTTTTGATCTGCCGCCCATGTATGCGGCGCGCTATCGTTCGGCGCATTTCCGCGACTTCACCTTGCGCACCATCAAGATCGTGCTGAAAGCCCATGGATTTAAGTTTGAGTCGGCGGCCGGCAGTGCTTTTTATCTGCCCAAAATCGGTGAGTTTTGGTCGCCGTTGGCCAGCGTCCTTCCCTCATGGTCGTGTACTGTGGTGGTCGTTGCGACAAAACAGACCGATTCGATATATTCGTCGGAATCCGTCATGCCGACGCGGTTATACTGAAATGGGCCTCGACATCAACAGTGTGCAATTCCTGATTGCGGCGCACAAACGTGGTGTGCCTTTTGGCGACGTGCTGATGATTGGCCGTCAGGATTTGAATGCGTATCCCGTCAAAATGCGGCGCGTGTTGACCAAGGCTGGATTGCCGGACGAACTTTTCGCGCCAGACGCGCCAGACACAAGATTTGCGGAGCCGGTGTTCAAATCGTTGGGTGCGCGCAGCATTGCATCGCTCGAGGCCTCGGCGTTTGAAGGTGCGGAATTTGTGCATGACTTAAACCAGCCGGTTAGTGCTGCCCTGAAGCAACAATTCGATTTGGTTTATGACGCGGCACGCTCGAACACGTTTTCAATTTCCCCGTCGCGCGGCAAAACTGCATGGAAATGGTCCGCGAAAACGGCCGTCTTTTCATGCATACCATTGCAAACAACTGGTGCGGGCACGGATTCTATCAGTTCAGCCCGGAGCTTTTTTACAATGTGTTTTGCGCGGACAATGGCTTCGAGGTGGAGCGGATGATCCTTCACGTCATCGGGCCATACGGACGGTGGTATGAAGTGGCAAATCCGCAGGTGATTCGCTCGCGAGTTGAATTGTTCAACAGCTTTCCTTTGCAATTGCTTGTGCAGGCGCGATGCACCAAAGTGGTCCCGCTTTTTAACAAGATGCCGCAGCAAAGCAATTACACGCCGCGCTGGGTTGAGCAGTCGCAAGATCAGGCAAACCCTTATGCACCGTCGCGTCCTAAATTGGCGAAAATTCTGCCCGGGGTTGCGCGGCTGTTGCCTGTGGCAAAGATAGGCTGGCAACTTCGGCACGGCCACTCACCGGCCAACCGCAACTGTTTCCGCCCGGTCAAAAAAGATTAACCGCTGCCGCGCCCGGTTATGTTGCTCCGCAGATTCCTCAAATTCACCGCCGTCGGACGGCTGGTGATGATCCCGGTTCGCCTGGGTAAGATCGCCCTGCCCTGCGCGTTGCGGCAGTTGGGCTTGATGGTGCGGTGGGCGTTCACCTCCAAGGAGTATTACAACCACAGCTACCATCTGACCGATCTCAACAAGCACTATCTTGCCAGTTACATTTCCGTGGTGTCGGGGCACGACCTCGCGACGATTGAAAAGTATATTGCGGAACTGGAAGGCGACGAAAAACTTCGGACCGCGCTCGAACAGCGTACGCGGGCCAGCCGCGACCGGCACAGTTGCGACGTGGAGCCGCGCTACGGCCGACGCCTGGGCTGGTACGCGCTGGTGCGGTCCACCAAGCCGCGCGTGTTCGTCGAGACGGGCATTGATCGCGGCCTGGGCACCGCCGTCATTGCCGCCGCGCTGAAACGCAACGCCGCGGAGGGCTTCCCCGGTCTGGTCTATGCCACGGACATAGTGCCCGACTGCGGACACCTGCTTGCCGAACCCTACAAATCGTTCTGCCGCCTCCTCATCGGCGATTCCGTCGCTTCGCTCAAACAATTCCCGGAGGCGGTGGACATCTTCATTCACGACAGCAACCACCTCGCCGAATATGAATGGGCCGAATTCCTCGCCATCGAACCGCGCCTGCACCCGGCCTCCATCGTGTTGAGCGACAATTCGCAGCAGACCTCCAAACTCCGGGAGTTTTCCCGGCGGATCGGCCGGACGTTTCTCTATTTCCAGGACGCGCCGAAAGATCATTGGTGGCCCGGCGATGGCATCGGCGCGGCGTTTGCGCCCGGTGTGAAAACGTTCTTTCCGGAAAACCCACAACCGGCGGCATCGCCCGAAAAAATATGAGCCCGTTTTCCCGTTCCGCCGTGGTCACGCTGGCGATGGGCCAAGCGGTTGAGAACTTGGATTACACCTTCTCCAGCTTTGCCCAATGTCCCAATGTGGAGTTGCACGCCTTTATCCTGGAGGAGCAGCTCCCGAAACGGCGCATTCCGTCCATCCAATACCATCTGCTTGCGCCGTCGCCCGATTTTTCACACCCGTTGCGCGAGGTATATTTCCGCCGCCTGGAAGTGTTGGATGAATTGGGCGCAGATTACGCATTGACGGTGGACTGTCTTGACGTGTTGTGTCTTTGGCCCTTGCCGCCGTTTGAGCAATTGCTCGGCAATGCGGATGTGGCCGCCTGTGTCGAGCACCAGGGCAGCCGTTATGTGCTCGGGCAGGGATACACGTCGAGTTTTCTCAATGGCGGCGTGTTTCTTTGGAATGTGCCGCGCAGCCGGGACATTCGTGCGGAAATTGTCGCCCGGGGGCGCAACCATTTCCGCACCCTGGCTGATGATCAGCTCTGTCTCAATGAAATCATTCAGACCAAATATTTCGACCGCCTGCGGATTCTGCCATGCCAATATAATTATCGTGCTTACTTGAAAGGTGCTTGCCCGCGAGAAAAGCGCGGTTGGCCCATAGTTGAACATCTTGACGGGGTGATGATTTACCACAATGGCACGTGCCTGCCGGCGGTGAAAAAATTGCCACCCTTCAAGCCGCGCGCCACGCTGCCACCCTTGCCGGTGGACGGGCGTCCACTCACTCCACGTGAGCAATTCTGGCGGCGGCTGCGAAACAAGTTCAAACCGTGGCTGGTCGGGTGAGCCGCCGGTTTTCCTGCAACACTTTTTCCAGCCGTTCGGCGCAGTTGCAGGCATCGTTGTCCGCGCTGGCGAAATAACATTGGGCGATGGGCTGATGATCGGATGTCAGGACTTTGAATATCTATCCGGTTAAAATGTGGCGGGCGCTTGCCTAAGCAGGCATACCCGCCGGGCTTTTTGATGGCTGAATGCTGGAACATATTTTCAATTTTACCGCGGCACGGCAAAATTAACCGGAAATGGCGCGCGAAGGCGGACATTTCATTGTCTGCACCCACACCAAGGATTGGCGGGAACACGGATTTTGCCAGTTCAGCCCGGAACTTTTTCTCAATGTCTTTTGCGCGGACGATGGCTTCGAGGTGGAACATCTTGACCCCGTCAAAAGGAATTGACCAAGCCATCGTCCCTTCCTTAAGGTTGCCGGTGAAATGATGAGCCAGTCTTCTCGTTCTGCTATAGTTGCCGCGGCGGCGGGCAATATTTCCGGGCTGCTGGGAGCCGGCAAATTATACCCGCCATTGTTTCTGCCGGAATTTTCCCCGCGGAGTCACGGGCCGTGGGGGGCAACGACACAAGCCGGCGGGGCGTTCTTGTCGGAGTCCATGACCTCACCGCTTTGTCAACATGGGTCTTGACATCAATGCTGTCCAGTTTCTGCTTGCGGCGCGCAAGCGGGGCATGGACTTTGGCGATGTGCTGATGATCGGGCGTCAGGACTTGAACGTCTATCCTGCCAAAATGCGGGCCGTGCTGGCCGAAGCCGGCTTGCCGCACGAACTTTTTGCCCCCGGCGCGCCCGATACAGGTTACGCGGAGCCGGTATTCAAATCACTGGGCGCACGCAACATTTGGTCGCTCGATGCTTCAGGTTTTGAAGGGGCGGAGTTCAGGCATGATTTGAACCAACCCATTGGGGCCGATCTCAAGGCCCGGTTCGACCTGGTGTATGATGGTGGTACGCTCGAACACGTCTTCAATTTTCCCGTGGCGTTGCAGAATTGCATGGAAATGGTTCGTGAAGGCGGACGGCTTTTCATGCACACGGTCGCCAATAATTGGTGCGGGCACGGATTTTACCAGTTCAGCCCGGAACTTTTTTACACCGTGTTTTGTTCGGACAACGGTTTTGAGGTCGAACGAATGATTCTCCACGTTGTGGGGCCGTATGGACGTTGGTATGAAGTGGCAAATCCGCAAGCGATCCGCTCGCGAGTTGAATTGTTCAACAGTTTTCCCATGCAATTGCTTGTGCAGGCGCGGCGCGCCAAAATTGCCCCACTGTTTAACAGGATGCCTCAGCAAAGTGATTACACACCGCGCTGGGTGGAACAGTCGCCAGATCAGGCAAACCCTTTTGCGCCGTCGCGGCCCAAGCTGGCAAAAATCCTCCCCGGCGTGGCCCGGCTGGCACATGTGGCGAAAATTGGCTGGGGCATGTGGCGCAGTCATTCGCTTCGCAATCGCAAAAACTTCCAACCGGTCAAAAAAGGCTGGTCGAAATCCGCACCGTAGTATTTTTTGGGGATGATTATGAGGGCTAGGCAACCAGCGGTCATTGCCACCGTCTTTGGCGGCCAGATCGACCGCCCGATGTTCGCTTGACAGGCATTTAAGGCGGCGAGGTTGTCAGAGGGCCGCCTTGTGGTTGTCCGCTTGTTCCAACAGTGCCACCAATTGTCTTCCAACCTCCGACCACGAATTGGCCTTTTTGAACTCCGCCAAGTCCTTGTCGTTGGTCAATTTTTCACCAGCTCTGGCCTTCCGTACGGTTTCCACCGCGGTCCGGCAGAAGCTGTCCCGATCAAACGGTTTCACATAAAAGAGGAGGTTTCCAAAAAAGGGCCGGTACATTTCCAATTCGTAAGCGACCACCGGCAAATCACAAGCGAGTGCTTCGCCCACGACAATCGGCAAACCTTCATGGCGGCTGGGCATCAGGTAAACCCGCGCGCTCTTCAAAAAACGGAACTTCTCCACGCCCGAGACATAACCCGCAAAATGGACGTGGGAAGTCAGGCCGAGTTTGGCAATGGGTTCGGCGAGTGATTCCTTCAAGTTGCCGATCAGCACGGCCCGGAAATCTGGAAACTCGCGGGCCAATGATTGAAGGGTTTTCAGCAAATCCTCGACCCCCTTTTGCCGATGAATCCGCCCGATCCATGCCACATCAAACCGCTTTGTCACCCCTCCAACCTGATTGGCTGTTTCCAAGTCCACGCCGTTGGGAATCAACGGGGTTTCTTCCGGCCGGTAGCCCATCTGCCACAACGTTGCTTGGAGGAGCGGCTGTACGGCCACCACCCGTTTTTGACGGCAAAAACGAAGGATTTTGAGCGAAAGCCACTGGCTCAAACAGTAATGGAGGGAGGCAAGACGGGTGGCTTCAACATCCGCCCGGGTCCTCCAAATCACCTCCTTGAGCGACGGCGCCTTCATTTGCATAATCACCACTTTGAGCTTTGCCTTGGAAAACGCTGTTGGCAGCACGTCGAACCAGTAATCCGTCGGAGAAAAACACACATCTTCGGGTCCGATCCGGCGCAATTTGCCGAGGGTGGCAAGAAAGCGCCGGGAAAACTCCCAAAACAGCCGACATTTTCCTTTAAGTGAAAGATTGGTCAACGACTGTTTGTGGCCGCGGTCGGTGAACGTTACGTTTGCGGGCAGGCGCCAGGCCTTGAGGTGTTGCTCCAGTTCCCGGGTGCTCAAATATTCCGGCTCCCAGCCGGCTTCGGTGACGGCTTGGATGGAGTGCAGGAGGTGAACATCACCGCCGGCCAATTGGTTGTCGAACATGCCGTTGGCAATAAAGAAAACCCGTCGCCGCACAGAGGTTTTCGACGGGACGCTGGACTGAGAAGGTACGGCCACGAGAGGGGTCAGGGCTTGAGGGTTTGCTTGGGTTTTAGCTCGGCAATCACATTCCGGTTATGCTTGCTCCATTTGTAAGTCCACACCCCCCAGGCGTCGCCAAGCGCGCTGCCGAAGCTCGCTGGCACATGCCAGAGCCAGCACGGGTCACTGTCACGAATCAATCCGCGAACCGTGTGCCAAATTGGGCCGGCAAACGTGACGCAATAAACGCCGGCCAGCCAGAGCGGCACCGGCGGTTTTTCATTCATCCAGTTCGTTTTTGCCTCTTGCTGGACGCGGAGAAAATGCACCGTGGCCCGCCGTCGCTTTTGCACAAAATCCCAGAGCGTCTGAACGTAGTAATGATGCACGCCACGTCCACGAATCCGCAACCATTCGCGTTTGCCCGCGCGCAGGAGACGCAATGCCGCGTGCGTGTCTTGAAAATATTCATTGGCCTTCACCGATTCCAAATCGGCCCGGCGGAAAATAAATCCGTTCGCACCGAGCGGATACGAGAGCGAATCACCGGGCAGCGTCCAGCGTTCCACCTCGCCGTCGCGAGCCACGAGTTTCGGATTCGCGCTCATCAGCCAGCAAATCGGATCGCTGATGTGCAGCCGGTGCGTAAGATAGGCGCAAAACGAACTCATTTTCGGCGAAGGCAAATAGTAACTTTCCACGCCGAGCGCCTGCGGATTTGCCGCGAGCGCCTTCACGGC
>Ga0187864_10004033_pt1 | contig 11715 bp, 9 predicted proteins | sample June2016WEW_11_4_FD_132985 | JGI IMG/M metagenome (GOLD analysis project Ga0187864, IMG submission 132985) | Peatland microbial communities from SPRUCE experiment site at the Marcell Experimental Forest, Minnesota, USA - June2016WEW_11_40 | ecosystem: Environmental > Terrestrial > Soil >... | reverse complement strand
TCGCCGAATTGGCCGACGGCGCCTTTGACGGCGTATCGGGACCGATCCGGGCGGAATGGGAAGGGTAAATTTGCTTGTTTATCGCCCTTCGCGCGCCCAGGTGCCGGCGAGACTGCCGAGGAGCAGCAAGAGACCTAAAATACCGGCGAAGACCGGCAACACGCCGATGCCGCGCACAACGCTGGCGTCGCGCATTTTCAGGCCGATCCAATCGTCCCCTTTGTAGGTGTCGCCGGAGTGCACGGCGAGAATGCGCGGCACGCTGACGCCGCTTCCCTCATCGAGACGGCGCGAATCTCCGCCGGTGGCGGTAGCGATCGGAGCCAGCACCTCGGTCGTCGACGTCACTTCCGCGAACTCGCGCGGATTGGCCGGACCGATATTGACGAGCGCATTGAGCTTGCCGTCGGTCGCGCGCCACAGGCCAAGCTCGTTCGCGGTCACGCTGCTTTCCCAGACGCCCGGTTCGGTCGGCGTTAGCTTGAGCGTCCGTGTCGTACCCGAGGGTGAGTTCAACGTCACCTCGGAAACGTCCTCGGCCATGGTCTGCCGCCGCACCAGGAGCTGATGCCCGCTGACGATCAGCCGCAGCGCCTCCTCTTCAAGCTCCGGCTCTTTCATCAGCCAATGCGAGAGCCGGCGCAGCAGATCGAGATGGGGACCGCCGCCCTGGAAGCCACGCGCCCACAGCCAGAGTTGATCGGACAAAAGCAGCGCCACGCGGCCTTCGCCTACGCGCGACAGGACGAGGAGCGGCTTGTTGTCCGGGCCGTGCATGACCGCCGTGCCGGCTGAGTTCCTGGTATCGACGAGGCGGAACCACTGGCTCCAGTGCGGTGGATCGCTGGCGGACCCGTCGAGGTCGCGCGTCACCGGATGGCGCTTGCCAAGCTCGGTGAGGCGGGCGTGGAAGCTGCGTTCGGTGACGCTGCCGCTCGGCTCCGCGGGCAGGATGGCATCGAGCGGCGTGCGCCAAATACTGGTCTGGCTCGCGTAATCGGGGCCGGCGGCAACCAGCACGGCGCCGCCTTCGCGCACATAGCGGGTGATGTTGTCGAAATAGATCATGGGCAGCACGCCCTGGCGGGCGTAACGGTCAAAAATGATGAGCTGAAATTCGCCGATCTTCTGTTGAAACAGCTCGCGCGTGGGAAAAGCGATCAGCGACAATTCGTTGATCGGCGTGCCGTCTTGCTTCTCTGGCGGGCGCAAAATGGTGAAATGCACCAGATCGACCGAGGCGTCCGACTTGAGCAAGTTGCGCCACGTCCGCTCGCCGGCATTCGGCTCGCCGGAGACCAGAAGCACGCGCAGCTTGTCGCGCACGCCGTCGATGGTGACGACGGCGCGGTTGTTGACTGGCGTAAGCTCTCCGGCCAGCGGCGAGGCTTCGATTTCGACGATGTTCGGCCCGCCGTGCGGGATGGGGATGTTGACGCGCTGCGGCGCGCCAACAGGCACGGTCCGCGTTTCCACGACGTCGCCGTCGCGACGCACCGTCACCGTAGCGCTTCGCTCTTTGGCGCCTTGATCCTCGACTTGATAGGTGATGGTCTGTGATTGGCCGACGATGCCGAAGCGCGGGGCGGCTATGAGCGCGACGCGGCGATCGCGCTCGTTCTTATTACCCGTAATGAGCGCATGAACGGGCGCAGCGAAGCCGAGCGTTCCGGCTTCCGCTGGTACATCGTGTACGCGGCCGTCGGTGATCATGATGGCGCCCGCGATGCGATCGGAGGGCACATCGGCGAGCGTCGCTCCGAGCGCGGTGAACAATCGCGTGCCGTCGGTCTCGCCGTCCGACTGCCCAGCCTCGACCACGCGCACATCGAGCCCGGGAATGCGGCTCAATCGCCCGACGATGGCGGCGCGCGCCTCTTCGGTCTGCCGCGTGCGGTCGCCGAAGTTCTGGCTGGGACTTTTATCGACAACCACGACGGCGACCGAGCTGAGCGGGTCGCGATCCTCGCGCGTGAGCGAAGGGTTGGCGAGCGCGAGCACGATGAGCGCAAGCCCCAGCGCCCGGATCGCGGCGCCGCGGCTGCGCGATACGAAGAGCAGCGCTGACAGGATGGCCACCGCCGCCAGCGCGGCCCAGAGAATCTGGATGCTCACGAGCGGGGCGAAGGCGACGCCGAGATTCAATTCGTTCTCCTGCTGCCCAAACTACTGCCCCAATCGCTCAAGCAGTGCCGGCACGTGCACCTGGTCGGCCTTGTAGTTGCCGGTGAGCGTGTACATCACGATGTTGACGCCGGCGCGGAACGCGAGCTCGCGCTGGCGCGGCTCGCCTTCGACCATCGGCAGCGCGGGTTGACCATCGGGCTGAATCGCCCAGGCGCCGGCCAGGTCATTCGAGGTGATGATGATCGAGGACACGCCATCGCCGCCGCGAGCTGGCCGGCGTGAGGATTCCTCTTCGTCATTGACTGCCGGCAGGGCTTCGACCCAGAGCTGGCCGGAATTGAAGCGGCCGGGAAAATCGCGCAACAGATAAAAAGTCTTGGTCAGGACATGATCGCGCGACACCGGCTCGAGCTCGGGGATGTCGAGCGAGGAGAGAATTTTGCGCAATTCAAGCATGCCCGGGCTGCGCGTCTCGCCGCCCGCGCCGGGAGGCGCCACGACCGCGTCACGGGTATCGAACAGGACGGTGCCGCCCTGCTTCATGTAGGAATCGATGCGTTTGAGCGTTTCCTCGGAGGGCCGCGCGGCGCCGGGTACGATCGGCCAATAAATCAATGGATAGAACGCGAGCTCGTCGCGGGCGATGTCGAGGCCGATGGGCTCTCCCGCCTCGAGCGCAGTGCGTTGCGCGAGAAAAAGCGTGAGCCCGCCAAGGCCGGACTTGCTGACCGAATCGACGTCGCGGTCGCCGGTGACGACGTAGGCGAGTTTGGTTTCCAGCGCCGAGCGCGGCACGTCGCTCTTTGCCGATTCTTCGGCGCTAGCGTGCGGCAACGTCGCGGCCAGCGCCGAAAGAATGATGAGCGCGGCGGCGGCGCCTCGCGAAAAGCGCGGCGCGAGCCGGGCAATGCCGCCGCCGAGATAGAGAACGATCAGCGTGTCGAGCAGGAAAAGACCAAGCGCGGCGAGAAGGATCGGCCCGCGCAAATCGCGCGGCTCGCTCTTGCGGTAAATTTCGTGGCTGGCGTGGACGAGCGGAGAGAAATCGAGCGGCGTCAACCGATCGCCGGCGGAAAGCGTATTCACGGCGAGGAGATTCTCCGGCGGGCCGTAGAAGCCCGGCGGATGGTCGGCGGTCGCGCTCATGGAATAATCCGTCAGCACCGGCCGTGCGGTCGAGGGCGGCGCAACGAAACTGCCGAAGCCATCAAGCACGCGGGTCGGCGCCACCGCCTCATGCACGTTTTTGGTCTTCTGATTGGCGGCCTCGGTGACGGCCGTCGTGCCGGCAAGCGCGACGATGCGCTTGAGCATTTCCACAAACGTGCCGGAAATCGGCAAATCCGACCAGCGGGTGTCGCCGGTGACGTGGAACAGCATGATCAGGCCCTTGCCGCGCCGCGCGGCGGTGACGAGCGGCGTGCCGTCCGCAAGCGTCGCCCAGGTATTTTCCGTGAGCGCGGCATCGGGCTCCGCGAGCACCTGCCGGCTGACGGTCACGTCGTTGGGCACGGCCATGCCGTTGAACGGACTCGCGCGGGAAAAGGCGGCGAGCGGCTGCGGTTTGTCCCAACTCAGACTGCCGCCAAGAATGCGCCCGCCGCGCCGGAGCCGGACTGGAACGAGATCATCGTCGGAGGCTGCGAGCCGTGGGCCGGCGAAACGCACCAGCACGCCGCCATCCTCGATCCAGTGCGCGAGCCGATCATGCGCGTCGCCGGCGACATTGCCGACATCTGCGAGGATCAACATCGGCAGGTGCTGATCGAGGAAATGCGTCACCGCCTCGGCCGGTGACTCGCCTTGAGCCAATCTTACGTCGGCAAACGGGCCGAGCGCCCGGCCGATATAGTAGCTCGACGATAACAGCGGCTGCGAGGTGTCGGCGGTGGCGCCCGAAACGATGCCGACGGTGCGGCGGCGCCAGCGCCTGTCCAGCAACTGCACCGCGCCGGCAGAGCGTTCGTTGGCGATCTCGATGCGGGCAATATCGTTGCGGATTTCGACCGGTAGGTCGAATTGCGCCTCGGTCTCACGATCCGCCGCCTTGAAAGCAAATGGTGCCTCGCCGAGCGGCAGGCCTTTCAGATCGAGCGCACGCGCGGTGCCGGTCTCGGCGCCGCTCGCGGTGGCGCGCAGCACCTTCACGCTCAGCGCGCCCGCCGCATTTTCAGCGGCCGCAAGCGCACGCGCACCGGCTACGCCGCCGGAGACGATCGTCATTGCCCGTGTATCGAGGAGGGGCGCAAGGCCCTGAACAAATTCGGCCCCATGACCTAGATCGACGGCATCGGAGAGCCAGATCAGCTCGACCTCTGGCGTCGCCGCGAGGAACCTCGCGATCGCCGGCAATGCATCGTTGCGGTCGACCGTGTGCGGCTTTGGCTTCGTCAATTGCAGCCGCACACGCGCCGAACCGGCGGTGGCGAACGAAATATCGCGTGTGCCCTCGGACAGCGGGACGAGTGCCACCGCGCGGTGATCATTCTCCGCGCGCGCGATGATATCCTCGGCGGTGCGCAGGCGTGCGTCCCAAGCGGCTGCGGCGGACCAGCCGTCGTCGATCAGGATCGCGATCGGCGCGCCCGTGGTCATCGTCGCCAATGGCGGGTTCCAAAGCGGACCCGCGGCGGCGATGACGACGAGGCCAGCGAGTAAGAGCCGCATGAGGGTGAGCCACCACGGCGTGCGCGCCGGTGTCTCCTCCTTGGGCGCGATTTCGAGAAGGAGCCGGGTCGGTGGGAAGTCGATGCGCCGCGGGCGCGGCGGCACCAGCCGCAGGAGCCACCACAGCACCGGCAGCGTCAGCAATCCGATCAGCACCAGCGGTTCGGCAAAGCCGAGCGGCAATCCGCCAATCATGCCGGCACCCTCCGCTCGGCTGCTGCGCGCGGAGGCGTAACGCCGTCCGCCATGCCGCCGATTCGGGCGTGCAGCGCGAGCAGAAGCTCGCTGGCGGGGCGGTCGGTGCGGTGGATGATGAAGCTCCAGGAAAGCCGGTCGGTCTCACTGCGGATTTCGTCGCGATGGCGCCGAACACGCGCCGTATAATCGTCGCGCCAGTTTTGCGCCCGACCAGCGGTAATGCGGCCGCCGCCTTCCGGCTCGACGAACTCGATGCGGCCCCAATACGGAAATGTTTCCTCGGCGGGATCGACGATCTGCACGACGTGGCCGCGCGCGCCGGTGCCGGATAGCTGAGTGATGGTGCGCCGCACGTCACCGATGTCGCTCCACAGATCGGACAAGAGAACGATCTCGGCGAGCGGGGAGGGCGAAAAGTTCGGCGGCAGGCTGGTGCGCTCGCCGCGATCGTGCACGATCGCCTGCGCCATCCGCTCGATGACATTCCGGCTGCCGGTCGGGTGCAAGAGGCCAGGAATTCCCACGCGCTCGCCGCCTTCGACTAGGACTTCGGCGAGCGCCAGCGCGACGACCAGTGCGCGATAGAGCTTAGTGTCGCGCACCAGCGGTGAAGCAAACACCATGGACGGCGAACGATCGGGCCAGATCCAAACCGTGTGCGCGGCTTCCCATTCCTGTTCACGTACGTAGAGATGATCGTCGCGCGCCGAGCGCCGCCAATCGACGCGGGACGCCGGTTCGCCGGAGACGAATCGGCGGTATTGCCAAAAATTTTCCCCGGGTCCGGCGCGGCGGCGGCCGTGCAGGCCGTGGATCACCGTTGCCGCCACCCGCCGCGCTTCCAGGATCAATCGCGGCATTGCAGCCGCAAGCGTCCGGCCTTCGCCGACCGCACGCTGCACCGCCGGGCGATCGTGATCGGACATGCGCCTGGGCTCGGCCGCCATCCGTATTACCCGATCCGCGTTTTCAGACGCGCAATCACCGCTTCGATGCTCTCGCCCTCCGCGCGCGCGGCAAACGTGAGCGCCATGCGGTGCTTGAGCACCGGCTCGGCGAGATCGAGCACGTCGTCGATCGAGGGCGCGAGCCGCCGGTCAAGCAGCGCACGCGCGCGCACGGCGAGCATGAGTGATTGGCTGGCGCGCGGGGAAGGTCCCCAGGCGATCAGCTTGGCGGCTTCGCCGCCTTCGGGCCCGGGCCGCGCCGAGCGAACCAGCGCGAGGATGGCCTCGACGACGGATTCACCGACCGGCAACCGGCGCACCAGGCGTTGCGCGGTCATCAGATCCTCGGCGCTCATCGCCGGCTTGGCCCGCGTTTCGTCGGCGCCCGTCGTCTCGAAGAGAATCTTTCGCTCAGCGGCGCGATCTGGATAGTCGACATCGATTTCCATGAGGAAGCGGTCGAGCTGAGCTTCCGGCAGCGGATAGGTGCCTTCCTGTTCGAGCGGGTTCTGGGTGGCGAGCACGTGGAACGGGCGCGGCAGATCGTGACGCGTGCCGGCAACGGTGACATGCTGCTCCTGCATCGCTTGCAGCAGCGCCGATTGGGTGCGCGGACTGGCGCGGTTGATCTCATCGGCCATCAGGAGCTGCGCGAAGACCGGGCCGGAAAGGAAGCGGAAGCTGCGCTTGCCGGTCTGGCTTTCCTCGAGCACTTCGGTGCCGAGAATGTCGGAAGGCATCAGGTCGGGCGTGAATTGAACGCGGCGCGCATCGAGCCCGAGCACGATGCCCATAGTCTCGACGAGTTTCGTCTTGGCGAGGCCGGGCACACCGAGAAGAAGCGCGTGACCGCCGGACAGGATGGTGACGAGCGCCTGATCGATGACCTTATCCTGGCCGAAGATGACCGTCCCGATAGCGGCCTTCGCCGCGCGTACGTGATCCGCGCTCGATTCGGCCGCGCGCACGATCATGTCTTCGAGCTTTTCGAGCCCATCTCCACCGACAACGGGCATGGCTTAACTCCTTGTCTTGCGCCGAGTACGCCAGCGAATCAGATTCGGGGCATTTGCACGAACGTAAGCAGACGGCTTTGCACCGCTATTTTGCGATGCAATATACGCGCCAGCATCGTGAAGCGGATTTTGCGCCGATTCTTTCATTCGCCGGGGCCACAACTTACCTTCAGCGCGGCGTAATCGCGGCTCGGCGATCACGATCCCGCGACCAATGCTGCCCCCGGACTTAAGTTCCAAGCGTACACGTTCAAGGCAAACCATGGCGAAGGAAGGGCAATCCGGCTTGGAGGCGATCACAGGCGCGCTAAGTGGCGCCGCCAAAGGCAAAGGGCCGCCGCCAATTGAGCGGTGGAACCCGCCCTTTTGCGGCGATCTCGACATGCGCATCGCCACCGACGGCACGTGGTTTTACCTAAAGACGCCGATCGGGCGGCCGGCGCTGGTCAAGCTGTTCGCCTCGGTGCTCAAACGCGAGGGCGACAAATACTTTCTCGTGACGCCGGTGGAGAAGTGCGGCATCCAGGTAGATGACGCGCCGTTCCTGGCGGTCGAACTCAATGTCGAAGACTCCGGCGCCGGTCGTGTGCTCAACTTCCGCACCAATGTCGATGACTGGGTGCAGTGTGGGCCGTCACATGCGCTGCGCTTCGAGCCGGAAGCCGAGACGGGTGGCATCAAACCTTATCTTCATGTCCGCCGCGACCTGTGGGCGAAGGTGACGCGCACGCTGTTCTTCGATCTTGTCGAGCTCGGCGAGGAGCGCGAGTTTGATGGCAGGGCCATGTTCGGGGTGACGTCGATGGGTGTGTTCTTTCCCATGGCGCCGGCCGATCAGGTGAGGGACTTTGCGTGAACGAACAACGTGCGCCGTTGCAGCGGACGGCGAAAGAGAGTTTTTTTGATCGCGCGCGGGCGCGGCTCACGCTCGAAGTGCCGCCGGCGCTTACCGATCCGATGGCGCAAGGCGCGCGCGGCGATCTCGATCTCAATCCTTCAATGTGGGAGGTTGCCGGCGTCACTGCCACGAAGCCCGCGGCGGTTTTGATCCCGGTCGTCGATCGCCGCGAACCGACGGTGCTGCTGACGATTCGCACGCGAGAGCTCGCGAGCCATGCCGGGCAAGTTGCCTTTCCCGGCGGCAAGATCGATCCCGCCGACGAGAGTCCGGTTGCCGCGGCTTTGCGCGAGGCCAAGGAGGAGATCGGGCTCGCGCCGAGCTTGATCGAACCGCTCGGCTATCTCGATCTCTATCTGACCTTTTCCGGCTTCCGCATTTTGCCGACGGTCGCGCGCGTCCAGCCGGATTTTGCGCTCACGCTCAATCCGCGCGAGGTCACCGAGACATTCGAAGTGCCGCTCGTCTTCCTGATGACGCCGGCCAATCATCAGCTCAGAAGCCGCGACTGGAAGGGCATCAACCGGGAATATTATGCGATGCCGTTCGGCGATCGCTACATTTGGGGCATCACCGCAGGTATCGTGCGAAACCTCTACGATCGGGTGTACGGATGATTCGGCCAATTTTCACCGAGATCGGGTTGTTTCTCACCCCGTTCGTTCTCTATGCGGCGTTTCTCCTGGCGACGCGCGCCGAAGTGCTCCATCCGAACGCATGGACGCTACGCCGCATCGCCGGGCTCGTCATCGCGTCGCTGCTGTTGATGCTGGGAAGCTTTCTCGTGCTGGCGGAATTCGGCGGCTCGCCGCCGGGCTCGACCTATGTGCCGGCGCATATCGAGGGCGGCAAGTTCGTGCCGCAAACGACGCGGTGACCAGCACGCTGCATCTTGGCGATGCCGCCTGGCTTAAAGACGGCGAGGTCGCGCGCCTGCTTGCGTTCCTCAATCGCGACGGCGAAGAAGCGCGCGTGGTCGGCGGCGCGGTACGCAATGCGCTGTTGCAGCTCCCGGTCGGCGAAATCGACGTCGCCACCACGGCTGTGCCGGAGGAGGTCGCGCGCCGCGTCGAGGCGGCGGGCGGCAAGGCGATACCGACCGGCATCGAGCACGGCACCATCACAATTGTCATCGATCACCGGCCGGTCGAGGTCACGACATTGCGCGAGGACGTCGAAACATTCGGCCGCAAAGCGCGTGTGGTGTTTGGGCGCGACTGGAAGGCCGACGCGGAGCGGCGCGATTTCACGATCAACGCGCTCTCCGTCACGTCCGACGGAACGGTGCACGATTATGTCGGCGGTATCGGCGACCTCGCCGCGCGCCGCGTGCGCTTCATCGGCGAACCGCAGCGTCGGATCGAAGAAGACTATTTGCGGATCCTGCGGTTTTTCCGCTTTCACGCGCATTTCGGCGATGGCCCGCCGGACCGGCCGGGCCTGCACGCGTGCATCCGGGCGCGCGCCGGTCTCGACATGCTTTCCCGCGAGCGCGTGCGGATGGAAATGCTGAAGCTCCTCGTCGCTGCACGCGCGACGCCGACGCTGGCGGTGATGGCCGAGAGCGGACTGCTCGGCCAGGTCCTCGGCGGCGTTGCGTTCCTTGCAAGCTTCGAGAACATGATCAAGGTCGAAGCGGCGCTCGGTGCGCCGCCCGACGCGATCCGCCGCCTTGGCGCGATCGGCGTTTGGGTCGCGGAGGACGCGGAGCGGCTCGCGCAAAGACTGCGGCTGTCCAACGCCGAATCCGAACGGCTCTCGACGCTCGAAGGCTGGTGGCGCATTGCGCCGCGATCCGACGGGCGTGCCGCGCGGGCGCTGCTTTATCAGCTCGGGCCACAAGCGTTTGCCGATCGCGTGTTCCTTGCCTGGACGCGCTCCGACGCGGGCGTTGCCGACGGCGCTTGGCACGCGCTTGCGAGCCTGCCGCAGCACTGGACGGCGCCGGCGTTTCCGCTCAAAGCCGCCGACTTTATCAGGCGCGGTGTTGCTGCGGGACCTGCTTTGGGCGTCGCGCTACGCGCCGCCGAGACGGCCTGGATCGCGGCGGATTTTCCGGCCGAACGTCGGGCAATCGAGGCAATCGCGGACGGCGCGGTACCGGAGTAACGGTCTGTTAACCATTGCTTCGCCAGGCTACGTCCATCGTGCGACCCACCGACTCGCAAAACGTGGCACTCACCGGCATTGTGGCGCAGCGGGACGGCTGGCAGCATCAGGCCGAGGGCCTCGCTCTCACTCACACCGCGCTCGGAATGGCGGCTGTGGCTGCGGCTAAACACGCCGGACGGCGATCGTCGTCAAGGCTAGGGACGTCCCAGGTCCGGACTCTCGGCGCGGAATCCGACCGGCTGGGAACGGGCAAAACCGGGCCTGCGAACGAACTCGAGCCGACCCGCGCGGAGCTTGCCGCGCCGGCGGCAGCTGCGGACAAGCGGATCGCTATACTGGAGGGCGAACTCGCGTCCGCGCGCCAGAGGCTTCTACTCCGGGAAAACGAAAACCACTCGCTCCAGGTATCGCTCGATTTGATGGCCGACGAGAAATCGCGCCTCACGCGCCGCCTCGCGGAAAGCGACGCCTCGCTGTCCGTCCAGGCCGACCGGGCCGAGGCCGTGAACAGGCGGCTTGCAGAACTCGAGACTGAACTCGGCTTGGCGAATTCGGGGTCCGGGCTGCGCGATATCGAAGACCTGTTGCTCCAGAAATCGCTCGGTTCGGTGGTCAAAGAGAATGAGCGCCTGTCCTGCCGTCTCACGCAAAGTGATTTAGCTGTCGAAAAAACCGTCGCTCAGCTCAAAAAGATGAAAGCGGCGCTGACTGCGACGGAGGCCGAACGCAACAGGTTGGCCGCCGCGCTGGAGGAAGCGAACAAAAAGCTGCGGACCGAAACCCGCGCGCTGAACGCTCGTCTCGAAGCGATGTCCTCGCACGTTATTGCCACGGAGAAGCAGCTCGCCGACATGCGGCAGCGGCTGCTCGCATGCACCGAACAGATGAGGACGGTTTTGATTACGGTGGAAGCCGAACGCAACCAACTGGCCGCCGCGGTCGACGAAGCGAACGAGAAGCGCAAGGGCGAAACCCGCGCTTTGAACGCCCGCCTCGAAGCGATGGCCTCGCGCGCGGTCGCCGCCGAGAAACAGCTCGCCGAGGCTCGGCAGAATTTGCTCGAACGCACCGGACGGATGGAGACGGCTCTCGTCACGATGGAGGCCGAACGCAACAAGCTGGCCGTCGCGCTCCAGGAAGCAAACGAAAAGCACCGGGTCGAAACCGATACGCTCAACGCTCGTCTTGACACCGTGTCCTCGCGGGCGGTCGAGGCCGAGAAGCTGCTCGTGGAGGTGCGGCAGAGTTTGCTATCACGTACCGAAGAGAGAAGGTCCGCCGGGCGCAACATTGTGGATGCGAACGTCGCACGCAACGGAGCCAACGAGAAACTCGATCTGCTTCTAATAATGTTCAAGGCGCGCGATGCGTCTCTGACGCACGCCGAGGCGAGGATCAAATCGCTGACCGAGCAGGTCGCCCAACTGAAGGCGCCGACGGCTCAAGCCGGAACTCAGGAAAATGTCGAAGTCCTCAATTCCTGGCTTCCGCGCGAGCCGGTCGCAGAAGCCGCCCATGACACCGTGCTGACGAACTGTGCGGCGACCCAGCGCGAATTTGACGATCATGCCGGCCGCAACGACAGACATTCGCCATGTAGCCAGGCGCTCTCTATTGAAGCGATACTTTCCAGCACCATCACGTTCGGAAATGCGGCCTGAATCGAGACTCTGCTATTCGGATTTCGCAGCGCATTGTTCAATCACCGGTCGCTGCGGGTAGACGCACCGCTCAAAGCCGCTCGGCAATC
>Ga0187864_10004032_pt1 | contig 11716 bp, 6 predicted proteins | sample June2016WEW_11_4_FD_132985 | JGI IMG/M metagenome (GOLD analysis project Ga0187864, IMG submission 132985) | Peatland microbial communities from SPRUCE experiment site at the Marcell Experimental Forest, Minnesota, USA - June2016WEW_11_40 | ecosystem: Environmental > Terrestrial > Soil >... | reverse complement strand
CCACAGCCTGGTAATCCTGCTTCGTGGGGCCAAACTGTTGCGTGAACTGAGCCACAGTAAGAAAATGCCGGTAATCGGGGCTGGATGGGTCATAAAGCCGTTTCAATAAGTTCGTCAGTTCGCCTTGATTGCGGAGGGGCAAAATGATCGCAAGCCTCATGCGTTGACTCTTTGACATCGGACCGACCCGTGCGGCTTGGCCGTTGGTAACGGCAGGGCGAACATGCTTATGCAACACCTGAGATCGCTTTCGGGCTGCTGCTGGAATTGAGAAGAAACATAACACGACGAGGCAAATAAGGACGGCAGGCCCAGCGCGACCCCTTTTGCTCGTTCTCATTTTCTTCTTATCCTTTCGACCTTCTAAGTTCGACGAGATGGGACACTGAATGATGTGTATTTATGCCAGGCGGCTGGCCAAAGTAACGACATCTTAGCGCACCTCAGTCTGGATTTCCAGTTTGCCAAGGATACGGACCATACGAACTACCCAGCTACGCATAGATTAAATGGACAATGTTGCTAGCTCTTGCTACGCCGACTTCTGGAAATCGGCCAGTACTCTTCCGGCAGTTAAGCTTTCGCTGATGCCGTCGTCAGAAACCCATTCCGCACGGAGCGTCGTTGCCGCGCAAGCTTCCCGACCAAGGGCAACTAGACGCCTGGCTCTGACTCCCAGCGACGTTATGCTTGACCTGTTGATCTTTGTTTTCCCATCGATCAAGGATGGCGGCGGGAGTCTGATTGGTTACGTTGGTTCTACTGGTTTGAACTGGTGCGCCTGTCGTTAATCTTTAATTGACTTAAGGTCGACTGCACGAATCTGCCTAAGTCTTCGGATGCTTGCGGTGGCCCCTGATCGCCGCCCGATGCTTTCCGCCGGATGCATTGCAGATCTCCACTCGTCTTGCCCGCATACGTAATCTGAGTACGCGTTCCGAAGGAGACCGATTTCGCGCAGCCTCCGGTCGGAATTTTGCTGACATCGCCAATCTCTGTAAGCAGGCGCTGCAGCGTTTTTGTATCGATCGTTCCTGGAGGAAACTGTTGCGATCGCGGTGGCTCAATACGAAAAGCCAAGCTGCCGCCACTGATTTCTGCCGTGGCGCTGCCGTCATTGCGTATCACAACCTTATAGCCACGGGTGTTGGTGGAGCGCGATTGAATTATAGTAGCCAGATTCCCTTCAACGCCCTGCTTCTTTTCCTGGCCCTCCGTCGCGGTGGCCTGATCCTCCGGCGTGAATGCCCGCTGAACGGCCGCCGGGCTGCTTTGGAGCAACCCGGCGAATGCCAGAGCCAACGGAAAAGTCCTGACTAAGCCTGCAAGCACAGGGAAATTATAAAGCTTCCGGGGAACACAGAGCCGTAGCGGCGCTCCACCGGCAATGCGCCCCGAGCCGATCAGCCGGGAGAAGCGCGAAGAAGTTATCGTGCACATGGCGGCTGCGCTCTTGGGAGCCTACGAATATTTCCGGTCGCGCCGAGGAGCCTTCTGGGAGACACCGCCCTCCGGTCGCAATGTTTCCAAGGTCAGGCAAACGATCCGTGCCCGTGCGGCTCCGGGAAGAAATACAAGAAATGCTGCGGCAGCGCGATCGCTTGCGTGGGCGCAAGACCCGTGCGCGGCGGCATGTCGATGGCGGGGGCGGGGGCGCTGCAGCGTTAGAGATGGCGTAATCGAACAAGTGTCGCTAAACAGTGAGCGATGATGAAGGACTTGTCCAGCCGCTGCAGCTTTGTCTATTCCGCCTTGGCTTGCCTCGGGATGGACCAGCCGGTCCAACAGCTTAGAAGTCTTCCAGCAGCATCACGTCGTTTACGAACACTCTCTTAGTGAATGCCAGGCGCTTTCCATCCGGGGAGGGCACGATGCCGGCGATCCATCCCGCTCCCGCAGGTATTTCTTGCAAGACTCTCGGATTGGCATTCGCATCGACGGAAAGAAGCGACCACGAGGAGCTAGATTGTGCGAGGGCGAACAAGTGTTTCCCGTCCGCGGCCCACTTGATGTGCTGTAAAGATTGCCACTTCCAGTCCCGAACCGGCAGTACCGCAAACTTCCGGTCTGCCAGATTCAGAATCCGAATCTCACCCTTACCCTGGCCCTGATCCACGATCGCTAACCTGGAGCCATCGGGCGACAAATCAAAACGAGGCTCCAATGTCTTGTATCCAGCAAGGCGAGCGATTTCCTCGCCTCTGCCTTTCACCGGATCAAGATAGTAAAAAATCAACTGTTTGTCTTTGAGTTCTGCAGCGACGCAAGAGGACGATGGCGAGGAACCGCACGCATAGGTATAACTACCCATCATGAGAGTGGAGCGTGCGCCACCTTGTTCGGGTGTGCTCATCAGCCGCATCGTGGTATCGTTCGACTCATCCGGTGCCGCTGATGCTGAGTACAATAGTGTTCCTTCGGCGCTAAGTCTGGGGGCCCAGTAGTGCTCCGATCCTGCAATCAAAGTCTCTGGGATTTTGGCATCAACGTCCTGCTTGAAGATCGCCCACCTACTGCCGTTACGTTTGGAGCTAAACAGAATGGCTTTGCTGTCTTTAGTCCAAGCGTCAACCTCGTTGGACCAACCGTCGACTGTGAAACGGTGCGGAGCAAACGTTTTGTCTCCAAACGCGAGATTGCCGATGTATATCCCGGTTTCCGTGTGATTCCTGGACGCAATCAAGCGTTTCCCATCGGCGCTTGCCTGAGGGCCTCGCGCTCGAAAACTTTTCCAGCCGACCAGACGTGTTGCCTGACCGCTTTGCTTGCCAGTGCTCGGGTTCGCCGTGATTGCCCAAAGGTCGGAGTCACCACTCTTGGAAGTCGAGTAGATGATACGTCCATCGGGCAACCAGGCAATCTCGCCGATGTCGTTGGCGTCCCACATATCCGGATCGGATAGAACCACGGTTCGTGCGCCGCCAGCCAGGTCGCAGGTCTCGATGGTGACCTGGCGTTTGGCAAACGAACCTTGGCTTCGGATATAGGCGAGACGCTGCCCGGTCGGCGACCATGCGATGGTCCAGTAGTCTGAAGAATCGCTTGTGGGAATCTCGCGTGGCTCTTCACCGTCGGCTCCCATCAGCCATAACCTCCCGCCATTCACGAAAGCAATGTGCGACCCGTCGGGCGACACGAACGCCTGAGCTGCATTGCCGCCCCAAAGCTTTCGCAGGCTGGAGTCCCAGGTTGAAACTTTCCATAGATCGCCGCTCAAGCCTCCGGCCATCATTAGCAGATGGTTCCCATCTGGGAACCAGTCGACCGGCTGGTACTGAGCGGGCAATGGCAACTGGCGAATTTCCCCACTGTCGATCGCCAGCAGATACAGACTCTTAGAAAGGAAGTCGCTATAGGCAAGGTATTTGCCGTCGCGGGACATGGCCCACGAGCTGATGCTGTTCTCTGGAGGGTTGGCTGTCAGTTGCCTCTCCACCAGTTCATGCTTTGGTTCAGGGCGTGGGGTACGAAAACGAAGCATGAACACAGCCGCAACCACGGCCACCAAAACGGCGGCAACCGCCCAGAGCCTGGATATCCTCCACCGTTCTTTATTCGAACGTACTGCGGCGCTGCCGGAGGTTTCCGACAGCGCATCCAGCGCAAACGCCAAGTCCGAAGCCGACTGAAAGCGCTGCTCCGGGTTCTTCTCCAGACAACGATGCACCACCCGCTGCAGTGCTGGTGGAATGTTTGTCGTGACCTGCGAAATGCTCGGCGGGTCTTCGTTCATAATCGCGCTCATCGTGTCCGCCGAGGTCGGTTTCTGAAACGCTCGCTTTCCCGCCAGCATCTCGTACAGGACTGCTCCGAAGGCAAAAATGTCGGCGCGGTGGTCGGCCGCTTGTCCGCGCACCTGCTCCGGCGACATGTATCCCACCGTGCCCATCACCACTCCCGCCTCCGTGCTCTCCGTTAGCGTCGGTGCGCTGTGCTCCGAACTCGGCTGCGTCAGCTTCGCCAGCCCGAAATCCAGAATCTTCACTCGCCCGTCCTTGGTGACGAACAGGTTCTCCGGCTTCAGATCGCGATGGACAATGCTTTTCTCATAGGCTGCGGCCAGCCCTCGCGCGATCTGTACCCCATAATCAATCGACTTGCGAACGGACAGACGGCCACGCTTGATCTGCTCCCGCAGCGTTTCTCCCTCCAGCAACTCCGAAACCATGTACGGCGCACCCTCGTAGGTGCCCATCTGAAAGACGGCCAGAATGTTGGGATGGTTCAACGCGGCCGCCGCTCTCGCCTCCTGCTCGAAGCGCCGCAGCCGCTCGGAATCTGTGGAGAGAAAAGACGGCAAGACCTTGATCGCCACATCCCGCCCCAGCCGCGAATCGCGGGCCCGATAGACCTCGCCCATGCCGCCCGAGCCCAGCAGCGACTTGACCTCATGGTCGCCCAGCTTGGTTCCCGAAGTGAGCGTTACCCGCAGCGCGGGAGAGGATTGCAGAAAGTTTGATCGCACGTCGGGGCTGGAGGCGAGCAGGGTTTCGACCTCTTGCCGCAAAGACTGATCGGACGAGCAGGCCAGATTCAGATAGGCGGAGCGCTCGTCGGGCGTCAGTTCCAGCGCCTTCTCCAGCACATCCCGAATTTGCTGCCAGCGCTCCGGTGTCATGCTTCTGTTGCCTTGCTCATCTGGTGATGGAGCCAAAGCTTGGCCGTGCCCCAGTGTCTTTTCACCGTGCTTGGCGACAGATTCATCGCGCGCGCGGTTTCTTCGATGGAGAAGCCACCGAAAAATCTCAGCTCGACAATGCGACTCTGCTGCTGATCGAGTTTGGCCAGTTCGTTCAGAGCGTCGTCGAGCGCGACCATGTCCATGCTCCGGGTCTTGAACGCCAAGCTGTCATCCAGCGTCAATCGGTAGCCGCCATCCCGCTTGGCGGCGTTGCGGCTACGCGCGTACTCGACGAGAATCTGCCGCATCAATTGGGCGCAGATGGCTAAGAAATGTTCGCGGTTCTTGAGCTCAACTGCGCCTTGTTTTTCCAGGCGCAGATAAGCCTCGTGTACCAGGGCGGTGCTTTGAAGGGTGTGGTCGGGACGCTCGTTCTGCAGGTAATGATGCGCCACCCGTCGGAGCTCGTCATAAACGAGGGGAATGACGGCGCGCAAAGCCTCTTCGTCGCCGGCGTGCCAGTTCGCCAGTAACTTGCTGATGGTTTTGGACGGAATTCCCGACAACTAGCCCCCAGCGCGGAGCCCGCACAATCTTGGTCAACAAGGCTAGCCGCACCCGGCTCCAATGTCAACCGATTGAACTAATGGAAACGGACCAGCCTCTGTAGCTGGAACCTCGACATAATCTACCAATGTCCAGATGTTTTTCCTGTTGCCAGGAAACCCCGTGCCTGTCACCGAGCCATTTAGAACGTTAGCCGCGCAGCGAGCTGCAGGATGCGCTGGGTCTGTATCAGGTTCGCGCCACTCCCAAGATCCGTGGTAGTGATCTGACCGAAGGTTTCATCAAAAAGGTTCGTGTCCGGATTCGCGAATTCACTGTGGTTGAGCACATTGAAGGCCTCCACACGGAATTCAACGTTGATGCGCTCGGTAATCGCGGTGGTTTTGGCCAAAGCCAGGTCAAGGTTGGTGCGACCCGGCCCGCGGAAGAAGTCTCGCGAGGTCGTGCCGTAGCCGTTTCCTAGAACATCAGGAACGGGCACGAATGCACTGCAGTTGAAGTACAGATTAGCGGTTTCGGGCAGACCTGTGTTGTGATTGAGGCAACTCCCAGCGTGCTTCGGGTTCAAGATTGTAATGTGGCTGAACCCGGGCGCAAAATCGGCTTTGGCCAGGTAACCGTCGCCAGCTCCCGAGGGTCCCGGGGCTGACGGATCAACCGGGAAGCCCGAACTGATGCTGAGCGGAAATCCATTCCGCCAGCTGAAGATGGGGTAGAGACTCCATCCTTTCACCAGACGCTTTGGTCCCGACGCCCAGGCCCGCTCAAACGGCAAATCCCATCCTCCACTGAAAGTGACCCGATTCGTAATGTCGAAGTCGGACGAGCCGTAGAACTGGCTATGGTTGTAATACGGCACCCACGCGTCCCGGTTGCGGAATCCGGATGCGTTATCAAGGCTGTGGCCCCAAGTATAGGCAAGAGTGAAGTAAGTGTTGCCAAATATCCGGTTTTCGCCGTTCTGTTTCGTCAAGGAAGCTTCCAGACTATTGAAATTCGCAAAGCTAATATTGTCGAACTCCTCCGAATTGGAAAAAGGACAATCGCTAGGACCGAGTTGATTCACACAATATGCGGTGAGGGCAGCGTTCTGGTTTTCATTCAGAATTCGGGCGGGGTTGGAACCATTCACTGTGTTCAGATCGAAGGGGTTGATGTCCTCTAGCGAGGTAAGTCCCTTCGAGCTGCTGCCCACGTAGTTAACCTCAGAGATCAGGTTTCTTGCCAGCTCATGTTGGAGGCTCAAGTTGTACTGGTAGGTATATGGCGTGTGGAGATGCGGGTTCACGAAGTAGATCGCGGTCCCTGCTGCCGGGAGAAATAGCCCACCGGTTGCAGGATTGAATGCGGTAACGGGGTTGGGTGGTGTGGATGGAAAGGGGTTGCTCGCAAACGGAGTGGTGGAGTTGGCCCACGGCGCGCTGTAAAAGGGCGTGCCGGACGAGGTATACGCCGGATTGGCCAGGCCGGGGGTGGGGCAATCTACATTGAGGGTGGATGGAATACACGGGAAACTGACGTAGGGCTCGCTGTAAAACGGTGGCGCGCCGCTGAATTGCAGGTTGTCTTCGCCCTTCAGGACATCGTAGAAGATACCGAAGCCCCCGCGAAGACTAGTCTTGCCGCTGCTCGCCGGACTCCAGGCGAACCCGATTCGCGGCCCAAAGTTCTTCTTGTCAGGAAAGTTGACGCCGCGAGGCGCGCCCGGGTCCCCGGGAAAAACCAAACCGAGCGGCGCATTAGGAAATTTTGCAGACTGATCCCCTGGGATGATGGAAAAGGTTCTTCCCTGGGTGTCGAGCTTGGGCGTGCTGTACTCATAGCGAAGCCCGAGAGTCAAGGTCAGGTTGGGTCTTACCCGCCACTCGTCCTGCGCGAATCCGTAAGTTGCCTTGCTGCGGATATTGCTGGCCGCGTTCGGCCCTTCAAACAAGCTGTTTGGAGCTCCCACCAGAAAGTCCGCCAAGCTGTTGCCAGTGCCGTCCCCACCCGCGGCATATCCGTAAAAAGAGAAGTTGCCGTCGCCGTAAAAATTGTAGAGAGTATTATTTTGGTAAGCGGAGAAGCCCCCGCCGAGCTTCCACGTGTTGTGCCCTCTCACCCATGTTAGCGCATCGGTGTAGGCGTATGTGTTGCCGATCAAGTATCTTGGGCCTAGCGGGCTAAATCCGACCGACAGGCCGTTGTCGAAGCTCAAGAGCGGCGGGCCATTGGGCAAGTCGGAAGCGATACCAAAACCCAGCGCGCTCGAATTGGGAAGCGTCGCATCTGCCATGTCGCCTAAGATATTGTGGCGCTGGACCGTGACCCGAAACTCATTCAACAGGGTGGGCGAAAAGGTCCGCGTATAAGCGAAATTCGCAAAGTAATTGTTGATCTGATCGAGGCTCGGGAAGCCCGTCACATTAGCGCCGTAATAGCCGAAGGGCTGGGTCTGAGGATTCCGGAACCCTCCCAGCGTAATCGAGAGCTTGTCCTTCGAAGTGAGATTGAAGTCGAGTTTGATCGTTAACTCGTTGTTATTGTTCTTGCTGGTCGCTGCTGGGGATACTAAACCGGTCGCTGAGGTTGGAATCAGTCCCAAGGCGATGTAGCTCTGCGCGGCGGGATCGATCTTGGTCGGATCAATGATGGCTTGGGCGGCATTTAGCGCGAAATACGGGTTTGCCACCAGGAATGCGGCAACGTTTGGATCCGGGCCGCCGTTCACTGCTTGCGAAAAATTTCCATCCAGTTCTGCTGGCGTGAACGTAGTTACATTCGATTGAACCTGGGTTTCTGTCTGGCGCTGGCCTTGGTAGGCTACGAAAAAGAAGAGGCGATCCTTGCCGTTCACGAGATGGGGGATTTCAATGGGCCCGCCAAACGTGGCGCCGAACTGATGGCGCTTCAGATCGTTTCTCGGCAAACCGGCTGCAGGATTGAAGTAAGCGTTGGCGTCGAAGTCGGTATTGCGCGCGAACTCGAATGCGCTGCCATGGATCTGGTTCGTGCCCGACTTGGTTACGACGCTGATGACTCCCGCGCCGTTGCGGCCATATTCCGCCGTGTAGTTGCTGGTCAAAATGCGGAATTCGGCGATCGAGTCTGGATTGGGATTGAGGACTACCCCATTGCCCAACAGTTCGTTGTTGAGGCCGCCGTCCAGCAAGTAGGTGATAGAGTCGGTGCGACCACCAGTAATGTTGAATCCTTGTCCCTTACTGCCGTCATCCGGATTGTCCTCGGTGACCCCGGGCTGCAAAAGAGCCAGACTCAGGACGTTGCGTCCGTTTAACGGCAGATTAACGATGGGACGGCTGGTGACGGACTGGCCTAGCGTGGGGTTTACCGTCTCGACCCCCGATGCTTGCGACTCTACCAACACCTGTTCGCTGGCCGTGCCCACTTCGAGCTTTAGGTCGGCCCGCAATGACTGGTTGATCTCCAACGGAGCAGTGGTCACTTCCAGCGATCGAAAACCTTCGTGGCGGGCGACAATCCGGTAGGTGCCGATGGGCAAGTTCAAGACCTGGTAAAAGCCACCCTTGTCGGTGGTGGTCTCGGTGGAAACGTTGGTCGCCGTATTCGTGAATGAAACCTTGACGCCGGGCACCACCGCCCCTTGCTGATCAGTGATCGTGCCCACGATCCTTGCGGTCGCCTGTTGTGCGGTTGCGTCTGCCAACAACAGGGCCACGCACAAAACGACCGTTGCTGCTTTCAGTAAGTGTCTTAGTCTTACGGTCCTGGACCGCATTGGGGAAGCCTTCCCCGTGCTGTTTTTGTCAAGGGCGAAATTTTGTGCCACGGCTACTGTTTTGTCAATCGCGTATCGAGTGTGTTTTTTCTGTCGGTCACCTTAATCTCTTGTTCCGGAAAACCAAAAACTTTTGTTTTTCGTGGACCAATTCTCCGGGAAATTTCGCTTTAGCAGAATAACAAGGCCTTAACTGCATGCTCCGTGGCTCGATAACTCAGAATCCCGGATCACCAACGAGGGAGGCACCTGCTCAGGGCTAGTAAAACACGATTGCTGGTGGGAGCCGTCCTGCTCGGCTTCTGCATCTTCGCCGCGAGCTGGACCGTGGTCCGGGAATTCGCTGGAAAAAGCGCCGAGCGCGAGAAAGTCGCAACTACCATTCACAAGCTTGTGCATGGCGAACTTCTCCAGGAGTCGCGGCCACCCCAAAGAAACGATTCCGCGAAATAGAGAAATTCCAATTTTTCTTGGACCAATTCTTCGTGGAATTTCGCTTTAGCAGATGACAAGCCCTTAACTGCCTATATGGCGAACTTCCCCGGAGTTGAGGACGGGTCAAGACAAAACGATCCGAAAAAAGGAGGATTCACCATGAAATCCAGAATCAGCATTCTAGGCGCGGTGGCCCGTGTGCCTGTCGCTAAGCGCGAGCGCTCAACTCATGCGGACTTGCTGTTTCCGCTCAACCACTCAGGCTGCGAACGAGAATCTATGAAATCCGTCATGACGCATCAAGACAGAACCACACGAAACGTAATCGTGGCTGTAGCGGCTACGCTGCTGTTGTCCGTATCTGCGTTGGCCCAACCGTACTTGGAGAATGCTCTCCACACTTTCACGGGAGGCAGCGACGGCGCTATTGGAGGATCTCATCTGGTCGCTGATTCCGCAGGCAATCTCTATGGCACGACCTGGAGCGGCGGGAACAAATCCACCAAATGCGGAGTTTATACGGGTGTCCCCGGATGCGGCGTGGTCTTTGAGCTGTCCCCCGCCGAATACGGGTCTTGGAAGGAGAGGGTGCTCCACACCTTCACCGGGGGCAAGGACGGAGCCGTGCCCACCGGCGGCGTGATTCTGGACTCCGCCGGCAATCTCTACGGCACAACGTTATTTGGCGGCGACAAGGAACCTGAAAACTGTCACGCCGTCAGTATTTACGCCGCCGGATGCGGTGTTGTCTTCAAGCTGACTCCCACTGCGCACGGGCCCTGGGACGAGACAGTGCTTTACACTTTCACCGGGGCAGCGGATGGAAGCGAACCGTTTGGGAACCCTACCTTTGACTCCAGTGGGAATCTCTATGGCACGACCAGCATCGGTGGCAATAACGATGGTTGCGGCCCTCCTCCATACGGCTGCGGTGTGGTCTTCAAGCTCACTCCCAGTGCCGGAGGCCCGTGGACCGAATCCGTACTTTATGCATTTAACGGAAGCACCGACGGAGCTTTCCCCTATACTGACGGCGTAACGTTTGATTCGCGGGGAAATCTCTATGGGGTGACGAAATTCGGCGGCGACCTGTCCGTCAATTGCCAGGGAGTCCCGGGCTGCGGTGTTGTCTATCAACTGGCGCCTACTTCCAGCGGCCCCTGGACTGAGACTGTACTTCATGCCTTTACGGGCGGCGCGGATGGCGGCTCTCCTTTATTCGGCGTGATCCTTGACTCCGGGGGTAATGTCTATGGCACTACCCTCGGGGGGGGCGATACGACGCGACCCTATTGCCACATTGTCAGCCGTCCAGGATGCGGCGTGGTGTATGAACTGGCCCAAGGAACGTGGGACGAGACGGTCCTCTACGCCTTTACCGGAGGCAAGGACGGGGCTTATGGCAACTCCCCGTTGCTTTTTGACTCAGCCGGGAACCTTTACGGTGAAGACTCAGGCGGAGGCGATCTGGCCGCTGCCGATTGCGACCACGGATGCGGTGTCGTCTTCAAGCTGACGCTCGCCGACGAAGGCCCGTGGACGGAGAGCGTCCTTTATACCTTTACCGGTGGCGCTGACGGTGCTGGACCGGAAAGTAATCTCTTTTTTGACTCCGCCGGGAATCTCTACGGCGTGACCCAATACGGCGGCGATACATCGGAGTGCGGGGGCAACGGCTGCGGTGTTGTTTTCGAACTCGCGCCGTAATGCCGAGGCTGTCTGACAATCCGCCGTCTCTGGATCACTGGGGTTTCCTAGTTCCAACCACGCCAGATCGCTTCGTCCGAGGAACGCGTTAGCCAGTTCGCATCGAAGCCGCAGAAGTGGCGAGTCAGAAACGTGTGACTCGCCACTCTGCACATCTGCACATACAAACCGCGCCGGGCTGCGATGCCCGCTTCTGAAGGGCCAGTGTCGACGGTGCCTCAGTAACTTGTGCGACCCATCCGCGTGGGCTTGCTTCTGAGGTTGTCTTGGTCGCGCCCCTTTAGCACAAACGCCGTTCCTGGAACAGGTGCGATGGTCGAACGCCGTAAGCGTCTGAGCAACACACCTGTTCCAGGGAGAAGGTCTGTGTTGAAGTTTCCGGATGAGCGTAGAACAGAAGGTTTCATCACACAAACGACGGACACGCCCGGAAGTTCAGGAGTTAGTGTCCGAGTTTGTGAGCAACGGTATGCGGCGGAGCGAGTTTTGCCGCAGTCGGCGGTTGAGCTTCGGTACGCTGAATCGGATGATTTGCCCGACATTGACGCTGTGCTCATCAGCCACAATCATTATGACCATTTGGATCTACCGACGCTTCGCCGACTGGCGGCTCGGGGAGATTCTAAATTCATCGTTCCGGCTCGCGT
>Ga0187864_10004031_pt1 | contig 11717 bp, 16 predicted proteins | sample June2016WEW_11_4_FD_132985 | JGI IMG/M metagenome (GOLD analysis project Ga0187864, IMG submission 132985) | Peatland microbial communities from SPRUCE experiment site at the Marcell Experimental Forest, Minnesota, USA - June2016WEW_11_40 | ecosystem: Environmental > Terrestrial > Soil >... | reverse complement strand
TCGCCTCTCGGTGGGGCTGTCCTATTCCAGCGGCGAACACCCGTTGTCCATCTGGTGAGATGTGGCCCGAGCCACTGTTCTGTTGGTGGACGACGAGCCATCGCTGGTCCGCCTGCTTGAGAAATTCCTGATCCAGCGCGATTTCGAGGTGGATGCCTGTCTCGGCTCGGCGGAGGCGCTGGAGAAATTCACCGCAACCCCGCAGCGTTATGAGCTGGTGATCGCGGACGTCAACATGCCCGGTCTCGCCGGGGACGATCTCGTTCTGCTGATGGCGGGCATGAGCGATTCGGTTCGCATTCTGCTGACCAGCGGCCTGCCGTTCAGCACGGAACGCTTCCCGGAGGGCGTTCGTTCGCGGGCGGTCTTCCTGCAGAAACCGTTTCTCCCAAAGATGATCATCGAGGCGGTGGAGAAACTGCTTCGCGGCAAATGAACAGAATCATTCGTGGGTCTTCATCCACTTGACAAAGCTCTCCGGCGCCCGCATGGTCGAGAGCCGCGGCTGGCGGACCAGAGCCCATTCGGAAAACAGATTCGCGGCGCGCACCTCGGCCAGAGTGACCGGTTTGTCCAGCCGTCGCGCAAACTCCAGTTCGACCACCGCCGACTTTTCGTCTTTCGGGTCGTCACGCGGTTCCGACACCACACGCGCGATGCCAACGATCGCCGATTGCCCGCCGCTGTGATAGATGAACACGTTGTCGCCGGGACGCATTTCGCGAATGGCGCGCACCGCCTGCGGGTTCTTCACCCCATCCCAGACCGTTCGCTTTTCCCGCTCAAGGTCGTCGACTGAATACGTACCGGGCTCGGTTTTCGCCAGAAACCAGTTCATGATCGATCCATTCTACGTCACCAGAACGCCGCTGCCGCTGTGGGTCCGCTGGAACTATGACGCGCCCTGCGGCGTATCCTGAGTTAAATGCCCGCCGATTTCGCTATTGAGACCTCCAACCTGACGAAGATCTATCGCTCGCGCTGGCGGCGGCGGGAAGTTCGCGCTGTCGACGGAATCTCCCTGCGGGTCGCGCGCGGGACCACCTTCGGGCTGCTTGGGCCTAACGGGGCGGGGAAGACCACATTCGTGAAGCTGCTGCTCTCCGCCGTGCTGCCCACCGACGGTGAAGCTCGCGTGTTCGGACGCGACGTTCACGACCCCGAGGCCCGCCGCCCCATCGGCTACCTGCCGGAGAATCACCGTTTCCCTACGTACTTCACTGGCTCCGGCATGCTCGATTTCTACGCCGCCCTGTCGGGAAGCACCACCACCGACCGCAAGCGGCTGATCCCCGAGATGCTCGAACTGGTCGGTCTGGAGCGCTGGGGCGCCGTGCGGATTGGGAAGTACTCCAAAGGCATGCTGCAACGGCTCGGTCTTGCTCAGGCCATCGTCCATTCACCCTCGCTGCTGATTCTCGACGAACCGTCGGACGGCGTGGATCCCATGGGCCGCCGACACATCCGCGAGATTCTGGAGAAGCTGGAACAAAAGGGCGCCACCATTTTCATCAACTCGCATTTGCTGGCTGAAGTCGAGCTGTTTTGTGGCGAAGTGGCGATTCTGCACAAGGGGAAGGTCGCGCTCTCGGGCAAAGTGCGCGATCTGGTGGCCGGCAAAGGCTACAAGCTGACTGCGTCACAGGTTCCCGAGGCGCTCGAAAGTATCCTGCGGGAACGCGCCGCCGCGGTATCGTCGCGCGAGGGGCTGCTGGACCTGCAATTCACAACCAGAGATCAGGCCAACGAAGCCATCGATCTGCTGCGCCGCGAAAGCTGCGCGATCGAATCGCTGGTGCAAACTTCGAGCACGCTGGAAGATGTGTTTATCCAGACCATTGGCAGTGCAGGTCCGCCGCCTGTTCCCGCGCCCGCCCCTCCGGAGGTGACCGCATGATCGCCACACTCGCACTCATCCGCGACACATTTCGCGAAGCCATCGCCAGGAAAATCTTCTGGGGCTTGTTCGGCCTGTCGTCTCTGATGATTCTGTTTTTCCTGTTCGTGATGAAGATCGACATCGTGGCCGGCGCAACGGCGTCAATTTCGCTGTTCGGATTTCACGGGCGTAACAACACCACCGACGTTCAGCGCCTGGTCCGCGGCGTGTTCGGGTTCGTGGCTACGTTCCTGTACACGTTTGGCATGTTCCTCGCTGTTTTCGCGTCGTCGGGGCTCACTCCCAGCGTCCTCGAGCCCGGCCGAATTGAGCTGCTGCTCTCCAAGCCGGTATCGCGCTGGCACCTTCTGCTCGGGCGTTACACCGGCAATCTGTTGGTGGTCCTCTGCAATACGGTTTACCTTGTGTTCGGAATCTGGCTCATTCTCGGATGGAAGACCGGCATTTGGTCCGGGCCGTTTCTGCTGGCCATTCCAACCACCACCTTCATCTTCGCCGTGTTGCTGGCCGTAGTCGTGCTGGTGGGCGTGCTGTGGGACAGCACCGCGCTGTCGATCATGATTACGGTGGCCCTGATGATCCTGAGTCCGATTCTGGCGCAGAAGGACACGGTGATGAAGCTGCTCTCGTCGGAGTGGTCACGGCAGCTCTGGCTTGCGCTCTATTATGTGCTGCCCAAGGTTCACGATCTGGGGCGGATCACTCTCGATGCCATTATGAATCGGACTTTCGACGGCTGGATGCCGGTGTGGACCTCGGCGCTGTTTGGAGCCGCCGCGCTCGGTTCTGCGCTGTGGGTCTTCTCGCGAAGGAGCTTTTAGTGCGTTTCGGCATCCCCCTGCTGGCGGTCTGCCTCGCCTTGTCTTCCTGCCAGTCTGTGCTGCACAGGTCCGTGCACATCGATCCCGCACTGGAAGCTCTGATACCGCCCGACAGCGTGTACCTCTTCGGCGCGAATCTGCAGCAACTGAGGGAGACGCCCATCTACCAGCAACTCGCCCGGATCGCCGTGCCCGAGCTGGACCGCTTCGTTCAGGATACCGGCGTCGATCCGCGTAAGGATCTGCAGGAAGTGCTGGCGTGCTCCAACGGTAACGGTATTGTAACCATGGTTCGCGGCACCTTCAACGCTCATGATCTGGAGGCGAAGATGGCCTCCCGAGGTGCGCCAAGAATCTCCTGGAAAGGACACACGCTGTACGGGACGGGAAACACGGCCCTGACGTTCCTCGGCCCGTCGATTGTGGCTGTGGGAAGCACGCCCATTCTGGAATCCATGATCGGGAACAGCTCGCATGGAATGCCGGAGGCCCTGCGCCCCTTTGTGGATGCGGTGCCTGAGCGGGCTCAAATGTGGGCCGTAAGCGCCGGCGGTCTGCCCGGTCCAAAGATGGATTCGAATGGGTCGTCGAGCCGGCTTGGGGATGTCATGGGCATGTTGCGTGGCATACAGTCGGTGGTGGTGGGAGCCGATTTCAGCAAAGGACTCAACCTGACCGCCCGCCTCGACTGCCAGACCGAAAACGACGCGAAGCATGTCCACGACGCCCTGCGCGGCGCCATCGGCATGGCCCGCCTGAGCACTCCCGATAATCAGCCCGAGCTGCTGAAGCTTTACGATGCAATTCAGGTCACCCAGGGCAATTCCCGAGTGGATGTCAGCACCGATCTAGGGGCCGATCAGGTGGATCGGCTACTCTCTCTCTGGCTGAACAAGCCGCGTTGAGAGGGTTGGGGTGCACCTCGTGGCGTGGACACGGCACATGAACGTTACGTTTCATCGCGCCGCCGATTTCCTATAAAAAAACTTATAAACACTCTTTCATTTTTCGGCCACCCGTGCGAGTCTTAAGTTAGATAGGACGACACCGTGGTTTGGCCCACGTGGACGTAGCCAGGTAGCAGGGCGTCGGTCCGGTAAGTTTCATCACTGGAGAATAGAATGCCCACGTTTCTCTTGAAGGAGCGAGTGGTTCGGTCTGACGGGTCGGGTCCTGTTGTTGAACTGGGTCCGGACGCCGGAAAACTTCATGTTCTAACCCTCGGTATCACCCGGATAGTGGAGCACCAGAGCCTCGAAGTGTCGGTCTGGGGCTCGACGGACGGCGAAGACTGGGGGCATTATCCCGTAGCAAGGTATCCGCAGAAACTGTATTGCGGCCTTTATTCGACACTCCTTAACCTTTCCGCCCACCCGGCTGTGCGGTTTCTCCGGGTGCAGTGGAAAGCTCATCGGCTGAGCAAGAACGATAGCTCGACCCTGTTCGGGTTCTATGCGTATCTGGAAGAGTCGGGCGCGCGCATCGCAGCGGCAGTAGCTTAGTTTCTTCTCCGTGGGCGGGGCTCCCGGGCTCCGCCTCTCCTGGTCAGCAGCCCCCTCGCAGGATGTTCACAAACTCGCTGGCGGTGGTTGTGTCCCCGCGCATCGGAAACAAACGCTCCACCAGAACGCGATGCAGCTCTGCATCCAGATCCGCACAGCAGTCGCCAATCACCACCGTCCGGTAATCGGCATCGCAAGCCGCAAGCAACGTCGACAGCACCACGCCGCTGGTGGCGATGCCAAACAGAACCACCATGGAGATCTCCTTCGCCCGGAGAATCATCTCGAGGTCCGTGCCGGCAAACGCACCGATCCGGTGTTTCGTCACGATGATGTCACCCGGCTCGGGCCCCAGCGCGGGATGAATCGCTCCGGAGGCGCCTTCGAAAAACCTCTGGTGCGGCGGCGACGCCTTGATCGACGCGAACAGTTTGTTCCGGCCGCTCACCTCCGGCAACCCCGGCCGAAAGCCGACCTGAACCTGAATCACCGTCATCCCCGCGCTTCGCGCCGCGTGCAACACGCCGGCAGCCCGTTTCAGGAACTCCTCCTGCGGTTTCGCGTAGACCGAGACGACGCCGGTCTGGCAGTCCATCGCCAGCAGAGCCGTGCGAGGAATCTCAAAACTGAGTGCGCCAGCCATGCCGCCAGTTTATAACCGGTTAATCAGGCTGGCGACGTAGCCCGCGCCGAAGCCATTGTCGATATTCACAACCGTCACATTGCTCGAACAACTGTTCAGCATCCCCAGCAAAGCGGCGAGACCGTTGAAGCTGGCGCCATAGCCAACGCTCGTGGGCACGGCGATTACCGGCGCGGAAACGAGTCCGCCAACCGCGCTCGGCAGCGCTCCCTCCATGCCCGCGCAGACCACCACCATCCGAGCCGCCATCAGGCGCTCGCTATGGCTGAGTAACCGATGGATGCCGGCGATGCCGATATCGTAGATCACGTCGACGGTGTTGCCCATCACCTCAGCAGTCAAGCGGGCTTCCTCGGCGACGGGAATGTCACTGGTGCCTGCCGAAACAATTGCGATGGAGCCCTTGCCTTGAATGGTCTGCTCGCGCCAGACACGCACCGCGCCGGAAAGGGGAAAGTATTCGGCCTCCGGATAAAGCTGCTTCAGGCACTCGGCAACCGCTGCGTCCGTCCTGGTGATGAGCAGATTCTGCGATTTGTCCAACAGACGCGTGGCGATGCCGACCACCTGGTCCGCCGTCTTGCCCTTACCGAAAATGACCTCAGTAAGGCCGTGCCGCAACGCGCGGTGGTGATCGAGCTTGGCGTAACCGAGGTCCTCGAAGGGCAGGTGGCGCATGCGGTCCAGGGCGTCATCCACCGAAGCCGCGCCGGAGCGAACGTCGTCTAGCAGGCCGCGCAGGAGCTGTTCATCCATCTCTGGTCACGATAACAGAGACGGCCTAGCGAACGATGGTGAAGGCGCGACGGCGGCCGGGGCCAAAGCGAAAAACAGCGAAGTCGGCATCGAACGAGGCGGCTTGTTCAATTCCCAGCCGGCGCATTAACGCGAAGCTGGTGCGGTCTACGATGGAGAAGTCCTGATCGCGCCATGCTATGCCGATTTGCCAGGCGCTTTCCAGATCGGCGGCGCCGACGATTTCAACGGCAGCCACGCCACTGCGCATAGCCTCCCAGAATCGCTCGGCTGCACGGCGATGAACATGGTGGCGCAACAGTGTCCAGGTTTCAATCAGAACAAGGTCGGAGGTGATCAGAGGCTCACCGCCAATGAGAATCGCCTTGGCCCGGGCGTTGCCTCGATCGCTGGAGTCCGCGGCGGCGTACCAGATGGACGTATCGACGAAAAGACTCATTTGGCGACGGCACTAGCGGCGGGCACGTCTGGCGCGGGTCGAAGTGAAGGCTTGCGCAATCATCGCGTCCTTGTCCCTGGCGATGTCGGCGCCTGCGGATCGGCCAAGGTCGAATACCAGCTTCGGGTCGGCTTTCGCTGGGCCACCGCCCAGATCGCGCGCTATGAGATGGCGAACATACTCGGCCAGTGAGATACCCAGATCGCTGGCCCTTTGACGTACGCGACGTTGAATCTCGGGCTCAAGAGTGATTTGGGTTCGTGACATCATGATGGCGCCATCATAACAGCATACTCAGAACAACGTGTAGATCAGCGGTGCGATGGCGGAGACTTTCGACAGCACCAGCACCAGCCCGAAGGCGCCTAGAATGATGCAGACCGGCACCAGCCAGTATTTCTTGCGGGTGCGCAGGAATCGCCAGAATTCGACGAGGAACGACATGCCTATTCAGTATGGCGCGGCGGGTCGAGCTGTCCGCGGATCTTCTGACAGATCTGTTTTGCGATGTCCACATTCACTTCGTCGTAGACGTGCACGAGATCCCAGAAGTGGCCGCCCGCGGGCAGGCACTCGCCGGCAAGCGACAGCATTGGCACATCCGGATACTCGGTTTTGAGCGCGCGAACCTGGCGGTCGGCTTCCAGGTAGAAAAGACCGAAGGCTTTCACCCAGCGGTCGGCATCCTCTTTGCGCATGGCAAATCCGTGCGCGATGTATGCGGAGGCAAATGCGCGATCGAGGCCGGCGGTCGGTTGCAGGATGCAGACTGGCCGGTAATGATACGTCGCGGCCAGCGCAATGATGGTTCGCCAGTTGGACAGATAGGCGGTCACTTGATCGCGCACCAGCGCGGGATTGTCGATCACCTGTTGTGGCCGGAGCGCATTGGCGCCCATATAAGAGCCCTCAGCCGCCTGCGCTGCTGTGTTGACGGGAGCCGCCCGGGCGAACAGATTGAACACATAACTGCGGGAAAGAACGACGCGCCACAATGGGTCCTCGCGATCGTCGCGCCATGAGTTCCACGCGTCTTCCATGGTCTGAAAGTTGTATGGGAAGTTCGGGCGCGATTCATACGTGATGGGCAGAAACAGATCGTTATAACCGTCGTAGAGAATTACGATGTCCGGCTGGTAGGGAGCCACCGTGAAGACCAGCTCTGCCACCGATTGGCGCGACACGCAGGAAACGATTCCGCCATTGACCACCTCGATATCGCGTCCTGGGTAAGCAGCGCGAAGCACGCTGCGAAGCGCGCCCGGCAGCGTGTCCTCCCAGGTGCTGCCCATTTGCACGGCCGATCCACCCAGCACGGCGACGCGCAGTTGTCCGGGGGGCTTCGCCCGATCGATGCGGTAGCCGGGCGCGGGCACCCGAAAGCCGTCTTCATTGGTGTAATGCGCCACTCCGCGACGATGGTGCGACATGTCGTATGTGGTGGTAGTCACGAACGACACGTTCTCACGAGGATGAAACATCACATATGGATAAAGCTGGTTGTAAAAGGGGATGGCCACTCGCGCGGGAGTGCGAAATCGAAGCCAGATCTCACCAGCCGCCAGGCCCACGAATGCCGCGCCAATGCAGACGATGACGAAAAATGCCGCTCGGCGCATAGTTACCAGACCGCCTCAGAACCGAATGGTCTGCCCGGTCTGCAGATGGTATCTCGCCACCGAGCCAGCGGGAAGCTCAAGCACGAACAATGCCGGCTCGTGGCCGCCGTACTGCGGGCATTGCGAGGCCTCCGTCTTGCACGGCGGTGTGTCCGCGGAGATCTCGACAATCTTTTTATCCGAATCGATCCAGATGATGTCCAACGGAATGAGCGTCTGAAACATCCAGAACTGCAGCGAATCTTCTTTCGAAAACAGGAACAGCATGCCGCGATCCGGCGCCAGCGACGTGCGGAACATGAGACCCTTCTGCACCTGCGCCTGCGTCGATGCAACCTCGGCGTGAATCAGCTCGCCGCCCGGAAGCGTGACGTCGCGCGTGCCGTAGTCCTCCAGCTTGACGGTATCGGGATCGCCGCAGGCCGCCGACGACAACATCGACACAAAGGCGATAACGGCCATGGCCGAGCCGCAACGCGAAGGTGACTGGTAACGCATGAACTAAAATGTTATCCAATGCCGAACGCCGGAAGCACGCGCCTTTTCCGCCGGCTGATCCTCACCCTGGAAATGATCCGGTTCGAGCATTCGGTTTTTGCGCTTCCGTTCGCGCTGACGGGGGCACTCCTGGCCTTCAGGGAATCGCCGCTCGATACCCGCGCGTTCCTCTGGAAACTGTGCTGGATCGTTGTGGCCATGATCGGCGCCCGCTCGGCGGCGATGACGTTCAATCGCATTCTCGACGCTGAAATCGACGCGCGCAACCCGCGCACCCGCCAACGGCACATCCCCGCGGGCGTGCTCAGCACCGGCTTCGCATGGGCCTTCACTGCCGTTTCAACGCTGGTATTCCTCTTTGCCGCGCGAGAGCTGAATTCGTTGTGCATGAAGCTGGCTCCGGTGGCGCTGGCGGTGGTGTTCTTTTATTCATATACCAAACGCCTCACGTCGTTTTCGCATCTGGTGCTTGGGCTGTCGTTGGGAATCGCGCCGGCGGCAGCGTGGATTGCGGTAACCGGATCGCTCGACCCCCGAATCCTGCTGCTCACTCTCGCGGTGACCTTCTGGACGGCCGGTTTCGACATCATCTATTCGTGCCAGGATTACGAGTTCGACGTGAACGCGGGATTGTTCAGCCTGCCGCGCCGCCTTGGAATCGCGGGAGCGCTGTGGATCGCCCGGCTGTTGCATGTCGCGATGATCGCCTGCCTGCTATTGCTGGTGCGCGATTTCCAGCTCGGCTGGTTGAGTCTTGCCGGCGTGGGTGCCGTTGCCGCGCTGCTGATCTATGAGCACAGCCTGGTCAAAGCGAGCGATCTCTCACGCGTTAACGCCGCGTTCTTCACGGTGAATGGCTACGTCAGCGTGTTATTCTTGCTGTTTTGGGCGGCCGACATGTACGTGGGACGCCGTTTGTAGACATGCCCGTCACCATCGAAGACTCGCGTCTGAAGCCGATTCTCGCGAAAGTGGAGGTGGGCGCGCGTCTCGATTCCAGTGACGGTCTCGCGCTGTTTCGCAGCCCCGATATCCTCGCCGTGGGGTATATGGCCAACCTGGTGCGCGAGCGGAAACACGGCAACTTCACCTGGTTTAACGTCAACCGGCACATCAATCCCACCGATGTTTGCGTGGCAAGCTGCCACCTTTGCGCCTTCGGCAAGAAGGCGAAGGATCCGCGGGCTTACACCTGGTCGCTCGATGAGGTCTGGCATCGCGCGGGTGAAGGCTGGTCGGAAGCGATCACCGAGTTTCACATCGTCGGCGGGCTGCATCCGGAATTGACACTGGATTGGTACTGCGACATGCTGCGCGGTCTCAAGCAGCGTTTCTCGGGTGTGCACCTGAAGGCATTCACCATGGTCGAGATCGCCTATTTAGCGAGGCGCACCCGCATCTCCATCCGCGAGACGCTGGAGAAACTGAAGGACGCCGGGATGGATTCGCTGCCGGGCGGCGGGGCGGAGATTTTCTCCGAGCGCGTGCGCCGCATCATCTGCGATCACAAGATCGACGGCAACGAGTGGATTGAGGTGGCGCGGACGGCGCATCGGCTCGGCCTGAAATCGAACTGCACGATGCTCTATGGCCACATCGAAACCGACGAGGATCGCGTGGATCATTTGCTGAAGCTGCGCGCTCTGCAGGACGACACCGGCGGATTTCAGACATATATTCCGCTCGCGTTCCACCCCGAAAACACCGCGCTGCAGCATCTGCCGAAAACCTCGGGCTTCGACGATATCCGCAATATCGCCGTGGCGAGGCTGCTGCTCGATAAAATCGAGCACATCAAGGCATATTGGGTGATGATGACGCCGGCCATCGCGCAAATCGCGCAGCGTTTTGGCGCGGACGATCTCGATGGCACCGTGGTGGAGGAGAAGATCTACCACGACGCCGGCGCCACCACGTCACAGGCGCTTCGACGGACCGAGCTGCTTCGCCTGATTCGCGAAGCCGGCCGCGAACCGGTGGAGCGGGATACCCTCTATCGCCCCGTGCAGCGTACCGAGACGGCGTTCACTGTGCTGGTGTAGGCTACGGCCATACGCACATGCGATCTGTGTTTCTCGACGGCGGCGCCGTAACGATTCGCTCCGCGCCTCGGCCGAAGCGTCCTGACGGATTCGCGCTGATCCGTCTTCTGGTCGGCGGCATTTGCAACACCGATCTCGAGCTTCAGCGCGGATATTACGGGTTTCGCGGCGTGCCTGGGCACGAGTTTGTGGGTGAGGTGGTGGAGTCGGATACGCCCTCGCTCGTCGGGAAGCGCGTGGTTGGTGAGATCAACCTCGCCTGTGGGCACTGCGATTGGTGCCGGCGTGGGCTCGGCCGGCACTGTCCGCGACGTACCGTGCTAGGCATCGTGAAACAACCCGGCGCGTTTCGCGACTTTCTCACTCTTCCTGAGGCTAACTTGCACGTCATACCCGCGGGCCTTCCCAGCGAGCGCGCAGTTTTCACGGAGCCTCTGGCTGCGGCCTGCGAGATTATCGATCAGGTGAAGATTCGGGAGGGCGGGGAAGTGGCCGTGCTGGGCGATGGCAAACTCGGCCTGCTGATCGCGCAGGTTCTGCAGGCGCACGGCGCGCGGGTCCACCACTTCGGACGTCATCGTGAGAAGCTGCGCATCTCGCAATCGGCGGGCGTCACCACGGAGATCGCCCGGAAGCATCTGCCCGTCGCCGCCTATGAATGGACTGTGGATGCGACCGGAACTTCGGAAGGTCTGAAACAGGCATCGTCGATGACGCGCCCGCGCGGCACGGTGATCATGAAGTCGACAGTGCATGGTCTGGTGTCGATCGACACGGCGCCGCTGATTGTGAACGAGATTACTCTGGTCGGTTCGCGCTGCGGGCGATTCGAGCCGGCGCTGAAGCTATTGCGTGCGGGTACGGTGAATGTCGATGACATGATCTCAGCCGAATACCCTCTCGGGGATGCGCCTGCCGCATTCGCGCGCGCCGCTGAAAAAGGCTCTGTGAAGGTGCTGCTGCGCGGGCCGGCATGAAAAAAGGCCCGGAGGGTAACTGCTCACCCACCGGGCCTGAGGGAAGAAGACTTAGCCTGGTCGAAAATCGTTGCGATCAGCGATGACCGCCCCCGCCACCACTGTGCCCACCACCACCGCCTCCGCTGTGACCGCCACCGCCGCCTGAACTGTGGCCGCTCGATGACGCGGGAGCGTGATACGACGGGGCGCGTGCTGAACCGTTGCCTGTCGAACCGTATCCGCCGCGGCTCGGATAGCCGCCGTAGCTACCCGTGGAAGGCCGCTCATGCACAATCTGCGGCGCTATGTGGACCGGCTGTCCACCGCCATATCCGCTCGAACCGCGATTCTCCGGTGTTCCACCAAACCGTTGCCAGCCGCCAGCCCCGGACGTTGAGCCGCCTCGCTGTCCCGCGGGATCTCCGGTTGCGCGCCAGCCGCCATTCCCGGCCCCGGAGCTACGCGTAGTCTGCTGCAAGCCGTGCACCTGCTGCGAGAACGGAACATGGTCGACGTGCGCCGTCTGCATGTGGCTGTA
>Ga0187864_10004030_pt1 | contig 11717 bp, 16 predicted proteins | sample June2016WEW_11_4_FD_132985 | JGI IMG/M metagenome (GOLD analysis project Ga0187864, IMG submission 132985) | Peatland microbial communities from SPRUCE experiment site at the Marcell Experimental Forest, Minnesota, USA - June2016WEW_11_40 | ecosystem: Environmental > Terrestrial > Soil >... | reverse complement strand
GCCGCCAAATGTACAGGCTGCGGCATGTGCGAGCATGACTGCCCGGTATCGGGCCGGCGCGCCATCCGTGTATACAGTGAGAACGAATCCCGTTCCCGCCCGGGGCGCATGCTCATTTAGGCTGTGCCCTGGGGCCCTTAGGAGGGGGCCATTATGAGCCGCAAAACTAAAGGTACAGACCTTACCCGCAGGGAGTTCGTGACCACCGTCGGCCTCGCCGGCCTCGCCGGCCTTGCGGTTGCAGGAGCCGGCGCCACCGGAGCTATTGCCGCCCCGGAGCCGCCGGCTGGCGCGGTCAAGGCCGAGACCCTGCCCAAACGCAAGCTGGGAAAGACCGGGGTGGATGTATCCATCCTTGCCCTGGGCGGCATGTTCGACACCATCAATAACCAACTGCTCCTCAGGCAGGCCATGAAATGGGGCGTCACCTACTGGGACACGGCCCAGTCTTACGGCAACGGCCTGAGCGAGGAGGGGTACGGCCGCTTCTTCGCCCGCAACCCGGAGGCTCGCAAGGAGATCTTCCTGGTCACCAAGGTCCACCCCAAGAGCAGCAACTTCACCGAGCTCCTGGATAACTCTCTGAAAAGGCTGCGAACCGGATATGTGGATCTCTTATTCGTCCACGGCCTCACGGGCATCGGAGAACTGACGCCGACTATCAGGGATTTTGCCGCGGAGATGAAGAAGGCCGGCAAGATTAAATTCTTCGGTTTCAGCACCCACACCAACATGGAGGACTGTCTGCTGGGCGCGGCCAAACTGGATTGGATCGATGCGGTGATGCTGGCTTACAATTTCCGGGTCATGCACGCCCCCATGATGCAAGAAGCCATCAACACCGCTGCCAAAGCCGGGATCGGGTTGGTGGCCATGAAGTCTCAGGCCGGCAGGCCGGGGAAGCATGAAATCGGCGGCGAAGCCAAGCTGGAAATGGCCCAGCGCTTCCTGCAGCGAGGCTTCACCGACAAGCAGGCCAAACTCAAGGTCGTGTGGGAGACCCCCCAAATCGCCAGTCTCTGCTCACAGATGCCCAACTTGACCATCCTCTCGGCCAACGTGGCCGCGGGCCTGGATCTGCCAAAACTGGCCCGGGAGGAGCTGGAATCCTTGCGCAGGTATGCCCTGGAGACCAAGTCCGAATACTGCGCCGGCTGCGGCAAAATCTGCCAGGAGGCCGTGGGCGGGACCGTACCCGTAAACGAGGTCATGCGCTGCCTCATGTACTACCGGGAATATGGCGACCCGGAGCTGGCCAAACTGACATTCGCGGGGCTGCACCCGGAGGTGCGGCAGCGGTTAGCCGAAGTGGATTACTCCCGGGCTGAGCAGGCCTGCCCGCAGGGACTGGCCATCGGCGAGCTCATGCGCCAGGCCCGGGAAATATTGGCTTAGAACCCAATCAGGCAGCACCGGCGTCTCGCCTGTGCCAGGGTAAGCAAAGCCTGCCGTGTAGGGTGGGGACTGCCCACCATTTTTCAGGTCAAAGGATGTGGTGGGCGGTGTCCACCCTGCATTTGCGCCTTTTGAGGCGTTTTCATATGCATTTTGAATGCATATTTGCAAGATAAAATTAGCTTAAAATTTATCGCCATGGCACCGCATGGCTTGGCCCCGGTGAAATTATTCGTCGGGGCCTTTTTTTCCTTGACAGCCCAATGGAAGGTAATTATAAATCCATCAGTGGATTTATAAGTTAGGAGGGTGGCGTTATGATTTTCGGCAAAAAGGCGGTAATAGCCTTAACCGGGGTATCGGCGCGGCAAGTGGAGCATTGGGCCACAACCGGTGTCGTTAGACCTTCCTTTCCTGCGGCTGGCAAGGGAACCCGGCGGGGGTATTCTTTTAAGGACCTGGTAGCCTTGAGAGTGGCCAAGAGGCTCAAAGATGAAGGGATTAATCTGCAAAAGATCAGAAAGGCCCTTACTTTCATGAGAAAGAAGTTTCCCGAGAAAAAGGAGCCGCTGGCCGAACTCCGGTTGTTAACCGATGGAAAAGACCTATTTGTTTTAACCGATGACCCTAACGTGGCCCTGAATGCCTTGAAAAGGCATTTTGTCTTTTCCCTAGCCCTGGGAGAAATAATTGAAGGGCTTCAGGGTGAGCTAAAGAAGCTGGCAATCCCCAAGGAGGAAAAGGTTATGGTGGAGGGCCGGGGATTTACCGTGGTGCTTACCCCGGACCTGGAGGACGGCGGCTTTACGGTGCAATGTAAGGAGGAACCGGCGGCTATCTCCCATGGAGGAACCGAGCAGGAGGCCCTGGACAATATTACTGACGCCCTGGAATTGTGCCTTGTGCATGAGGAGGAACTATAGGCCGCGAAAGAGAAAGCCCAGGCGGTATGAGCTACACCGCAAAGCAATTAATCAGGGCGGCTAAGAAGCTTGGCTATGAAGTTAAAGAAGGGGGTAAGCATACCCTGGTTTATGACCCCACAACCGGGCGGCGCATAACCACAGTCCAATGGGATTTCATTCCAAAGGGGACCTTAAGCGCCATTCTCAAGCAGATGGGGATTACCGAAAGCGAACTAAAGAGACTGATTTAGTTTTGGGTCCTATCCATAGAGGACAGGTCATGAGGCGGCCAACTGCATTGGGGCTGAGAGGAAATGGCCTTGCTCACAGGCATGAGGCGGGGGGAAATGCTTTCCTTGAAATGGGAGCAGATCAGGAACGGCTTTATCTACCTCACCGAAACCAAGAGCGGCAAAGCTCGGCAAATCCCATCAATGACCGGGTGGCCGAAGTTTTCCGGGAAGTGCGCCGAGGCAATCAATTAAAATCCGCTTATGTGCTGCTGAATAATTTGCCGAGTGGTAAACAAATGGTAAACATTGGCCTGGAAGTAAAAAAAGGCCGGCAACCCCTCGATTGCCAACCCTTCGTAATCCTTCCTTATTCATGGTGGAGATGAGGGGATTTGAACCCCTGACCTCTTGCATGCGAAGCCACACCAGATCAAGTCGCCAACTCCAGCTTTACCGCAACCTCATTGAGCTTTTGGTCCAGGGTCCAGAGGGGAACCTTGGTCAATAGAGCCGAAGCCAGCAAATGCATATCAATGTACCCCAGGCCTTTTCCCATAAGGCGGTAATTTTCGATAAACTGCATCACTTCTTCATGCCCTGCCGGGATTGCCTGGGGAAGCGCCTGGAGATGGATGAGGATTTCAGACCTGTGCTTAAGATTGCCGCACGCCAGTTCGCCGACGATGAAGGGATGGCAAACGACCCGCCCTTCATTCAGCAGTGCGTCCAGACCGATGGCTCCCTGCCGCAGGTGCGCCACCCAAACCGAAGTGTCCACCAAGACCATGTCAGTGTTCTGCCACCCTGCGGCGGGGAATCATTGCCAATTTCTTTTCGGTCCCCCCCAAGGCAGCAAGCCTTTTGGCGCTTTCCCTGGCTATCAGGGCTTCCAGGCCAAGTCTGACCAGCGAAGTTTTCTCTTTAATCCCGGTCAACTCCGCCGCCCTGGCCACCAATTCGTCTTCTAGGTTCAGCGTCGTTCTCATGAATCCACCTCAATTGATATGCAATAATATATGTATCAATATGTATTATAAAATGCATTTGTCAAGGGGGTAAACATCGGTCTCAAAACAAAAAGGGCCGGCAACCCCGCGATTGCCGACCCTTTGTAGTCCTTCCTTATTCATGGTGGAGATGAGGGGACTCGAACCCCTGACCTCCTGCATGCGAATGAGGTTTAAGGGTCAGGGACAACCCTATGAACATACTCACTAAATTGATTTTACTATGGAAATAGGTGTTGACTTAATTGAGAGAATGGGGGTAAAATAGGGCATAGATTTAATAAATTGACACTTTTTTGACAGTCAGCCCTATTTTTTAAAAGGAGACTCCCATGGAATTAAGCGGCAGCGAAAAGTTAATCCTGGTTATGCTCTGTGGGATTTACGAGAAATTGGGGATCAAAGGCGAAATCAATCCCGAATTTGTCAAGCGGGCTATTTATGATAACCAAACATGGGGCTTAAGCTGGAAGTATTCGAGCATGTTTGGAGGCGAACCCGACTATCCGCCCATTGTCCGCGAGACAGTAGATATTTTGGGAATGTGGTCTATGATTGAAAGTGCATATAACAAATTTTCAGATCAGGACAGGGAGACGCTTAAACATGATGCTGCGCCCTTTGGCGATAATGTTAAATTCATAGGCTTCGACGCCAATAATGAGGCTCATTTCGGTGTTGCCGAATTCCTCATTAATAATCTTGGGGTTTTTCATAGTCTCAAGGGACGTGATCTAAATTCTCATTGTCCGATTGAGGATGCTTACCGGCGAATGCTGGCAGTGTTCAAACCAATCAGGAAAACCTTGTTTGACCGTACTTTGAACGTGGCAGAATTGACGGAAATTCTGAATGATAGAAAACATCCGGGCAATTAGCAATGGAGTGAAAAGAGGTAGGCGATAAATAAGCAGGCCGGCCCACAAACCGGGGGGCCCTGCCCCGGCTCCGCAAGGGAGGTTTTATGAATCTCATAATTTCTTTTTTACTAATTATGATCCTCCTTCCCTCATGCGCCCCAATCTCCCCACCTGGTTTGGTAGCGCATATTGCAAAATACCATAATCTTGAACCTAATGACTTGCAAGGGTCTTTTGCCATCGCACCTGCAAATGAACAACAACGTGGAAGTCTTGAATTTTCCCATTACAAAGAAATATTGGCTGAAGAATTACTAAAACGAGGTCTGCGGGAAGTTGCTATGGGAAAAGAACCTGACTTTATTATCAATGTGACCTATTCAATTGATTCCGGGCGGACAGGAATTCGTGGTGTTCCTATTATAGGTCAAACCGGCGGAGGCTATACAACATATTCAGGAATTAGCGGTTCAAACCCTGTCTTTGGTAGTAGTTATACTGCACCCACCTTTGATACTGTTGGTGTTGCGCCACAATCATATCTCTTCTTCACCCGCCAAGTTAACATTGATTTTTATGACGGCGCATCTTTTAGGACAGGAAAACTAAATAAGAGATATGAGGCCAAAATAATTAGTAGAGGTACTTCTTCCGAGCTTGAAAGAGCATTTCCCTACATGGTTCAAGCTCTTTTCAAGGATTTTCCCGGTAAAAGCGGCGAACCCGCAGCCGTTAAAGTGGAAATACATGAAGAAAAAAAGTAGAGACGAAAGAAACCGACACAAGATTTCCGGGGATAGGGTAGCTCCCGACACGGCGGTAATCCTGGCCGCCTTCCCCGGATTCACCCCCAGGCCGCGGCAGGAGGCGGGAAGATGATCCCCAAGAAGACCCCCGAGCATTTGATTCCCTTATTAACTCGCCTTGAGAATCCACCAGCAGATGATAAATCTTTTGAGGCTCAATTACTTAAAGAAATTACTCCTACGGCTATTAAGCTAATAAAAGAAGGTATTGGGAAAGGGTTAATAAGGAAATTCAAACAAGGCGGGGAAAATAATCAAGAATTATTAGAACAATTTATATTGCGGGCAGCTATGATGATTGGAACCCCAACCAAAGCAGAACGTGAAATTGAAAAAAGGGAATTTTTAAAAGAGAAAATTGATGGATTTATTAAAGAATTGGGGGACTTAGATAATGCGGCCAGAACATACTTAGCTGGCCCGATCCCTTTCCCTTTCAAACCGAGCGGAGATATTCCTTCCGGGCGTCTGGTTCCAATAAAGGAACGAAGGATTGATTGTAATGAGCAAAGAGAGCAAGCTAGGCAAGCTTTATACAAATGGATGAAAAAGCATTTAAAACAAAGCCCGGCGCATGAAAATCCTGATGAAAAAGATAGGTTAATAAGACTATTTCAGGAGCTCTTGCCCGAAGAAAATGAATCTTTTATTGATAAACAAATTAATAGAATGTTAAAACCATTCGGAAAAGACCTTAAAGAACGTAGTATTGAGGCCCGCATAAGGCGATATTACCAATAGACCTACCTACCTTCCTTCCCCCCCCTTCCTCCCCTGATGTAACAAAAATTTTCAAAACCTCCCCCTTTTAACAAATTCTGTAACAAATTATTAAGCTATTACAGTTAGTTACGATTGACAATTACGAAATGAGTCGCTTATAATTCTACCATAGACGTAAGGAGGGATTATGGCGAGGCCAAAGAAATTCCATGGCGGCAACGTGGCGGTTCGGCTCCCCAAAGATGTAGATATACGGCTGCGGGCGGCGGCCCTGGAAAGCGGGAAGACCTTAAGTGATCTGATTCGAGAGACCTTGGCCCCGGTGTGGGGAAAGGTTGAGAAGCCCCGGGAGATGCACCCCGGGCAGTAAAAATTAAGCCCCCTGGTGGGCGGCCAGAGGGCGGCGGTGATTGATGCTTACTGGACAATCTCAAAATAGTATTTCTCCAAAAAAATGTCAAGGGCCTGCCGGCGGTGTGAGCCTGGATCTCTCCAAATTCCCCCAGGAACTAAAGGCCAAGGCGCAATGGGTAGGCCATACGCATGACAAGACCCCCATTAACCCCAAAACAGGCGGCAATGCCCAGGCAGATAACCCGGAAACCTGGGGGACCTTCCCCCAAACCGTGAAATATTATGAGGCCCACAAAGAGAACGGAATTGCTGGGGTAGGCCGGGAGTTTAGCTTTTATGACCCTTATTGTGGAATTGACCTTGACCATTGCCGGGACCCTGAAACCGGAGAAATAGAACCGTGGGCCTGGGAAATCATCAAAAGGTTCGCTTCCTATACCGAAATCAGCCCGAGTGGAACGGGTGTTCATATTTGGATAAAAGGCAAACTCCCCCCAGGAGCAGAAAATCAAAAGAACCTTGAAGGCGGCAGAAAGATAGAGGTTTACGATGTGGGCCGCTATTTTACCGTCACCGGCCAGCACCTTGCAGGGACCCCCCCCACCATTCAGGACCGGGATAAAGAGCTTAAGACTTTCCACGCCCAAGTTATAGCGAAGCCCAAGCCCCCAACTAATAGCCCTGGCCTCTCCCCCACTTTGAGCTTTGCAGACTCAGAAATCATCGAAAAATTGCGGAGCGCCAAGAATGGGGAGAAATTTGACCGTTTATGGCGAGGAGATATTAGCGAATATGGGGGAGATGACAGTGGGGCAGACCTTGCCTTTTGCGACATGGTGGCTTTTTATACTCAGGACCGGGAGCAGATTGACCGACTATACCGGGCCAGCGCTTTGAATCGGGACAAATGGGATAAACGGCGAGGGACAAGCACCTATGGGGCCAAGACCATTGAAAAGGCCCTAGCTGGCATTACCGAGACTTACCAAGGCCCCCGGAGTAAGCTTCAAGATGTCCAGGACACATCCCCCCAGGCGGGCTCGGCGCAAGAGGCCCCCAAGTCTCCCTCCCAGGCAAAGAAAAACCAGGCCCCCAAAATCCCCAAGATCATCATAACCAAAAAATTCTTACACCATAAATCGAATGAGGCGATTAAGGCCCTTGAAACTGCGAATAATCCGCCATTTCTTTTTAGAAGATCGGGAACCCTTGTCAGAATCTCGAAAGACGAAAGAGACCATCCCAGGATTGAGACTATTAATGACATTCAGTTGCGGGGGATACTGGCCCGTAAAGCTTCTTTTTTCAAGGAAACTGAAAAAGGACTTGTCGCAACCTCTCCCCCGATGGACCTTGTTAAAGACATTCTGGCCCTGGGGGAGTGGAATTTTCCGCCATTGGAGGGGATTATTCAGACTCCCGCCATGCGCCTGGATGGAACGGTTTTAAATGAACCCGGTTACGATTCTCAAACGCGGCTTTTTTATGTGAAACCCCCGGATTTAATAGTCCCGGATATTCCTAAAAATCCTTCACAAGAGGCTGTCAAAGAATCCCTGGACTATCTTCTTGAGATCATTTGCGATTTTCCCTTTGTGGAAGATTCAGACCGCGCAAACGCCTTGGGGCTCCTGATAACCCTTCCTTTGCGCCCGGCCATACCCGGCAATATCCCCATGGGAGTAATCCCGTCTCCAACCCCAGGAACCGGCAAAACCCTATATGCAGAAGTGTTAGCTCTGCTTGGTACTGGCAAGGTTGCAGCTATGGCGGGATTCCCCCGTGATGATGATGAGATGAGGAAATTTATCACCTCCAGGCTACTTGCGGGTGATCCTCTTATTTCTTTTGACAACTTGGAACTCCCCTTGTGGGGGCCAAGTCTTTCCCGAGCCTTGACTTGCACCGAGTGGGAAGACCGAATTTTGGGCGGAAACACAACCGCACGGTTGCCCCAGCGGGCGGTATGGATTGCAAACGGGAATAATCTCAAAATGCGGGGCGATCTACCCCGGCGCACCTTCCCCATTCGACTTGACGCAAGGTTGGCTAAACCTTGGGAACGGGAAGATTTTAAGCACAAAAACTTATGCGAATGGATTTTACGCTATCGCGGTGACTTCCTGGGGGCGATCCTTACCATTGCCCGAGCCTGGTTTGTGGCCGGGAAGCCCAAGCCAAAAAAGCCGGTCCCGGTCATGGGTGGGTTCGAAGGTTGGGCGGAAACCATTGGCGGTATTTTGGCCTTTGCCGAAGTCACGAGTTTTCTTGAAAACCTAAAGGAGTTTCACGATCAGGCAGACCTTGAAGGCCCCGAGTGGGAAAGCTTTCTTAGCGCCTGGATTGAGACGATAGGGGAGAGCGCCAAGACCTGTCAAGAGATTGCGGCTGTTATTAAGGAAAATGAGGACTTCGCTTTTACCCTCCCTGATAACCTGGGAGACATTCTGAAAAACGCCAAGAAGTCTTTCGAGAGATCCCTTGGCAAGATGTTGGCAGGCAAAGAAAAACGGCCATATGGAGAAAATAATTTGGCATTACAACGGGTTCGAAAATATAAAGGCGCAATTCTTTGGAAAGTTGCCCCTTTATCTCGGTGAGTTTAGGGTGAGTTTAAAATATGACAGATTTTATAAATATTTCATCAATTTATAGGGCTATCGGTGAGTTTGGCGAGTTTATTCCCTTACTCCGAATATGAAAAAAGGGGATGAAATATAAGGAAGGGGAAACAAACTCTCTAAAGTCTCTAAACTCACCAACTTGAGATGTGGATTTGATGATATGTCTAAACCCCTTTGAGATTTATTTGCAATAAGGGCAAGGCAATGAGCCTGCAAGAGCTAATCAATCGGGGCGAAATCATCCGGCCTGACGAACTGGCCAAGGGCCTGAAAGTGGCTCAGGGCACGGTTTACGCCTGGGTTGATCGCGGCCTTATCCCTCATATCAGGCTTGAGAGGTGCATCAGGTTTGACCCGGCGGAAATCCGGGAATGGCTTGAAAAGAAGCGCCAGGCGGCCCGGAAAGCGCCATATGGAGGCCCGGCCACCTGATTCCTTATCGGGAGACGCACTAAAAAGACGTGAAATATAAGTGAGTTATAAAAGCAAGTGTCAAGCGAGTGTCAGCAATACCATGATAATTTTAGTGGATTCGAGAGAGCAAGCACCATTCACTTTCCGGGCCTACCAGGCGGACCCCGAGAGGGCTACCTTGCCGGTTGGCGATTACAGCCTGCCCGGATTCCAGGATCGGGTGAGCATCGAGAGGAAGCGCCTTGAGGACCTGGTGGGGTGCCTCATGGGGAGCAGCCGGTCCCGGTTTGAACGAGAGCTTTACCGTGGGCGGCACTATGACCTGTTTGCGGTCGTGGTGGAGGCCAACCTATCAGATGTATCTCAGGCCCGCTATCGCAGCGACATGAAGCCCCAGGCCGCCTTACAGAGCATTATCACCTTCCAGGTGCGCTATCGTGTCCCGTTCGTGTGGTGCGGCAACCGGGCCGGAGCGGAGTATATGACGTATGGCTTACTCAGCAAATATCTCAGGGAAATCGGGGAGCGGTACAAGCTGGCGGTTAAGGGACAAGAGGCCAGCGCACGGGAGCAGGCGGCATGACAAGGAATAGAGCAAACGACAATCAAATGCAGCTTCAAAAGACAGATCGACGGCAATGGGTCTGGACGGACTTGCAAACCAAAAGGGGAAACCAGGTTATCGAAACCGTCAATGCCCTGAATGATTATTGGCCCCTCACCTTGCGGCAAATTTACTACCGCCTGGTGGCCGCCGGTCATATCAAAAACACAGTATCCAGTTATAACGGGCTCTCTCAGTTAATTAAATTTATGCGTCTCGCTGATTGGCTCCCCTGGCAGGTATTAGAAGATCGGGGGCGACGAGTCAGTAATAAACGGGGGTGGGGGGACCATACGGAATTTATGGAGCAAGAGGTTGATAATTTCTTAGAAGGTTATGGCCGATGTTATGTCCAGGACCAGGAGCGGTATGTCGAATTGTGGTGCGAAAAAGATGCGCTTTCACAGGTTTTTGAAAAAGTGGCCTGGCCTTATTGCATCCGTGCAGTTACTTGTCGTGGCTATCAGAGCATCACTTTCTTAGATAGTTTCCGGCGGCGGGCGCAAGCAGCTCAAGAGAAAGGACAAATGCCGGTCATTCTATACTTCGGTGATCTTGATCCTTCCGGGATGCAGATGTTTGAAGCTACCAAACAGACCTTAGAAGATGAAATGAGCCTGTGGAGAGTGGAATATCACCGCGTCGCTTTAAACCCGGATCAGGTTAAAACCTTTGACCTACCAGTTGATCCCCAGGCAATTAAGCTGACTGACAAGCGATATAAGAACTTCGTGGAACGTTTTGGGCTGGTGGCCGTGGAACTGGATGCACTTCACCCTAAAACCCTTCAGGAGATGGCTGTCGAAGCAATAAAAAGCCAATTCGATATGGACCTCTTCTGGGAGCAGCAGGAAGTGGAACGGGTTGAGCGGCAACGGCTGGCCGGGATCAAGGAGAAGATAGTTGCCGAATTGAAGATTATGACTAGTCATAAAGGGCAAATGGAAGGGGGGGCTAATGAGCGATAAACCGGCGGTTTGCGAGATTCAGAAAAACGCCCGAGAGACGATCCGTTTTCGCCTGGGAGAGTTTAAGGGCCACAAGTTTGTGGATATGAGGGTTTTTGCTCAAGAGGACGGTAAGGACCCGGCGCCCACAAAGAAGGGGCTGGCGGTGAGCCCTACCTTGTGGCTCCGATTCCGGGCGGCCATGGATCAGACAGAGGCGGCCATGGTTGAGCAAGGATGGATTGATAAAGCGGATTTGGAGGCCCAAACCGGATAATGGCAAGAGGGGCCAGGGGCAGGCACCCCTATCTAAACAAAATTAAACAGGGCTGGGGATATGTCCAAAGCGAAATGCACTAATGCTCAACTGAAAGAAATGGCCGAAACCGGATTGGGGGTTACTGAGATAGCCCGGAGAGTCGGGCTCACAAAGGGGGCGGTGTCGCAACGGTTGAAGGCAATGGGCATTGAAATGTCTCTAGAGGTGGTGGCGGAAAGGCAGTTAGAGCGGGGGGGCCAGGACTTCACCCCGATTGAGCAAATCCTTCAAATTAACAAGCAGGCACGGGCAATTTTAAAAAAGCTTGAGGGGTGCGTCTCCGGGGAAAAGATTGACCAGGCGGAAGCTGTGCTGGCCTTGAAAGCCATGAGGGAAATCCGCGGCCAGATAAAACTTCAATTGGATTTGGCAGAGGCATTTTTGAACTATCAAGCCGAGATGCACTTTCGTAAGCAGGTCTTGGAGATTATGAGCGATGCAAGCCCAGAGATCAGAGCCGAGATCATCCGTCGCTTTAAAAGTGAGCGACAAATGGAATCAATTTTTAAATTCCATTGATTCCGAG
>Ga0187864_10004028_pt1 | contig 11718 bp, 8 predicted proteins | sample June2016WEW_11_4_FD_132985 | JGI IMG/M metagenome (GOLD analysis project Ga0187864, IMG submission 132985) | Peatland microbial communities from SPRUCE experiment site at the Marcell Experimental Forest, Minnesota, USA - June2016WEW_11_40 | ecosystem: Environmental > Terrestrial > Soil >... | reverse complement strand
GCCCAATTCCTCGGCGGCGCGCGAAAAGGATTTCTCCTTGCCGGTGTGCGACAGCAGCGGCAGTTTCAACTCGACCATTTTCTTGTAAAAGGGAATGAGCCTCGGATCGTCCGGGTTAATCGCCATGATTGGTGGAATCCATTTCACCAGCACCGCGCCGTGCTTCTTCGCCCACTCCAGCCGCGCCAGGGCGTCGCGGCGATAGGGATTCACCGACGCGCCGAACAGCAGGTTCGTGTGCCGCGCTGCCATTTCCGCGACGAACTCGTTCGGCACGTAAACTTCCGTCCGGTTCGTGTCGAGGTTCCCCCTGGCGTCCACCACACCGTCGAGCGCGAGCAGGACGGCCCGGCTGACATATTGGCTTTGGGCGAGTGATGCCGAAATGCGGTCGCCCACCAGACCGTCGCCTTGCTGCAAAATTTCCTTCTCCGTAACGCCGAAACTGTGCAGATAAATTTTGAACCGCCAGTTGTGACGCAACCGGGGCGAAACAAAACAGCCGCTGCCGCCCGCGCCGATTCCGGCGATGTGACAGTGCATGTCCACGATGCCGGCGGGGATGGGTTCAACCGGACGAAAAAGCTGCGCCGGCAGGCCAGCCCAGACGACGACGGCGACGGCAAGAACGCCCACGAAAATAATTTTCCAGCGGCGCGCGGCGGACGGAGATTTCGGTTTCACAGTTTTCATGCCACCATGCTATGACAAAATCATCGCCGGGCGTGAATCGAAAAAACTGCGCGGCACATCGAAAAAATGAAATGCCAGAACCGTCACGCCGGCGACCTGTCCCGCCATAGCTTCTGGGCGACGGCGGAAGCTTTACGCGGGATTTTCGGTCCAACGAGAAATTCCACCTTTCCCCTGGCCTGTCAGGAAACCGGGGCGTGGAAGGTCAGGATATAACCTTTTCCCTTCCAAACCTCTTCGTAGGCGGGATCGCGGACCCCCGGCGGGACCCAGTCCCTCGGACTGAAGTTCGTTGGGGCGTCCTTGAAGTAAGCCCGGGTGAAAGGACTCTTTTGATAATTTTTCTCCACCACAACCTTGGTCTCATCCGCGATCAGAATGAGCGACCCGGCCTTGGCGACCCGGATCATTTCCCGCACGGCCACCGCGGGCTGGTCAAAGAAATTGATTCCGCCCACATGAAAGACGACATCGAACGTCCGGTCGGCGAAGGGCAGCCGTTCGGCGTTTGCCTGCACGAGCAATGAGGTCATTTCGTAAGGGCGAATTCTTGCCTTGCACCGTTTGAGCATGCCCATGGAAAGATCCAAACCCACCAGTTCGACGGTCTCCAGCGAAACCTGCTCTGCCAGATAAGGCAGGTCCGCCCCGGTCCCGATGGAGGTGTATAAACACCGGTCCCCCGGTTTGAGGGCCAGCCGGGCCGCCAGTTGCCGGCGCAATTTGGCGATGTTCCCCTTGAAAAAAACATCTCCGACCTTCTGGGCGAGGTCATAACCATACGATATCCAATCATACATGCGCTGGAACTTCAGATTCTGCGGCCCCAGCCCCGCCGGCTCGAGCAGCACGGGGATGGATTCGATGATCGGATAACGCCTTTGGCCCGCCCGGTTGACGAGGTGATCGCCGTCCAGCTCCAACGGGTCCAACCCCAAAGGGTCGCGCAACAGCGAAAGCATTTTCGCGGGAACAGGCATTGGCTTCGAAGCGAACCAGAATTGAGGGAGAAGGCAAGGCGGAAGTCGGATGGTGGGTTAACTTGAGTGGCTGTCCCCGTAAAGTTTCCAGGTTCCCGCTGATTAAATCTTCCAACGGCAATCTACTTGAAGACGCGTTTGCGGACTGTGGCCAGAAGCAGCAGGCCGGCTCCGACCAGATTGTAAACGGCCGGTTCAGGAACAGGTTCCAGATTGAAAAAGGCGGACTGCCCGATATTCAGCATCGGTGTGCCATTGTCCCAAACACCGTTCTCAAACACGGTGGTGGTGTAGGTTTGTGACACGGCATCCAGCAGGGTCACCGATTCGCCGTTTTGCGGGTCACGACCCACAACATCGTAGAACGTGGCGGGCGCGATGGGAATGAAACAGGAAAGGAGGAGTGTCCCGCTGCCCGTAACCAATGGCGGCGCAAACGGGTCGATACCATCAAACCCGGGCCATACGGATCCGGCAAAAGTGTTGATGAAATTGACCGGGGAATGAAACAATCCGCCATGGCCATAATCCAATTCGTAGTTGATGCTCCAGCCGGTATTGATGTCGTAAACGGAAGCCGGCAGGTATTGTTGCGATGACGGATCCCACTCGGTAAACGTTGCGCCTTCGGGAACGCCCGGCTGGAAAATGGCGTTCAACGTGTTGTTCGAAAAGGAAAGCTGGTTCGCGATCAGATTATCGCCGGCGTACAATGGCTGGTTGATGTAACCCACGACGTTCGATGAAAAAACCTGGGAGTTGGCGGACACTCCCACGCCGGCGAAAAAGACCAGGCACAAACACTTCACAAGCTTCATAACAGTTTCCCTTCCAGATTAAGGTGTTTGTAATCATTCGCCTTACGTTTGTCAATTGAAATCAGGCCGCGTAAAGTTTTACCACGCGGCGAGCCACGTAAAAGGCCTTTGACCTCACGCAGCTTGAGGTTTTTTCATAAACTTCAGCCTTCCTTGCCGCGTCGCAGCCTTGGCGAAGACGGGAGCCTTTAATTTGACTCGCGAGCCGCTCCGGCGCAGAATCGCGAGCACCATGCCTGATGCAGTCGGCATAGCCTATGGAGCCTTCTTTTCTTCTGGATATAATCAGTGCGGCATTTCTTCACGCGTTCGTGAAGCGTGCTAAAAGTATTGAGGTTTGGCATAGACAGGGAAATTCTACATGGTTTTGCAGTTTGTTGCCAGCCCAGTGTGCGAGATCTTTTTCAGAACCCTGCTCCAACGAACCAAAGACAATGACAGCAAGTGCTCTAAATCGCCGGCAATCACCGCCCATGTGGAATGGCGCTGCATAAACGTAACCGGTTCGTGATTTTGACACATTTCTCCCTAATCGGTTTGGAGGGCTTCCTGGATTGCTCACTTTGCCAGGAAATGACGCAGAGCGAGGAACGCCAGCACTTGGAACAAGAGGAATCCCACACCGAGCAGCGTGCCGGCAATTACCGGTGTCTCACGAAAACTCAGCCTCCAGTGCGGCGCCTGCAGACGGTCGCAATAGCCGGTGAGACGCACCTGGCCGGGCATGTCCAATTCAGTCTTGAACGCTGCGGCGGTCTGAAACCGGTCCGCCGGATCACGCTGCATGGCGTGCAGCACTATCTCCTCCGCCTGCGGGGAAATGTTGGGGTTCAGTTTTCGCGGCGCAACCGGGTCGCCCGTGACGCGGTTGTTCATCGCCATCCAGCAGTTGTCATTCTGGAATGGAACCACGCCCGTGAGCATTTCGTACAAGACCGCGCCGAGGCAGTAAATGTCGGACCGTTCGTCGCCGCGCTCGTTTTTGACCTGTTCCGGCGACATATATTCGGGAGTGCCCAGGGTGGCGGTAAACCCGCTGAGCGTGATTTTTTTTGAATTCGCCGCGGAGGCAATCCCGAAGTCCATGATGCGGATCGTGCGGTCGCGGCAAATCATGATGTTCCCCGGCTTGAGGTCGCGGTGCACCACGCCCCGCCAGTGCATGTGTTGAAGCGCTTCGCAAACCAGGCTGGCGATTTTCAACGCGTCCTTTTCCGGCAACGGTCGCGCTGCGTCGAGCAGGTGGGCCAGGGTGCAGCCGCGCAGGTATTCAGTGACAATGTAGGGCCGGCTTTTTCTTTCCACCGGGACAAGCTTCAGGATGTACGGATGACTCAGCTTGCGCCCAATCTCCTCCTCGCGTTGAAAGCGGGAGAAGAATCCCGGATCGGCCTCCAAACGCAGGTGCGGCACCTTGACGGCAACGATTTGGTTTTCCTGTTCCTGGTCCCGGGCCTGGTAAATGGTGGCCATGCCGCTGCGGCTCAACGTTTCGACGATGGCGAACCGCCCGTCCAGCAAATCGCCGGCATGAAGCTCCGGGCCGAAGTAAGGTTCGACCGGGTCGTGGTGATCGGGTATATCCTCGAAGCAACTGATGCCTTCCACAGCGTATGTTTTGCCTGCGTTCATGCTTTTGTCGGTTCAACGTTTCAGGGACGACTGTATTGAATGACCGCGCAACCGGCTGCGATCAGGCCAAGGCCACACCAGGTGGACCACGGAACGTTTTCTCGGAAAATGAACCGGCCCGCCAGAACGCTTGTCAGCGCAAAAAATCCGACATAGACGCCCAGCAGTTTCGAAAAACCCCACTTGAGAGAATTCACCAACAAGCCGTAACAACCGAGCTTCACAAATCCGGCGACCACCACAGCCAGCTTGTGGCCGCGCAGTCCATGCCGGATGACGGCATCACCCCCGACTTCAAGCAGTGCCGCCACCACAAAAACCGCCCAGGCAATGGCATTCATGCGTGGATTAAAACCGCATTCAGTTGCCAGACCGCATTGGACTGGACGTTGTTCCACGGGCGCACCGTTTGCCGGCACCGTTTCGGCGCAATTTTCCAAGCTCGCGGCAACACCAGCGTTGGGCAGTGCGCGTTGCGAACCACGCGCTCGACCGTGCCCAGGCCAAGAAACCGTTTCCAACGCGCAGGCTTCGGGCTGGCCATGATGATGAGTTCGGACAATTCCGCGTCTGCTTCGGCGACGATTTCCTCATGCGGCCGGCCCACGCGCACATTAATGCGCACGGACGAATTATCGTCGAAAAAATGTTTCGCCAGTTTCTTCAGCGCCGCTTCGCTCTCCGCGCAAACTTCGTCATAAATGCGGCTTTCGAGCCTGGCGACGTTCAGATTCACCACGTTGAGCAACGTCACGTGGAGTGGGACTTCGTTTGCCAGACTATGTGCGAATTGCAACTCATCGAACGAATCTTTCTGCAATTTGATGGGAATCAAAATGCGTTTGCTGTTCATAAGTCTGCACTCCTTTCCGACGACAGCGTTATCCGTCTTTTTCAGTGTTTTTATTGGCCGTTTTGGGATTCAACCGATCCAAAGCCAGATTCAGCATCAGCACATTCACGCCCGGTTCGCCAAGGAAACCGAGGCTAGCGGGGTCGGTGTTTGCGCGGACCAGTTCCAAAACTTTTTCCACGCTGAGATTGCGGGCTTTGGCGACGCGGGGCGCCTGCAACTCGGCATTGCGCAGGCTGATGTGCGGGTCGAGGCCGCTGCCGGACGCGGTCACGGCGTCGGCAGGAACGGGTTTGTTGGTGTCGAGATTGTTTTGCGTGCGATAGTCCGAGATGTTTTGTTTGATGGCGTCGTTCAGCTTTTGCGAAGTCGGGCCGAGGTTGCTGCCGCCGGAACTGGTCGGATCGTAGGCCATTCCATTGGCGCCCGCATCCGAGGGGCGCGTGTGAAAATATTTGTCGGCGGTGAATTGCTGGCCGAGGAGTTTTGAGCCGTGCACCGTGCCATCGGTGTCCACGATGAGGCTGCCATTGGCCTGGTCGCGGAAGAAAACCTGGGCGACGCCGAACACAACCAACGGATACAGCCCGCAACAGACGACGGCGAAAGCCAGCGTGACCATCACGGCGCTGCGGAGTTCAGAGAATAGTTTTTTCATAGGTAAAGACTGTTAACCGCAAAGAACGCAGAGACAAAAAGGCCTTCTCTTTGAGTTCTTTGTGATCTTTGTGGTGAAATAATCGGTTTCATTTTAGACCAGTTTCAGGGTGGTTATCAGGACGTCAATGGCTTTGATGCCAACGAAGGGGATGATGACGCCGCCCAGGCCGTAAATGAGCAGATTGCGTTGCAAAATGGCGAGCGCACCGATGGGTTTGAACTTCACGCCACGCAAAGCCAGCGGAATCAAGGCGACGATGATGAGCGCATTGAAGATGATGGCGCTGAGGATCGCGCTCGTGGGACTGTGCAGATGCATCACGTTGAGCGGCGCGATGGCGGGGAACGTCGCCATAAGCATCGCCGGGATGATGGCAAAATATTTCGCCACGTCATTGGCGATGCTGAACGTCGTCAGCGAGCCGCGCGTGATGAGCAGTTGCTTCCCGATTTCAATGATTTCGATGAGCTTCGTCGGATTCGAGTCGAGATCCACCATGTTGCCGGCTTCCTTGGCGGCCTGGGTGCCGGTGTTCATGGCCACGCCCACGTCGGCCTGCGCGAGGGCCGGGGCGTCATTGGTGCCGTCGCCGATCATGGCCACCATGCGTCCGCCAGCTTGTTCCCGGCGGATGAGCGCGAGTTTGTGCTCGGGTTTGGCCTCAGCGAGAAAATCATCCACGCCCGCCTCGGCGGCGATGGCGGCGGCGGTGAGTTTGTTGTCGCCGGTGATCATCACGGTGCGGATTCCCATCTTGCGGAGCTGGGCAAAGCGTTCCTTGATGCCGCCTTTGACGATGTCCTTGAGCTGGACCACACCGAGCACTTCCCGGCCGTCGGCGACGACGAGCGGTGTGCCGCCCGAGCGGGAAATGTTGTCCACGGTGTCGGACACTGCCTGGGGAAACACGCCGCCTTCGCGGTCCACAAAAATGCGCATGGCCTCCGCCGCGCCTTTGCGGATGCTGCGCGGTGGCTGGCCGTCAATGGCGGCAAAGTCCACGCCGCTCATGCGGGTCTGCGCGGTGAACGGAATAAACTGTGCGTGAGTTTCGGCTACGTCGCGCCCGCGCAGGTTGAATTTTTGCTTCGCGAGCACGGCGATGCTGCGGCCTTCGGGCGTTTCGTCGGCGAGCGACGCTAGTTGCGCGGCGTCGGCAAGACGTTCAACGGTGACGAGCGGCGCGGGGATGAAGTCCGTTGCCTGGCGGTTGCCGAGCGTGATGGTGCCGGTCTTGTCGAGCAGCAAGACGTCCACGTCGCCGGAGGCTTCCACCGCGCGACCGCTCATCGCGAGGACGTTGTGTTGCAGCAGGCGGTCCATGCCCGCGATGCCGATGGCGCTCAACAATCCGCCGATGGTGGTGGGAATCAAACAAACCAGCAGCGCGATCAACACCGGCACGGAGAACACTGTGGCGGAATAAATGCCGAACGGTTTCAACGTCACGCACACCAGCAGAAAAATAAACGTTAACGCCGCCAGCAGAATGGTGAGCGCGATTTCGTTGGGCGTCTTCTGGCGTTTCGCGCCTTCGACCAGCGAGATCATGCGGTCGAGGAACCCTTCGCCGGGGTTGATGGAGACGCGGATTTTAATTTCGTCGGACAATACGCGCGTGCCGCCGGTGACGGCGCTGCGATCGCCGCCGCTTTCGCGGATAACGGGCGCGGATTCGCCGGTGATGGCCGATTCATCCACTGTGGCCGCGCCTTCGATGACGTCACCGTCAGCAGGAATGATTTCGCCGGCATGCACGAGGACGACATCGCCTTTGCGCAGGCCGTCGGCGCTGACTTCTTCCACCTTGCCATTTTTGCCGACGCGGCGGGCGACCGTATTGACACGCGTGCCGCGCAATGCCTGGGCCTGCGCCTTGCCGCGACCTTCGGCGACGGCTTCGGCAAAATTGGCGAACAAGACGGTGAACCAGAGCCAGATGGCGAGTTGGGCGATGAAGCCGCGGTCCGTTGACGAGGTAAAAATCCCGGCGGTGGTCAGCGCCGCGCCAACCATAGTCACAAACATGACGGGGTTTTTGATCATCAGGCGCGGGTCGAGCTTTTTGAAGGCATCGCCCATCGCCGGCCCGGCGATTTTCCAATCGAAAAGTGAAGGAGCTTTGTGCGTCATAAAAATATTTTGAAATAATCAGAACAATTTTCCCTGGAGCATGAGGAAGTGCTCGACAATCGGGCCGAGCGTCAGCGCCGGGAGAAAATTCAGCGCGCCGACCAGCAGCACCGTGCCCAGCAGCAGGATGATGAACGTGCCGCCGGAGACGGGGAAGGTGCCCGCGCTGGCCGGGACGAGTTTCTTTTGCGCCAGCGCCCCGGCCATCGCCATGATGGGAATGATCATCAGGAAACGTCCGATAAACATCGCGATACCAAGGGTGGTGTTATACCACGGCGTGTTCGCACTAAGGCCGGCGAAAGCGCTGCCGTTGTTGCCGGTGCAGGAAGAATAGGCGTAGAGAATTTCGCTCAGGCCGTGCGGGCCGTTGTTGTTCAACCCGGCCAATCCCCATTGACTGACCACCGCCCAGGCGGAAAAGCCCAGAATGTCAATGGCGAGAATCAACAGTGCCAGCATGGCCATCTTCACTTCGAAGGACTGGATTTTTTTGCCGAGATATTCCGGCGTGCGCCCGACCATCAGGCCGGCGATGAACACCGCCAGCACGACGAACACGAGCATGCCGTAAAGTCCCGCGCCCACGCCGCCGATGATGATTTCGCCGAGCTGAATGTTGAACAGCGGCACAAAGCCACCCAGCGCGGTGAGCGAATCGTGCATGCAGTTGACCGCGCCGCACGAGGCGTCGGTGGTGACCGTGGCGAACAAGGCGGAATTGAAAATGCGAAAGCGAACCTCTTTGCCTTCCATATTCCCGTCCGCCACAGCCACCCCGAGCTGCTGGTGAATTGGGTTCCCCCTGGATTCAGCCCACCAGCAAAGCAGCGTCCCGACGAGGAACAAAGCCATCATCGCGCCCCAGATGGACCAGCCGTGCGCCTGGTTTTTGGTCATGCGGCCAAGGTAATAAGTGAGGCCGCTGCCGATGGCGAAGATGGACAGCATTTGCAAAAAGTTGGAGAGCGGTGTCGGATTTTCAAACGGATGCGCGGCGTTGGCGTTGGTGTTGCCGCCGCCGTTCGTGCCGAGCATTTTGATGGCGACCTGTGACGCCATCGGGCCTTGCGCGATGGATTGCTCCTCCACTTTTTGATCCACCATGACGGCCACGTTGGTCATGACCGGCTGGCCTTTCGCATCGAGCTGCGGCACATCCATCATCACCGCCACGCCGTTGGTCATCAACGGGTGTCCTTTTTGATCCAGCTTGGGCGCTTGCACCATGACCGCCACATTCGTGGTCACTGGCTGGCCTTTGTCATCGGTTTTCTGAACCTGGATGGTATAAGATTCGACGAGCTTCGCCTGGGTGTAGGGCTTGAAGTTTTGAATCATGCCTTGCGACACGAGCACGACCGCAAAAACCAGACAGATCGGCACCAGCAGGTAGTAAGTGACGCGCACCAGGTCCACCCAGAAGTTGCCGAGCAATTGCGTCGAATGCCGTGCGATGCCGCGCACGAGCGCCGCCGCGATGGCGATGCCGGTGGCCGCCGAGCCGAAGTTGTGAATCACCAGCGCGACCATTTGCGAGAGATAGGACATCGTGGATTCGCCGGAATAACTCTGCCAGTTGGTATTCGTCGTGAAGCTGATGGCGGTGTTGAACGCCAGATCCGGTGAGAGAGCGCCAAAGCCCTGCGGATTGAGCGGCAGAAAATTTTGCAGGCGCAGGATGACATAGGTGAAAAGGCAGCTCACCAGACTGAACAACAGCATGGCCCAGGTGTATTGCCGCCAAGTCTGCTCCTGATCCGGGCGCACGCCCATGACCCAATAGGAAAGGCGTTCGAGTGGACGAACCACCGGGTCGAGCCACGTTTTGCCCTTCGGGTCGAGCACCTGCATGAGGTAAAGCCCCATCGGTTTGGTGATGACCGCGAGCGCGCCGACGTAAAGGGCGAGTTGTAACCAGCCGGAAGTATTCATAGTTGGCAGTTGTTAAAATTTTTCAGGATAAACCATCGCGATGAATAGATACGCAAACAGCGCGAGGGCAATGAGGCCGACAATAATGTTTTCCATAAATCTTTAGAGTTTTTCGCACCAGTGGGCGTAAAGTTCGCCCGCCACAAAAAACAGGGCGATAACGGCGATGAAAATAAAGTCAATCATAGGTTTTGTTTCAAATTGCGAGCCTTGGGAGCGCCGACGTCTCGTCGGCGTGGAACTGTCTGTCGCAATGCAACGAGCCGGCGGGACGCCAGCGCTCCCAGGAGGTGGAAGAATAGTGGCGGTATCGAAGTGCGCCCGGTGGCAGGCCAAAGCCAGCTGCCCGTTGAGTCAAATTGCGTCCGTTCATGTCCGCACCATGACGCAATGCCGGCGAAACAGCTAATCAAGAGATGAGCGGTTGGCGTTAAGAATGTATTAAGGAATGATTTGTCCAAAAAAACCTTTGCCAACGGGCGCGCCAAAGCGTCTTATTTCTCAACAGCTTATGGCTCGAATTCGATTTTTGGCCGTTTTCATCGGGTGGTTGCCGGCGATGTTGTTCGCGGCGGGCGAGGTTTATCGCCCCGTGGCCGTGACGCCGCCGCCACCGGCGCGCGAATTTCGCGGCGCGTGGCTCGTGACCGTCGCGAACAAGGACTGGCCGTCCAAACCCGGCCTCAGCGCGGCGGAACAAAAGGCCGAGCTGATCGCGTTGCTGGATCGCGCGGTGCAATTGAAGTTGAACGCAATTATTTTCCAGGTGCGTCCCTCGTCCGACGCGGTGTATGCCTCAGCCATTGAGCCGTGGTCGGAATATCTCACCGGCACGATGGGCAGGGCGCCGCAGCCATTTTATGACCCGCTCGCCTTTGCCATCCAGGAGGCGCACCGGCGCGGACTCGAAGTCCACGCGTGGTTTAATCCGTTCCGTGCGCTGCATCCGCAGAACAAATCGCCCGTGGCGTTGAACCACATTTCGCGGACGCATCCGGAACTGGTCCGCAAATACGGCGACAAAATCTGGCTCGATCCCGGGGAACCATCCGTGCGGGCCTACGTTTTGCGCGTGGTCATGGACGTGGTGCAGCGCTACGACGTGGATGGCGTCCAGTTCGATGATTATTTTTATCCCTACCCGGAAAAGGACGCGGCGGGCCGCGAACTGGAATTTCCTGACGGCGCGACCTGGCAGAAGTTTGGTTTGCGCGCCGGTTTTACCAACCGGGACGACTGGCGGCGCGCGAACGTCAATCAATTCATCCAAAGCGTTTATCAATCCATCAAGGCGCTGAAGCCGTGGGTGAAGTTTGGCGTCAGCCCGTTCGGCATCTGGCGTCCCATGAATCCGCTGCAAATCCGCGGCCTCGACGCTTACGCAAAACTTTACGCCGATTCACGTCTGTGGCTCGCCAACGGCTGGCTGGATTATTTTGCGCCGCAACTTTACTGGGCAGTCGAGCCAAAGGAGCAAAGTTTTCCCGCATTGCTCAACTGGTGGGTGCAACAGAATTCCAAGGGACGGCATCTCTGGCCGGGACTCAACGCCGCCAACGTCGGTGAAAAGTGGGAGCCGGACGAAATTGCCCGGCAAATCAAGGTCATGCGCAATCAACCCGGCCCGAGTGGTGAAATTTTTTATCACTTGCGAAATCTCATGGACAATCACGCGTTGACGGACGCGGTTCGCGCCGCATACCCGCAGACCGCGCTTGTGCCGGCGTCGCCGTGGCTGGATTCCGTGCTGCCGGACAAGCCAAAGCTTACCGTTGCCGAAAACGGCCGTTCCAGTTTGAGCGTGCGGTGGGAAACGACCGGCGAAACCGCGTGGCTGTGGATTTTGCAGTATCGCACCAACGAGGTTTGGGCGACAGAAATTCTGCCTGCACATCAAACGACGCGGACGTTTGAAAATTCCAAGCCGGACGTCATTGCGGTCAGCGCGGTGGATCGGGTTGGCAATGTGAGTTCGCCCGCAGCGATCAAAAAGACCCAGCCGGTTCGCAGCGG